>Ga0209212_1000022_pt1 | contig 345302 bp, 314 predicted proteins | sample RifGroC2_FD_183996 | JGI IMG/M metagenome (GOLD analysis project Ga0209212, IMG submission 183996) | Groundwater microbial communities from Rifle, Colorado, USA - Groundwater C2 (SPAdes) (version 2) | ecosystem: Environmental > Aquatic > Deep subsurface > Groundwater | place: Rifle, Colorado...
AGCATGGTGGTTATTAAGTCTCTTTCAGACAAAGACAGGTGAACATATTCTCTTTTCGGCATAGCCACTTAGGATAGCATCTTCCTTCCTGCTCTCCCAAGTGTTGCACTTCGCTATTGAACCGGCGAAGTATTAATTAATGAAAGGGGCAAAAAATGGCCGGAACATTTACGCATTGGATGGTTGTCGAAAAGGCACTGGATAAATTCAACAGGCTCCCCTCTAAGCATAAATATTTTTCGAACCTCTTGATGAATAACCATTTTGTCATGCTTGGATCTGTAGGGCCGGATTACCCTTATCTGAGTGAGCTGAAAAACAATATTCTAAAACTCCATAGCTGGGCTGACAGAATGCATTATGAAAATACAGGCGGGTTCGTCATAGAAGGAATTAAAAACCTTCAGAATCTTAAGGATAAAGAAGAGTTCAAGGTATGCCTGCCGTGGCTTTGCGGTTATGTAACTCATCTTATTGCTGATACGGTAATACATCCAGTAGTCAATGCCATAGTGGGTCCGTATATTTTTAACTCAACTGAGCACAGGCACTGCGAAATGATACAAGATAGTTTCATATTCAAGGAGATTAAAAAGGTCGAGATAAGTTATGCTGACTATACTCGTTTGATTAAGATGTGCTCAGAGGACGATACCGGGAATATAAATCCAGCGCTAGATTCATTCTGGACCAAGACGCTTGAAATGAGCCATCCTGATGGAAAAGATAAATTCAGGTACATAAATCCAGACGATTGGCATAAGGGCTTCCTCTCCAAAATAGAATTAGCCTCAACCCCCATACCTATTTTCAGGCATATAGGTGAAGAGGCAAATCTCGCTTATAAGATGACAGGCTCGATAACAGACTACGAAAAAAACACATACCTCACAAATACGAGCTTCCCTGGTGGGAGACGGGGTGATTTTATAGATGCCTTCGAAATGGCAGTCAATGAGGTCGTTAAGACCTGGGATAAGCTTTTCAAAGACATAGAGGAAAATCAACAAAGCAATTGTACCGAGTATATAAGGAACTGGAACCTCGATACCGGTGTGGATGAGGAAAAACTATATTTTTGGTAAGCAGGAGGGTTTTGAATGCGTAAGATTGCTTTCTTAGTGCTGATCTCGGTTGCGATCAGCGGTTGCACTTCCTTTAGTTTTTGTAAAAAACAACCGCTTAATTATTCAAGCACAGAAATATTGTTCTCCGATTTTTCGTATAAGATTACAGCTTATTATGCTGAAAAGAATCAAATTATCCCGGAAGATTTTAATGCGAATGAATTTATAAGAATTCTTGAAGAAGTTTATCCAGATAAACTATCGGTCGACAATGTTAAGAAGGATTATAGGATACAAGCGCGTCAGATTGGACAATTTTACTCCGTTGTAGTGTGCAAACCTGATACTGGCATTAAGCTCATGGAGGATTTTAGTTGTTCCTTAAATCGCGTAGATATTAGGTATTGGGACAGGAAAGACTCTACCCAGTGTGAGTTCGAGAAAGAATGGGAAACATATTGCAGATAAAAATGCGATTGTCTCGAAAATCGCTAAAAGGGGAATAACCTGAAAAGAGAATAATTCATCAGTAATTTTGTGCACTCTCTGTGCATTGCAAGGAGAAGGGGCCATGTCAATTCGAGTAATTTTTTCTGACCTACATTTTGGAGATCCACTATGTTCGCTACGGAGAAAGCTAGTAACGCAAGGCTTACGTAGTTTCTTGCAAGGGTTAGGGCGAATAGATGAGATCATCCTGGCAGGAGATATATTGGATGCAAATATTTCATCACTAACTAAGGCTATTGAAGGGCTGAAAGGAACTGGATCATGGCCTAAGCAAATCGGGTTTCGTACATGGCTTTCTTATCTGCTGGAAGATGGTGGATTAGATGTCGGGCGAATTGTTTACATTCCTGGGAACCATGACTACATCATATGGAACATACTTTCCACTGATAAAGCCTTCGTACAGCCTATTTCACAGGGGAAGGTACCAACAGACCTACCGCTTATTGAAGCGACCTTCTCACAGCCTTTCATCCGTGGTATAGCCCCCCAAAGAATGCGGGACAAATTTGAAGTAATATACCCGGATCACGAATTTGACTTGGCTGGCTGTTCAGTCCTCGTCACGCATGGGCATTACCTTGACGACCAGCAAGCGCTTTTTAAAAGCTTAGATGAACTTGTTCAAAAAGAAGGAGGCAACGAAGCTAAGGCAGTCAGAAAATTCTTCATAGGCACCGCCCAATATCAGGCAGTGGCTAATGCTGTCTCTTATCTAAAGGGGACTAGAGAGTTCGTAGACAAAGCCCATAAGGCACTTAGCGGACTTATCGACATCTTCGGCAAACTCAGAAACCAACCTATAAATGCCAAGATGTTAAGAGCCATCGAGATGTACCTCCTCTACTTCCGTAAAAAGCGACCCGATGTATTTATATTCGGTCATACTCACGAGCCAGGTCGTAAGAGCACTAAGGCATTAGGACATGAAAATCGTCTGATCCAAAAAGACATTGACGTGTGGAATGACGGAAGTTTCATCGAGGATAAGAGTTTAGGTAGAGCCGGTTCCTTTATTGTCACAAATGATAATCCTGAATCCGGAGAACCAATAAAGCTCTACGAGTTAGACCTCAAGGGAAATGTTAAAGAGAAAATCATTTAACTGCTGAGAGGGGAGACTATGGCTGTCAAAAAGAACACGAAGCCTACGCAAAAGGCAACTATAACCAAGAAGAATGCCTCACGCCTTCAACCAACCGCAAAGTCTGAGCGCGTTGTTGTAGACGAAATATTCGATGACGGTACTGTACGACTTCTCCGTGCGAAAAAGACTCGAAAGAGTGCTGCAGTGGACCTGAGCATTGGAGCGTGGAATAGCGAACGGGAATACTTTATAAAGGCCTGGCAGGTCGAAGCGTTTGTTGGATTTCCTTCGACGAAGCATCTAAGAGAAGGTGATGTCTTCTTAATAGCGGATGGCTCCCAGCTTACCAGTAAGTATGGTACAAAACTAGACTTCAGGTATAAAAAGCCACTTCCAAGAGAAGTTGCCTCTAAAATGCACTTGATTCACTCAGCAGACAAATCAAAGGAAAATGCCAGGACAGAAATTAAAAAGGAATTCTATAAACTCTCGGCGGTCAAAATGACTGCCGATAAGAAGGAATTGGATGAAATAATAAAGACGGTCGAAGAAAAATTCAAAAATCAGAACCCGATACAAAGCAAGAAAGGGGAAAGATAAGCATGGCTGACGCTGGAAAGCTACTGAAGAAGAACATGACAAAAAGCACTCTTGCTATCGTAGTTCTTAATGTCGGCGACGGTGATGCCATAATAGTACGGTTTCCCCCAATTCATGGAAAGAAAGCCTGTGCGGTCGTGGATTGTTACGATGCCGAAAAGACGATCGCCGCTCTGGAGGCGCTGGAGCCGGAGACCATCCCATTCATCTGTGCAACCCATCCACATTTCGACCATACAAGAGGTATGTCAAAACTGCTTACGTGGTGCTTGAAGAACAACTTGGTTCCGGAACAGTTTTGGGACAGTGGTTTCCGCCATGTTTCCAAGACACACTATGACATCATTAAAATGCTCCGAGAAAATTCAATAAAGACTGTCTACCCTACGAGTGGCTATGAAACCACTATAAACCAGGTGCGTGTGCTGGTCCTCAGCCCTTCCATCCATCTCAAAAACCGCTACGACACGTTCGGTACGAATATTAATAACGCCTCGATTGTATTAAAGATGGAATACCCCCCTCAAGATATAGCTCCATACTACCTAAGTACTGATGAAGCATCGGAAAAGGACCTCGCCGAAAATGAACGACTTAAACAAAATACAGTCATACTTGGTGGGGATGCACAGTTTGATGCTTGGGCACGAATCACAGATGAGTTTCCTGAACTGCAGCGAACACAGAATAGGGGACAGATGATCAACCCTGATGTCATCAAACATCGACCGCTTCGATGCCAGGTGCTGAAGGTGCCGCACCATATGAGTAAGCATGGCATCTCACTGGAAGTGCTTGAGACGCTTCTTCCTCGATACACCATCGCATCTTGTGATAACAATTCAAGGCATGGTTTTCCCCATGCACTCACTGTTATGGCGGTGGAGGATATTAGAAAAGAAAAAGGCAAGGGGATGAAGTTCACCGGCCACAGGGATAAAAACCTGCGTTCCGGAACTGTTGTTGCGTTGTTCCGTGGAAGCAATACAAAACCGTTACTTTATGGCCTCGGTGACCCGATAAATAAGAATGCACCACTATAGATTAAAAAATAAACCTCTGAAGAATTCTAGAAAGTGAACGAATATGCCAGATAATACTATTCAGAAATTGACTGTTTATAGAATAACTGAAAGCACACTTGATTCGGTTGTGATTCCATCATACAAATTAGTCAGCAGCGATACCTATCTGGTGGATGAGCAAGCATACCAATATCGTTTGTTTTTTTATAAAAGCGACCCCCATCAAACCGGTTGGATGCCTGTCTTTTTGCCTTTGAATCTTCAGCTTGAAAAGAAAGATATTCCTAAAACGATAGTGTCAGGATTTATTCTCATTGTTCAAATCGGAACATCTCTTTACGGTGTTACTGGAGGGATTGGCCATATTCATCTGCGAAAACACATGTCAATTGAGCATAGATTCGGGATTGAACTGGCACAAAGGATTCTTTCTTTGCCGGAGTTACGTGGATTGTCACAAAAAGATACAGGCGGAATTGTTAACTTACTAGATAGAGTGTTTCGAGGGATCTATAATCCTCATGGCGACATAAACAATTTAAAAAGAGTGTTGACCCACGTGCGTGGAACATTGCAAAAACAAAATCCACTACAAGCAAAAATTGGGCATAGTATCCAAGCCAGTGACGCTCTGACTGTGAATGGCCGAAAGCGATTTAAGGATATAATAACATTTCTTGTCGAAGTAGATAGGCTTGTCACGCTAGGATTTAATAAGATTACGATTCCACAATTAGAATACATTGGTAAGAAGGCTGGTGGTGAGCTTTTTAAAGAGCTAGAGATTAGACTAATAGATACTTTGAGCAAATACAATGCTGATGAAATGCATACTTTGTTTCTTGATAACGAGGATATTGGATATCTTCCTGACAGAGTTGTAAGTTATGAAATTCACTTCAACCGTCGCAAGTATGAGGCGAATACGTTTGATGGTGTATTTGAGCATGTTCGTGAGCTTCTTTCAAATATGAGCTCGGTGCGTGAGCGTTGCGAGGCCTTTCGTCGGATGAATCTGAAAGTTGATTTTGACGATGGGGCGTGCGAAGTACGCTCCCTATCTTACTTTTTGTGTGGCGATATTGAGCATAACAATGACATTTATTTCTTGAACAATCAAAAGTGGTACAGGGCTAGCGAAGAGTTCATTACTACGATCTCCAAAGAGTTGGACAATATCAAATGTCTCAACCCAATTGAGATTGGGCTTGAAGAGTGGGACAAATTAAAATTTCCCGAAGAGAAGGATTTTAATGCAGCACACAAGAACATGCTTGTGATGGACCGCCACTTGGTCAAAATTGCGAATGAAAGGGGCGGTATAGAATTCTGTGATCTACTTAATATATCCACAAATGGTATATTATTGGTACACGTAAAACATGCTACAGGCGCAGCTCTGCGTGCGCTTTTCGCACAGGGTTTTGTATCCGCTAAGTTATATTCAGAGAGTGTCGAATTTCGGGACAAGATTTACAACGGGCAATTGACTAGTGCTAATGGTTCTATCGCAGCAAAGGGGAAGAGAACTCTTCGCTCCCTAAAGCAATATCAACGTCATGAAATGAGTGTGGTCTTTGCGATTTTTGATGATACGAAATCTCATTTAGTTGCGGACAGAGCCACGGCAACATCCGAAGTGCTAAAAGGAGCACTCTCTACCTTTGCTAAAGTAGATTTGATAGAACGCGTCACAAATATGCGTGCGATGGGCTTCGATGTTGCAGTAACACGGATTAAGCCTTATCCTCAAAATGCTAAGGTTAGAAAGAAAAAATAAAACAGAGATAAAGAAAAGGGCCTCAAGGGAAAAAATAGTAGGTCCTTAAAATCTGTTCTACTGCGTTATGGACGTCAGAAATTGCGGTAAAGGAATTCGGCTTATTTGAATAAAGACTTATTTCTCAGATTTTCTTAGTAAGGATTGTTTCTATCACGATGAGCCAGTCCGTGGTTGTTAAAAAAAGACTCTCTCCTTATCCTTCCTTCACGGCAATAGATATTTCGCCCCCGCTGCCCACAATGATCATTAAGGCAGGCTGCCCTTCTAAAGCTAATGTTTTAGCAAGTGATTCAAGGAGGGCCCTATCAAAACCACTCGGATAAGCTGAGGTAAAAGATGGATGTGAATGCCACTCGCCAATGTAACCTACGATATTAGCAGTGCGGCGGGCGACGTCATTTAAAGCAGCAGCAAGGCCTTCAACGCCCCTGGTGAATCCAGTCCTGTCTGAGCTGCTGTCTGGTGGAGCCGACAGAGCATCTACAATATAAATGGACTTAAGTTTTTGGTCAATGTATCCCAGCACAATGCCACCGCTTTCGTTTGGAAGGTGTGCATGTCTCATGGAGCAGAGTTTCTGATAGAATGCTGCATCCCATATGACGTTCCATTCTCCACAGACAGCCTGTATCTTTTTTTGAACTGGAATGTCATGAGAAATCAAGGCTCCGGTATCCGATTCTTGCGACCAAATCCGGATGCGCGGTTCGGGTTTGTCGCGAAGTACGCGAACCTGCCTTGCGATAACGGCCGCATGAAGTTGAATAGACTCATTTGAAATTACAGCTGATATATCACGACACCCAGCGCCAACCCATAGCATTCCCATATGACCTTGCAAATGGGTCCATCCCCAATCAGAATTGAGGATGGCACGGTAATACTGGGCCTCTAATGAGTCGAGTCGTAAGCTGAGATCGGCAGGTTCAAGTAGAAGCACTGAACCTTCACCAGAAGGCGTAAGAAAGACCGATACGGAGCGAGATTTGCCGTCACGCTGAGACAAATCCCGGGGAACATCTAGTGTGGTAGTCGCATCGACAAGCAGGTCAGCACCCGAAATGGCATCTTCTATTCGACCGTTGGCCCTATTTGTAGCACTGTCAGCAATGGCCTCAACTCGATAATAGTTATTTAGGTGATAATTTGCTTCCACCACATCTTTTACAACATCTACTTTGAATCGACCAATATGTTGGTTTTTACCGACGTGGCGAATTATGTTATGTGGTTCAAAAGTCTCGGGGTCTATGAAAGTCCATTCTCCCCAAAATTCCTTGCTCCATAATTCAGCTAATGCGCTACCAAGCGCGCCGAGACCTAAAAGGACGCCTTTAAAGTCTGCTGTGTCCTCTTGAATTCCTGAAGCTTTGCGAGCAAAAGTTTTATCCGGTTCATTTTTTACTTGTACCGGTATGACTTCCATCTCGCGCCATTTTGTAAAGCTGTCTCCATCAGGCGCGCCTATTATTGGTATAGAGTAGAATTTGCCATTATGAGCAGTCAAGACGCCGAGAGTTGCACCAAGTATCGCAAGATCCTGGGCTATAAGGAATGCCCGCACCTCGTGAGATTCAGGATCAGCATCCGCGTTCCGTTTTACAGGGATAGAGAATATAAGCAGGCAGCGGGCCTGTGGATCACGAGTCAGCCCGGCTGGAGGAATTTTTCCCTTAACGAGATCTTTGAGTTTGCTTATGAATTCCTCACCTCGACGCTCAATCTGATCATGAAACTGTCCTAGCGTCCTTGGGAAAACCTCCATGGTTCCATGTATGACCGGAAGTAGCTCAAGCATGAGCACTTCAGTTCGGAATATTTTATGTTCCGGCTTCCCAGTCTTTGGGACAAATATACCTCGTATGACCTTGATGTCTTCTGCTGAGCGCTCAACGGAGACACAGGTAAAAGAGCTATGGGTATCCTGTATTTTGTCTTTAAAGTCGGGTGGAAGAACAATATCCAACGGGCTATCGTAGTAAATTCTTTCCAGAGGCTGGTCTTCTCTATGAAGCGTTCCTTCTGCCGTCTCTGAGAGCCACCAGAGAATCCGACGCAAGAACTTCTGGGGCGTCCAGGTACGCTCCACTGTACTCCAAGGTTCGAAATAAATACAGAGCCATGCGGGCTGCCCTAAACCAACATAGTTAAGGTGTGGAACCTCTTCCGGGAAATCCTTGCGGAGAACTCTAACTTCAGGAGCCTGCCAGGGGGTAAAAACAAGAGCAAGGCGCTCTCTTACTTTTATACCGACTGGATTACGAGACGGGACTTGATCATTTATACAATCTACAACAATAATTTCAGAAACCTTGCCATCAGTCCTTTTTAAAGAACGGAGTTCAACAACCTCAAAGTCATGGTGTTCTACGCAAGCAGATAATGTCTGTAAAGCAACCGGAAGAGTAAGATGGCCAGGGTTGAGATCTAAGAATGCTTCTCCGATGAGAATGTGTTCGACCGCCACTTAACCGGCCCTCGGAGCAGGAGAGGATGTAATGATTGCAGCGGCAGACATGATTGCCTTGTCACCCCTTGTTATACCATCCTTGTCAATTTTGAAGACGATGGGCTTTGGCTTGTCAGTATTTGGCTCTTCCATGGTAATCAGAAGCTTCGCGCCGTTAACCTGCTTAAGGTATTTTTCGTAACATTTCTTGGCTTGAATATGTGGCGGTTGTTTTTGTTCACGTCCGGTTTTGGAGTCTTCAACTGGACCGCTGGAACTTACAATATAGGCTCCTTCTTTGCCGAATTGAAGCAATTCCTCCACCAGGGGATTTGGAGATGTTTCCGTTTCACCTTTTTCGTCACTCAAGGCAAGATAGCTGCAGTGGTGAGGGATACTATAAATATCCCAGTTCAGGCGATCTTTGTGGTTATGGTCTTTCGTCGTCTGGACAATATCTTCCAGGATGTCCCACCGTGAGTCTCCGACTGCCAGATAATCAAATGTATTATTGCCAGCCTTGAACCGAACATTGAATATGAGCGCGGCTTCGTTGCGAAGTTCCTCACTCTCATCAACATGTTTGATGAATGGGGAGTGACAGAAAAATTCAACTCCGTCATTGTCGATAGTGAAGTCCGGCACGATCTGGCCAGCGTCGGTGATGAGGTGACGGCGAGAATCGAGACTAAGACCATTTTCTTCAAGCCAATCTTTTAATTTTTCAGGTTTTGAGAAAACCCTAATCCCTTTTCCTTCCTTAAACCGATGGCGAGCTTCCTGCCTCCATATGACAAACTCGTCGCTCTGCTCATCATTAGTAGCTGTTTCCAATATCATCGCAGCCGGTACCCAGAGCTCGTTAATCTTAATGCGTCCTTCACCCTGATATTTCTCGGTATGAAGTAATTCGAAAAACTCCGTACTATTTTCGATATGGTCCTTGTCGCCATGCGTAAATGCAACAACATCAAAAGCATCCTTTTTTGCCTTCTTCAGCTCATCCTTGAGTCTGTCCTTTAAGTTAATTTCTGGACCAGTACCATCCTCAGTTTTTTTGATGTGCCTGTAATCGAAAAGTAGCCGCTTCCCATTGTCTAGAATGATTTGGCTCGTGTCCCCATTGCCCACAGGATAAAATACAATTTGGTGCACAATACAGTCCCTCCTTAGTGCGAATTGCTGTTTTGGTCTTTTTGAGCCCTCTCAGTGAAGCTTAGCTCAACTGTCAAAGCGAGGCACTGATTAGGTACTTAATCATCAGGTGCTTTCATGATTACCATCAAGTATTCTTTTCTTTCCGCTGTTATGTGCAGCCATGCGTAAGGATACCACAAAATATAGTGGCTGGTCAAGCTCGCAACCACAATATATGTACAAGCGGGAAAGCTCAGATGTGCGCTAAACATGAGCAATGCTGCAGAAAGCGATTAAGAAGACTAATATTGCTTATTTTCGAGCAATAGAATGGTGGGAATGTTTCTCAGGCGTTTGCTTTTCAGAATATCAGAAGGGATGAAATTTTAGGACTGACCCTTTATCTTTATATCTATAAATAGCTCAGTTTCTGTGTAAACTTGAAGAAATTCCTTCAGTGAATCATTCCCATTGGCCGATGGCAGCCCTTGATCGGAAAGAACTACTCTCCCTGAAGTTAGCTCCGCAAGTCGATCCCATAGGGGCTTGTACGGCATGCGCCATTTCTTTTTTACTGCCATTTTACGGTTAACAGGGATGAGTGCTGCGAGTTCTGAGCTTGTCATTCTTTCGAGTCCCTTCTCTTTCAAAGTCGAATTATGGCTGCCGTGATGACCGACCTTGTATAATACCGTCCGGGAAAGAAGATCTTGGGCTGTGACCTGATTGTATTTGCCAGACCATGTTACATCGTCCCACGAAAGCCAATTGCCAACCTGCGCATCACCGGGGAACAAAAGTACATGCCCACCTGGTGAGAGTTCAATCGCAAGCACAAGACTCGTATTGTTCGTATGAGCATCAAGCTGGAGGGCGAGTTCCCCCGCTGTTCCGAGCCAGTCTGTATCGATTGTGCGCCATTTTTCAGAGCGGTACCTTTCATAAAGGTCGCTAATTGTGTGCTCATTAGGATTACAGACATAAGCAGGGTTAAAAGGGGCACCTTCATCTCGTTGATCAGGAAATCGCCTTTCAGGTGTTTCAAATGTGCCGAGCACTTTTAAATATAATCCCAGTTCACTACCGGGACGATCACCCAAATATACTTCGCCTTTTACAGGGCTGTTTTTGCGGATATACTTGCGATCGGTGGGCGGGCCAAGCACAAAGAAACGAACATTAGGGAGTCCCGTAATCGTTAATGGTTCGTCACCCGGCTTGCAGTATCGATGATCGGTCCACTTCTTCTTAATCCAGTCAAGCGCCTCCTCAGTTCTAAAGCTGGCAGCTCCCAATTCAGTTCCAAAAAATTCCCATATACCTTGAATGCGAGCTGCGTACATCGACTGCGAAGTGTGAAGGCGTTTGAGCGCCAGCCCTAAGGTGTCCAGTGCTAATTTGCGGCGGTTTCGTAGCTCCCGTGCCAGCGGGTTTTTAGGGTCTTCAGTCCATGAAAACCACACCTGGTCTACTGCTATCTTATTGAACTCTTCTTGCGCTTGCATGAAGCCAGAAATGTGATCCCAATGCTCATGAGTAGTAACAAGTATATCGAGATGCCCTCCTGTTGCTTCACGTATGTCGCTTACAACCTGCTTCATAACAGAAGTGGCATCCTCGGTTCCAAGTAATACCCCACAATCGATCAATACGTATTTCTGTTCTTTATTCTTGGTACCAAAAGCAAGAAGAAAACAATCTCCGAGGCCGTGACGATACATACGGACCACGCAACCATCAGAAGGTGCCTTTAGTCGCACTTGTTCTCCTCTCCGCGAATACGATGTACAAAGGCAAAGACCTCATCTCGCTCACGATAGCCCGTTATCCCAAAGTAGGTTTCGCTAAGAGACGGCGCAGCACTCATCCCATCTACAAACGCGCGTTGGCGATCATATCGTCGTTCACTATTGATATCCTTGTAAATGCAATAACGCAGTTTGCCAGTTTCCAGATCAACAATGAGCGTACATCCGCCGCGAAACCAGAAGTCAGGTCCCTGATTAGACTGAAGATCTTTTTGACATTGGCCTAAAGGTAGGTCGAGAAACCCGGGTGTCCGCTGGGTTATTTCAACTACCATATCTAAAAGGAGTTGACCATCTGGTCCCGATCGGCGTACAGGTCGAATGGAATGGACCTCAAATTTGCGCTCAAAATCCAGTCCTTTTATTAGTCGTTCTTTATAGTGGCGTGTTCGCTCTATTATGGTGTGAGCTTCCTCACGAGCTTCTTTCAATTTATGATATATGTCTTGCCGAAGTCCGCTCAAGTTCCAATTTTGCATCTGAAGTTTCACATCACTGCCAAGAATTATCTGGGGATTTTCTATATTCGATGTAAGATTTGACCCTTCCCAGATCAGGCTTTCTTCTGACAAAGTACGTACATCTCTTGGATAGATACCCCGCCGCCTAAATGCCTCCATGAAAGCCACGCGATACCCAAGACTATCATTAGGAACAAGGTCGAAATCAGCTGTGATCAACGCACGCAGGTAGTCGCCAAATGTGACATCTACTGGCGGGAGATAGTCAAGCGCTCGAATGCATATAGTGAGTACATGTTGTGCAGCCTTCGCCGCTTCAGTGGAGAGTCTTGAAACAAGGTCAGGATGAATAGCTCCTTCAGGAAGCATGCCTGAACCATGGGTTGCCAATCGAAAAAGATCAGCAGTTCGGCGATTATAGATTGCAAGGAATGCATCAAAAACAGCTGCGACGAGGATGGCACCGCGCTCGTGTGGCTCAGTGACTCGATCAATCATTGCTGGGTCGGGAGTCTTGCCGATCGCGCTGCGCAAGGCATCTGTTCTCCCAATAGCCCGGCCGAACTCACGAGCGAGCTTAGCCAAAAGATTGTCTGCTTTCAGGTCACCCCTTGTCTTGCTGATCTGGTGTCGGACGACATCCGGAAGTGAAAAATGTTGAAAGAGAGCGACAACATCGGCAAAGGCCTCATGAAAAGCGAGTACGTCAGGATTACTCGGTTCGGTGAGCCGCCGATGCATACCATCGAGTAGCGCGTGCGCTGTCTCGTGTGCAACGACATCATGTGAAAGACAAGTAAACACAACTCCACCTGGCAAGTGATCCGTTACATCTGTCGGTGCTGCCTGAAAATATCCAAAAAGTAAAGCTTTCTTTTCAGGGCTGTAATAGGCATTTGCTTCTCTCAATGCATGAGGGTATATGCGAAGTTGTGACACATACTCTTCACGATAAGCACCGCTTTCGTCAACCCATCGGCGGGGGGCCCATAAGGCACGCCTTCCAAGTGCAACTTCAAAATTTCGAATTGTTCTCATAGCTACCGCATATACCATCTGCTGGTGAAACTGAGGATTACCGTCGGAGGGTGCAAGTCCATCCTGCGCTAGGAGATAAGGATCATTCAGGTCGACCGGTTTGTAAAAGGCATCTGTAGAAGGATCATAGTCTATTATATCAAGGTACTCACCTCGCGGTCCAGGCGCGGGACCGTCATGTTTTTCATCATCCGGGCTTGATTCCCATGGGAGTTCAATGCGTGCCTCGCGGATTTCGATGGTTTCAAGGCTGTGGGCAAGGCTTGGGTCAATCGAATAAATTCGCAGGCGACGAAAAGGAGGTCTAGGAATGTTGTATGGTGATGCTGTCTCACTCCGAAATTTACGCATTTATTTACCTAGTCTTATTGTTTTTCGAATGCCGATATTAGTTTTATTTACAAAATATATTCGGAAACTCATTTAAATTTTTTTTTATAACTGTTCACCGTAGATAAGAAATTTTGTTTTTGATTGTTAAAACAAAATAAATACTTAAACCATACCAGTCTAATTTTTGAAATGCAATTGAAAACTAATTTCAATTTAACAGGTGAGTATCTCAGAAACTAGTAATCAATAGACAAGTTGATGAACTTAAAGCATTGGCGTAATAGCGAATATTTCTGCTCTTTACTATATGCGATCTCATAACGAGGCTTTTATATCGTTCTCCGAAAAACTTCTCGGATATTAATAACAATACCCTTGAGTGCATAGTTATGAAAATTTTAGCAAGATCAGAATACGATATTGATCTGAAGCTGCATACCTCAGCCTAAAAAATAATGCTGTGAAATATGCATTCAGCGTAACCAAATCGTAACCGAAATCTCCCAAAAGGGCCTTAAACGACGGGAAATACATAAAAGACAGAAGACCCAAAAACGCTTATATTTCAATAAAGTGCAGGTAAAAGGCCCGGTTATGATTTTTGATTGTAACGCGCTCATAACCCGAAGGTCGCAGGTTCAAATCCTGTCCCCGCTACCAGATCAAATCAAGGGGTTACGGCATATGCCGTAGCCCCTTGTTGCATTTCCGGGTTGGGTTGTTCTATGATTACATCAATTCCAGCAGGCCGGACGCCTGGATCAAGCCCATAGGACCGAAAAATGGTACAAAATGGAGTTACGGTCGTACTCCCGACCTACAACGAAAAAGAGAATATTTGTGTCCTCTCGCGCAAGATACTCGAGACCGTGAAGGCGAGCGTCGAGGTCGTGGTGGTGGACGACGACTCTCCGGACCTTACCTGGAAGGCGGTAGAGGAGATGGGCTTGCCTTCTGTCCGGGTCATCCGCAGGACGAATGAGAAGGGGCTTACCTCCGCGATCTTCCGCGGCATAAAGGAGAGCCGTTACGATATAGTCGTCTGGATGGACGCGGACCTTTCGATGCCGCCGGAGAAGATAAACGAACTGCTTGCCGGCCTTGAAGGCCATGACATCGCCATCGGCTCGCGCTACGTGTTGGGCGGCAAGGACATGGGCGACACAAGGACCGCCGCCTTTATGAGCCGCATGCTTGGCCTCTTTGCCAGGACGGTCTTGAGTATACCTGTCCATGACCTGAACACGGGCTTTGTGGCTACGAGGAAGAAGCTCGTCGAGGAGCTGGGCTTCAGGGGCGACTACGGAGAGTACTGTCTGGACTTTCTTTACCGCGCATTCAGGAAGGGCTACCGCATAGTCGAGGTGCCTTACGTCTGCGTGCCGAGGCTCAAGGGCGAATCGAAGACGGCCACGAGCCTTCTCGGATTTTTTGTGCGCGGAAGAAAGTATATATACTCGATACTGAGGCTCAGGTTCTTGCATGCAGGCGCTCCGACAAAGGCCTCATAGCCGGGTTTTAAACTTGTCTTTCCGTCTGGGCTGAAGGTCGGCCCTTTTCGCCCCGCCATCTCACCGTGTGCCCTTGCCCATCGCGTCCAAAAACCTCTTGAAGACTGCGGATTTATATAGTAGATTGATTTTTGTTTGAGCGCGTTTTCAAGCCCTCTCGCCGCTTCGTGTTCGTATCTTGCGCTTTTCATTATGACGACGGAAAAAGGTGGGTTACCATGCTTAAAAAGACCATCCAGCCTGAAAATTACGTCCCCGAAGAAAAGCTCCTGAACGTGATACCCGCCAAGGACCCTGAGCTAAAGGCGACCCTCAAAAGGATACCGGTAGTCGAGGAGACCGGGAAGATAATACCGGTGTGCGAGCCGACGCTTCGAGGCAACGAGCTTAAATACCTCAAAGAGTGCGTGGAGACCAACTGGATCTCGTCCACCGGCCGGAAGATAATCCAGTTTGAAGAGGCCTTTGCGCGGGCGGTCGGCGCCAAATACGGCGTCTCGTGCACAAACGGCACTACCGCCCTCCAGCTCGCCCTCTATGTGGCAGGCGTTGGGCCTGGCGACGAGGTCATCATCCCTACATTCACCATGATAGCTACCGCCAATGTCGTCACCCACCTGGGCGCAAAGCCGGTGCTTGTGGACTCGGACCCGTATACGTATACGATGGACGTCGGCAAGATAGAGGAGAAGATAACAAAAAAGACGAAGGCCATAGTGCCGGTCGATATCTACGGCCATCCGTGCGAGATGGATGCCGTACTGGATATCGCTGAAAGGCACGGCCTTGCCGTCATAGAGGACGCCGCCGAAGCCCACGGCGCCGAGTATCGCGGCAGGAAGATAGGCTCCATATCCGACGCGTCGACATTCAGCTTTTACGCCAACAAGATAATCACTACCGGCGAGGGCGGGATGATAACCACCGACAGCAAGGAGTTCTACGACAAGGCCAGGAACATACGCGACCATGCCTTCTCCGAGGAAAGGCACTTCTGGCATAAGTACGTGGGCTTCAACTTCCGCATGACAAACCTGCAGGCCGCCATAGGGCTTGCCCAGGTGGAGCGTTTCGACGAGCTTGTCGGCGCGCGCGTAAGGAACGCGCAAGCTTACAACTCCCTTCTGAAAGACGTGCCGGGGCTTACGCTCCCGCCACAGGCACAGGGCGTAAAGAACGTATTCTGGATGTACGCCATCATGGTTGAGGACGCCTTCGGCATGAACCGTGACGAATTGAGGGGGCGGCTCGCGGAGCGTGGCATAGAGACCAGGACGTTCTTCATACCCATGCACCTGCAGCCCATCTACCATAAGCAGTACATGGGTCAGTCATACCCGGTATCTGAATCCCTCTGCTCTAAAGGCCTGTACCTGCCGTCTTCCTCAAGCTTGAGCGAGTACGACATCCGCCAGGTCTCCGAAGCCGTAATAGACATCCAGGCCCGGCGTTAAAGTGGAAGAGCAGGAATATGAAAAGATGTACGAGATGGAGGATTCCTACTGGTGGTTCAGGGGGAAGCATGAGATCCTTCTCGGTCTTTTCAAAAGGTTGCCGGCCTCTCAAGGCAAGAAGATACTCGACGTGGGCTGCGGGACAGGCGGCCTCCTCTCAAAGCTCGGCAGGTACGGCAGCCCATACGGGATCGACTTCTCAACGACAGCGCTATCGTACTGCAGGAAAAGAGGACTTCCCAACCTCGCGCGGGGGACAGCGGAATCGTTGCCCTTCCAAGACGAGACCTTTGACGTAGTAACTGCCATAGATGTCTTTTACCACCGCAACGTCCGCGACGACCAGACCGTCCTGAGAGAGCTTGCAAGGACCCTTAAGAAGGGCGGCCGCGTCATCCTGAGCGAACCCGCGTGGATGTTCCTGTACGGCCCCCATGACAAGTCGATGCACGGCAAGAAGCGCTACAACGCCGCGGATATGAGGGAGCTTATGGCCTCATGCGGCCTTGTAATAGAAAAACTCTCCTATTTCAATTTTTTCCTTTTTCCTCTCATCCTCATCCTCAGGCTGCTTAAAAAAAGGAGCAGAGTAGAATCCGAATCGGACGTGCGGAAGATAAACCCGCTCCTCAACCGTATTCTTTTTCTGTTCCCGAGGTTTGAGGCTGGTTTATTGGGGCTCATCTCTTTCCCTGTAGGCGGTTCGGTCACGTGCATGGCGAGAAAACCGTAGGCCCGTTCATTAACCGCTTCCGCGCCTTCCCTGTTTCTGATCAGGCTTGTTTTTTTAAGCGAAATTATATAAAAATACCGGCATGCCGAGCGAAAAGAATAAAAACGTCAACAGGCTTCTTCTAGCACTTCTTGCGGTCCTGGCAATACTCTTCAGCGTGAGCGTCGGGAAGCACCTCTCCTATCCGCTCCTCTGGAACGACGAGGGCGACACGGCCATGTTCGCCACCCGTGTGCTGGAGTACGGCTACCCGAAGGTCCATGACGGCAAGAACGTGCTATATGTCCATCCTGTCGACATGCGCCTTGGGGTCAACGAACACGACATGTTCACCGCCGACCCGCTCCTGTGCTACTACTGGGCTGTCCCGGGCGCGTGGCTCGCTCAGAAGGCGGAAGACATCTATGCCAGGACGTTCCTTTTCAGGGCGCCTTTCGCTCTTACGGGTCTCGTTGGGATGATCGTTATGGCTGCTTTGGCGGGAGGCCTCTTTGAAAAGAGGCGGCCGGGGAAGCTCCTTTTCTACTCGCTCTTCGCCCTCTTCGCCCTTTTGTCTGTCTCACTGGCGCTGCACCTGAGGGAGGCCCGTTATTATTCGCCTGTAATACTTTTATCCGCCATCGTGCTCTATTTTTTCATAAACCACAGGCTGCTGGGCCGGTTGAGCTTCGGTCTTTACGCCGCGGTCTCCGTAGCCGCGCTCTTTCTCATATACAACGCGTTTTACCCGACCTATTTCGTATTGATAGGCTTTATCGGGCTTTGTGAATCACTGGCGCTCGTAAAGCGTATGTGGCCGCTAAAAGGGTCAGGCAAGGCCTTTACTCTTCCAGGCATACGCGATCTCAAGCCCTTCATCCCGATCTTCGCGTCGGTTCTGACCGTCGTCCCGCCTATCGTTTTCTTCAGGACGATGGAAGTCGTAAGCGTTGCGTCCACGGATAATTTCGGCCCAGGACAATACATCAGAAACATCGCCAATATAATTCATTATTTCGCGCAGTACGAGTTCCTCTATCTGGCCCTTTTTATGAAGGGGGTCCTTGCCTGCCTTATCGTCCGGGACCGCCTTTCAGGGGCCGGGCCCTTTGGCGCCGCTGCCGAAAAGGTCCGTGTCTCTAACCTTCTGACCCTCTTTTTTATAGTCCATGTCCTTGTTACAGCGGTAAATCCGTTGATCATGTCCACGCACTACTTCATAGTCCTGTTGCCTGTCCTGCCCATCATTTTGCTCCTGGACGCCTTCTCGATATTCGCTCTCCTGGGCAGGGGGGCGGAAGCCGCCCGAAAGAGACGGCAGGCAGTATTCGTATCCGCGGCCGCAGCCCTTCTCTTCATCAACGGCCTCAATAAGATGAAAGACCTCTCAGGGCATATCTACGAGCTTACCCATCAATATAGCGGTCCCGTCGACGCGATAGTCTCTTACGTAAAGGAGAATTATGAGAATACGGAGGGGCTCGTCATAGCCACAAACTACGAAGAGGCCTCCTTGATGTATTACCTTGGAAGCAAGGTAGTGGTCGGGTATAGATTTAACACTATCCGGGAGGACATGAAAGAGGTGCCAGACGTTATAATCCACAGGCGTTCCTGGGCCGGCTTCCCGTATGTCGACGCGTTCAATTACTTCATGCAAAAGGCCGAGTACGAGAAGGTCGCCTTGCAGGTCAGGGACCATCCGGTAAATAACATCCCGGACCTGCACTACGAGGGTATCAGGCACCTCTACCGCACCCCGATAGCAGCGACCGAATCGGAGCGCTTGAAGGTCTATGTGAGGAAGGAATAGCCGCCGCGCTTTACATCGTGTCGACCACCGTGGAGTTCATAATAGAAGGACGCCTTAAGGGCGTTCTCGGGATAAAAAAGATGATAAGCCGATGATTTTAACCTGCGGGTTTTTCTCTTGCGCTTTTTATCCAGTTTAACCCCTGCTTGCCTCAAGCGGAAAAAAATGATATTCTGTGAACATGACCTGATCTCCGGCATCTGCGGATATCATTGCTCCTCACGGTTTAACGTTAAAAATCCTTGTGGATATGACCAGGTACCTTTCCTTAATCTTAGTCTTGCTCATGCTCTCTCCCATATTCAGCCAGCTTGTGAAGGCTTCTGCCGGGTCCTGCTCGGTCGGCCCTGTCCATGAATGCACCCATGGCGACGCTTGCCCCATGCACGGTAATAAACATGGCGCAGGCCATGGCCATCACGCGGACGGCGACGGCGGCAATGGCCTTATCTGCCATGTCTCGAACGTGGAAGATGAGAACAGCTCGTCCGATAGTGACCACAGCCCATGCTGCGTCATATCCTGCGAAGATGAAGGCGCCTCGGGGGTCTCCTCCACGATATCCGAAACTGATTACCTTACGTCAATGGGCGGTGTTCGTCTCGTCGATTGCGGCAGCGCCAATATCTGCTCGCAAAGCACCGTTTATACAGACCCTCCACAAGGCCTCACAGACAGGCCGCCAGCTTCCAATTAAAGTCCGGTTCACCTGACAGGCTGCTGAAAAAACTCACTTGACGGTCATTCTGAGCGAATGCGAAGAATCTCGCCTGAAAATCGGTGCGCGAGATTCTTCGGTCGCTGCCGCTCCATCAGAATGACATGTTTTGGATTTTTTCCGCATCCTGGCTAAATCTCTTAAATAAACATTAAGCGCTATTGCGTCTGCGGCCTGAAGGAGGTCTTTTATGCGCTGTCGAGCCGCGAGGCCGCTTCTATTGGCGGTCATTGCGCTATTTCTCTTTGCCATGCCGGCCCACTGCAAGGACAATGCCGGTATGGGCGTAGTCCAGTCCAGGGGCCTTACCCTGCCGCCGGACTTTACCCTTCCCGGCGTTGACGGAAAGGCCTGGCGCCTTGCTGATTTCAAAGGCAATGTAACGCTCCTTAACTTCTGGGCGACGTGGTGCGAGCCATGCCTTGAAGAGATGCCGGCCCTCGAGGCGCTATGGAAAGAGCTCGGCCCCAGTGGGCTTGCCATAGTCTCCATAGCAGGAGACAAGGGCGGCATGCACAGGGTGGGCGAGGTGTGCAGGATGCACGAAGTCACCTTCCCCGTGCTGCTTGACCCAGCGGGAGATGTCTCGGCGGCGTACGGCGCTACGGTCTTTCCCACGAGCTACATAATAGGGAGGGACGGAAAGATAAAGGGCAGGATAGTCGGCCCGAGGGAATGGGACAGCGGTCCTTCAAAAAGGTTCTTCGAGAAGCTTCTGAATGAATGAGACAAGGAGATATCTTCCATGCAGTACAGGAATTGGATCTTTATCAGTAAGACCGGCTTGTGCGCGGCCCTTGCGGCCCTCATGCCCATCTTTCAAAGCGCCTTTGCCGAAGAGGCTGAGTATATAGGCGAGGTAACCGTAACCGGCACAAGGGAGGCCGAACCCGCCAAAGAGATACCCGCGGCCACAGGCGCCATAAAAGGAGATGAGATACAGAGGGTGAGGCCCACCCACCCGGCCGAGGTGATGAACAGGGTCCCTGGCGTCTGGGTCAGCTCCACAGGCGGCGAGGGGCACACCACCTCCATACGCCAGCCCCTTACGACAAGCCCGGTATATCTCTTCCTCGAGGATGGCGTGCCGATAAGGTCGACCGGCTTTTTCAACCATAACGCCCTTTATGAGGTCAACGTCCCCGGGGCCGGCAGGATAGAGGTGATAAAGGGCACTGGAACGGCCCTTTACGGGAGCGACTCCATCGGCGGCACGATAAACATCATGACCAGGCCCGCCCCGCTTACGCCTGAGGTCGAGCTTAACCCCGAGATAGGCTCATACGACTGGGTGAGGCTCCTCGCCAGCGGCGGCAACACCATCGGAGATAATGGGTACAGGCTCGACCTCAACGTTACCCATTCAGGGGGATGGCGCGAAAGAAAGCTCTACGACCGCCAGAGCGCGACTCTTCGATGGGACCATGTGAGCACCTATGCGACGAGCTTGAAGACGATACTCTCGTACTCCGGGATAGAGCAGGAGACGAGCGGAGGCGCGCCCCTTTCCAGGGCCGACTATGACGACAGGCCCTGGTACAACTACCAGACCTTCGACTACAGGAACGTCGATTCGTTCAGGCTGTCGACCGACCTCGAACATGAGATCGGAGATAACGCACTCGTAAGCGTCATCCCGTACTTTAGAAAGAACAGGATGGAACTGCTTCCCGAGTGGGCCATCTTCAAGTCCGGGGCAGACCCTTCAGTCTACATGGGCTATGAGTCTACGACTGATTTTTACTCCCTTGGCCTTCTTGCCAAGTACAGGAGGGATTTCGCGCCGATGAGGACCCGGTTTATAATCGGGGTAGACCTCGACTACAGCCCCGGCCAGTACGAAGAGAGGCGGCTCGACATAACGAGGGATACTTCCACGCTCAAGTATACGGGCTATAGCTATGCTACGTCGGATGCGAATAACTACGATTTCGACGCGACGTTTATCGGCATCTCTCCGTATACGCAGATAGAGCTCTCTCCCGCGGAGAAGCTCCGCCTCACCCTTGGCGCGCGCTATGACGACCTTGCCTATGACTACACGAACAACCTCACCACAAGCCTGAACAGGCCCGGATCGACCTACAGGTCGTGGTCGAGGCTCTCCCCAAAGGCAGGGGCCACATACGAGCTGACCGATAAGGTAAGCCTCTTCGCCTCCTATAACCAGGGCTTCAGGATACCCTCAACAGGGGATATCTTCAGGGCCGGGGGCACCGCTGCTACAGCGGTCGACCTCGACCCGGTAAAGGTCTACAGCTACGAGACGGGCTTGAAGGGCGCTCTTGGCGAAAAGGCGCGCTTCGAGACATCAGTCTATTACATGGAGAAGAAGGACGATATCGTGACCTTCAATGCAGCGCCGGGGGACAGCCAGAGGCTCAACGCCGGGAAGACCGTGCACAAGGGGATAGAGGTCGGCCTTGAAGTGAAGCCGGTCGACAGGGTCGGTCTTGGCGTAAGCTACTCTTATTCCATGCACGAGTATGACGAATGGCGGGTATCAGGGAGTACTGATTTCAGCGGCAAAGAGATGCCCGTGGCCCCGAGGCATAACCTGAGCGTAAGGGTCGATTTCACCCCGGCGTTCCTCAACGGGGGCGCTGCTGAGATCGAATGGGTCCATCTCGGGAGCTACTGGCTCGACGACGCCAATACCGAAAAGTATGGCGGGCACGACCTGGTGAACTTAAGGACCTCGTATTACCTGACACCTCAGTGGGAAGTCTATCTCAAGGCCACTAACCTCCTTGACAGGCATTACGCTGAAAAGGCGGCAAAGAGCTCTTCCGGCGAAGCGCTCTATACGCCGGGGACACCTCAGTCGTTATTCGCCGGGCTGGTCTACAGGTGGAAGGGGGAATAGGGATGGCCATGAAAAAGTATACTTTAGCGTTATTCGCATTGCTCTTCTTTGTCTCTTTGCCTCCCGCAGCCCGGGGGGGCGTATCTTTCGGCCCGCAGGCCGTCATAGACCACCGTTCAAAGTCGGTCTCTCCGCCGGCGGCTCTGTTGGGAGATGACGGCATGCTCTATGTGGCGTGGACGGAGGAGGAAAAGGAAGGGATCTCGGTCTATCTCATCGCCTCCGGCGATTATGGAAAGAGATTTTCCCCTGAAGTGAAGGTGAACGGGGCGGAAGACGCGCCGTTGTCAGCACATGAGCCCCCGGCCATGGCGCTTGGCCCAAAGGGAGAGATCTACCTCGCGTGGAGCTCAAAAAGAAGCGGAGGACCTTTTGCCTCTGACCTGATGGTCGCGAGGTCTACGGATGGCGGAAGGAGCTTCTGGCCTTCGGCCAGGGTAAATGACAACAAGGTCCCCGCGTCAGCCGGCTTCGCCTCTATCGCCATCGCCCCTGACGGCGCTGTATATGCCGCATGGCTCGACGGCAGGGAGAAGGAGGCGAAGGGGCCAGCTACTTTTATCGCGGTATCCAGGGACGGCGGCAGGAGCTTCGCGGCTAATACCCCTGTCGATTACGGTTCCTGCCCATGCTGCAGGACAGCGCTCGCCACAGGCAGTGATGGCTCGGTCGTAGTTGCCTGGCGGAAGACCTTTCCAGGCGATGTAAGAGAGGTCGTCGTATCATCCGGAAAAGGCGCGGCCTTTGGCGCCCCGGCAATCGTCGGGAACGACAGATGGGAAATAGCCGGATGCCCTCACAGGGGGCCGTCTGTCATGGCCGATGGCAGAGGCGGGCTCTTCGTTTCGTGGTATGCCGAGATAGACGGGGAGCCTGGGATATTCCTTGCCGCATCAGCCGATGGGGGAAAGAGCTTCACGAAGGAAAGGATAGCTCATAAAAAAGGTTTCCCTGATAACGTGACATCGGCCTTGAGGGGAGAGGAGCTGCTGCTGGCATGGCAGGAGACGACACCTGTGGCAAGCGACATTATCTTCGAGTCTCGCGAGAGCGGGAAGGCTTTCAGACTTAAGCTCAATAGCGACGCCAGAAAAGCAGGCAGCCCCGTGATATCTGTAAACGGCAAGGGCGAGGTGCTCGTCGCCTGGCAAAAGCAGGACATGAGAAACTTTAAGACGATATTCGTAATAGGAAGATAGGCAGCTGAAATGGCGGTAAAGCTTAATACAACGCTCGCGTTCTCAGCAATCGCGCATGTCATCCTCCTGGCCGCGCTCGGTGGCCTTTTCCCAAAAGGTGTCAATCAGCCATACGCCTATACGCAGATAGAACTCGTTGGGGAGACGATCGAAAAAGAAAAAGAGGCGCGGAGAAGGGTGGAGCCGGTCAAGGCGCAAATGGAGCCTCAAGCGGAAGTGCCCAGGGCCGGTATGGATGCCGCTGTCGAGCCTGTCGCGAGGGCGCCTGTAGCGGCTCCGCCCTTGCCCGTTGAAGGCGCGAAGCCGCAGGCCGCTATAAAAACAGAGGCCACGGCCCCCGCGGCCGTTGTAGAGACTCCTGCTGAAGCAGACGGCGCGGCATTCGGCGGCTATGTGATACGAAAGATAGACAGGGCGAAGCTCTACCCGAGGTGGGCAAGAGAGCGTGGCTACGAGGGAGAGGTGCTCGTGAGCTTCAGGATAAAGACAGACGGGTCCGTAGCTGACGTTAAAGTGGTCAAGCCCTGCAAATGCGATGTCCTCAATAAGGCCGCCTGCGAGGCGATCGAGAGGGCCGCGCCGTTCAATGACGGGCCCCCTGGCCAGACAGGCAGGATGGAGGTGAGCATAGGGTTCAAGCTCAAGAAGTAATTTGGCAGCCTGAATGAGTTTCGTTTTTCGCTGTCGCCGTCTTGTCCTGTCCGCTCTTGCGCCTTTAGAACAAATATCCATTGTGAAATACAAATTCAAAGGTATATAATGACGCGATAAAATCGCCATCTTGCAGGACAAGAAGCATTCGACCAGAGATGAAGGGATCGTACAAAAAATACAGGACCCCGGCGTTGGTACTGCTGCTCTTTGCCGCGATCCTCCTGGTCTACTCTCAGGTCCTTCGTTCACCGTTCGTTTTGGACGACAGGATGTACATCCTGGAAAACGACGAGATAAGAAGCCTCTCCGCCTTCTGGCCCCCCGCGGGGACGAGATATATAGCCTACCTTTCCTTTGCCCTGAACTTCAGCCTCGGCGGCTTCGACCCCTTCGGCTATCACCTTGTGAACGTGATAGTCCACGCGATAAATTCTGTCCTGGTATTCGCGCTGGTCTCGTTGACCTTCAGGACACCCCTTATGTCCGATGCGACTGGGGGACGCGGGGGGCTCGCGTTTTACGCCGGGGCTTTATCCGCGCTCCTGTTCGCCCTTCACCCGGTGCAGACAGAGGCTGTGACCTACGTGACCCAGAGGTTCGCCTCGCTCGCGGCCTTTTTCTATCTCCTTTCGCTCGTTACGTTCATAAGATGGCGCCTTTCAGCCTCGCGTTCATGGAAGAGCCTGTCGATATTCGCTCTCTCTGTAGTCAGCGCCGTTGCCGCGCAGAAGACAAAGGAGATTAGCTTTACCCTTCCGTTTGTGATAGTCCTTTATGATTTCGCCTTCTTTAACTCGCAGGAGAGGCTCAGGGCGAGGCTTTTAAGGCTCGCTCCGTTCGTGCTTGCCGCCCTGGTGATACCGCTTGAGATGCTCGCCCCGGCAGCCGGGTCCGGCATAGACGAGAAGATACGGCTGGCGCAGCTGGACGAGCTTCTTACCCTTTCAAGATACGACTACCTCATGACCCAGTTCAGGGTCGTATCAACGTACATAAGGCTTCTCTTTTTGCCGATAGACCAGAACCTCCTCTATGACTTCAGGCTTTCAAAGGGCTTCTTTGAGCCCATGGTGGCCGCCTCGTTCGTCTTCCTTGCAGCCATCTTTTTTTCAGCGCTCTATCTCTTTTTCCGTTCGCGTAAGCATAGAAACCCTTACGGGCTTCTGGCTTCCGCAGGCGTACTCTGGTTCTTCATGGCCCTTTCGGTCGAATCTTCCGTTGTGCCGATAAGGGACGTCATATTCGAGCACAGGCTCTATCTCCCGCTTGCCGGGGCATCGGCGGCAGCTTCCGGATCCCTGTTGTTCATCTTTGAATATGCTCGCCGAAAGGGATGGGGCAGGGCAAGGCACGCGGCTACTCTTGCCGTTATCGTCATCACCGCCTCCCTTGGCGCGGCTACATACGCGAGGAACCTCGTCTGGAAGGACCCGTTGTCGCTATACCAGGATATAGTCGGCAAGAGCCCCGGGAGGGCTACCGTACATTTCGACCTCGGCAAGATCTACAGGGACGCCGGGCGCGGGGACGACGCCGTCCGGGAATATAGAAAGGCCATCGAGCTTGACCCTGATTACGCGGAGCCGCATACCAACCTGGGGAACCTCTTCATAAGTAACAACCTGGCAGACCCCGCTATACAGGAGTACACGGCCGCGTTGAGGATAGACCCCGCTGATAATATCGCCCGCTATAACCTGGGGCTGGTTTTGAGCGCCCGTTCAAGGAATGAGGAGGCGATCGAGCAGTTCATCGAGGTCATAAGGCTCGACCCTGGCCACGCGGAGGCCTACAACAGCATCGGGAATATCTATTTCACAGCCCGCATGCTCGATAAGGCCGGGCAGGCTTATATGGCCGCGCTCAAGGCCGACCCTGGCTATGTAGTGGGGCGCAATAACCTCGGAAACGTCCATTACCTGGCGGGAAGGCTCGATATGGCTGAGAAAGAGTATCTGAAGGCCGTCGAGCTTAAACCGGACTATGCCGAGGCCCACAACAACCTCGGGGCCCTCTATCTTTTAAAGGGCGACTTCGGCAGGGCGGCTGAAGAATCCAGGGTGGCCGTTGACCTCAATCCAGGCAACGCTGACTCCCATTTTGTCCTGGGCAGGGCCTATTACGCCTCGGGGAAGATGGACGAGGCTATAAGGGAGTTCAAGGTGGTATTGAGGATCGACCCATTCGATACCGAGGCGCATTTAAGGGTCGCTGATGCCTTGATGGCGAAGGGGGCCAACGATGAGGCGATAGGGCATTATAAAGAGTTCATCGAAAGCTCGAAAGCCGGGAGCCTTGACAAGACGAGAGCCAGCCAAATGATAGCCAGGCTCAAGCGCTTACCCAAAAAATAAAAGAGAGGGGTCGCTCTTTCGCAACCCCTCTTTTATTTGATGCTTTTCAGGTCCCCTTATGCCGCCTTGCGGAGCGCTGGTTTTTCCAGGAAGCGGATATCCGGCTTCCCGGTGACCCCGGCCCGCCGCATGGCATCTTTGAGGTCGTCGGACGCCAGAAAATCGCGGGCTTTCCTTATGTCCCCGGTCTCGAAAAGGAGCACGACCTCCCTGGGGTTGTCAGTTCCCTGGAGGAGCAGGACCTCCTTGAGGCCGGCCTTGCGCCTGGCGGGCTCATGCTCGTCGTATACAGGTTTCCATCTCTTGAAATCAGCCACCTCGTGGTATATAAAAAGGTATGCCATACCGGTCCTCCTTTCATTCCCATATTTAAGTCTATACCAATTCCGCGCCCCGGCGTAAACCCTGGCCGGCATGTAACACAGCTTGTGAAGCGGCTGCCGTTCAGAGTATAATCACATTAAGGAATTACCGGGAAAAGATGCAGATAGAAGAGGCGCTTGATAACCTGGACGCGGCTGTCGTCTTCATAGATTGCCGCCACAGGATACAATGGATGAACCTGAAGGCCAGAGGCTGGTTCGGCCCTGACATCGGGCAGAGAAGGGCCTGTTACAGGATAGCCAGCTACGGCCAGGAGTTCTGCAAGATCTGTCCGACAGGCAGGGCCATCGACTTGAGCACGCCGGCCCATTACGAGTTCTCCCTTGAAAAAAATGGCACGCAGAAAAGCCTTGAGGTAATAGCCATACCCGTACTCGGGGAGGGCGGAGTGCCAGGGAGCGTCCTGGAGATAGTAATGGACGTGACAGGCAAGCGCCTTATAAAGATAGAGCAGGAAGAGCTGATGGAAAAGATCGAGAAGATGGCCGCCATAGGCCAGTTCGCGGCAGGTATAGCCCATGAGCTCAACACCCCGCTCGGGACCATCTCAATAATATCCGCCGAGCTTGAGCGCGCGATAGAGATGCCTCAGGAGAGAGTGCCGAAGGAGATGCTCCGCGAGTACCTCTCCGACATGAAGGGCGAGATAAACAGGTGCAAGGGCATCATAAACGACCTCCTCGGTTTCTCAAGCGGCGGGGCCTCCCGCACCGTTCCGACTGACATGAATTCCCTGGTCTCCAGGACGTTGGAGTTCGTGAAGAAGGGCAGGCACGGAGGGCCTGTGGAGCTAAGGGAGTCGCTCGACCCCGGGCTGCCTGTCGTCCTTACCGACCCTGACCGTTTCAGGCAGGTGCTCTTCAACGTCATCAAAAACGCCATCGAGGCGGCCGAGGAGAGCGGCGGCGGAGCCGTAGAGGTCTCCACATCCGCGGCGTCAGGCTTCGTAAAGGTGAGCGTGGCCGACAACGGCCCCGGCATACCGAAGGAGCTTTTGAAGAGGGTCTTCGAGCCATTTTTTACGACGAAATCGGTTGGCAAGGGCACCGGCCTTGGCCTTTCCGTGAGCTACGGCATCATGAGGGACCTGAAGGGCGAGATACGGGTAGAAAGCGTTCCGGGACAGACGAGGGTAGACCTGCTGATCCCCCTTTTGGACGCGACAAAAGTTTCTCCCGACGGAGAAGAAGAGAGCTCTATATAGCTTCTATTTATGTGAATTCATGCCGCATGCGGCATGAATGCTCATTTTAAGCTCAATTATCTGTTTTTTAACGTTTTTTTGTGAATCAACAGCCTGCCTTATACTGCCATTCTGCCGCACCTTTTGTCTGGCGCTTAAAAAATCCAAATAAAAAGCCTTGAAAATCAAACCCATCCGTCATGGCACGTTCATTGCTATTAATACGAGTGTAAATCTGTACAGAAACCAGGTTCCATCGGCCGGGGCCATCCGGCAGGCGAACCACCACAAGGGAGCTCTCTTTGTTCACGTTGAGCAAGGGTTCCGAGTACGCGATTGCCGGCCTCGTGTACATCGCCTCAAAAACTGATGATTTCACAGGCGTCGAGGAGATATCCAGGGCCACCGGTATATCCAAGCAGTATCTCGCGAAGATATTCCGGACTCTCGCGTCAAGGGGGATAATATCCTCTACAAGGGGCAGGGACGGCGGATTCATGCTCTCCAGGGCGCCGAGGATGATAACGCTCCTTGATGTGGTCGAGGCTATAGACGGCCCGGTCGAAGCAAGATGCATTAGAAAGGAGGAAGAATGCCCGGACTCACCCGGCTGCCAGCTCTACGGGGTCTTGAAAAGATGCGCGAAGAGCGTGGCGGAGGTGCTGTCCTCAGAGAATATAGGCGGGATAATGCTTTTTTTTGGCAATAAAAGTGGACTAAACAGACCCGAATTATCCAAATAAATTCAGGAGGTGGAATGAATGAACGGGCACGGGCATGCACATGAGTTGGGTTGGCACACGAGCATATGGCCCATGCTGGTCAGCGTGGGCATATTGTTCCTGATCCCGCTCTCCTTCGGCTTCTATTTCGTTTACCAGAAGCCGCTTTACGCGACCATCTGTCTTGGGATCGGCGCCCCGCTGGTCCTGTTGTCGATAGCTGGCTGGGTAAGAGAGGGGATCGCGGACGAGCATGGCATCAGCGAAGGTCTAAGCATCTGGGCGATGCCGTTCTTCATAGTCGCTGAGGCGCTGCTTTTCGTGGGTTTTTTCGCGGCATACTGGGCAACAAGGCTTACGGCGCCTTTCTGGCCGCCAGCCGGCACGCCGGAGATATCTACGATAGTGCCTATCATAATGACAGTCATACTGGTCTCGTCGAGCTTCACGATCCATATGGCGGAGAAGTACGTGGAGCCGGAGCACTACAACAGGAGCAGCTTCATCTTCTGGCTCGTTACCACGATGGTCTTGGGGTTGGGCTTCCTCGGGATGTCGGCGTTTGAATGGACAGAGCTCTATCATGAGGGCTTCAAGTTCGATACCAACATCTTCTCGACCTCCTTCTTCTCCATTACCGGTTTCCACGGCTCGCACGTGATGGTCGGCCTTGGAATATTCGTAGCCGTCCTTCTGCCGGCCCTTGCCGGGAAGATCAACAAGACGTTCGTGAGCGCGGCTTCCATGTACTGGCACTTCGTCGACATAGTATGGTTCTTTGTCGTGTCGCAGGTCTATTTCTGGTAGGCCGCAGGACAAAAATGAAAGGAGAGGGAATGATGAAAAAGATCAAATGGCTGCTGACAGTCCCCGCTCTCCTCGCGCCCGCGGCCTCCATGGCCAAGGAAGCGGCCGGGGAAGCTGCGGCGGTGGCTGGAGCGGTTCCTGACATCACCGAAGGCTGGTGGCACCTCTGGAATGAGATGATGTGGGACATCGGCTTGATAGGCGGCTTATTCGCCATTGTCATAATCTATCTTCTCGTGAAGTACAGGAGGAAGAACAGCGATGAGGAGGGCAAGGGAGTTAAGCTCTCTCAGCTCGCCGCCGCGGGCTGGATATTCATACCGGCCTTCCTCTTCATTGCAGATGACATATTCCTGGCCGCCAAGAACTTCGAGCAGTGGCAGAAGATGAGGACCCCTCCCGCTGAATCCTACGAGGTAGCGGTCGAGGGGTATATGTGGGGATTTGATATAACCTACCCCGAAGGCATCACCGCCACCAACGAGCTCAGGGTCCCGGAGGGCAAGGCCATAAAGGTGAACCTCACCAGCAGGGACGTCGTGCACGCCTTCTTCGTGCCCGACTACAAGGTCAAATGGGACATGGTGCCGGGTTCGCAGACCCATCTCTGGTTCAACGCGAAAGGGATAGGCGAGCACGTCTTGACCTGCGCCGAGTACTGCGGCACCATGCACTCGGGCATGTACGGCAAGGTCATCGTGATGCCAGAGGCCGAGTTCCGGAAATGGGTTGAGGAAAACAAGCCGAAAAAAGCAGAAAGCACAGGAGGTGAAGCATAATGAGCTCAACAGTCGCTGAACCAGTACATGCCTCCGTCGGGGCGCACTCGAAGTTCAGCCTCAAGGAATGGGTCTTCACGACCGACCACAAGAGGGTCGCGGTCCTGTACCTGATCGGCTCGTTCGCCGCCTTCTTCGTGGCAGGGCTCATGGCCATGCTCATGAGGACGGAGCTGGCGAGCCTCGGGCCGACGGTGACAGATAACCCTGGCAGCTATAACGTATGGCTCTACTTCCACGGGGCCGCTATGATACTCGGCTTCCAGATACCGGCGCTTACCGGGTTCTTCGCGAACTTCTACGTGCCACTCATGATAGGCGCCAAGGACGTGGCCTTCCCGAGGCTCAACGCCTTTAGCTTCTGGCTCTTCCTCATGGGTGTCGTGCTCGCGCTCCTTACGTTCGTGATCCCCGACCCTCCGGACATCATGTGGACCGGCTATCCGCCGTATTCTATCGTAACGGGCGGCAACACGGCATTCTATACCTTTACAGTGCTTCTCATCGGCTTCTCATCGATCGTGGGCGGCGTGAACTTCCTTACCACGATAATCCACATGAGGGCGCCCGGGGTGACCTGGGGCAAGCTCAACATGTTTGTCTGGTGCACGCTCGCGGCCTTCATAATCCAGCTCATATTCGTCCCGATCCTCGGCGTGGCCGTGACCATGCTCTCTTTCGACAAGTACGTGGGCACCCACTTCTTCGACGCGGCGGCAGGCGGGAGCGCGCTCATATACGAGAACCTCTTCTGGTTCTACTCGCACCCGGCGGTCTACGTCATATTCCTGCCCGCCATAGGGATGATCTACGAGATAGTGGCGACATTCTCCAGGAACGCGATATTCAACTTCAAGAAGACCATCTATTATGGTGTCCTCGGCGTCGTGGCGCTCTCCGGCATAGTCTGGGTGCATCACCTCTACACCGCCGGCGTGCCTGACTGGCTTGTCCTCATACAGGTCTTCACCACGCTCATCATAAGCGTCCCGGTCGGGCTCCTTATGATAGCTCTGGTCGGGACCCTTTATAAGGGCTCCATCCTGTACCAGACCCCCATGTGGTACGCGGTCGGCTTTCTCTTCCTCTTCCTCATAGGGGGACTGACCGGCATACCCAACGCCATGTCGGCTATCTACATCCACCTTACCGACACCTACTGGATGCCTGGCCACTTCCACTACGTTATGGCCGTCTCGGTGACAACGGCTATCATCGGGGGGACGTATTATGCCTTCCCCAAGATGACCGGCAAGATGTACAACGAGACACTCGGCAAGCTCGGCTTCCTCCTTTTCTTCGTAGGGGTGAACATAACCTTCATGCTGACGATGATAATGGGCGTCATGGGCATGCCGAGGCGCTACTACGACTATCAGCAGTTCCCTGAGATAGAGCCGTTGCAGCAGTGGGCCACGTGGGGATCGTACATAATATTCCTCGGGGCGGTAGTGGTGCTCATCTCCTGGATACACGGGGCTATATGGGGCAAGAAGGCCCCGCAGAACCCCTGGGGCTCGCGTTCGCTCGAGTGGACGCATGCCTCTTCGCCGCCGCCTCCCGGCAACTGGGGCGGAGAGCTGAAGATCCCTGAGAAGTGGGACCCTTACGGGTACGGCAAATAGCGAAAGGACGTATGGACCAATTGGGGACGGATGACGGCCTAAAGGGGCCTTCAGGGGAAGCAAGCGATGATGCCGGGACATGCCCGGCCTGCAAGCCGGGGCCGGGCGGCTGTCCCATATACGAAAGGTGCAGGCGTTCAAGAAAGCCATGAACCTTAAACAGAAAAGGAGGAGGCCATGCACGGGATAGCCAAGTACCTGCCGCTTTTCAAGCTCAGGATATGCTGGCTTATTACCCTGAGCGCGGTCGTAGGGCTTGCCGCAGCTCCGTACGGATTGACGGCAGGGAAGTTCGCTTTCCTCGTCCTGGCCACCATGGCCGCGGCGGCAGCCGCCAGCGCGCTCAACCATTACTTTGACAGGGACATAGACTCGGTGATGAAGAGGACCAGGGGCAGGCCCCTGGCCTCAAATTGCCCGCCCGCCGCAGCCCCTATCGCCGCGGCTGTGCTCCTCGGGTTGTCGGTTGCGATCTCTCTTCTTGAGCTAAATTACATGGTGGCGCTCCACCTCTTCCTGGGCGCTTTCGTCTACGCTATCGTATATACTGTGTGGCTCAAACGCCGTAGCTGGCTCAATATCATCGTCGGCGGACTTGCCGGAAGCTTCGCGGTGCTCGCCGGCGGCGCCTCTGCCGAGCCGGAGTTTTGCGCCACCGCCGTAATGCTCTCGGTAGTGATGTTCTTCTGGACGCCTTCGCATTTCTGGAGCTTCGCCATTGTGCACAGGGATGACTATGAGAGGGCCGGTGTGCCCATGCTCCCCAATGTGGTCGGCGACAGGAAGGCCGCCGTCTATATCGCGATCAATACCGTCCTGCTTGTCGGCTCCTCCCTCCTGCCGGTCTTCCTCGGTTACTTCGGCGTCCTGTATGCGGTCGCGGCCACAGCCGCTGGCGCTTATTTTCTCTACTGGAACGCGAGATTGGTCAGAAATACCACGAAGGAGATAGCCTGGAAGAACTTCAAGGTCTCGATGGCCTATCTGGCGATACTTTTCGCCGGTGTGTTCCTGGAAGTCGGAGTGGGGTAGATAGCCATTATGAGGACCTTTCTATCCGTCATATTCGCGATGATCGTCTTTTTCGCCCCCCTGGGAAGCGCCTCAGCCGAGGTCCCTCCGGGGGGGAAGCTGGCCGACGTCAAGCTTATCGACCAGGGCGGCAGGAGGTTCGCCTTGAGCTCCCTTTATGGCAAGCCGCTGGTCGTAAGTTTCATATATACCTCCTGCGTCCATACATGCGGCACGCTCACAGCGAGCCTCAAGGGCATTTTTGCATCCCCAGGCTCTGATTTCGGCACTGGCTTCACATCTGTTACCATAGGCTTTGATACGGAGAGGGATACCCCTGAAGCCCTTGGCAACTACGGCCGCCAGTTCACGGATGACTTCAGCTCCTGGAGGTTCGCCTCCTCAGACAGGGAGGCGATGGAGAAGCTCATAAAGGAGGCTGGGTTCGCCTATACAAAGTCCGATTCAGGCTTTGACCATCCGAACATGGCCGTTGTCATCGGGCCGGACGGCAGGGTCTTCAAGCGCATCTACGGCACAGAGATAGACCGTACGGCCCTTCTTGACGCCGTCGCACAGTCCAGGGACCTTGAGAGCCCCTCCTATGGCGCGGCGCCATCAGGGCTCATCGGCTTTTTGAAGTCCATATGCTATACCTACGACCCCAGGACAGGGACCTACAGGCCCGACTATAGCATGTTCGCCATGATAGGCCTCGGTTTTCTGTTTTGGTCGAGCCTTATGGCCACAGCCGTTTATGTGGTCCGAAAGGCCAGAAAAAGCGGCGACATTTAGCCGTATCGCCGCTCACCTCCCTGTATGTCCGGCCCCTTCCGGGCTGGACAGTTTTGCATCCATTAAACCTTGCCGCCTCGCCCCGCATTCCCCCTGATTGTCATCGATGAAAGTTCTGCTATATTCTGTTTGGAATATGTTCGCGATGAAAACCCTCAATGAGATCATAGGCTGGCTTTCCAGGGTAGAGGCATCGGCGCAAAGGCTTTACGCCGATGCCGCGCGCGTATTTCATGACGACTTGGACCTCTCGGAACTTTTGCGGCAGCTCTCGATCGATGAAGGGCTGCACCACGAGCTGTTGGTTACGGCTGGAGAGTCCATCCGGGGCCAGCAGGACGGCTCATTCATATCCATTGACCCGGAGACCAGGCGGAAGGTAGAAAAGCCCTTCAATGAGCTGTCTGAAAAGCTTGCCGGCAGGGGGCTTTCAAAGGATGAGCTTATCGACCATATCATCTCCATCGAATTCTCAGAGCTGAATAGTCTTCTCTTCTATGTCATGGACGAGCTCAAGGAGAGCTCCCCAAGGCAGTTCTCTTCAGCAGCTCATGATATTGAGGGGCACGATAAGCGGATAAAGGCTTTCCTCGTGCAAAGGCCCGAATACGAGGAGCTCTGGAAGAGGGCCATTCAGTTCCCGAAGATATTGAAAGACCGGATACTCATCGTCGAGGACAGGGAGATGAACCTTAAGCTCCTCAAGTCGGTCCTCGAGGGCGAAGGGACGCTGGAGGCGGCAATGAACGGGGATGAGGCCCTCAGGATTTTGGGGTCGGGGACCTTCTCCGCCATCATCGCTGACATAGACATGCCCGTGATGGACGGGGTAGAGCTCTACCGCAGGGCTGTGGAAAGGTTCCCGCGGCTTAAACCCAGGTTCGTCTTTTTTACCTCCACCACAGACCCGGAGCGGCTAAGGTTATTGAGAGAGAATAACCTTAAGGTCATCCAGAAGCCGGCGTCCATAAGCGAGATAAGGCGAGCCGTAAGGGAGATCATCGAGTCGAAGACCACTTAAGGATATTGAAAAAGCCCCGAAATGATGTTAAATTTCAAAAAAATGCCCATCCTGCCTTGAGTAGAGGAGACTCTCTTTGAGAAGTTCGGCTGTCGGTTCAGCTGTCTTTGTATTTTTTTTCCTTTTTTTCTCCAATGCCATCGCGGGTCCCGCTAAAAAGGGGGGTGAAGCCGCTTATGTCTTTCCTTCCATCCTTACAAACGGGGAGAAGGCCGGGGACCTCATCCTGGGCCGGACTACCGTCGAAGAGGCCGTCAGGATGCACCCTCAGCCTCCGCTGGGCCCTTATGACGGCGATGTACGCCCTGTAGAAGCCTTTCCTGCCCTGTCTGCCGATGGTCTTCCGGAGCTAAAGACGGTATATAACCCCTGGCAGACCATGTACTCCCTTTTCTTCGACTCCGAAAAAAAACTCGTCATGGTCTCCGAGCTCCACGAACTCGGAAGCCTTTCCGAGAAAAAGCTTCTGGCCGATAATCCGGGCCTTACGGAAACGTACAGGGACAATGGTCTGGTCGAGTACCGCTTGGATATCCAGCCCTGCGTAACGCTTATCGCCCTGGTAACAGGCGATGGGTGGGTGGAAGAGCTATCGGTAGCCTACTCCTGCGATGGGCCCTGAGAGAGGCCCCTTCATCGAATTGTCTTGATTCTTAAGCAGAATACAGGGTAAACTCTCCTCAACGTATGTGGCGAGTTGTCCGGTACGCACCTGCACCTCCGAGTGACTATTCCCATCTGCCATCCTCCATCCTCATTCTTGGCAAAGGCCGGCTCTGCCTTTTTAATCCCATAGTTAGCGCCGGGCGGTATATATGAAGCTCAAAAACCTCTCCATCCTCCAGAAAGCCCTTCTCGGCGTACTCCTTATCCTCTTCCCCATATCGGTCTCATTTTTCCACGGCTATTTCGAGAACAGGGAAGAGCTCATGCTGCAAACTCTCGACGACCTTACAGTCGTAGCCGACGCCTATGAGGGGCAGGTCTACTTCTACCTTGAGATGGTCAAAATTAGGGCGCAGGACTTCGCGAGCGGCGGCACCATAGTAGACAAGGTCAAGGGCATCAAACAGGGGAAAAAGAGCGATGTCGAGAGGCTCTCGGCATATCTCAAGGCATACAAGCTGCCGCTGGATAAGAACATCGACCATATAGACGTCGTCTCCCTTGAGGGCATGGTGCTGGCCTCCACAGACCCGGCCAGAGTGGGGATAGACGTCTCCGGGGAGGGCTTCCTCATAAAGGGGAAGGTTGCGGCAGCGGTGGATGAGCGGTTGGATAACCGGGATTATCCCGAGATGGCCTCAGCCGCGCCCATAAGGGACCCTGAAACCGGTAGCGTCATAGGCGTAATGGCGATATTCCAGCACATCTCCGGCCTAAGCGAGGTGCTCACAGGGGAGCTTACCAGGGAATTAGGCGCGCTCACATGGGGCAAGGGCAGACGGAAGACCATGGAAGTCTACCTTGTGAACAGGGATAGCCTCATGATAACCGAGTCTATCTTCATAAAGGACGCGCTGCTTCGGCAGAAGGTCACTTCAAGGCCGGTCACAGAGTGCCTGGCGAGCGGCAGGGAGCACGTCGGCTTCTACAGGGACTACAGGGGGGTGGAGGTGGCAGGCGCGTCCATGTGCTTCCCCTCCATGAGATGGGTGCTCCTGGTCGAGGTCGATTCTTCCGAGATACTCGCGCCAGTAGGCCACATAGCGAGGGACGCCATCTTCGGTGGGGTCATCTCGATAGGGGTCATCGTCTTCATGTTCCTGGTCTTTTACAGGAACATAATAAAGAGGCTGCGCCTGCTTTCCGGGGCATCCGCCACGATAGCCGGCGGAAATTACGATATAGAGGTCCCCGTTGATAGCAACGACGAGATAGGCGTCCTTTCCAGGAGCTTCAACAGGATGTCCTCCGAGATAATGGCAAGGACCACGCTCCTTAAGGACAGCGAGGAGAAGTACCGTTCCCTGATCTCCCATATACCTGACGTAACCTGGACAGCCACCAGGGACGGCAGGGTGGTCTACATCAGCAAAAACATCACGAGAGTCATCGGGTATACGCCCGAGGAGGTCTGCGCCAACGAATCGATATGGCTCGATTCGGTCCACCCGGATGACCAGGGGAGGGTGAAGGCCGCGAACGAGGCGCTTTTCAGCTCAGGGCGCCAGTTCGAGGAGGAGTACAGGATCAGGACAAAGAACGGGCGCTGGATATGGGTATACGACAGGGCGCGTTCCACATACGAGAAGGGCGGGGTCTGGCTCGCGGACGGCGTGCTCTCGGACATCACGGCGCGCAAGCTCGCCGAGGCGGCCAGGCAGGAGCTGCAGCAAAGATATGAGGGCCTTCTCAACAATATCACGGTAGGGGTCTATCGGGATACCGAGGACGAGGACGGCGGGTTCTTCGATGTGAACAAGGCGTTTGTGCGCATGATCGAGGGCTCTTCGAGCGAGGAAGTAACCGGCCGCATGGCGAGGGATTTCTTTGTGGACAGCGCCAGGCGCGCCGCGATCGCCCGTAAGATAAATAAATACGGTTTTGTGAGGAACGAAGAGGCCGAGCTGGCAACCCTCAAGGGAAAAAGGATTTGGGCCGCTATCTCGGCGGTAAAGGGCTTCAGCGCGGATGGAGGCGCCTGCTTCGACGGAATTTTCGAGGACATCACCGAGCGCAAGCGCCTTGAGGAACAGCTCCGGCAGTCGCAGAAGCTCGAGGCCGTGGGCCAGCTCGCCGGCGGCATCGCGCACGACTTCAACAACATACTGACCGCCATCATCGGCTACGGCAACCTCCTTTTACTGAAGCGTGGCGATGATGATACCGTCAAGAGCTACTCCGAGCACGTGATAACCCTCTCGGAGAAGGCATCGCATCTTACCCAGGGGCTCCTGGCCTTCAGCAGAAAGCAGGTGATGATCTCCCAACCCCTCGACCTCAACTCCCTCATAAGGGGCATTGAGAAGTTACTGGCCAGGCTCATAAGGGAGGATATCCAGCTTAAGACCGCGCTTGCCGAAGGCGAGATAACGGTCAAGGCCGACTCGACGCAGATAGAGCAGGTCATCATGAACCTCGTTACCAACGCGAGGGACGCGATGCCAAAAGGCGGCCTTCTCACGATAAGCTCAGAGGTGGTCTCTGTAGGGCAGGACTTCGTCAACACGCACGGCTATGGAGAGCCTGGCCTCTACGCGCTCGTAGCTGTCTCGGACACCGGCCTTGGCATGGACGAATCGACGCGTAAAAGGCTCTTCGAGCCGTTCTTCACTACCAAGGAGGTCGGGAAGGGCACAGGCCTCGGGCTGGCGGTGGTCTACGGGATAATAAAGCAGCACGGTGGGTATATAAATGTCTACAGCGAGCCCGGCTCCGGCTCAACTTTTAAGATATATCTGCCGATAACAGAATCAGGCGGCGTGATGGCCGAGCCGGAGGGTTCTGGCGAGATAAAGGGAGGGAGCGAGACCATCCTGCTGGCCGAGGACGAATACGAGGTGAGGGCCGTCAACAGGAGCATACTCGAGGAGTTCGGATACAATGTCGTCGAGGCGGCTGACGGGCAAGAAGCGGTCAGTAAATACATGGAATACAGCGCCAGGATCGGGCTTCTGATAATGGATATGGTCATGCCGGGCAAAAGCGGGAAGGAGGCGTACGGCGAGATCATTAAGGTCAAGCCTGACGTGAAGGTGATATTCACGAGCGGTTACGCGCCTGATCTCATGAAGGCGAAAGGCTTTTTGGAGCCAGGGGCATGTTTCATATCAAAGCCGGTATCCCCGGGGGAGCTGCTGAAGAAGGTCAGGGAGGTCTTGGACAGATGACGCCAGAGGCTTTGAGCTCGATAATAGTCGTGGACGATAACGCCTTCGTGCTGGACAGCACCGCGTTGCTGCTCTCCGGTTACGGCTATAAGGTGACGATCTGCAAAAACGCCGAGGAGGCCCTTAGTAGTTTCAGGGCCTCTGTCCCCGACGCGGTCCTGACGGACATAAAGATGCCGGGCACCTCAGGCATAGACCTTCTCGAGAAGATAAGGTCAGCCGACAGGGATGTGCCTGTCATCCTCATGACCGCGTACGCGGAGCTTGACATGGCGGTAAACGCCATCAAAAGGGGCGCCTTCGACTTCATAATAAAGCCGTATAAGCCAGAGTACCTCCTGCATGCCATCGAGAAGGCCGTGAAGTACAACAAGCTCATCCAGATGGAGAAGAGCTACAAGCGCCGCCTTGAGGAGGAGGTAAAGAGAAGGACCTCGGAGCTTGCGCAGGCCCTTCAGATGGTAAAGGACACAAGCAAGGAGCTGGTCTACAGGATAACGCACATAGCAGAGTTCAGGGACAGCGACACAGGGGCGCACATCAGGAGGATAGGGCTGTACTCCGGGAGGCTCGCCGAGGCGGTAGGGGCCTCGCCGGAGCTTGTCGAGACGATAACCTTCGCAAGTTCCATGCATGACATCGGCAAGATCGGCATCCCGGACGGCATACTCCTTAAGCCGGGACCGCTTACGTATGATGAGTTCGAGGTGATGAAGGGACACACGATCATAGGCGAGAAGATGCTCCTGGACTCTCCCTATGCTTCCATCCAGGCAGCCGCCGTCATAGCAAGGAACCACCACGAGCGCTGGGACGGCACCGGCTATCCGTCAGGGCTCAAGGGGGAGGATATACCGCTCGAAGGCAGGATCGTAATGCTTGTGGACCAGTACGATGCCTTGAGGAGCAAAAGGCCCTACAAGAATGCCATGAGCCATGAAGAGACGGTGCGGATAATCACTCAGGGTGACGGCAGGACCGAGCCGGAGCATTTCGACCCGGGTGTGCTTGACGCTTTCCTTAAGGCCGTTGACGAGTTTGACGAGATCTATGAGCTGCACAGGGATTAGGCCTTGGCAGCCAGCTAAAGCTTGTACCCTATCTTCCTTAAAAAGGTCTTCCTTTCTTCCCTGTCCTTTTCACTTTCCACCATAAGAGGGCTAAAGCCGTCTATTACGCCCACGACACCCTTGCCCTGGTCTGTCTTGGCGACTATCACCTGAAGCGGGTTGGCGGTGGCGCAGAAGATATTGCATACCTCCTGGCAGTCCTTGATCGGGTTCAGTACGTTTATGGGGAATGCTCCCTTGAGGATTATCACGAACAGGTGGCCAGCGCCGATGGCGATGGCGTTGTCAGCGGCGGATTTTTTCATGGCCTCGTCGTTTCCCTCGACCCGTATAAGGCACGGGCCAGACGCTTCGCAGAGCGCGACCCCGAATCTGGCCTCAGGCACCGTAGTCCTTATGATCTCATAGAGGTCCTCGACGGTCTTTATGAAATGGGTCTGGCCGATGATGACGTTGGCCCCTTCCGGTATTTCGACCTTGATGGATTTAAGCTCCATTTCGCCCCCTATACGTCGCGTCATGACTTCACATACCGGCGCGCGCCGTCAACTCTTCTATTATATCAGCCCCCGCGCTTGTGCCAAGCCTTCCGGCCCCGGCCTCGATCATCCTGAGCGCGTCTTCAAGGCCCCTTATTCCGCCCGATGCCTTGATTTTTATCCTGCCGGCAGCAGCCTTTGTGAGTAGCAAGACGTCATGGACGGTCGCCTTGCCCGGATTGAAGCCGGTAGAGGTCTTGACATACTGCGCCCCCGCGCTGACAGAAGCCTCAAGAGCCTTTATCTTTTCATCATCCGTAAGGAAACCAGTCTCTATGATGACCTTTACGACCGTATCGGGCAGGGCATGGACCACCCCGCTTATCTCGTCCGCGACAGCGCCATATTCACCGGACCTGAAAAGAGAGATGTTCATGACCATATCGACTTCAGCGGCGCCGTCGTCCACGGCCTTTTTTGCCTCCAGGAGTTTTATCCCTTCAGATTGAAAGCCGAGCGGAAAGCCTGTGACGGTGCTTATCTTTGCCTGGCTTCCTTTAAGCATCCGGAAGGCTTCTTTTACGTGGCATGGCGGCAGGCAAAGGGTGGCGAAGCCGTACGGGGCGGACTTCTCTATGAACTTCGCGATATCGCTCCGCGTCGCTTCAGGCTTGAGGAGGGTCTGGTCGATAATGGCGGCAAGCGTTATGTGCTCCATCGCTCGAAGATAGCAGATAATCGCCTCACGGGCAAGTCTTGCCCGAAGGGGCGCTGCGGGGCATTTGACTAAGATCCGTAAACGGTGGTAACTTTTTTAAACAAAGGGAGCGTATGATATAAAGCGAAAGACAAGGGCTGAGAATACTCCTTGTGGAGGCTAATCCCAGAAACCGCGCCGCCTTAAGTGCCCCTTGAGGCACAGGGCGAGGTTGGCTACGAGCCCCGGGGCGCTGTTCGTTATGAAGACCCTGCCCTCTGCAGAGAAGGTCTCGTCCTGTACCCTGTCAATATGCCTGCCCTCAAGGACCTTCTCGAAAAATGGCATGATCTTGTCCTTCATGCGAAGGCGCGTATCCTCGAGAAATATGGCGAGCGAGGGCTTAAGGTCAAGCGCCCTCGACATGAAGGCCAGGACCTCTGTCTCCTCGATGTTCTTCGGCGGAGAGGACTTCACCTCAACGTATACGAGCTCTCCTTCTACCTCCGCTACCACGTCGTAATCACCGCCGACAGACCCGCCGCCAAGCCTCACCCCCCAGAGCGCGGGGGAGGAGAACTCCCTTTCAAAGATGTTTGCCACGAACCATTCAAGTGTATCCCCGAAACTGAATACCGCCTCTGATTTAAGCCTGTAAGTCCCGCCCCCGGCCTCGTCTATCACCCCGCGGTCGAGGAGGAACCTTAGATACCGCTCCACCCATTCAAGGGTCGAGTACTTCAGGAGGTCGCCGGCCCTGAAAGAGCGCCTGTTCTTTATGACCTCTCTTATGAAGAGCCTGAAGGAGTACTTCTTGAGCATCTCGTAGAGCTCGTCTTCGAACGCGCTCTCAAGGTCTGGCGGAAAAAAGAGGTACTCCGTCGGGTTTGAGAGCAGTACCTCGAAGCCCCTTCTTCTGAGCATCGACGCTACGGGGTGCTCTCTTTCTTTCATCCTGGCAGCCTCCGCAAGGAAAGCTTCTCAGATTGGCATTTACCTCGGCACTCCGTTGGTATATAAATAAGCTTTACACAAAACAGACCGAAAGGCCGCTATACTACTCATATGGATAGACCGATACCAAAAAGAAAGTTCGGAAGGACAGGCGTTGACGTTACTATACTCGGCCTCGGAGGCGAGGGCGTATTAAGGACCTTCGGTAAGGAAAAAGAGGCCGACGCCCTCATAAATACCGCCCTCGACCTTGGGATAAACTACATGGAATCGGCCCGGGCATACTCTGGGAGCGAAGCCTACTACGGCCTCGCCCTTAAGGAGCGCAGGGATAAGGTGTTGCTGGCGAGCAAGTCCCACGCGAGGGACAAAAAAGGGGTCCTTGGGCACCTTGAGGAGACGCTCCGGAACATGAAGACCGACTACCTTGACCTCTGGTACATACACGACGTGAGGACCGACGACGAGGTGAATAAGATTTTCGGCCCTGAAGGCGCGATCGAGGGCTTTATCCACGCAAGGGATAAGGGCCTTGTGAAATACATCGGCGTCACCGGCCACCACGACCCGTTGATTATCAAAAAATGCCTTGAGTCTTTTGACTTTGACGCCGTGCTCGTGCCCGTAAACCCGGCGGAGCCTTTCTATAAATGCTTTCTCGATGAGGTAGTGCCGCTGGCAAGCGCCAAAGACACCGCCATCGCCGGGATGAAGGTCTATATGAAGGGCCTTTTCCAGGCGCCCAGGAGGCTCCTTCTAAGCTACGCCCTCACCCAGCCCATATCTACCGCCGTGGTAGGATGCGACAATATAGACCAGATGAACGAGAACGCCGAGGCCGCAAGCGAATTCCAGCCTCTAAAGTACAAAGAGGTACAGAGGTTCACCCAGATGATAGAGCCGTACGCCAGGCAGCTCATGTTCTACAAACCTTAAGGGGGCTGCTACGCGGCCTTGCCTTTCGCGATAAGCTCTGTGGCGGCCTTAAGGGCGTTCTCAAAGTTGACGCTGTGTGTCGCCTCGGAGACTATCTCCGAGTACGCGATATTGTCTTTGGCGTCGACCACGAAGACCGCGCGAGCCAGGAACCTCAACTCCTTCATGAGCACCCCGTAATTTTCCCCGAACGAGGCGTACCTGAAATCCGACAGCGCCTTTGCCCTGTCTATGCCGGCGGTACTGCAGAACCTCTTGAGCGCAAAGGGCAGGTCCATCGTGACGTTCAGGACAGCTACCCCATTGCCGAGCGAGGCCGCCTTTTCGTTGAAACTGCGGAGCTGCTGGTCGCAGACACTCGTGTCTATCGATACCGCCACGCTTATTAGCTTTACCTTGCCATTGAAGTCCTTGAGAGTCACTTCGTTAAGGTCACTGTCCACGAGTATGAAGTCAGGGGACTTGTCCCCCGCCTTAAGCTCCGGGCCGACCAGTGTCACCGGCTTCCCAAGGAACGTTATCCTGTTTTTCCTTTCCATTTTATCCTCACTTTCCGTAAGTCTCGTGGCTTACGAACTCTGCAAGCTCCCTCCTGAATGCCCTCGGAGCGAGGTTTACACCGGGCTTCAGAGACCCGATCGCGACGAGCATGGGGATTATCATCCGCTCCGGTATGTTGAACTCTTTTTTTACACAGCCCTCGTCAAACCCGTCCATCGGGTGGGTATCAAGCCCCAGGCCCTTGGCGGCGAGCATGAGGTTCATCGCGAAAAGGGCCGTATTCTTGACCGCGAAAAGCTTCCGCGTAAGGCTGTCCCTGGCCCCGTAAAGGCTCAACATCATATCGGAGTAGGTTTTCCTCATCTCGGGCTTCATGAAGCCAAGCGCCAACCAGCTTTCGAGCACCCTGTCCATGTTCTCCTCAACGCCGTCCGGGTCGGCCGCCATGATGAGTACCACCGAGGCCTCCTCCACCTTCTGCTGGTTCATGGCGCACCTGCGGAGCGTTTTTTTACTTTCAGCTTGAGAGACCACGACCACCCTCCAGGGCTGGAGATTAAATGACGAAGGAGCGAGGTTGGCGAGCCGGAGGAGCTCATCTATGGCGCTATCGGAGAGTGTTTTCGCGGGGTCGAAGAAGTTTATGGAGCGGCGTTCCTTTATCGCATGGATGGTGTCCATCTGGACCTCCTTCATATGGACCAAAAGCCTTTAGTTAAAGGGTATCACATTACGAAAACCTGTCAATTTTATGGAAAAAGCGGCAAATCCCCCCTCTCTGCTATAATTAGTTGTTCTTCCCTGTTTTATCCAACGGAGGCGTATGTCCTTGTCAAAAGCCGCAAAGGCGCTCATCATCGGAGTCCTGGGAGTCTTGGGAGCCCTGGCGGGCCTTTCAGGGTGCGCGGCGCCGGTTGCGCCGCTGCTGCCGGTTGCGCTGCCAGCGGTCATCGCCGGCGCTGGCGGCGGCATCTCGTATACCCTCACCAATATAGCTTACAGGACGATGACAAACCCCGTCGAGGAGGTCGAGCGCGCCACCCTCAAGGCCGCCATGATGATGTCTCTCCGGGTAGATAAGGTGGAGCACGGGGAGTACAATGTAGAGATAACCGCGACGACCCGCGCGCATGACATATCTATCACCCTTGAGAGGCTTACGCCGACATTGACAAGGCTCAGCGTGAATGCCAGGAGAGGACTCTTGTTCAAGGACAAGACCACGGCATTTGAGATAATATATAATACAGAGGTGGCTCTCGCGGGTCTGGAGGCGGAAAGGACAGGCCGGCCTGTCGAGGGACTGCCCGTACGTGAAGGGAAGAAGCCCGGCGCATGATACCCATAAAGGACAATATACCTTCGAGCACCTATCCATATGTGACCGTGGCGCTCGTGGCCGTCAACGTCGCGGTCTTTATCTTTGAGCTTACGCTCGGGGCGGGCGTAGAGCGCTTCATCTACAAGACAGCCGCCATACCGCTCGAGATAACTACCCTTTCAGATATCGGCCCAAAGGGCCTTATACCGGTCCCGCTGACCATTTTTACGGCGATGTTCGTCCATGGTGGGGTGCTTCACGTCGGCGGTAACATGCTCTTTCTCTGGATATTCGGGGACAACGTCGAGGACAGGTTCGGCCATGTAAGGTTTCTCATCTTCTATCTTGCCGCCGGGGTAGCCGCGAGCATGACCCATATAGCCATCGAGCCCGGTTCCACCATGCCCATGGTCGGGGCGAGCGGCGCCATAGCCGGTGTCCTGGGGGCATACTTCCTGATGTACCCGAGGGCGCAGGTAAATACCCTTGTCATCCTGCCTCTCTTTATAGGCATGACGAGGCTCCCGGCCGTCATATTCCTGGGGGTCTGGTTCCTTTTCCAGGTATTGAGCTCCGGTGTCGGCGCTCAAGGCGGGGTGGCCTGGTTCGCGCATATAGGCGGCTTTATTACGGGCGTGGCGGTAGCTTTTTTCTACAAGGTGTTCGCGCGCGCCATGTAAAGACATCGATCCTGACGGAGGTCCCGGATGTTTCACATATCAGACCCGCGTGACATCAAGGCTGGCAGGGTGACGGACGTCTACTTCGCGAGGACGCTCGAGATACTCAAGGCAAGGGGCGTGGACAAGAGGGTAAGGGCCGAGCTATTCGCCAAAACGCTCCCGGGTGATTACGGCTGGGGGGTGCTCGCCGGGGTCGAAGAGGCCGCTTACCTTATGGAAGGCAGGAAGGTCAATATCCGGTCTATGGCCGAGGGCGAGGTATTCTTCCCCTGGGAGCCTGTCATGGAGATAGAGGGGAGCTACCAGGAGTTCTGCGTCTTTGAGACCGCCCTTTTGGGCCTTCTATGCCAGGCAACCGGTGTGGCCACCAAATCGGCGAGGATAAGGATAGCAGCTGGCGAAAGGACGGTCGTGAGCTTCGGGGCAAGGAGGATGCACCCGGTCGTGGCGCCGATGATAGAACGGGCAGCGTTCATAGGCGGCTGCGACGGCGTGGCGGTCATCGTGAGCGCAGAGTTGCTGGATATTGACCCGATGGGCACAATGCCCCACGCCCTGATACTCGTCCTCGGAGATACGGTCGAGGCGATAAAGGCCTTTGACGAATCGGTTGACGCCAGGGTAAAAAGGGTCGCGCTTGTCGATACCTTCAACGACGAGAAGTTCGAATCTATAAGGGTGGCCGAGGCGATGGGGGGGCGACTTTTCGCCGTGAGGCTCGACACACCGTCGTCCAGGCGCGGGGACTTCTACCGGATTTTCGAGGAGGTCCGATGGGAACTCGACCTTAGGGGCTTTAAAGAGGTCAAGCTCTTCGCCTCAGGGGGGCTTGACGAGGCGGAGGTAGTAAGGCTTGCCCCGCTGGTAGACGCCTTTGGCGTCGGCACTTGCATAAGCAACGCCCCTGTAGTGGACTTCAGCATGGATATAATGGAGATTGAAGGCAAGCCTCTCGCTAAAAAAGGCAAATGGTCTGGAGCCAAGGACGTCCTGAGGTGCTCTTCATGCGGGGCAAGAAAGGTCGTGCCGATGGATAATATCCCAAAGTGCTCTTGCGGCGGCGAGTTCGAAAGGCTTTTGAAGCCCCTTATACTGGATGGCATGAAGGGCAGGGAACTGCCAAGCCCGAAGGCTATCAGGGAGAAGGTGGTCGATGGGATCAAGGGGCTCTGTCTTTAGCGGGAGGGACGCCCCCAAATGGGGTTGAAAAGCTGATATGCTTAATATAAGATGAATCGTGAGATAGCCCTGAGGCCATAAAAAGAGGTTGCCGCCATGCTCCCAAAACAGAAGCTCAGGATCCAGAAGGTCCTCTTCCCAACCGATTTTACAGGCGCATCCATCCACGCGGCCTCATACGCCCTGTCGCTCGCGGAAGCTTACAAGGCGAAGTTATACGTCGTCCATGTGGTGGATACCTCGCGCGAGGCCAGGGGTTTTTACCTGCCGCACCTCCCTTTTGACAAGCTCGACGAGGAGATGATGGAGAGCGCGACAGAGATGCTCAGGCGTTTTTGCGAGATGAGGTTCAAAGGATACAGGAACCTTGAGTCTCGCGTGCTCGACGGCGAGCCATATAAGGAAATACTCAAGGTGATAAATGGAAGCGCCATAGACGTTGTCGTGATGGGCACATTCGGCAAGGCCCGCATAGACAGGGTATTGTTCGGCAGCACGACCGAGCGGGTCATGAGAAAGGCGGCCTGCCCGGTATTTGTGGTCCCGCCCCCGAGGTAATCCGGATGTTCGGCATCGGTCTAAGCGAACTGGTACTCGTCGTCATCGTCGCCCTTATCGCCCTGGGGCCGGAGAAGCTCCCGGCTGTAGCCAGGGCGCTCGGGAAGGCATATTCTGAATTCAGGAAGGCCGGCGAAGAGGTAAAAAAGAGTTTCATGGAGGCGGCCAGGGCCGAGCAAAAGGACGGCAAGCCCGAGGCGCCGGTCTCCGGCCAGGCTGATAAGGAGTAGGGATGGCCGGGGAAGAAAAGAGGATGTCGTTTACCGGCCACCTGGCCGAGCTGCGGCAAAGGCTCATCATATCCGTTATCGCAGTCGCCGCGGGTTTTTTAGCCGCTTATTATTACTCTGACAGGCTCTACTGGCTTTTGGCCTCTCCGCTCCTTGAGGCCCTGCCCCAGGGGCAGGACTTCATGGTATTTACCGGGGTGGTCGAGCCGTTTTTCATCTACCTGAAGGTCGCCCTTCTGGCCGGGCTGGTCATTGCGAGCCCGGTCGTTGTCTACCAGGTATGGGCCTTTGTGGCACCGGGCCTCTACAGGGATGAGAGGCGTTGGTTCATATTCATCGTCATATTCTCGGTCGTCCTCTTCGTCTCTGGCGCCGCCTTCGCCTTCAAGGTCGTCTTCCCCTTTGGTTTCAAGTACCTGCTCAGTTATTCAACGCAGGGATTAAAGCCATTTCTATCGATGGGGCAGTACTTCTCGATGGCTACAAGGCTTCTACTCGCCTTCGGCCTCGTCTTCCAGCTCCCCCTTGCCATACTCGTGCTCTCAAGGCTTGGGATAGTCTCTGCCCGCCAACTCGTCGCCTGGTGGAGGTACGCGATAGTCGCCATCCTCGTCGCCTCGGCGGTACTCACGCCCACGCCTGACGTATTCAATCAGATGCTCATGGCCGGCCCCCTTGCCGTCCTTTACGTCATGGGCATAGTCGTCGCTTCCATATTCGGGAAGAAGAAATAAAAAAAGCCCCTGCCGGTTGCGGCAGGGGCTTTTTTAAATCTGGTCCGTTAAGGGAATATCTTCACGATGTTCGTCGCCTGCATGCCTTTTTCTCCCTGCGTGAGGTCGAACTCGAATATGAGGTCCCTGCTCGGGAGCATGGCTATGTCTATGCCGGGGCCGAAGCTCGATTCATGGGCGAAGGCGGTGCCGAACGGAGAGTCGGAGCGGCGGGTGTCGGTTATCCAGAGGCCGGGGCCGATCCTTGAAAGATACCTCATGAAGCCGAAGTTCTTGGATTTATTGAAGGTGTAGCAGATGCCCCTTACGCGCGAGCCCACCTCGCCCCAGTTCTTCTTGGGGTCGGCGTCCTGTATGGGGAGGAGGTTAGGTACAAGAAAGCCTGACATGAAAAGGTCGACTTCTCTTTTCAGGTTCGACGATACGTTCTGGAAGGCGACCGCCTCGACCCTGCAGCCTTTGTTCTGAAGGGCCCTCACAACCTGTATGAAATCGCCGTCGCCGGTGGCCATCATGACCTTATCGAGGTTCTCCGACTGAAGGAGGGCGTCTACGGCCATGTCGAGGTCGGCGTTGGCCTTGCCGAATCTGTTCCCCGACTCGTCCGTATACCAGCTGACGATCTTTTCAATGACCTTGTAGCCGTAGTCCCTGAGTGTCGAGTGGAAGTTGAAGGTCCGGTCCCTGTAATCATGGTCGGTCTTGGCCCTCTCTTCGTCATACGCGACGTAGGCGTTGAGCCTTATCGGCTCGCCGCTGTCCCTGCAGGCGAAGTCCCGGAGCGCGTCAAAGCGCATGCCGTAGCCGCCGTTCCGGGTTATGTTGGCGACGTCTATGTAAAGGCCTATTCGCTGGGCTTTTTTGCTGTGCATTCGTTATATCCCCTGGGTTCTTTTAGCTGGCTGAGTCTGATTTTTAGTTTTTGAGCCGACCGGTTAGACGTCCAGGTTTGAGACCTCAAGGGCGTGCTTTTCTATGAACTCCCTCCTGGGCTCGACTACGTCGCCCATAAGCCTGGTGAATATCGCGTCAGCCTCTACCGCGTCCTCGACCCTGACCTGCAGGAGCACCCTTTTTTCCGGGTCCATCGTTGTCTCCCAGAGCTGCTCCGGGTTCATCTCTCCAAGTCCTTTGTACCTCTGTATGGAAAGGCCCTTCTTGCCTATCTCGAGCACATGCTCGACAAGGCCCCTGAAGGTGAGGATCTCGGTTGCGTCCTCGCCGTTCGTCACGGTAAAGGGCGGATCGCCCGCCTCTTTCATGGACTTGACCAGTGTTTTGAGTTCGAGGAATTCCGCCGAGTGCAGCAGGTTCCTGTCGATGACCGTCTCGGTCGATATGCCGTTGCGCCTTGACGAGTACTTTATGGTGAAGGATTCGTGCTCAGGGTCCTTTTCATGCGTGAAGACAGGGGTGTGCTCAAGGCTCAGGGATTTCACGTGCGCGTTCACGCCGTCTATTATTTTTTTGACCTGTAGTTCGCTCTTTAAAGAGTCTTCGGTCAAGCCGTCGTGCAGGACGAGGGCCTCTATGACCTCGGAGTCCCTGCCCCTGCTTTCTATCCTCGCAAGCCCCCTTCTGAACCTGGAGATGTTCTTGAGCATCGCGAGCAGCCCCTTGCCCTGCACAGGGCCCTTCTTGCCCCTTGGCACGATGGATATGTCGTCCTGGGCCTGCTCGAAGATGAAGTCCTCGAGGTGGGAGTCGTCCTTCAGGTACCTCTCTTCCTTGCCCCTTTTGACCTTGAAGAGCGGGGGCTCGGCTATGTAGAGGTGGCCGTTCTCGGCAAGGGATTTCATCTGGCGGTAGAAGAAGGTAAGGAGGAGCGTCCTTATGTGGCTGCCGTCCACGTCAGCGTCGGTCATGATGATGATGCGGTGGTAGCGGAGCTTCTCGGGCTTGAAATCATCGTTGCCGATGCCGCAGCCAAGGGCCATGACCATGGTCCTTATCTCCTCGTTCGAGAGGACCTTGTCGAACCGGGCCTTCTCGACGTTGAGTATCTTTCCCTTAAGGGGGAGTATCGCCTGGAACCTCCTGTCGCGCCCCTGCTTGGCCGAGCCTCCGGCGGAGTCTCCCTCGACTATGAATATCTCCGAGAGGGCCGGGTTGGTCTCCTGGCAGTCCGCGAGCTTGCCCGGAAGGCTGCTGGAGTCAAGCGCGCCCTTCCTGCGGATTATCTCCTTGGCCTTGCGCGCGGCCTCTCGCGCCCTTGCGCCCTCGACCGCCTTCTGGACGATCTTTTTCCCGACGGTGGGGTTCTCTTCGAGGAAGGTGGCGAGCACGTCGTTTACGATGGCCTTGACGTAGCCTTCGACCTCCGAGTTGCCGAGTTTGGTCTTTGTCTGCCCTTCGAACTGAGGGTTCGGCAGCTTTACGCTGATGACCGCGATGAGCCCTTCCCTTACGTCCTCGCCCTGGAGGGATTCCTTGACGTCCTTTATAAGGCCGCGCTCGGAGGCGTAGCTGTTTATGGACCTGGTGAGGGCCGATTTAAAGCCCGTCAGGTGAGTGCCGCCCTCAGTGGTGTTTATGTTGTTGGCGTACGTATAGATGTTCTCGTTGTAGGAATCGGTCCACTGGAGGGCCATCTCCATCTGCACCGATTCCTTCTCGCCGGACATGTAGATGACCTTGTTGTGGATGGCGTTTTTGGACTTGGCGAGGTGCTCTACAAAGCTCACTATCCCGCCCTTGTACTGGAACTCGTGGAACTTGTCCGACCGCTCGTCCCTGATGGTTATCTTTATCCCGGCGTTGAGGAACGAAAGCTCGCGGAGGCGCTGGCTCAAGGTGTCGAAGCTGAATTCCATGACCTCGAATATCTCGGCATCCGGCTTGAATGTGACCGTGGTGCCGGTCTTCTTGGTCTTCCCCTCGACAGCAAGGGGCTTGGCCGGTTTCCCGCGCTCGTACCTCTGCTGGAAGACCTGCCCGTCCCTCTTTATTTCGACCTCAAGCCACTCGGAGAGGAAGTTCACTACCGTTATGCCGACCCCGTGCAGCCCGCCTGAGATCTTGTAAGCCTTGTTCTCGAACTTTCCGCCGGCGTGCAGTTCAGTCAAGACGACCTCGACCGTCGGTTTTTTCTTCTCAGGGTGGAGCTTCACCGGTATGCCTCTGCCGTCGTCGGTCACGGTAACGGAGTTGTCCTGGTGGATGACTACATCGATGTTCTTGCAGAAGCCAGCGAGCGCCTCGTCTACCGAGTTGTCTACGACCTCGTAGACAAGGTGGTGGAGGCCCATCGCTCCGGTGGAGCCTATGTACATGGCGGGCCGCTTCCTTACGGCCTCAAGCCCCCCGAGCACCTTGATGGATTTTTCGTCATAGGAGGCGTTCTGCGGAGGGGCCATTGTGTCGTCAGTCTCTTCTTTTTTCAATGCTCAGTTCCTTTCTCTTACGAGATTAGGTTTTACGCCGTGGATAAAGATGAAAGAGGCGGAATTTCAAACTATCATTTTAGCACGAAAACGCGGATTTTTTCCAGAAAAAAGAGGGAGGGAAGAGGGCCTGATCCGCCTGTATTCAGCTAAAAATGGTTGAAAACCGTGCATGGAAGGGGTTGCGGACCGCCATCCTGTTTTTATGATATACTGAGAAGGTTTTTAAAAAAAACTCCAATCAGACGGGTGATTTTTATGGGCATACTGGAATTCATAAAGGTGGTAGGAAGAGGCAAGGAGGGCTCGAAGGACCTTTCGAGAGAAGGGGCGAAGACGGCCTTCAGGGAGATAATCTCTGGCAGGGCGACAGATATCCAGACCGGGGCCTTCTTCTCCTCCATGAGGATCAAGGGAGAGTCCAGGGATGAGTTATCGGGCTTCATGGACGCGGTAAAAGAGTCGATGGTCACTATCGACCTGCCAGGCAGCACGGAGGCGTTGTGCATATCGGCGAACTACGACGGCAAGGCAAGGGGCTCCCATATACTTCCTTCCGCCATATTCATAGCCGCAGGGGCCGGGCTCAAGGCGGTAAGCCACGGCTCTACCATGGTCCCGGCCAATTGCGCGCCGACCTTCCATGATGTCCTGCTTGAGATGGGCGCTGGCATGCCGGAAGGGGAGGAAGGCATAAAGGAGTGCTTCGCCGAGGCGGGATTCGCCTACGCCCATCAGTCGGTATATTCGCCAGAGCTATTCGGGATACTCCCCTTAAGAAGGGAGTTCGGCATGAGGACCTTTGTCAATGTCATCGAGAAGGCGTTGAACCCGTTCGGGACCACAAAGCTCGTATGCGGCATCTTCCACGAGCCGTTCTTCCAGAACCTCGAACACCTGGCGAAAGAGGCCGGGTTCACGAGGTGGACCGTCGTCAAGGGGGCGGAAGGAGGTGTCGAGCCTTTCCCGGCGAGGGAGACCAGGTACATCAGCGGGACGATTGATGGAAGCACGTCTGAGTCGTTCGACCCGAAAGGAATGGGGGTCGAGGCGGCGAATTATCCTTTCACCGATATAAAGGCGGATGCCGCGCTTAATTCCTCCGTACTGGAAGGAAAGGAAGGTCCTGGAAGGGGCTGGGCCGTCTACACCGCCTCGGTGCTGCTCTATTCGGCGGGCATTTTCAATGGGTTGAAAGAGGCAAGGGAAGGGGCTGAAGCGAGCCTCCGTTCCGGAGAGGCGATAAAAAGGTTTCGCGCGTACGCCAAGGCTGCCCGCAGATGATGGCGCGCCTGCGGGCGGACGGTAGAGGCTCAGCGGGCCAGCCTTCTGATGGCGTATTTGGTCATCTTCCTCTGAAGGGTCCTTCTGTCGATATTGAGGGCCTTCGCGGACCGGCTTATGTTCCACCCGTTCGCGGAGAGTACCGACAGGATGCAGCCCCTTTCCATCTCCTCAAGCGATTGGGCCTGGGCGGTCGATGGCGCATGCCTTCTGCCTATAGACTTCATCACCTGGGCGGCCGTTATAACGTCCTCGGGGCTTAGAACAGCCGCCCTCTGTACCAGGTGTAGAAGCTCGCGCACGTTTCCGGGCCAGTCATGCCTTACAAGGAGTTCCATAGTCTCCGGCGTAAAGGCATAATTGCGCCCCTCGGCGACTGAAATATTCCTCAGGAAGTAGTTTGCCAGCGCGGGTATGTCCTCAGGCCGCCTCCGAAGCGGCGGTATGTGCACCCTGCAGACGTTCAGCCTGTAGTACAGGTCCAGCCTGAACCGTTTGCTCGCCACCTCTTCCTCTATGTCCTTGTTTATGGCGGTTATTATCCTTGTGGTGACGTGTATCTCCTTGCTCGACCCGAGCGGCCTGTATGTGCCGGTCTCTATGAAACGCAGGAGGGCCGCCTGCACGGAGAGGTCAAGGTCGCCGATCTCGTCTATGAAAAGCGTGCCATTGTCCGCGGCCTTCACCAGGCCTTCTTTCTGGTCTGCCGCCCCTGTGAAAGCGCCCTTTACATGGCCGAAAAGCTCGTTTTCAAGGAGCCCGGGCTTCAAGCACGCGCAGTTCATGGCGATAAAGGGCGCGTCCTTGCGCCTGCTGTCGAAGTGGAGCGCCTGCGCGACAAGCTCTTTGCCGGTGCCGCTCTCTCCCATGATAAGCACCGGCAGATTGGAGTCCTTGACACGCTTGATAAAGCGCACGACATCCTTTATGCCGGGGCTCACACCTATAATCCCCTGGTATCGCTCCTCTCCGGCGGCTGGCTCGCTATCGGGCTTTATCGCGGCGATGAGGTCTTCTATTTCCTGGATGTCGCACGGCTTCGTAAGGTAATGATACCCGCCGAGCCTGATCGATTTCACGGCGTCAGCGATGGAGCCGTAGCCCGTGAGGACGATGCAGGCCACAGAGGGCTGGGCCTCTTTTATCGCCACAAGCGCCTGTGTGCCGTTCATGCCGGGCATCATCATGTCGATGATGGCTACGTCAAAGCGCCTGGTTGACGCGAGGTCCACGGCCTTTGCGCCGTCTTCGGCAGGGGTCGCCTCATGGCCTCTGGCTAAAAGGGCCCTGCACAGGGTCTTACGGAAGATACTATCGTCATCGAGCACCAGTATTTTCGCCATACGCGACCTCTCCAGCGGGACCTTGGGTTTAATCCTGGCCTTTTTGCATTATAATCTGAAAAAACCATGGAATACAAGCCCCTGGGAGCTGGCCGCCACATACGCGAGCTTGTGCTATATTATCTATTAGCGCCGCACCACCAATACAGAGGCAAGGTGACAGAAAAATGAACGAAGACACCGTAGAGCTTTATGACCTGCTTTCTGATTACAGGGGCCATCTTGAACAGATCGAACATCCGGAGGACGTCCAGTACGTGCTCGATAACGTCCTTAACGCCATTACCAATGACGAATCGATAGACCCGGACGAGCTTGAGATAATAGCCGCGTATGTCGAGGATTTCGACCAGGGATACCATGAGTACGAAGAGCTGCTCGACACTATAAGGGAATACCAGGAAAGGCTACAGCCCTGAAGCGCGCCTCGTCGCGTTCTTTTCAACAGCTTTGCCGCCTCTGCTCGCTTGTTCCGGGTCATGTCGTGGCGGCTTGTTCCCATGAAAGCCGCCTGACCGGTTCGGCATGCCCATCCTCCAGAACAACCCCCAGCCGATTTGACAGTCAGGAAAACCGCATTATAGTTACCCCTTAAAGCGCGGTATTAATCCTCCGGTTGTACGCCGGAGAAAAACGGCCAGGGGTTGTATGGATGGGCTTGCTCAAAAGCGGTACCGTACTCTTCCTTGCCTCGATGGCGGGGAACTTCTGTAATTACTTCTTTCAGTTCTTCATGAGCAGGCGGCTTGACCTGACCGATTACGGGGCGCTTAACGCGGTACTTTCAGTGACATCGATACTGGGTATTCCAACGGGGACGGTCATGCTTGTTGTCGCCAGGTACGCGTCTACGTTCAACGCGAGGGGAGAGGCGGAAAGTGTCGCGCGGTTCTACAGGAACTCGCTTCTATTCACCACCGCCGCCGGGGCGGCCGTCTTCGCGGCGCTGGCCTTCTTTAGCGCCCCGGTTGCCGCCTATCTTAAGCTCGACAGCAGGGTCCCCATAATAATCGTCGGCTTCGGGCTGGTCTTTTCCTTCGCCATGACTGTGAACATGGGGATGCTCCAGGGCCTTCAAAAGTTCTGGCACTTTGGCGCCGGGATATGGCTTGGCTCGGCCTCAAGGCTCGCCCTCGGCGTCATCTTCGTGCTTGCTGGCCTCGGCCTCAACGGGGCGGTAGCCGCTGTGGCCCTCCCGGGCCTCTTCGTCATAGCGATGACGGCATTCCCGCTTGCCGGCCTCTTAAGGAAAAGTCCGGGGGCGAGAAAGGCTACCATTGACATAGCGTCCTACAGCGTCCCCGTGCTCGTCTCGTCGCTCGCGTTCACAGCCATGACCAACATCGACATGATAACGGTAAAGCACTGGGCCAGCCCGGATGAGGCTGGGCTCTATTCCGCGGTATCGGTCCTTGGAAAGACCATCCTCTATCTGCCGTCAGCCTTCGTGCTGGCGCTATTCCCCATAATAACGGATTCGCACGCGCGTGGCGGCGACATCTACAGGGTGCTGGACAGGGGACTTCTCCTCACCTGCGTATTCTCTATAGCCGGCGTTATCTGCTTTGTACTCTTCCCGGAGCTGGCGATAAGGACCCTTTTCGGGGCCAGGTTCTCGGAGGCAGCCCCGCTCCTGAAATATTATGGGCTCGCGATGGTCTCCATGGCGGTCGTGAGCGTGCTGATGAGCTTCAACCTCGCGAGGGGCAAGACAGGCTTCATATATTCGCTGATCGCCGGGAGCGTCATCCTTGCCGCTCTCCTTAATATGTTCCAGGGGAGCCTCAAGAGCACCGTCCTTGTGATGACAGCCGTGAATCTCATCGTAGCCGCCTATAACCTGGCCTCTGTAATGCGCGAAAGGAAGGCGTGGAACGGGGTCAGGCTCAAAGCGGAAAGCGCTGGTTAAGATGGCTATCTCATCGAATATAATTTCAAGGGATAACGAAGAGAAGGTGCCGGCCCAGGGCATGCCGGCGGCGGGTCTTTTACATGAAAACGCGCCAGGCGTGCTTATACTCACGCCTTTCTACGAGCCTAACATCGGAGGGGTGGAAACGCACCTTAAGGATCTCGCATCGTTCCTGAGAAAAGACGGGCGCCTTGGCGTTTCGATACTTGCCTTTCAGCCCATAACCACCCGCGCGAAGGGGAAATATCTTGAGGCCGACGGGAACGTATCGGTAATACGGGTCCCGTGGATAGGGATGGGCCTGTTTCATAAGCTCGAGAAATATCCGCTGCTCGAGTTCCTTTATATAACCCCCTGGCTCTTCATCTGGACAGCTGTCTTTCTCGCCTTCAAGTGGCGTTCGATAGATATAGTCCACGCGCAGGGCTTTAACGCCGCCTTTGTGGCAAGGCTCCTATGCCGGCTCTTCGGCAAGCGCTACATGGCCAGCACGCACGCGGTATACGGCTTTAAGCCGGGGTCATTTACAGCCAGGGCCGTGAGGTGGACGCTTTCCGGGGCCGAGGCCGTGCTCGCGCTTTCAAGGGCATCTAAAAAAGAGATGGTGAGCATCGGGGTCAAAGAGGGCATTGTCTCTACCTATACCTACTGGGTGGACCAGGATACGTTCAGGCCCGTGTCCAGGGACGAGGCTAAAAGAAGCCTTGGGCTGGATGAAAGGCCCGTCGTACTTTTCGTCGGCAGGTTTATCGAGGTCAAGGGCATGGAGCTTCTCCTTGAGGCCGCAAAGAGCCTTGGTGATATCGATTTCGTCTTCATAGGGGACGGGCCGCTCGCCGGGGAGATAAGGTCGGCCGCCGAGAAGGCCGGTAACATCATATTCAGGGGAAAGGTCGCCAACAGGATGCTCCCACTGCACTACAGCGCGGCCGATATCCTCTGCGTGCCGTCGAAGAACGAAGAGGGCTTCGGAAGGGTGATCATAGAAGCGCTTTCATGCGGCACGCCGGTCGTGGCTTCAAGAAAAGGCGGCATACCGGAGGCCATCGACAGCTCTGTCGGCGTGCTCGTCGAACCTTCAGCAGCTGAGCTGGTCCGCGCGATCGAGGCGCTCTGCAGGTCACCTTTAAGGCTCGCCGAGATGCAATCGCGCGCGCGGGGCTACGCCCTTGAGCGCTTCTCGGAGGCGAATGCGTGGTCTATAGTCGAGCGCTATATGGGGCAGAACCCATGAGGTGCGTTTCCTTGAATGGAGAGACCCATGATGGTTTTGCGGCTGACGGCAGGGTGGAAGGCCGGTGCGTCCTGTGCGGTTCCAGACAAGCGCCAGAGCCGGTCATCGAGGCCCCCGACGCGCACGGCGCTTGTCTCTTGTCTGGCGAGCTCTTCAGGTTAGTGCGGTGCAGGGGTTGCCGCATCATATACATCGACCCCTGTCCGGAAGCATCCAGGCTCAAGGCCTGCTATGACAGGGGATACTACAGGCGTGCCGGGGTTTTGGCTACACTTGAGAAGGCGTTCACAAGCTTCTCGAACGCAAGGAAACGGGCCCTCATAGAGCGGTTCGCAAGAGGCGGCAGGATACTTGACGTGGGCTGCGGGGACGGGAGCTTCCTTGAGAGTTTCATTGGGAGGAAGGGCTGGAAGGCATACGGGGTAGAGCCGAGCGCGGCAGGGCATAAGCTTACAAAGGCGAAGGGCATCAGGGTCTTCAGAAGCGAGCTCTGCCAGTGCGGCTTCCCGGAAGGGCATTTCGACGCTGTTACCATGTGGCATGTGCTCGAGCACGCGTCTGACCCGGTAAGGCTTCTGAAAGAGGCACGGAGGGTGCTCGCCCCGAACGGGGTATTTGTGCTGGGCATCCCGAATATCAAAGGCGCGGGCTTTGCGCTAGGCGGGAACAGGTGGTTCCACCTCGATGCGCCAAGGCACCTCTTCCATTACGACAGCGAGAGCGCGTCTTTCGCGCTCATGAAGGCCGGCCTCAAACCCGTCAAGGTCTCTTACCCTGTCATGGAGTACCCGCTCGACCTTTACCACAGCGTTACCGGCGCGTTGAGGCCCAGGTCGATGAAGATAGCCCTCGCGCCTGTAGTCCTGGCGCTTTCGCTCGGGGCCAAGCCGGTATTGTCAGTCATGAAAGCCTCGGAGACGATGTTCATCATATGCAGAAAGGACAAGAAAAATGGGGACTGAGGTCTGCCTTATCTCTCCGCCCAAAAGGGCATACAACCACCACAGGCCGCCTTTGGCGCTTATGTACCTTGCCTCCGCTCTCGAAAGAGGCGGTATAAGCTCGTCGATCATCGACCCTATCTCTTTCTCCGATGTGTCGGGGCAGAGGAAGACAGAGGTGGTCGATGAGATACTCGGCGCGATCGAAAGGGAGAAGCCCAGGATCGCCGGGATCTCCTGCTTCACCCCCGAATTCAACGACGCTCTCTATCTCGCCGCCAGGATAAAGGAGCGCCTGAGCGGGATAAAGATAGTCGTCGGGGGCGTACACGCCACCTTAAAGCCGCAGGACTTCTTCTTCCCCGGAAGCCCCGTGGACTTCGCCGTAATAGGCGAAGGAGAGGAGACGTTCCCGGAGCTCTGCCGCGAGCTGCTTGACTGTGGCAAAGGGCACGGGAAGATCAAGGGGATAGCCTTTCAGGACCAGGGCGGCGGCTATCAGGAGACCCCCGCGAGGCCGCTGCTGCACGACCTCGACTCTCTTGCCATGCCGGCCTATGACAAGGTCGACATGAACTGGTACACGGCGCCCAACCCGTACGCGGTAAGGGGCCTTTTCCTGTCTTCGTTCTATCTCCTGGTCGGAAGGGGTTGCCCGTCCCTGTGCACCTTCTGCGTGAGCGCCGAGCTACGCAAGACCATGGCCCCCGGCAAGTCGCTTCGGTGCAGGACCGCCGCGAACGTCGCGGACGAGATAGAGCTATTGAAGGAACGGTACGGCATAGATTCGTTCTATTTCATAGACGACAATTTTACCCTCCGGCGCGACCTGGTCTCCGGGATATGCGATGAGCTTTTGAAGCGCAAGCTCAACCTTGTCTGGAGCTGCTCGGCAAGGATAAACAGCCTGAACGAGGCTGTCCTGGCCAAGATGAAGAAAGCGGGCTGCGTGCAGGTCGACCTCGGGGTCGAGTCCGGGTCAGAGACGGTCTTAAAGAGGCTTAAAAAAGGGATCAGCGTGGGGCAGACAAAGGAGGTATTCCGGGCCTGCAGGAAGATAGGCATGCGCACCTTCGCCAACATACTCGTGAACGTGCCCGGGGAGACCGAGGTCGAGGTGAACGACACGTTGAGGCTCCTGGACGATATAAAGCCATCGGTCACATCGTTCAACGTCTTTATCCCTTATATCGGGACAGAGATATATAACGATTCGGGGCTCGGGCTCAAGCCCTCAGAGTACTGGATGCTCGGCGAGCCGCCCCTTAAGCTCGTGAAAGAAGAGAGGTTCCGTTTCGCGGCGCACTCCATGGACTTCGCGGATTTTTATTATAGGAACCACAAGAAGTACAACTCCATCTTTACGTTCCTGCCAGATTACCTGTCGCCGGGGTACCTTAAGAGGGTCGTAATGAGCAGGAAGAAAAGGGAGTACTTCCTGGGGATAAAAGACCTCGCGAAGGAGTACCTGAAGCAGGTCAGATGATAAGACGGCATATGGACGCCATAAGGAAGGTGCTTTCGGAAGTTTCCGGTAGACACCGGGAGAAGATCGATTTTCTCGACGTCGGCTGCGGTGACGGGACGCGTACCCTTTTGTTCGATGACGGGACGAGAAAGGTATGCGGGGTCGATTTCAAGGACTGGCTCGCGCCCGAAACGTCGAGGAGAATAAGGCACAGGACCGCTGACATCATGGAGCAGGGGCTGCCGTACCCTGACGCATCTTTTGACCTTGTGCTCTCTTTTGACGTGATAGAGCACCTCGCCGCGCCGTGGTCCCTGCTTGGAGAGATGAGGAGGGTCCTAAAGAAGGACGGCGTGCTGGTCATCTCGACCCCGAACAGGAACAGGCCCTATGGGGTCCTGCTGAGCATCATTGGAAGGAGGAAGTTCCCATATGGCGAGGAAAAAGAGGGCGACCCTTACGCCAGGCATGTGAGGGAATATACCTTCAGCGAGCTAAGGGGTCTTCTCGCTCTCTCCGGGTTCAGGGTCATACGGGCGCACAGGGTCTTTTACGGCGTTACAGGGTGGTACGGCTTTACCCGTTTTCTGTCCCTGCCGCTTTTCCATAATGCCATATTCGAATGCAGGAAGGTCTGAGGTCGATGTACGGCGGTCTGCTTGAAAACAGGTTCTTCCATTTCGCAGCCTTTTCGCTCGCTCTTGCCATAGGCATCTCCCAGAGCTTCAGCGGCGGGTCCTTTCCGCTTGGAGGGGACGGGGATTTCCATCTCTCCTACTCAGGCGTGCTAAGGTATTTCTACGCCTGGTCGGAAGACGGCCTCGGGACGCCGAATTACGCAGTAGAGGCGGTATGGCCCCTGCCGGCCATGCTCTCGCTCCTTGAGACCTTCATGGACGTTTGGGCGGTCAAGCTCGTCCTGAACTTTTCGCTCTACTTCCTCATGTTCGCCTCCGCTTACCTCGTCTGCGTAGAGCTTAAGGTCACGCCGATCAGGTGCTTTCTCCTTTCGGCCTTTTTCGTGCTGAACCCGCTTTCGTTCTCATATTTTTCGAGGCTCAACATGTCGCTTGCGATAACGCCGGCGGCCATGATGCTTTTCTTCTGGGTCATCTTAAGGTTTTACGGACAGGGCTTAAGGCTCTTTTTCTATTTCGGGGCCGTATCGACGCTGCTGGCCTTCGCCAACACGAACCCGCCGCTCATGGCGATATTGCAGCTTTCGATATTGCTTTCAGTTCTGCTTGCCCGGTTTGCCTCAGGCGGCAGCTTCGATTTGAGGGAGGCTGCGGGTAATTATCTTATCGTCCTCCTGTCGTTCATCATTTTCAACGCGTGGTGGATAGTGAACCTCTTTTCCTTCGTCTCTTCCGGGGCAGCGGCGAGGATGTACACGGGTGAGACCGCAAGCTCTTTTCTGGACCTTGTGGTATCGAGCAGCGACCTCATTCTGCCGAGGGTGATGATGCTCCGCACCGGCTTTACCGTAAACCCTTACGAGAACTTTTTCGGGGCGTTTTATAACTCAGCGCCCGCCGTGCTCTTTTCAGCCATTCCAGTTGCGATAGCTGGCGTGTACGCCGCTACCCGGATAGACGGCAGGAGGGATCTGGCAGTACTGACCGCTTTTCTCGCGTGCCTTGTAGCGGCATTTCTCGCTAAAGGCACCAGCCATCCCTTTGGCCTGCTCTACGCCTTCCTCTTCGAGCACGCGCCTTTCTTCAATATCTTCAAGGGTCCGATAGAGAAATTCGGAGTGCTATTCCTCTTCTCGCTTATGGCGCTCCTTATGCTCATCTCGACAAGGCTCTTTAAGAAGAGCGGGAAGGCGTTTGATATCGCCATCTCGGCATACCTTCTTTTCTTCAGCGTTCCGCTCTTCACCGGGCAGTTGTTCCCTGAATCGGCGGTGGGCGAGATTGAGGGATACACATGGGCCGGCGACGTTGAGACGTTGGCATACAGGGACAAGCCCGGCTTCATGGAGGCAAGGCGATACGTTGAGCGCGCCAAAGGAGATTTCAGGGTGCTTACCTTTCCCGGCAATAAAGAGTATTACGCTGTGACGTTCAGGATGTACGGGGACAGATTATACTCCGGCGTAGACCCGGTTTTCTCAAATACCGGGAGGCCTTTCATCATCTATGGCAAAGGCACCGAGGCCTTGTATTCGGGGCTGAGAAACGCGGGCTACGAACGGCTGCTGGGCCTTTATAACATCGGCATGGTCTCCGTAAACAGGAGCGCCATACCAAGGTACAGGTTCGCTGAGCGGGAGAGCGCGGGCGAGCTCAAGAGGTTCTTTGCCGGGAATATGGGCTCCCGCTCTTTCGGCGATATCACGATATTTGAATCGAAAGGAATGATGCTCCCCAGGATCTATTCGTCAGGGATCTGAGCCTCACAGGACGCCATGGCCGAAATACTCGTATTCAAGACAGACTCGTTTGACACGGACGCCCTTGTAGAGGACGTCCTTGCCTACAGCGCCGACTCTATCGTCCTTGTCCTCGGCTTCGACGGCAGGATAAAGGTCGTCCATATGCCCGGGGGCGAGGGCAAACAGGTGGTAGGGCTTTTCAGGTTCAAGGGAGAAAGGCTCAACAATTTATTTTCACCTCTTATTTTTCTTTTCGACCTTGCCGTTTACGCGAGGCTTTTTACAGCCATATGCATACGTCACAGGCCGCGCCTGTGCTGGATAGAGAACACGTTCGCCGCCGCGATCGCGGGGGCCCTGAGGAAGTTCGGCCTCTGCGGCAGCATAGTCTATCTCCCCGGCGACTGGCTTATGCCGGAAAAGAGGGGGGCCGGGATCAAAAAGTCCCTGTGGGGCATGCTTTTCATAGCGGCTGACTACGCGGCATGCAGGTCCGCAAGCCTTGTCCTCAACAGCACGCACAGGATAACAGAGGCCCGGCTCAGGTTCTGGGGCAGGGCGATAGCGAGGAAAGAGGAGCTGTACCATTTCAACATGAAGGTAAAGGCGCTTGAGGTCAAAAAGGGCGCGAGAAGGAAGATATGTTTTCTGGGGAACGTAAGGGAGGATTCGGGCCTTGAGATAATAATGGGGGCCCTTAAGAAGATAAGGGAGAAGCAGGACGTGGCGCTAAAGTTCATAGGCCCATCCGGAGGCTATGAAAGGATAAGGAGGATGGCCGGAGACTTCCGTATAGAGGAGCACGTGGAGCTTTTGGGGTTCGTTGAAAGGGATAGGCTTCCGCAGGCGGTCTCGGACTGTTTTTGCGGGGTGAACCTCCTCACAAGCCCCGACAGCTATTCTTCGTATACGATCCCCGGCAAGCTCGTTCACTACCTCCAGTTCCTCCTTCCGGTCATAACGACACCGGGGGCTGGCGTTATGGCCGGGGTGATAAGCGACAACAGGCTGGGGCTTGTCATAGAGCCCCGGGGAGAAGAATTTGTCGGGGCGGCGCTGAAGCTTCATTTGATGCAGGACGAGTTCAGGGAAAATATTTCGGGATATATAGCGGGGCTTCCAAGGGTGGAGTTCCAGGAGCTTATCGAGGCCTGATGGACAGGACAGAGATCCTCATATGCGGGGCAGGGATAGTCGGCCTTACGATCGCGAGGGAGCTCGCGCTGCGAGGCTATCGCGATATCACCGTCATCGAAAAGGAGGACGCCCCCGGCAGGCACGCCTCAGGGAGGATGAGCGGTGTCCTTCACGCGGGCGTCTACTACAGCCCCGGCAGCATGAGGGCCGAGTGCTGCGCAAGCGGCAACAGGCTCATGAAGGAGTACTGCAGGCGCAAGGGCGTGCCCCTTGTCGAAACGGGCAAGGTGATAGTGGCGAAGAACGAATCAGAGGCCGAGGCCATAGAGGGGCTTTACAGGCGCGCGGCCGGGAACGGGGCGGATGTCGAGATAATAGACGAGGCAAGGCTTGGGGAGATCGAGCCGTTTGCCAGGACCAGCTCCGTAGCGCTTTTCTGCCGCGACACGGCCGTGATCGATCCGAAAGCGGTCCTTGCCTGTCTGCAATCCGACCTCGCCGCCGCCGGGGTGAGGCTTCTGACGGCGACCTCTTTTCTGGGTCTTGCGGCCCGTGGCGCGGCCCGGACAAGCATGGGCAATATAGGCTTCGGCCTCTTCATAAACGCGGCGGGTGCCTATAGCGACCGCGTGGCGCATGCCTTCGGCGCGGGCATTGGTCTCAAGCTCATCCCGTTCAAGGGTATCTACAGGAGGCTCAAGGAGGAGAAGGCAAGGCTCGTGAAAGGCAATATCTATCCGGTGCCTGACCCGAGGAACCCGTTCCTTGGTGTGCACTTCACCCGTAGCTCTTCGGGAGAGGTATTTGCCGGGCCGACCGCTATGCCGGCTTTCGGCAGAGAGAATTACGGAGTGCTCTCCGGGTTGAGCATGGAGGCGCTTGAGATAATAGGGCGTGAGGCGGCCCTTTTCGCCGTGAACCGTCCGTTCAGGGATGTGGCCATCTCGGAGACCGGGAAGTATCTGCCGGGTTTTTTCTACAGGGACGCGCGCTCTCTTGTAAACGGGCTTTCCTCGAGTGACCTCGAGCCTTCATCAAAGGCCGGCATAAGGCCACAGCTGGTCGACTGGGAGAAAAAAGAGCTGGTCATGGACTTCCTCGTCGAAGGGGCAGAGGACAGCATACATATCTTGAACGCCATTTCACCGGCCTTCACGTGCTCGATGGAGTTCGCGAAGCGCGTGGTATCCGGTTACGTGGAAAAGGACGGGAGGGGCTTATGACAGAGGCGGTAATACTTGCCGGAGGGCTTGGCACAAGGCTAAAGAGCGCGGTGCCGGACCTGCCCAAGCCGCTCGCGGAAGTGAACGGCAGGCCTTTTCTCGACCTGCTCTTAAAGCAGCTCGACAGCTCCGGGGTGGTCGGGCGGGTGGTCCTCGCCGTTGGCTACAGGGCCGAGAAGATAATAGAGCGCTACGCCAATGCCTCCGGCTACTCATTTGAGCTTGTCTTCTCCCGCGAGGACGAGCCGCTCGGCACTGGAGGCGCCCTTATCAAGGCCGGGAAGCTTACCGGCTCCAGTGAGTTGCTGGTCCTGAACGGGGACTCATACGTCGAAGCTGATATCGCCGACCTCTTAAGCTTCCACCGCGAGAGCGGCTCTCCATTCACCATGGTATTGAAAGAGGCAGCCGACTGCCGGAGGTACGGGAGGGTCGAGGTGAACGCCGAGAGCCGGATCGTCTCCTTTGGCGAAAAAGAGCAGAGGGCCTGCCCGGGGCTTATAAACGCCGGCGTCTATGTCTTTGAACGGCCTTTGATCGAGGACGAGCGCGTGAGACCGCTCTCCCTCGAGACCGCTCTTCTGCCCGGCTATCTCAGGTACGGTGGATACGGGTACATAGTCTATGGCAGGTTCATAGACATAGGGCTCCCTGAGACATACAGGTCGGCCCAGGAATATCTTAAGGGGATGTAGCGCAGAACGATTCGCAGCGGAAAGGAAAGCCATGATCATTACGCGCACGCCGCACAGGATATCGTTTTTCGGGGGCGGGACAGACTATCCGTCCTGGTACATGGAAAACGGCGGGAAGGTCCTCGGGACCGCCATAGACAAGTACTGCTACATAACATGCAGGGAGCTGCCGCCGTTTTTCAAGCACAGGCACAGGATAGCCTATTCAAAGGTAGAGACGGTCACGGATATGAACGAGATACAGCACCCCTCCGTGAAGGAGACCCTCAAGTACCTGAATATCGGCTACGGTGTGGAGATACACCATGACGGCGACATCCCGGCCCGCTCAGGCATGGGCTCCAGCTCTGCCTTCACTGTGGGGCTTCTGAACGCGCTTTACGCCATAGAGGGGAAGAGAATAACGAAGGAGGATCTCTACAGGGAGGCGATCCATATAGAACAGAACCTCATAAGAGAGAACGTGGGCTCTCAGGACCAGGTCTGGGCCGCGAGCGGGGGGCTGAACACCATCGAATTTCTGCAGAACGGCAACATAATGGTGAAGCCGATCATCATGGACGCAAAGAGGCTTAAGGCCTTCGAGAGCAAGTTCATGCTCTTTTTTACGGGCATATCGAGATACGCATCCGAGATAGCCGAGGAGCAGATACGGAACACCTCGAAGAACAGGGAGGAGCTTCGCGAGATGCAGGGGCTTGTCGACGAGGCGCACAGGATACTCACCTCAGGCTCCGTGGACTTCAGCCCCTTCGGAAGGCTACTTGACGCCACATGGCAGATAAAGAGGCGGCTTTCAAAGAGGATAAGCAACGACGAAATAGACGCCTTATACTCCACTGCGGTCAATAACGGCGCGGTCGGGGGGAAGCTGTTGGGCGCCGGCGGCGGTGGGTTTATCCTCTTCTACGCCGAGCCCGAGGACCAGGAAAGGGTAAAGGAAGCTCTTAATGGGTATATTCATATACCGTTCAAGTTCGAGTTCAACGGCTCGGAGATAATCGTCTATAAACCAAACTACAAGTAAGGGGGGCGCCGTGTCTCGGTTCGGTCTTGCGAGCAGCACATGGTCTGATGACGAGAGGGAAGCGATACTGGAGGTGGTAAGCGGCGGCTCATATACCATGGGGCGGCACGTCCGGGAGTTCGAGGAGGAGTTCGCCAGCCGCTTCGGGATGAAGTACGCGGTGATGGTCAATTCCGGCTCTTCGGCGAACCTCATATCGGTAGCGTCGCTCTTCTACAGAAGCAAAAACCCCCTTAAAAGGGGGGACGAGGTTATAGTGCCTTGCATATCCTGGTCGACCACCTTTCATCCTCTCCACCAGTACGGGCTTAAGCTAAGGTTCGTCGATGTGGATTTGAGGACCCTCAACTACGACATCGAAGCGTTGAAGGCCGCCGTCACCGAGCGCACGCGCATGATCGTAGCGGTAAGCATACTCGGCAACCCTTGCAGGTTCGACGAGATAACGCGGCTCTGCGAGGAGAAGGGGCTTATCCTCTTCGAGGACAACTGCGAGTCGATGGGCGCCAGGTTTGGCGGCAGGTACACGGGCACCTTCGGCCTGGTGAACACCTTCTCCACATTTTTCTCCCATCATATCTCGACCATGGAGGGAGGGTTAGCGCTCACAGACGACAAGGAGGTCTACAACCTCCTCAAGGCCATGAGGAACCACGGCTGGACAAGGGACCAGGACGAGGACAGCCCGATATTCGAGAGAAATGACGATGACTTCTTCGAGGCCTACAGGTTCATATTGCCGGGGTACAACCTGAGGCCCGGCGAGATACACGGGGCGATAGGTAAAAGGCAGTTAAAGAAGCTCGACGAGTTCGTGTCTCTGAGGAGAAAGAACGCGGCGCATTTTGTGGGCCTTTTCAAGGACGACAGAAGGTTCATCATACAGGAGGAGGTAGGGGAGAGCTCATGGTTCTCATTCACGATGATAGTAGACCCGGCCTCCGGCCTTGAGAGGAAACAGGTGCTCGAAAGGCTTAAGGGCGCTGGTATCGAGTACAGGATAATAACCGGCGGGAACATATTGAGGCATGACGTTGTCAGATATTACGACTACACGGTCGCCGGGTGCGGGAACGCGGACATCGCCCACTACAACGGCTTTTTCGTGGGCAACCACCCGCAGGACATAAGGGACAAGATAGACCACCTCTACGAGACGCTAAGGGTAGGGCTGTGATGAGGGCGTTATTCTTGAAGGCATGTTATTTCGATCTTTTAAATCGGAGGCGTTTGATATGGGTAATCTAAGTATCGCGGTTACAGGTGGGGCCGGGTACCTTGGCTCTGTGCTGGTGCCGGAGCTATTGAAGCTCGGCCATAGCGTAAAGGTGCTGGACAATTTCATGTACAGGCAGAGCCCGCTCCTTGAATGCTGCTATTCGGAGCGCTTTAGCGTGGAAAGGGGAGACGCGAGGGAAGAGGGGACCGTCCGGGCCTTCATAAAGGAGGCCGACTACATAATACCGCTTGCCGCCCTTGTCGGCGCGCCGCTTTGCGACCGGGACAGTATCGGCACTGTCACCACGAACAGGGACGCGGTCGCGCTCATCACGAGGCTTGCGTCGAAGGGGCAGAGGATAATCATGCCCACCACCAACAGCGGCTACGGCGCGGGGCGGAAGGGCTCTTGCTGCACCGAGGATACGCCCATCAACCCGATATCCTCCTACGGGCGCACCAAGATGGAGGCCGAAGGGATAATCCTCGACCGGGGCAACGCAGTAAGCCTGAGGCTTGCTACTGTCTTCGGGGCCTCACCGAGGATGAGGCTGGACCTCCTCGTCAATGACTTCACCTACAGGGCGGTGAAAGACCGCTTCATAGTCGTATTTGAAGGCCATTTTAAAAGGAACTACATACATATAAGGGACGTGGCGCGGGCGTTCACGCACGCGATGGAGAACTTCGACGCGATGAAGGGGAACGCCTATAACGTCGGCCTGTCCGACGCCAATCTTTCAAAGCTCGAGCTATGCGCGGCAATAAAGGAAGAGATACCCGGCTTCGTCTACGTCGAGGCCCCGATAGGCGAAGACCCGGACAAGAGGGACTATATCGTATCCAACGAGAAGATAGAAAGGACCGGGTTCGCCCCGGCGCACACATTGAGGGGCGGGATAAGGGAGCTTGTGAAGAGCTACCGCATAATAAACAACGGCAGGTTCGGCAATGTTTAGAGGCTCGAAGATATTCGTGGCAGGCCACGCCGGCCTCCTCGGAGGCGCTATCGTGAGGAGGCTTAAGGAGAATGGCTACTCGCGCCTGGTGACCAGGACTCGTGACGAGCTTGACCTTATGAGACAGGGGGCGGTCGATGCGTTTTTCGCGGCTGAAAGGCCGAGGGTGGTCTTTCTCGCCGCCGGCCTTACGGGCGGCATATCCGCCAACATTGCCAGGCCGGCGGATTTTCTCCATGTGAACCTCATCATCCAGGACAACCTCTTCGAGGCCGCTAAAAGGCATGGCGTGGAAGATCTCGTCTTTTTCGGCTCGTCATGCGTCTATCCCAAGGGACTTGCAAGGCCGATAGCGGAAGATGACCTTCTCGCAGGGCCTATCGAGGAGACGAGCGCGCCTTACGCCATAGCAAAGATCGCCGGCATAAAGGCGTGCAAGGCATACAACGAACAGTACCTCTCGACAAGGTTCATCGCCATGGTGCCGAACTCCATCTACGGCCCTGGCGATAGCTTCGACCCGGTAAGCTCTCACGTCCTGGCGGCCCTCATCGCCAGGATAGCCGACGCCAGGGAAAGAGGCTTCCCCTGCCTGACGTTATGGGGGACAGGGACCCCAAGGCGGGAGTTCATCTATTGTGACGACGCGGCGGACGCCGCGATATTCGCCCTCGAACATGCCGGGGAGATGGAAAATGAGCATTACAACGTCGGCACAGGGACCGATTATTCAATAAGGGAGCTGGCGGAGATGATTTCAAGCGAGATCGGCTATGAGGGCGAGATTGCGTGGGACGCCTCGAAGCCCGACGGGACGGCGAGAAAGCTCCTTGAGAGCGCAAGGTTCGCCTCGCTCGGATGGTCCGCGAAGGTGGGGCTTCAAGACGGGATCAGGAGGACGTGCGAATGGTACCTGAAGATGAAAAAGGGGGTTAGATGCGGGTAGAAGATCTCGTAGGCCATCTCAGGGTAAAGTCCTCCTGGGTAAGGAAAGAGACATTGAGGATACACGCCCGCGCGCAGGAGACGAGGATAGCGTCCTCTCTTTCATGCGTGGAGATACTCACGGTCCTTTACTACGGAGGGATAATGAGCTTCGCTCCGGAAGAGCCTTCGTGGGATGGCAGGGACAGGCTCATCGTAAGCAAAGGGCACGGGGCTGTATCGCTCTACCCCATCCTGGCAGACCTTGGCTATTTCGACCCGTCAGAGCTTACCCGCGTCTGCAAGGAGGGGACATTCCTCGGAGGCATCCCCGACCCTGTTGTGCCCGGCGTCGAGACGGTGAACGGCTCGCTGGGGCACGGGCTGGGTGTTGGCGCTGGTATGGCCCTTGCCCTTAAAAGAAAGGGTATGCGGCAGAGGGTCTTCGTACTTGCCGGGGACGGCGAGCTTTACGAGGGCTCTGTATGGGAGGCGGTCATGTTCGCGCCCCATCACAAGCTCGACAACCTGGTGCTCATAATAGACGCCAATAAGGCCTGTATGCTGGATTTCTGCGATAAGGTGCTCGACATAGAGCCGATAGAAGAAAAGCTCAGGGCCTTTGGCTGGGAGGCGGCAAGCGTGGACGGGCATGACGTCAAACAGCTCTACCAGGCGCTATTTGCCGCGAAGGCCGACTCGCGGACGGGCAGGCCGCGCGCTATAGTGGCCAGGACCGTAAAGGGTAAAGGCGTGCCGTCGCTTGAAAGCGACCCGCTCAGCCATGTGAAGAACGTGAGCGCAACCGAAGCCGAATCGATAATAGAGGGGATGAGATGAGCAAGGGCGTGATGAGAGACGTTTTCCTGGAGAGGCTCCATCGGCTCATGGAGGAGGACGGGTCGATATTCATTCTGAGCGCGGATTTCGGCTCCCCCAGGCTTGACGCCATAAGGAGGGACTTTGGCGACAGGTTCATAAACGTGGGGATAGCCGAGCAGAACCTTGTGAACGTGGCAGCGGGCCTTGCGCTCGAAGGCTTCAAGGTCTACGCCTACGCCATAGCCCCGTTCCTTACAATGAGGGCATACGAGCAGATAAGGGTAAACCTCGCCCTCCAGGGGCAGCTTAAGAAGATCAACGTGAACCTCATAGGGGTCGGCGCCGGCCTAAGCTATGACGTCTCAGGCCCGACGCACCATTGCCTCGAGGACCTGAGCATAATGAGGGCGCTGCCGAATATGGCCGTTTTCTCCCCGTCCGATTGGGCTCTGGCAGGGCAGCTGGCGGAGTACACCTTGCGCAGTTCCGGGGTGAAGTACCTGCGATTCGATGGCAAGCCTGTAGAGCGCGTCTACGGAGAGGCCGCAGATATAGAGGCCGGTCTTGGAGAGCTGAAAAAAGGCAAGGGCGTATGCCTGGTCTCTACCGGGTATATGACGCATACCGCGCTGGAGGCTTCGGGCATGCTTGAAAAAGAGGGCATAAGCGCGGGCGTAATAGACGTATTCACGCTCTCGCCATTCGATAGCGTTGGCTTTCTCAAGTTGATACGGGATTACAGCCATATATTTACGCTCGAAGAGGGCTTTTTGGGGAAGGGCGGGCTTGACAGCCTCATAACTTCAGCCATCATTGATAGCGGAGCGCAGCCGAAGCTCGCAAGCTTCGGCTTTGACGGCGGCTATCTTTTTTGTATAGGTGACAGGGCGGCTCTTCACAGGCTCAAAGGCATTGACCCTGTCTGTGTAGCCAAAGAGATAAAGAGATCGTTCCATGGGGTTTGAGATGGGCATCGATATAGCGCTTATAAACCCGGGCGACAGAAGGCAGGTCTATCAGGAGCTTGGCAAAGAGCTCTCGGCTGTCGAGCCGCCTTTTCTGGCAGCCTCGCTTCTATCTTATCTCAAGGGGCTCGGTTTTAAGGCGCGCCTTGTGGACTCTAACGCGCTCAACATCACGCCTGAAGAGACCGCGCGGATGGTAAAGGAGATGGACCCGCTCGTAGCCGGGGTCATCGTTTACGGGCAGCAGCCTTCCGCCTCTACCCAGAACATGACCATAGCCGGCAGGATATGCGGGGCGCTGAAGGATGAGGGGATAAGGACCGCCATAGGGGGCTTGCATCCCTCGGCCCTGCCGCGAAGGACGATGGAAGAAGAAAAGGTCGATTTCGCCGTCGAGGGGGAAGGGCAGCGGACTTTCGAAGGGCTTCTTTCAGTTTTGAAGGCGGGGGGCAGGGAGTACTCCGGCGTGCCGGGCCTCTGGTGGCGTGAGGACGGCCGTGTAAGGCATAACGCTCTGCCAGCGCTTATGGCCGACCTCGACAGGGCGCTCCCTATAGCCGCGTGGGATGAGCTGCCGATGGACAGATACAGGGCGCACAACTGGCACTGCTTTGATTCACCATCCGAGAGGTCGCCTTACGCGGCCATATACACAAGCCTCGGCTGCCCGTGGTCATGCGTCTTCTGCTGTATCAATGCCCCCTTCGGCAAGCCCGGCATAAGGTACAGGAGCCCTGAGCTGGTCGTCGAAGAGATAGGGCTTTTGCATGAGGGGTACGGCGTCAGGAACCTGAAGATATCGGATGAGCTTTTTGTGCTCGACGAGCGCCATTACATGAAGATAGCGGACCTCATAATCGAAAGGGGGTATCCGCTCAATATCTGGGCGTACGCGAGGGTGGATACCGTAAAGAGGGAAAATTTCGAGAAGATGAAGCGTGCAGGGGTGAACTGGCTCGCCCTGGGGATAGAATCGGCAAACCCTGACGTGAGGGACGGCGCGGAAAAAAGGATGCGCGCCAGGGACATAAAAGCGACCGTGCGGGCGATACAGGCGGCTGGGATAAGGGTCATAGGCAATTACATCTTCGGACTTCCGGGCGATACGCTCTCCACGATGCGCGAAACGCTTGATATGGCGCTTGACCTTAACTGCGAGTTCGCCAACTTCTACTGCGCCATGGCCTACCCGGGCTCAAAGCTCTATGAAATGGCGGTGAAAGAGGACTGGGCGGTGCCAGGGGAATGGCACGGCTTCTCCCAGCATTCATACGAGATGCTGCCGCTTCCGACGAAGTGCCTCTCGGCGAGGGAGGTCCTCGGCTTCAGGGACAGGGCATTCCACGAATACTTCGGCTCGCCGGCTTATCTGGAGATGATAGAACAGAGGTTTGGGGCTGAGGTCAAAAGGCACATTGCCGGGATGTCATCGACAAGTCTAAAAAGAAAGCTCCTCGAAGAAGGGGTTTGCACAGGAGGCGTTAAATGACGACCATGAAGGCGGTATTCATCGACAGGGACGGCGTTATCAACAAAAAGCTCAACCATGACTATGTCAAGGAATGGGATGAATTCGAGTTCCTCCCCGGGGCGCGCGAAGGGGTCCAGCTTATGAAGGACTCCGGTTTCATAACCGTTGTCGTGACCAACCAGAGGTGCATTGCCAGGGGTGTTTCTACCATAGAGAAGCTCACCGAGATACACGCGAGGATGATGGGCGAGTTCTTAAGGAGCGGCGGTAGTATCGACGCCGTATACTTCTGCCCCCACGACGTCCACGAGGGCTGCGCTTGCAGAAAACCGGAGCCGGGCATGGTCCTGAAGGCTGTGAAGGACTTCGAGTCAAGGGGCGTCGCGATAGACGTTGAGAACAGTTTTTTCGTTGGCGACGAGGAGAAGGATATGCTCGCAGGCAAGGCCGCGGGTCTCCGGACGATAAAGATCGGGGAAGGGCATCCGCTGGCAGATGAGCAGGCAGGGAGCCTTTTTGACGCGGCAAGGCTCATCTGCTCATGACACGCTGGCTCTTTCACGTATTATTCGCCGCCCTTTTTCTGGTCTCTTTTTCAGGGGCCGGGCGCGCCTGCGAATTCTCCGACCTCGGGAGCGCCCCTGTGGTCGTGGCCGGAGGCGAGGATGCGCTCCTGCCCATGCTCGACCTCAACCTTGCCGGCAGATATCCCTTCGTGGTCTTCTCATCGATGCAGGACAAGGGCGAGCTGGACGCGCTGTTCGACAAGGCATCCGCCGGCAGGATAGTGCTCGTGAACGCTTTCTCCCAAGAGTTTGAGGCCGAGCGGCGAATGCTTGCGGAGAAGTCGCCGGACGGCTGGCGCACAACGCATCTTATATACCATGAGCGTGACGATGAGCCTGAGCCTTTTGAGAAGACTATCTTTATCGATGAGGCTGGCGAGTACTCGGTAAGGGCCAGTCTTAAAGTCGCCGAAGGCTCCGCAGCCGTTTTTATGCTGGACGGGAAGGCGCTTGTGACAACCGGCGGCAAGACCCCTGGAGAGGAGGCCTGCCTTGATGGAAAGCTCTCCCTTTCGCGAGGCGGACACACGTTCTCGGTAAAGGGGGCGGAATCGCTGGAAGCGTCGATAGGCCCTGCAAAGGATCCGCTCTCCATGCCAATGCCCGAGATACGTTTTACGAAGGCCGATCCCACAAGGTACGAGGTTCAAGTAACCGGGGCGAAGGGGCCTTTTACTCTCGTCTTCAGCGAATCGTATAACAGCGGCTGGAAGGCCTTTATTAATGATGCGCGTGAGGCAGAGGCCGCGGCGCATCTTCTGGTAAACGGCTACGCGAACGGATGGCTCGTCGACCCGCTGGAAAGCGATTTCAGGATGGTAATAGAGTACGCCCCGCAGAGAAGGATCTGGGCCGGGATTATCGTCTCCGCCGCGGCCTTTGCCATATCAGCGCTGCTATTGGTCTTAAGGCGGCCAAAAAAGAGGTGAGTAGCCTATGAAGGCCCTGGATGCATCAAGGGGTAATGCCGCTCTTTTAAGGCGATATCTCTCCGGAGCGGCGCTGCACGCGGTTGCCGCCTGGGGAGGATTGAGCCTTTCATATTGCGCTTACAAGGCTTATGTACGGGCGCTTACAGGCACCTTCCCGTTAGGGCTTAAATGGGAGATAAAGTCAGCGTTCCCATCCGCGATAATGATATTCGCCGCTGTATATGTCATCCGTCGCGCGCTCTTCTCCGGTGCTGCAAAGACATCGGATTACGCGTTGATGCTTGCCGCCTATCTCTGCCTTGTGAATACTCTTGCGCTCAGCTACTCGAAAGAGGCGCTCCTGGTCTTCAACCTCTCGGCCCCGTTTATTGCGATGCTCCTTGGCATGCTCTTTTTTTTAAAGCGGCTGGAGAAGCATATAATCTCATTGGCCGATAGATACGGGGCCGGGGCAGAGGCACGAAGGCTTGCCTCAATGGCGAGGGGCTTGGTTGCTGAGGCCGTCTCAATGGTCAACGGGCTGCCTTCAGGGCTCCTGGCCGCCGGTACTTTATTTTTCATGCTGGCGGCCATATTGATGATCGCGAAGCAGCCTGCTACCGCCGAGGTCGCGGCCTCCGCGGCGTACTTTCTTATGCTTTCAGGCGTCTTATTGAAACTGGCCAGGTCCGTTAAGGGCGGCGCTCAAGAAGGTGACTGAGATGTCTGGAGAAAAGGGGCAGGGCCTTTTCAAAAGCGGGGCCTTTTTCGCCCCCTTTTATTTCTGTGCCGTATCCCTCATGGCCGTCATCTACACCTGGCCTCTGGTAGCTGATATCAGGGGCTCTTTCCTGGGCTTCCCTGGGGACTCGCTCCCAGGCATCTGGGGGCTCTGGTGGCTTGATTTCAGCACATCTTCAGGGCTGCCGTTCACGGAAGTAGGCATGCTTGCTTACCCGTTCGGATGGGACTTCTCAGGGGCGCCGCTCCCGTACCTTTTCATAACTATTCAGTATCTCTCCGTCAAGCTCTTCGGCGACATAGCGGCCTTCAACCTGATGAAGCTCGCAAGTTTTCCGCTCCTTGCCCTTACCAGCTATTATCTTCTTTTTTATGTGACCAGAGACAGGGGCGCGAGCGCCCTCTTCGGCGCGGCCTATGCCTTCTCTCCATATCATGTCATCCATACGATGGCCCATTTTGCCAACCTCTACTGGCTCCCGCTCGCGCTCCTGTTCCTCCTCAAGTCGTTGAGGGAGCAGGGCTATTCAAATACGGCGCTCTTCGGGCTCTTCTGGGGCCTCCTTACGATAGACAACGCCTATTTCGGGTTTTTTGTCGGCCTGCTCATACCTGTTTTCCTCTCCTTCCATCTCGCTGATCTTAAAAAGAGCGGATTCCGGTATTGCTTCAATGGCGCCGTCGTAGCCGGAGTGGCCTTCTCTATCGTAGTGCTGCCGATGGCATGGCCTGCCATCAAAGGCATGCTCGCCCCTTCGGCAGGGGTCGCGGGGGTAGAGCCAAGGAGGCTTTCGGACCTCTTTATCTTTTCTGCCAAGCCGCTCGACTATCTTCTTCCTTCGGTCCACAACCCTTTCCTGGGCTGGGCGGTCCCGCACTTCGGTATCGGTCCGCTCAAAGGGCACAGGTACACCGAGCACACGCTCTTTATCGGGTATGCGCTCCTGTTTTTAGCCGGGTTCGCCATGTATAAGGCGTTCAAGCCGGATGAAAAGGCAAGGCAGACCATTTTCCTCTTCCTCGCCGCCGCACTCATCATGCTTCTCATCTCGGCCCCTCCCTTCATCCCGCTCGGGGAGTTTGATATAGATGCCGGGTCAAGGACGGTATCGGCAGAGCATAAACTCTTTCTCCCGCAGTATATCCTCTTCAAGGTACTCCCTTCGGTGCGTGTCTATGCCAGGGCGGGAGGTGTTGCCATGCTCGCCTTTACGGTGCTTGCAGCCGTTGGCTTTTCCCTCTTTTCAAGGCGCTTCAGGTCCAGAAAGGCGTTGATAGCGGCGGCCTCAGTAATAATGATGATCGAATTCGCGGAGTTCCCGGACTTTAGAATTACAAGGCCCGCATCCCCCAGGGTATACGCCTGGCTTGCCGTTCAACCCGGAGAGTTCGCTATCGCCGAGTACCCCTTTGGCGGGCCTGACGACCCGTACACGACCTACGATTACATGTTCAACCAGAGGACCCATGGAAAGCCGCTTGTGAATAGCCCGGCGGCTGGCACGCTGCCAGATGAGTTCGTATCCAGCATCAGGACAATAGACCGTACTGGGGCGGTGGAGGCGCTTAATGCAGCTGGAGTAAGGTATGTGGTCATACACAGGGACAAGTACAGGCATGGCAACAAGTTTGTGATACTCGATTGGCTCGCCGCCCCCCCGCCTGAGAAGAGGTATCCGCCTGAGTGGGGCGCAGAGCCCGTTGCGCCAAAAGATCTGAGGCTGGTCATGTCCGCGGACGGGGACGAGCTTTACGAGCTGCCGGACGCCTCAGGTTTGACAGGGGGCGAATCCTCTGTAAGCTTGAAATAATGTTTGTAGCTGCCATTTAGAGATAGTCCTGTACCAGTTTGCGGGAGGCCGATAGATCATGCGCCAGTCTGATTTCATCCGCGACGGATATGATGAAGAGGTCATGAGGTTGCTTCTTGAAGATGGCCCCTCGGCCAGGGTCCTGGTCATGGCCGCTCACCCTGACGACGAGGCCATAGGGATGGGCGCGTTTCTTAAAAACCTCACCAACGTCGCCTACCTGCATCTCACGGACGGGGCGGCAAGGAACATGCGGGCGGCGAAGGCCAGGGGGTTTCCAACACGGCGTGAGTACGCTCTGGCGAGGAGGGGCGAGCTTATGATGGCCCTGAACCACATGCGCTCGGCGCCTGTTGAGATGATAGAGTTCGGGATACCAGACCTTGAGGTCTCGTATAACCTCGTGCCGGCGACCCTGCGCCTGCTGGAGGTCTTAAGGCGCCTGAAGCCATCTGTAGTATTTGTCCACCCTTACGAAGGCGGCCACCCTGACCATGACTCGGCGGCGTTTTGCGCGAGGGCCGCCTCTATCATCATGCAAGCCGAGGACGTTGAGCCGCCTGCCATAATAGAGTACACATCCTATCACGCTGACGGAAAAAAGATGGCGACCTCCAGTTTTTTGCCCACAGCGGCCCCGATGTTGAGCATAAGGCTGACTCAAGAGGAGCGGGCCTTAAAGACCGAGATGTTCAACTGCTATTCTACGCAGAGGAACGCGCTCAAGCAATTCGAGACAAGTGTGGAACGGTTCAGAAGGGCCCCGTCCTATGATTTCACGCGGCCTCCGCATCCGGGCAGGCTTTTCTATCAGAACTTCTATTGGGGCCTGCCCGGGCTCAAATGGTGCAGGCTGGCTGAAAAGGCCTCGTCAAGGCTCGGCATCCCTGCGCATGGTGGTGTGGCGGGGCCGCGACTTGTTGACCTCTACTGGTATGTAAAGCTCAAGCTGGCCTCCATTCTTTGAAGCTTTGCCCATCAAAAATAGCGGCTTTAAAAAAAACCAGAGCAGGTTGACAACGGAGAAAGTTGCATTAGAGTTATCATACAGTTCGGAAGCCGCACGATTAAAAAGCCTGTCTTGCCATACCCTGGCGGTCTTGAAAACCGCCGGGCGCCGGGAACTCTGTAGCACAAGACGCATATATCCGTAAGGCAGGGGATTCAATCTCCGGTGGAGTGGTCTGCCCAAGTCTCTATGTTTAAGCCATACAGGCGTTTTTGTGATTCCCAGGGGTGGATATGCGGGTCTTCAGGGGAAAGATATCGGTGATCATGCCCGCTTACAATGAGGGGCATCATATATATGAGAACCTCAAAGAGACGCATTCGGTCTTCAGCAGGACAGGCAGGGACTTCGAGCTTGTACTGGTCGATGACGGAAGCGCCGATTCGACCTTCTTTCAGGCAAGGCGGGCCGCGCTCGAATTCGGCAACATAATCCCGGTAAGAATAGCCGTGAACATGGGCAAGGGCAGCGCCCTTAAAGAGGGCTTCAAGCACGCCCAGGGAGACTACGTCATCTTCCTCGACGCTGACCTGGACCTCCACCCGCTGCAGATAAAAGGTCTTCTGAGGGCCATGAGGGATTCGCGCTCTGACGTAATAATCGGCTCCAAGCATCACCCGGCATCCAGGCTCGATTACCCGCTTCCGAGAAAGATCATGAGCAGGGCGTATGCCGCGGCCCTTAAGGCCCTTTTCGGCCTGCCGCTCAGGGATACGCAGACCGGGCTTAAGATATTCACCCATGCCGCGCTCAAGAAGGCATTCCCAAAGGTCATCTGCCGCAGGTACGCGTTCGACATAGAGCTGCTGGCGCACGCGCATGAGGCGGGGTTCAAGGTAACCGAGGCGCCTGTCGTACTGAGCTTCAGAAGGCAGATGAGCTGGGGGAGGATAAAGGCGGCTGACGTGGCGAGGATGGCGCTCGACACGCTCGCGATATTCCTGAGGCTCCATATTATCAGGCACTATGGCAGCGCCTTCGAGGAAGGGACGTTTGCGGTGAAGGGGATGGTCTGATGAATGCCTTAAAAAGCGGCACGGTGCTTTTCCTGGCTACGCTTGCGGGAAGCGTGGCGAACTGTATCTTTCAGGCCGTTATGAGTAGGTCCCTTTCAATGGGCGATTTCGGCTCGCTTAACGCGCTCTTCTCCATTATTTTCATCGCGGGCGTGCCAGCCGCGGCCACCATGCCAGCCCTGTCGAAAGAGGTCTTCTCGCTCGCATCGAGCGGACGCGCCTGGGCCATCCCGTCCCTTTACAGAAGAAGTCTGCTTCATATGGCGCTCTTCGGCGGCGCGCTCTTTGTACTACTGACTATCTTGAGAAAACCGGTCTCGGAATTCCTCGGTTTCGGAAGCGATTGGCTGGTCTCGATGACCGGGGCGGGGCTCTTCTTTGCCTTTGTTCTATCGGTGAACCTTGGGTTGCTGCAGGGGCTGCGGAGGTCATCGTATTTCGGCGCGGGCATGGGCTTTTTAAGTCCGTTGCGCCTCCTGGCAGGCGCAGCCCTCGTAGCATCCGGCTACGGCCTTGCAGGCGCTGTAGCCGGTCTCGTCCTTTCAGTAGCATTTGTATTCCTTCTGACCACGCTCCCTCTTCTGACATACCTGTTCAGGGCCGGGGACTCCGCGCCTTCCGCCGCCATATACATTTGCAGCCCTGCCGCGCTCGCTTACGCGCTCCTCTTCGCGGTCCTTACCAATATCGATCTTTTGATGGTGAAGCACTACTTCCCGGCTGAGGAGGCCGGGCTTTATGCAGCGGCCTCCATATTGGGGAAGACTGTACTCTTCCTCTTGTATTACATGACACAGTCTCTTTTTCCGTCGTCCATGGAGCCCGGCCCGGGGGGCGTTGAAGCGGTAAAGCTCCTCGACAGGGGGCTTGGGTTTGTTCTCGCCACCGCGCTTATCTGCCTGCCTGTGCTGGTCCTGTTCCCCGCCCACGTCCTTGCCTTCCTCTTCGGAGAGCCATTCGCGCAGGCGGCCCCGGTATTGAAGCTCTACGCCCTGGCGGCCGCGCTCATGTCTGCCGTAAGCGTTTTCTCAGGCTTCAGCCTTGCGCGCAGACGTGGTTTTATATTCCCGCTCGCGGCGGCTTGCGTGCTGCTGCCGTTTTTGTTGAGCAGGTTCCACGGCTCAATGACGGAGGCGGTTATGGCGGCAGGCGGAGTAGACCTGGCGCTTGTGCTCATCGGCCTTTTCGGGGCCATGAGGGAGCGGCGTTCTTTCGTGCCGGCTCAAGCCAAACTGGAGGGCATAGCCGGACGATGACGCCGTTCGTATCCATAATCATACCTGTAAAGGAAGTAAACGATTACATACGGGAGTCCATGGCGCACATCCAGGCCCTTGACTACAAGGACTTCGAGGTGATCATATTCCCTGACTCCCCCTCTGACGACTCTTTCCCGAAAACAAGGATAATCCCGACCGGCCCCGTCGGCCCGGCCGAGAAGAGGGACCAGGCGCGGCTTTACGCCAGGGGAGAGATATTCGCGTTCCTCGACGACGACGCCTACCCCCGCAAGGACTGGCTTCAAAAGGCGGTGCGGCATTTCAATGACCAAAACGTCGCGGCTGTAGGCGGCCCTGCCGTCACCCCGGAGCACGATTCAGTCTGGCAGAGGGCGTCCGGCCGGGTCTTCTCCTCGTGGCTTGCCAGCGGCAATTACGGGTACAGGTACATGCCGGAGAAAGAGCGCGAGGTCGACGACTTCCCGACAGTGAACCTCATCATCCGCAGGAGCGCCTTCGAGGAGGCCGGAGGCTTTGATACCGCCTACTGGCCGGGGGAGGATACCAAACTTTGCCTGGACCTCACGAAAAAACTCGGCAAAAAAATAATCTACGACCCTCGGGTCTTCGTCTTCCACCACAGGAGGCCGCTTTTCCTGGAGCACCTGAAGCAGGTAGGCAGGTACGCCTTCCACAGGGGCTACTTCGCGAAGGTGCTGCCGGAGACCTCCATGAGGCTTCCTTATTTCATTCCGAGCCTCTTCGTGCTCTGGCTCTTGCTCGGAGGGCCCATCTCGATTGTAAGCGGGCCGTTCATGATCTTCTACCTCGGAGTGCTCTCCATTTATTTCATGCTCCTTATTTCGGAATCAGTGCTCATAACCCTTAAGGAGAGAGACCCTCTTGTAGGGGCCCTCTCGATGCCCGGCATATTCTTCACGCACCTCATCTACGGATTGAGGTTCATGCAGGGTATCTCGTCGAAAGGTGCAAAGAGATGAAGGTAGCCATTTCATATCCGCCGCTTGAGAGCGCCAAAGGCGTGCCGCTCCTTTCGCAGAACCGCCAGTTCCAGTGGTTCAATAATCCGACATACATATATCCGGTAGTCCCGGCATACGCCGCGACGCTCCTTCAGAAAGAGGGCTTCGACGTCTTCTGGGATGACGCGATAGCCCAGGGGCTTCAATTCGAGGCGTGGCTCTCAAGGATAAAGAAGGAGCGGCCTGACGTCATCGTCATCGAGACGAAGACGCCGGTCGTAAAAAGGCATTGGGCGATAATAGACAGGCTCAAGGACGAAGCTGAAAGGTCGTCGTGGGACCTTCTGGTAGCGCTCGTGGGCGACCATGTGACGGCGCTGCCCGAAGAGTCGCTCGCCAATTCAAGGGTTGATTTCGTGCTGACCGGAGGCGATCACGATTTCCTGCTCCTCTGTCTTTGCAAGGCCCTTGCTTCAGGCGGTGCGTACGACGGCCTTGAGCCCGGGATATGGTACCGGAAAGACGGCAAGGCGGTAAAGTCGGAGGGGAGGCACGAAAAGCACGACCTCGAAAGCTTGCCCTTCATAGATAGGGACTTGACCCAATGGGGCCTTTACAGCTCAAGGAACGGCAACTTCAAAAGAAGGCCCGGCACGTATACGATGGCAGGCAGGGACTGCTGGTGGGGCAAGTGCAGCTTCTGCTCATGGACGACGCTCTATCCCGGGAAGGACTTCAGGTCGGTGTCTCCTGAAAGGCTTCTTGACGAGATAGGGGTGCTTATCGAGAAGTACGGCGTGAGAGAGGTCTTTGACGACAGCGGCTCCTTCCCGGCCTGCGACTGGCTGGAGACCTTCTGCAAGGGGATGATAAAGAGGGGGTATCACAAGAAGATATACATGGGCTGCAACATGAGGATAAACGCCCTCGGCAAGTCCGAGTACGAGCTCATGGCAAAGGCCGGCTTCAGGTTCGTGCTCTTTGGGCTCGAGTCGGTCAACCAGGCGACGCTGGACAGGCTCAATAAGGGGCTTAAGGTAGAGCAGATAGTGAAGGGCTTTAGACTCGCCAAGGCGGCCGGGCTCGAGCCTCATGTCACCGCTATGATAGGCTACCCATGGGAGGGCAAGGCCGACGCCGGGGAGACCATATCCTTCGCTAAAGAGATGTTCAGGAAAGGGTATATCGACACCCTTCAGGCAACCATCGTGGTCCCTTACCCTGGCACGCCCATGTACGAAGAGGCCAGGCGTGAAGGCTGGCTCCTGACCGAGGACTGGGACAGGTACGACATGAGGGAGTCGGTCTGGAGGAGCCCCATTTCAGAAGATGACGTAAAGAAACTGACCAAGGGGCTTTACAAGGCGGCGCTCAACCCGCTTTTCATAACGAGGAAGGTGCTGAAGATAAGGAGCGTTGACGACCTCAGGTTCCTTTTCATGGCGGGGATGAAGCTCATGGGCCACCTCTCCGATTTCAGCGCCAGGGCCAAGGGCAACGCCGCCGGCCGGGAGGCCTCATGAAGAGTATCGACGGATCGCCTGTCATCTCGGTCGTGATCCCCACGCTAAACTCCGAGCGGACCTTGAAGGAGTGCCTGAGGAGCATCTGCTCCCAGGACTACCCCGCTGAAAAGATCGAGATAATAATCGCCGACGGAGGCTCTACGGATTCTACCAGGGACATAGTAAGGCTCGTCCAGTCCGATAGCGCAGTGAGGATGGCGGTGGTGCCGAACGCCCTCAAGACCGGAGAAGCCGGCAAGGCCGCCGGGCTCAAGTCCGCCAAAGGCGAGCTTGTGGCCTTCATCGATTCCGATAACATCCTCCCTGACAAGGGATGGCTCAAACGCATGGTCGAGCCCTTTGCCGACAGCGAAGTGGCGGGGGCCGAGCCGCTGGAGTACGTATGCAGGTCGAATGACGGGTATATTACGCGCTACTGCGCGTTTTTAGGCATGAACGACCCGCTCTGCCTCTTCCTGGGCAATTACGACAGGTACTCGGCCCTAACTGGCAAATGGACCGGGATGCCGTATTTCGCGGAGGACATGGGGCCGTGGTTCAAGCTTAAGCTCGACCCCCGCCGTTTCCCGACAATGGGGGCTAACGGGTTCATTATCCGCAGGGAGGCTTTAGGCTGGTGTCAGCCAGGAGACTATCTTTTCGATATCGATATAATATGCGAGCTGCTTCTGACACGTCCTGGCATAAGGTTCGCGAAGGTAAAGACCGGCATCATCCATGTCTTCTCCGGCGACATAAGGACTTTCATAAGAAAGCAGAAGAGAAGGCTCCGGGATTACCGACACTACAACAGGCTGGGCCTCCGGAAGTACCCATGGAAGAGCGTGGACAAGGCCGGGGTCTTGAAGTTCGTCCTCTCGTGCGTGACCGTCGTGCCGCTCCTTTCGCAGTCGGCAAGAGGCTATATGAGAAGGCCCAACAGCGCCTGGCTCTTCCATCCGGTCGCGTGCTGGCTGACGCTCATCGTCTATGGGTTCGGCACCCTGACGGGCTTTCTTGGCGGCGAGCTTAAAAGGGAGGGCTGGAGCCAGTAGGAGATGTTTATCCATATAGTCGCAAATGCCGCCATAGGCCAGTCTCTCAGCGGCGGAGACAGGATATTCATGGAATGCGCGGGGAGATGGGCCTCGCGCGGGCACAGGGTCCTGGTCTACGTCTGGGAAGAGGGCCTTGAGATGTGTAAAAGGAACAGGCTGGAAGGGGTCGAGTTCGTGCTCTGGCCTGCCGGGAGGTTCAAAAAGTACGGCTTTGCCCTCAATTACATGATGAGGACCGTTGAAGGCTCTCTGGGAGCGCTCAGAAAAAAGGCCGAAGAAGGCCCTCATATAGTCTACTCTGCCTCGGATTTCTGGCCTGACTCTATCCCCGCCTACCTGCTAAGCAAGAGGCTCAAGGCTAACTGGATAGCCGGCTTCTACCTTTTCGCGCCAGCCCCTTTTAAGGGCTTCCGGGGCGCGCATGCCGGGAGGAGGCTCCCCGACGCGAAGGCGCTATGCTACTACCTGCACCAAAAGCCCGTCTATAAGCTCATAAACAAAAAGGCCGACGCAGTCTTCGTCACCTGCGAAGATGACAGGGAGGTCTTCCTGAGCGCGGGGAGAGCCCCTCAGGATGTCGTTACCGTAAGGGGCGGGGTAGACGCTTTCGCACCCGTTGGGGCTCTGCCTTTGCGAAAAGACTACGACGCATGCTTTGTAGGCAGGTTCCATCCCCAGAAGGGGGTGCTGGAGCTTGTCGGAATATGGGAAGATGTGGTCAAGAGGCGGCCATCCGCCCGGCTGGCGCTCATAGGGGCCGACTCAGCCCGGTACAGGAAGATGGTAGAAGAAGAGATATCCTCAAGGGGGCTTGAAAAGCGCATAGACCTCCTCGGCTTCATGGACGGGGAGGACAAATACAGGATATTCCGGAGGAGCCGCGTCATAGTCCATCCTGCCGTATACGACAGCGGTGGCATGGCCGCGTGCGAGGGCATGGCATGGGGGCTCCCGGCGGTCGGCTTTGACCTGCCGGCGTTGAAGAGGTATTACCCGAAGGGCATGCTCAAGGCCCCGGTGGGCAGCTCTCGGGAATTCGCCCGACTCATACTCAGGCTCCTGGAAGATGAGCAGCTCTACGAGCGGACAAGGGATGACGCGGTCAGTCTGGCTAAAGAATGGGACTGGGGCAGGAGGGCGGATGAGCTGCTTTCGTATATGGAGAAGAGGTTCGGAACCCGTCTCTGAAGGACCGCGCAATGGGAAACGTCTTAAGTAACACGGCATGGATACTCTCGGCCAGCGCCTTCAACAAGGTATCGAGCATAGCGCTTGTGTTCATACTCTCGCGCTACCTGGGAGCGGCTGACTTCGGCAGGTTCTCCTTCGCTTTTTTCTATATAACGCTCTTTAGCTCAATAGCCGAGATGGGCCTTACGCCCGTCCTCATAAGGCGCATAAGGGCCGGGGAAGGGCAGCCGGGGGAAATGTTCGCGAAGGGGGTCTTCCTGGGCCTCTGCTCGAGTCTTGCCGCCATTGGGCTCGCGGTAGCCGGGGCCTTTTTCCTGGGCTTCGCGGAGGACGTGCGGCTTCTTATCGTCATCGCCTCCCTGGGGTTACTGGTATCGTTCAGGGACGTTACCTTCAGGTGGTTCCTCGAGGTACCTTTCCGGGCGTGGTTGAAGATGCGCGTACCCGCGCTGCTTGGGATGGCCTCAGAGCTCATGGGCCTCGTTGCCGTACTCGCGGCGGTCTACCTGGGCAAGGGCGTCGAGGTCATTCTGGCAGTTTACGTGCTCTCCAACGTCCCGGCCTTTATGCTTCTCGCTCTCCTTTCCTTCAGGGAGGCAGGGGCCGGCAGGGCTGTCACCTTCTCCCCGTTCAGCATATTGAAGGAGGCCTTCCCAATAGGCCTTTCCAATACCCTCAATACGTTCTATCTCATCTCCGGCTCCATCGTCCTCTATTTTTACGGCACTATCGAGAGCATGGGATACTTTGCCATCGCATTCCGGCTTACGACCTCTTTACGGATAATCCCGGAGGCGCTCATGAATTCGGTATTCCCGGCCCTCGCCTCGGCAAGGGAAGACCTCCGGCAAGGCATCTTTTCCAGGAGCTTCGGGATGCTGACACTTGTCGCCATGCCGCTTGCCCTTGCCACAGCCGCCGCGGCAGACGAGATAGCGGTCTTCTTCGGAGGAAGCGATTTCGCTCCTGCCGGCGGCGCTATAGAGGTGCTTATCTGGGCTACGGCCTTCGCCTTTCTCAATACGTGCGCGCGGTCTACATTCAATGCCGTCTCGCTCGGCGGTAGCAACCTCTCGGTCTCGTCAGCCATGGGTGCGCTCTCTATCGCGCTCTCTTTTGCCCTGATACCGGCATGGGGCCTCACCGGGGCGGCGTGGTCGCTCGCCATTACCGAGGCTGCGGGGTTTGCGCTGAACGTCATGGTCTTGAGCCGACAGGGGCTCAGGCTCCCGTTCGGCCTTCTCGCAAGATATGGCGCGGCCGGGCTTTGCATGCTGGCGTGCGTTTTGTGGCTCCCCAATATGTTTTTGCAGGTCCTTGTAGGGGTTGCGGCCTACGGGGGGGCAGCCGCGCTCCTCGTCATCCCCTCAGAAGGAACGCTGCCGGGAATGAAGTGAGCAGAGCGCCTATCCGCATCTCCCTGGTAAAGGAAAAGTCTCTGCCAGTGAAGGCCTCTTTCCACCGGGTATTTTGAAGGCCCTCCGGCACAATTACGCAGGTATCCTCCCAGCAATCCCCGCCGGCAGGCCATCTCCTTTCAGGTACTACGGAGGTCATAAAGCGCGGGGCGATGACAAGCGCGGCCTCATCCCCGAGCACCCTGGCAAAGGCGATGATACTTCTTTTGTGCCTGCCGCAGGCCTCTATCGGCAGGTATGAGCCGTCCCTGAAAAGCCCAATGGCCTTTCGCCTCTCTGAAAGCGCCAAATGGGTCGTGAAGAGCTTTATCCTGCCGTCCTCGGGGGCGGAGAGCATGCCTTCCAGAAGTCCGGCCCTGTCCTTTTCGAGCCCCGCGCGCACCTCCTTCAGGAGCTTGATCCTCTTTGCGAAGTCAACCGGACGGCGGTTGTCAGGGTCGACAAGGCTTAAGTCCCACAGTTCGGCGCCCTGGTAAAAATCCGGCACGCCAGGCGAGGCGGCCTTCACAATGAGCTGGGAGAGCGAATTGATGATCCCGTACCACGCGACCTTTTTCTGGAACGGGACGAACGCTTTCAGGAACGCGTTCCCGGGTACATCCTTGAGGATACCGTCCATGAACCGGATAAAGGCATCTTCATAGTCCTTGTCCGGTTTGAGCCATGCCGTGTGTATCTTCGCCTCCCGGACGGCCTTTATCATGTATGTTCTTACGCGCTCCCTGTATGCGCTGTGCTCTTCCTCGAAAGGGAAAGAGCCTATGAGGGTCTGATAGAGGAAGTACTCATCATTCCTGTCAGGCACGCGCAAGCCGCCTGCGACCCTCTTTTTTCTCCTGTTGAGGGCGCTCCATTTCCTTAACGCCGCCTCCCACTCCCCAGGCATCTCGGAGAGGACGTTTATCCTCGCCCTCACGTCTTCGCCCCGTTTTGTATCGTGCGTGGAGGTCGCGTTCATGGAATGGGGGCGAAGTTCGGAAGCGCCCATGTTCCTTGAATGGAAGGCTTCAAGGGTGCCGCCGAACCGTCCGGGCGAACCGCCGACCTCGTTTAATGAGATGAGCCGGTTGTAGATGTAAAACAGCGTGTCCTCGACGCCCTTTGCCATGAGCGGGCCGGTAAACTGCTGAAAGCGCATGGAGAACTTGAGCCACTCGTTCTTCTCGTCATCGCTCAGGTATTCGCGGAAGTTAAGCGTCAGCACCTTCTCTAAAAAGGTCAGCTCGTGCAGAAGGGCCGGGTTTTCCGCTATCGCCCTGTAGACCGCCTCTTTTATGTACCTCAAGTCGGTATCCGTGAGAGACTCGTTGCTTATGTATGTCCTGTAGACCGGGAAAGAGGCCATGACGGCGACTATGGCCCTTTTGAGGCCCGGAAGGGTTATGTCGCTTCCGTACCTGTCGTTCTTGAGCGTGAACTTGAGCATCTGGGCAAGGTTGCCGACGTCGCTCATCATGTCGATCTCGGTTATGAGCTTTTTCTTTTCAACGAAAAGCGCCCCGTAACGTTCTTTGATACCGGTGAAGTTCGAGTATATCTTCGTGAACCTCGAATCGTTGCCGGCGTCGCAAAAGAGGCCGTTTACGGCGGCCAGAAAGTCGTACCCGGTCGTGCCCTCGACCGGCCAGGTGAACGGGATATCCTCATCGTGGTCAAGTATCTTCTCTACTATTATGTATGCCTCCCCGGCGCGCTCTCTAAGCCTCCTGAGATATGCCAGCGGATTCGACAGGCCGTCGATGTGGTCCACCCGCAAGCCTGTAACTCCGCTCTCCAGGAGCTTGAACAGGAGTGAATGGGTCTTCTCGAAGACGAATTCGTCATCGGTCCGGAGCGTAATAAGCCCGTTTATGTTGAAGAACCTCCTGTAGTTTATCTCCTCCGCCGCGACCTTCCAGAACGAGAGCTTGAAGAATTGCTCGGAGAGGAGCCTGTCGAGGAGGTTGAAGCTTTCAGGGTCTCCTGTGCTGCCGTTGAAGGAGGCCAGGTTGTCGTCGATGTGCCTTTTGACCTGGACGTTGCCGGTAAAGAGCTCCCAGAGCATCCGCTTTACGAAGAGCACCTGGTCCTGAAGCTCTTCTTCCTCGCCAGCCGGGGGCAGGTTCTTTAAGACGTATAATATGCCGAGGAGCTTGATATAATCAGGGTGCTCTCTGCCGAGCTGGAACGTGAGTCTTCTCAGGCCGTAGGTCAGGAAGGCCGCATAGGAATCGATCTTCAGGGGGAAGCTTAAATTGAAGTAGGTCACCTTGAGCCCCTCGTCTGAATAAACGAGCCGTATCTCCCCGGCCTCCAGCGCCTCGCCGTAGATCCTGCCAAGGAAAGGCGCGAGCACCTTGTCCTTTATGCCTTCGTACGGGTGGTCCCATTCTATGTCGAAGAAGACAGCGTTCCTCGAGTTCATCCCTTTTTCGAGCACGTCCATCAGAAGCGCGTTCGCGCCGTCATAGGCCATGTGGTTCGGCACGAAGTCCTGCACCCATCCCATGCCCATCGTCTTGAGCCTCTCAAGGAGGGATCCCAGCTCCTCGAACGTGCCTATCTCCGGGTTTATCCTGTTGTGGTCTACGATATCATAGCCGTGGAGGCTGCCTTTCCGGGCCGTAAAGACAGGGGAGGCGTATATGTCGGAGACGCCGAGGTCATAGAGGTAGGCCAATATGCCGGCGGCGTCCTTGAGGCTGAGCGACGCGTTGAACTGAAGCCTGTAGGTCGAAGAGGGTACCCTCATCCGGATACCTTCATATGGAAGTAGCTGCCCAGGTCATCGAAAACGGCCACCCACTTCCTTGAGCCGTCGTCCCCTTCCCCGGCCTTTGCCTTAACGCCGGGGTAGACCTTTCTGCCAAGCTGATAATAGATGTTCTGCGACTTCCACAGGTTGAGCTTCACAGGCGTTGCGCGCAGGAGCCGTAAGACGTCCCTTATACGTTCAAGGTCCTCAAGACGGCAAGGCTCGGCGGTCTCTTCCATGCGGGCGTTGATCCATGCGCCAGCGACATAGCCTATGGTGTCCGGGTCTATCTGGGCGGAGAGGTGCTGGCTTTTCTTTATGGTGGCGCCGAGGCCGTCGATGTCCAGCTCTTTTTCCTTCAGGATCTCCTCAAGGTCGTGGTTCAGTATGAACTCGGCCGACACTCCCAGCGGCCTGGGCAGCGGTATTCCGAGTTTCCTCAGAAAATCCATGGTCCCGTAGTTGCTTTCGAATATGTGCCTGTGAAAGCCCTCGATGTCCTTGTATGTGGCGAGCAGTATCTCGTTGATGATCTTTCTCTGCTGGTCCTTGAAGAGGTGCCAGAGCGAATAGCTCCCGGTGCCGAAGTGCTTGTCCATCAGCCGTATGACGTCAGGGATCTCTCCCCTGTCGAAGGCGGCTTTAAGGTCCGCCTTCGCCCTCGTGAACTCGTCCTCGCCCCTGAAGTACTTTATCCCGCAGTTTATGCTCACCTCTCCAAGGTGCAAGACGGCGGTAGAGAGCTTTGCTTCTTCCCATGTCACCTTCGATCCTATGACGGTCCTGCCGATGGCGAGCCTGTTCTTGCCGGCCTCTATCCTTTCAAGGGATTCGTTCAGGGCGTTGAAGGCGTAAATCTCCGTCTTCCTGTTGTGGTCGAAAAAAAGAGACGATATGGCGTGGTGCGCGCCGACCCTCAGCAGGTCCACCCTGGCGACCTTGACGAACATGTTGTAGGCGTTCCTCGCGTTCCCGTATATGTTGCTTGGCGCGCCTTCGAGCATCCCCTCGAACTCTGTTTCGAGCTCGGCGCCCGCGGCTTCAGACGCGAGCTGTATGGCCCTTGCCGCGTACATCATGACCTGTACGCCTTCTATGCCGGATACCTCGTCGAAGAACCAGCCGCAGCTCGTGTACATGAGCTGCGTATTCCTTTGACCCTCAAGGAGCTTGAGCGTCTTTACCTTTTCGTTCCTTCCCAGAGGCCTCCTCGCGTGGCTGGCGAAAAAGGCCTCTGCTTTCTCGGCAGACCTGTCGTTTATGATCTCTATGTACCCGTCCCTGGCTGCCCACGGGTCTTTGAGGTAAGCCGACGCCTCCTTCTCGTATATCGGGTCGAACGCGCGTTTGAGCCAGTCAAAGGCCTCCCTTAAAGGCGCCCTCCATGCCTGGTTCCAATCCGGGTAGCCGCCCGTAGAGCAGCCGCAGTCAGCTCTCCAGCGCTCAATGCCGTGCGCGCAGCTCCAGGATGAGTTCTCGTGTATCTCCACCGTGTTTTCAGGGGGGAACCTCTCAAGGTACTCGCCGTAGTTGGTGAACTTCGCCAGCCCCTGCGACTCTATGAAGTGCATGCAATATGAGAGCGCCATGTCCCCGTGCCTGTGGTGATGGCCGTACGACTCGCCGTCGGTGGCTATATGGACGAGGGCCGCCGCCCTTTCATCGGACTGGAACGCGCCGGCGAGCCTTTTCGCGAAGTTCTCCCCGTTGTCCAGCAGGTTGCCGAAGCCCACTTCATGGGAGATCTCGCCGTTGTAGAAGAAGATGGCGATGCTCCTGCCTGAAGGCAGATGGCAGAGGTATGGCATTGAGGTGTCCAGGCGCTCATCGGTAAGCTCCTTCCATCTGGCGCCCTTATGGTTCTTTTTGACCCTCTTTGCCTGCCTTGGGGCGAGTATGGTGAACCTGACGCCGGTCTCGGAGAGCACTTCGAGCGTTTCGGTATCCACCGCTGTCTCCGGGAGCCACATGCCTTCAGGCTCCCTGCCGAAGCGCGACTTGAAATCCTTTATGCCCCATATGACCTGGGTGCGCTTGTCCCTCCTGTCGGCAAGAGGCATTATCATGTGGTTGTAGACCTGGGCTATGGCAGAGCCGTGGCCCGAGTAACGCTCCATGCTCGCGCGGTCGGCTTCCATGATATTCTTGTAGGCGTCCGAGCTCTCCTGCATGCTGTAGAGCAGGGTGGGGCCGAAGTTGAAGCTCATCTTTGAGTAGTTGTTGACTATCTCGATTATCTTGAGATCAGGGCCGAGTATGCGGGCTGCCGAGTTGGGCTCGTAGCATTCGGCTGTTATCCTCTGGTTCCAGTCATGGTAAGGGTAGGCCGAGTCCTGCAGCTCGATATGCTCAAGCCACGGGTTCTCCCTCGGGGGCTGGTAGAAGTGGCCGTGTATGCAGATGTATTTCTCCATTCAGGCCCGCTCCCTTATGTAGAGGGCGAAGCTCAGCGGATTCACCTCTTGCTCCGCACCCCCTTCTCCCGCCGCGGGCAGGCTTCCTCCAGGCCCATCCCATTCCGGCCCGGCGGAATCTATCTTCCTCGTCCATCTGCCAGGGGGGAAGGGCACCGGTATCCGAGCTGTATCTCTATTGAAGCTGAAGAGCGCGAAGGCCGCGCTATCTTTTTTTTCCCTCAAAAGGAATACGATCTTCTCTTCTTCCGACCCCCAGGCCCTTGCAACAGCTTCACTTGAGACCCCAAGGGCGGGTATTGACCGGCGCATCTCGATAAGGGCCCTGTACAGGTCGAGAAGGGTTTTTTTATGCCCCGAACGCCTGGACTCCCACCTGAGCATGGAGGCGTGAAAGGTCTCCGGGCTGTCGGGCATTGGCGGCTCTCCCTGCCACTGGAACTCCTCGAACTCCTTTTTCCTGCCTTCCCTTATTGCCTGTATCAGCTCCTCGTTGCCGTGGTCTACGAAGTAGAGGAATGGCGCATCCTCGCCGTATTCTTCGCCCATGAAGATAAGCGGGATATAAGGGGAGAGAAGAAGGAGCCCGGCCGAGAGCTTGAGCCCATCGAAAGAGGTGAGCTTCGCGAGCCTCTCCCCGAGCATCCGGTTGCCGGCCTGGTCATGGTTCTGGACGCTCACTATGAAGCGCTCCTTCGGGATAAGGGCAGATGGGCTCCCGAAGCTTCTTTTCCTGTAGGCCGAATACTGCCCCGAGTAGACGAACCCGTCGTTGAGTGATCTTGCAAGATGGGATATCGACCCGAAGTCCGCGTAGTAGCCGTTCCGTTCCCCTGTAAGGAGCGCGTGTATCGAATGGTGGAAGTCGTCGCACCAGAGCGCGTCAAGGCCGTAGCCGTACTCGCCTGTTGAGACCAGTTTCGTGTCATTCAGGTCCGATTCGGCGAAGAGATGGAAGGCGCGGCCCTGGTCCAAAGAGAACTCCGCCGTCTTTTTTTTCAGGAAGGCCAGGAAGGCAAACGCGCTCATGTCTATTATGGCGTGTACCGCGTCGAGCCTGAGGGCGTCCATATGGAAGCGCTCGAACCAGTAAAGGGCGTTCTCCACGAAGTAGTTCCTTACATGGTCGCTTTCAGGCCCGTCGAAGTTTATTGCCGCCCCCCACGGGGTCTTATACCTTTCCGTGAAATATGGGCCGAAGTCCGCGATATAGTTCCCCTCCGGGCCGAGGTGGTTGTATACGACGTCCAGTACGACTGCAATGCCCCTTTTGTGGCATTCGTCTACGAGCCTCTTGAGGGCCAGCGGGCCGCCATAGCTATTTTGCACGGCGAAGGGAAATACCCCGTCGTAGCCCCAGTTCCTTTTCCCGGGGAACTGCGCCACGGGCATAAGCTCCAGGGCGTTTATTCCAAGTTCCTTAAGCTCGTCGAGCCTCGTGATTATCGATCCGAAGTCCCCGGCCCTTGTAAAGGTCCCTGTGTGTACTTCGTATATGACAAGGCTTCCCGGCGCCAGTCCCTTCCACCCCTTGTCATTCCATTTAAAGGAAGAGTGGTCTATGACCTCCGAGGGACCGAAGACCCCGAGAGGCTGATAATGCGAGGCAGGGTCGGCCCTCTCGCATCCGTTGAGCGAAAAGAAATACCTCGACCCGGGGCGGGCGTCGGCCACGAAGGCGTGCCAGTATCCGGAGCCGTCCTTTTCCATTGCTATTCTGCGCTTATGGGACTCCCCTGGCATTTCAAGGACAAGCCCGACCGCGGGAGCAACAGGTGCCCAGACCGTGAAACGGCATGCTCCGTCTTCGAGGATGGCTCCTATCTTCATCGAACCTGAAAACGGCCGGCATTTATTGGACTTATACGGCCTGTGGCCGGGATACGGCATGGTAAAAAGCTTACATAAAGTCTATATCCGTATAAGGATAAGTCAATCGAAGGTGATGGGGGGTAACGCCGTTCATCTCCTGCCCCCGTCAGGCTGCCATCTCCAGTTGAGTATCTCAGGCGGGTCGATCCCGAACTGGTCTATGTAATTTCTGTGGTCGATGAGCTTTCTTGAGTACTTGATCACGAGCTTCTCCGCCAGGGCCGCCTTGCCGGGGTCTCCGGCGGCTATCTCCTCGGCGGCCTTCATGACCAGGTGGTACCTGCTGACGCGGTTACGCACCAGCATGTCAAAGGGGGTGGTGGTCGTGCCCTCCTCCCTGTAGCCGTTTATGTCGAAGCGGCTGTTGCCGGGCCTCTCCCAGACGAGCTGTTTTATGGCTGAGGTGTATCCGTGGAAGTTAAAGAGGACCGGGCAGTCGAGAGGGAATATCCTCTGGAACCGCGCCTCATCGAGCCCGCCCGGGTACTTCTGCGGTATGCCGAGCACGAGTATGTCTATGACGTTCACGACGCGTATCCTCCAGTCCGGGGCCTCCTCTCTCAATATCCGCGCCGCTGCCATCACCTCAAGCGTCAGGTTGTTGCCGCACCCGGCGAGCACAAGCTCCGGGTCCTCGCCGCCGTTGGTCGACGCCCAGCTCCAGATGCCTATGCCCGCCTGGCAGTCTTCGATGGCTTCCTCCATGGTAAGCCACTGCGCCATCGGCTGTTTGCTCGCGATGATCAGGTTTATCTGGTCGGTCGAGGCAAGGGCGTTGCTGATGGTGCAAAGGAGCGTGTTCGCGTCAGGCGGCAGGTATATGCGGTAGATATAGCCCTTTTTCGTAAGGAGGTTATTTATGAAGCCAGGCCCCTGGTGGGAGTAGCCGTTGTGCTCCTGCCTCCAGGCCTCCGAGGTGAGGATGAAGTTGAGGGACGATATAGGGAGCCTCCATGGCACCTCGAGGGCGGATTTCAGGAACTTCGAGTATTGGTTGGCCATGCCGTCCACTATCTGCAGGAATGCCTCGTAGCACGGGAAGACCCCGTGCCTGCCGGTAAGGAGATAGCCTTCGAGCCATCCAAGGCAGTTGTGCTCGTTTAGGACCTCAAGGACCATGCCTTCAGGGCCGATCTTCTCGGACCCTGGCGGCACCGGCCATACGTACTGCCTGTTGGTGACGTCGAGGACGGCCTCTAGCCTGTTCGATTCAAGCTCATCCGGGCAGACGATACGGAAGTTCCGTTCCTCGCGGTTCCTTATCATGAGGTCTTTAAAGTACTGGCCGAGCGCCTCCATCGCGCTCGCCTCCTTTGCGCCCCGGCCCTTCACCTCTACCCAGCGCTCATCGAGCGGCGGTAGCTTTAACGGGACCCTTTTCCTGCCGCCTATGCTGTATGGGTTCATGGACATCCTTAGCTCGCCAGCCGGGCATTGCGAAAGGATATCCTGGGCTGGCCTTCCGTCCCTGTCGAATAACTCCCATGGCCTGTATGAGCGGAGCCATTCCTCTATGGCCTTCATGTGGGCCGTGTTCTTGATCAAGTCCTTTCCAGGCACCTGGTGCGACCTGAAGGAGCCTTCCACAATCTTGCCGTCCATCTTCTTGGGCCCCGTCCAGCCCTTGGGGGTCTTGAGTATTATCATGGGCCACTTGGGCCTCTCTGGCATCTTCCCGGCCCTCGATGCGCCCTGAAGCGCTCGTATCTTGTCGTAGGCTCTGTCGAGCGCCGCGTCATACTCGTCATGCACGTCTGTACCGGCGGAGACTATCTCAACCCCGTGGCCGTAGCCTCTGAAAAGGCTTGTAAGCTCCTCGTCGGTCATGGTGCCGAATATGGTGGGGGAGGATATCTTAAAGCCGTTAAGGTGCAGTATCGGAAGCACAGCCCCGTCGGTAGCCGGGTTCAGGAACTTGTTCGAGTGCCAGCCCCCGGCGGTGGGGCCGGTCTCGGCCTCGCCGTCGCCCACAAGGCAGACGGTAATGAGCCCCGGGTTGTCGAGCACCGTTCCGTATGAGGTCGAAAGGGCATAGCCGAGCTCGCCACCCTCGTGTATTACCCCGGGGAGTGCCGGGTTAAGGTGGCTGGGGAACCTGTCAGGCCATGAAAACCATTTGAGGAACGTTCTCAAGCCTTCCATGTCGAGCGTAAGCTCCGGATATATCTCGGTGAGGGCGCCCTCAAGGTACATGTTCGCGAGGTTGGCCGCCGCGCCGTGGCCGGGCCCGGTCACGAAAAGGACGCTCGCGTTGGTCTTCAGTATGAGCCTGTTGAGGTGGAGGTAGGTGAGGTTTATGCCGGGGGCGGTGCCCCAATGGCCCAGGAGCCGCTCCTTAACGTGCCCGGCCTTCAAAGGCTCTTCCATGAGCGGGTTGTCCTTAAGGTATATCTGCGCGGCGGCGAGATAGTTTACGGCCCTGAAGTACCGGTCTACCGCCGTGCCGGCCGCATAATCGCGTTTTGCCTTTTCATGGCTCTTCATCGTCACCTCCATATTTATACATTAAACTTTATCACATTCTGAGGATCGAAGCGGGCAACAGCCAGGAGAAGACCGTCCTTCTTTGTTTCTTCTTGAAAACAGGGGCGCCGGCCCTTACAATACGCCCACTTATGGAACAGCTTCCGATCCCGTTCACACAAGACTTAAGCCACGTAAGGGAACTCATTGAGCGGGCCTCAGGGCGCGCTGTCTCGATTACAGTCACAGATAATTCAACGAGGATGGTCTCCGCGAAGGGAGGGCAGGGCGAGGTAGCCTTAAGGCTCCACAGGATATTCCTTTCCGCGCCTAAAGAGGTCCTCGGGGAGTTAGGCCGCTTCATAGCCGGCAGCCGTATAAAGACCCCGCTCGTGAACCGCTTTATAAGGGATAAGCGCCTGGAGCTACAGGGCAAGCCCAGGAATGAGCGGCTTCGGCCGAGCGGCAGGTGCCATGACCTCGCCGAGATATTCGGCGCTGTCAACCGCGAGTACTTCAGCGGCTCTATAGCCGCCTCTATCACATGGTCAAGGAGACAGCCCGGCAGGGTGCGCAGAAGAACGCTCGGCTCGTACTCATTCGCCTCCCGGACCGTCAGGGTCTCCGCGATCCTCGATTCCCCTGCCGTACCCCGGTTCTTTGTCGAGTTCATCGTCTACCATGAGATGCTTCACGCCCACCTCGGCATGGAGCGCAAAGGGGAGAGGATGAGCGTCCATTCAAGAGAGTTCAGGCGAAAAGAAAAGGAGTTCAAGCTATTCCAGCTCGCTACGGCCTGGGAGAGGTCTAACAGGCACCTCCTTTGACATTTTCCTGGAACCTGCCAGAATAGAATTGTTGATTTAGGGCAATTAGAAATGGTACATTCCTTGTACTAATCCAACCAGAGTTTATCGGCCCTTGCTGATAACTCCCTTCTAAAAAAAGACGAGAACTGTACGTATCTGGCTCAGAGATACTTTCGATTACGGTTTCTGACAGGCTGTAGCTCTGTAATTGAGGTTCCAGTTGTTTCGGTTTCCCGTTCCACCGGCAGCCCAGGCGGATAAACCTGACTGCGTCGATCACCTCTGTTTGCGGCACATAATCACAAATCTGCAAAGGAGAAACGTGTAATGGAAAGCTCATCGTTGATGATCCTGTTCGCTCTGGGCTCCGCGGTGCTGGGCATCATCTATGCCGTGTATCTTGCCTTCTGGGTGAAAGGGCTGGATGGCGGGACCCCGGAGATGAGGAAGATCCAGGCCGCTATCCATGAAGGCGCTTCAGCCTATATGGCGAGGCAGTTCAAGACAGTGGCAGTTGTGGCCGCGGTGATATTCGTGCTCCTCTGGGTAGCTGGTTCATGGTCAAAGCACTTTGGCCTGCTTACCGCATGCGGCTTCCTGGTCGGCGGCGTGGCCTCAGGCATCTCCGGCTATGTCGGCATGATGGTGGCGGTACGGGCCAACGCCAAGACGGCGCAGGCCGCGCACAATGGCCTCAACGCCGCGTTGCAGGTGGCATTCAGGGGCGGGGCTGTAACGGGCCTCCTCCTCATAGGCCTGGGCCTTCTGGCGGTAACAGGCTTCTATGTTGTAGCCATAAGTGTAGCAGACGAGGGGCACGCGGTGGCCTCTTTACTCTCCCTCGGCCTTGGCGGCAGCTTGATATCCCTTTTCGCGAGGGTCGGCGGCGGCATATATACGAAGGCCGCGGACGTCGGGGCTGACCTCGTCGGAAAGTTAGAGGCCGGGATACCGGAGGATGACCCGAGGAACGCGGCCGTAATAGCCGATAACGTCGGCGACAATGTCGGCGACTGCGCCGGCATGGCTGCGGACCTCTTCGAGACCTACGCCGTCACGACGGTCGCCACGATGGCGCTGGCCCATATCCTCTTCCCAGGATCGCAGACGGCGATGCTCTTCCCGCTGGTCCTCGGCGGGGCCGCGATAATTATGACTATAATAGGCAGCTGGTTCGTAAAGGTCGGCTCGAGCAACAACATAATGGCCGCCCTCTACAAGGGCTTCGTCGCCACAGCCGTGCTCGCGGCGGCGGCCTTCTACCCTGTCACCTACTACCTGATGGACGGGGTCGGGGGCATAGGCTGGTCCAGTTATTACCTGTGCGCGCTTATAGGCCTGGCCGTTACGATAGCGCTGGTCGTGATAACGGACTACTACACCGCCAAGCACTACAGCCCGGTCCAGGAGATAGTCTCGGCGTCGATATCCGGCCACGCTACCAATATCATAGCCGGGCTGGCTGTCGGCAAGCAGGCGACGGCCCTGCCGGTCCTGGTAATAGCCGGGGCCATACTCGCGAGCTTCCACCTCGCCGGGCTCTTCGGCGTGGCTGTCGCGGCTGAGGCCATGCTCACCATGGCAGGGATAGTCGTCGCGATAGACTCCTTCGGCCCCATTACAGATAACGCCGGCGGCATCGCCGAGATGGCGAATATGGGCAGTTCCGTAAGGGCCATTACGGACCCGCTCGACGCGGTCGGCAATACGACCAAGGCCGTCACAAAGGGATACGCCATAGGCTCGGCGGCCCTTGCCGCGATAGTCCTCTTTGCCGAGTATACAAGGATCATCTCCACCGGCGGGGCGCAGGTCATATTCGACCTCTCTGATCCGCTTGTGCTGGTAGGCCTCTTTATAGGCGGCATGCTGCCCTTCTACTTTGCCGCCCAGCTCTTGAAGGCCGTCGGAAAAGCGGCAGGGGCGATAGTCGACGAGGTGAGAAGGCAGTTCAGGGAGATAAAGGGCATAATGGATGGCAGCGCCCAGCCCGAGTACGGCAAATGCGTCGATATCGTCACAACGGCGGCCATACAGAAGATGGTCATACCATCTCTCATACCTGTCATAGCGCCGATAGCGGTCGGGGTGGTCCTTGGGCCCAAGGCCCTCGGCGGGGTGCTCGTCGGGTCGATCGTGACCGGGCTTTTCGTGGCTATAAAGATGACATCCGGCGGGGCGGCGTGGGATAACGCCAAGAAGTTCATAGAGGAAGGGGCCCACGGCGGCAAGCACAAGCCGGCCCACCAGGCGGCCGTTACTGGCGACACCGTCGGCGACCCATATAAAGACACCGCAGGCCCGGGCATCAACCCGATGATAAAGGTCATAAACCTTGTGGCAGTGCTCTTCGGGACGCTGCTCTTCACGTAAGCTGAAATGAACGAAGGCCCCGGAGGGTTCTCCCGCCGGGGCCTTTTTTTTCAGCTCTTTTACCTTAAGCCGTCTGCCGCCTTGCCCTTATGAACTCTATCACTCCGGGCATTATCGAAAGCACTATTATGGCGAGGATGACGATGGTGAAGTTCTCCTTCACTATGGGGAGGCTCCCGAAGAAGTAGCCTCCGAAGACGAAGATCGATATCCAGGCTATTCCTCCTGTTATGTTGTAGATGAGGAACTTGCCGTAGGACATGGCCCCGACTCCAGCCACAAACGGCGCGAATGTGCGGACTATGGGCACGAACCTGGCGAATATTATCGTCCTGGCGCCGTACTTCTCATAGAACCTGTGCGTCCTGTCGAGGTACTCCTTCCTGAATATCCTGCTATCCGTCTTTTTGAAGACCTTGGGGCCGAGGTAGCGGCCTATGGCGTAATTGACGGAGTCTCCGAGTATCGCCGCTATCGAGAGGCCGGCTACAAGGTATTCTATCTTCAATGAACCGAGGGCGGCGAAGTTGCCGATGGCGAAAAGGAGCGAGTCGCCCGGGAGTATCGGCGTTACGACAAGGCCTGTCTCGCAGAAGATTATGAGAAAGAGTATGGCGTAGGTCCAGCCCCCGTATGCCTGTATCACCGCGCTCAGGTGCCTGTCCAGGTGCATGAATATCTCTATGAAATCCTTTATAAGCTCCATATTCCCCTCTTTTGTCCGGGTGTGCGAAACCACAACACTATAAGTTATGCGGGCCGCTCAAGTCAATGGCGGCTTTAAACGTTGCTCAATATGGGCACGGCACCTTTGCCAGGCCGCCTGAGGCCTGTATTTACGAGCGATTTGACACCCCGCCCCTCCGATATATAATCAAGGTAATCAGGTAAATAAGGCGCTGAAGCCTGGTCTTTCTGGCAACGGGGTCAGGCGTTCAGGGAAATAGGAGGGATACTTATGCTTTCATGGGCGATAACATTCCTCATAATAGCCATAATCGCGGCCGTGCTGGGTTTCGCCGGGATAGCGGGGACCGCCGCGTGGATCGCGAAGCTCCTTTTCGTGGTCTTCATCATACTCTTCGTCGTCTCTCTCATCGCTGGCAGGGGCAGGCCCGCCGCCTGAACCAGGTTTGCAATTTGCCCGTCAGCCAAAAGAGGTTGCGAGCGAGTCCCGCGGCCTCTTTTTTTATTTCCAAACCCCGTAAATATGCTATATTGTCGACACCCCCAAAAATGGAACAAGAAACGTGCCCTTTTCTGAAAAACCCCTTTTCATACGTAGGTTTTCAGGTGTGAACCGGGGGTATGTTGTGTTATGATTATGATATCTTGATATCCCAAAGGGTTCAGGTATGAACGCCAGAGACTTCGAGAACGAGATACGGATACATATCGAGGCCAGGTACCCCATCCTCTGGCTCGTCTCCTTTGAGGAGCGGAGGGTGGAAAGGATTGTGGAATCGCTTTGCGATTCCATGAAGCTCAGTTTCTGGTCCTGGTCGGTATCCAGGGGCCTGTACGGGGGCGAGAAGAAGAAAAGGGAGCCCATAGGCAGGGAGAAGATCCTCTCCGTAATAGAGGAGAAGATAATCAAGGGCGAGAATGTCAGCAATTTCTTTCTCTTGAAGGACATAGCCTCCTACTTCAATTCCCATGAGTTCCTGAGGCGCTTCCGCGACCTCCCGGCGATAATAGACGAGCGCCACACCGTCAATACCGTTTGCATCGTCTCTCCGACCTTGAGCGAAATACCCCCGGAACTTGAAGAGGACATAGTAGTTTTAGAGCTATCGCTTCCGGACTACGATGAGATTGCCGACATGGTCTCCAGGACATACGGACATCTGATCCCGGCAAGCTGGCACGCCTCCACCAGGTCTATCCTCTACAAGTCGCTCCAGGGCCTTTCCATGGATAATATAAGGCGCGTCATCAGGAAGGCGATAAGCCTCAATAACGGCTTCCTTAACGAGAACTGCATCTCATATATACAGGACGAAAAGCAGCAGATCATCAAAAAACAGAAGATACTGGATTACTACCCGCACAGGGAGACGATAGAGAATATCGGGGGCTTAAGCGAGATAAAGAAGTGGTTTGTAGAGAGGGAGCACGTCTTCAGGCTCTCTCGCGACAAGATATCCACCCTCGGCCTCGATGTCCCGAAAGGGCTCCTTTTGATAGGCGTGCCAGGTTCGGGAAAGAGCCTTTGCTGCAAGGCCCTTGCCGGCATCTGGAACCTGCCGCTTCTGCGCCTCGACGTGGGGCGCCTGTTCGGCTCCACCGTCGGAGAATCCGAGAAGAACATAAGAAGGTGCATACAGCTTGCCGAGGCTGTAAGCCCGTGTATACTCTGGATAGACGAAATAGACAAGGCCTTCGGCGGCATCGGAGGCTACCAGGGCGATTCGGGCACCCAGCTCCGCGTTTTCGGGACCTTCATCACCTGGCTTCAGGAGAAGGAGCACCCGGTCTTCGTCATATCGACCGCGAACGAGCCCAAGAACCTGCCGCCGGAGCTATGGAGGAAGGGGCGCTACGACGAGGTCTTCTTCGTCGACCTCCCCAGCCAGGAGGAGCGCGAGGAGATATACAGGATACACCTCGAAAGGAGGGTCCAGAACCTCTCGCGCCTCGACGTAAAGGAGCTTTCGCTCAACAGCCAGGGCTTCACAGGCGCCGAGATAGAGCAGGCGGTAAAGGACGCCGTGGTGACCATCTTCAACCAGCTCCACGAGGACCATGGCGGCAGGAACATCGAAGAGGTCATAGAGGGGCTCCTTTCGCTTGACGTAACGCAGGAGAGCCTCCTTAAGTCCATAAGGCACATAACGCCCCTTTCGGTACTCAAGAAAGAGGAGATAGAGGAGCTCCGGGCATGGAGCCACCAGAGGGCGAGGCCGGCCTCCAAGTCGCTCTTCCTCCAGAGGGCCGAGTCCCTCTCTGATACGGAAAAGAGGAACATAGCCATCCACGAGGCCGGGCACGCGGTCATGATGAAGCTCTACTTCAACAAGACCCCGGCCTTCGTAAGCGTAGACAACTATAAGTCTTACGCCGCCTTCATCCCGGTAGACGAGGCCATAAGGACCACCTACACAAAGAGGGACCTTGAAAAGGAGATAGGCGTCATACTCGGCGGCATGGTGGCGGAGGACGAGATAATCGGGAACGACTCCAAGACGGTAGGGGCCTCTCACGACCTCATACAGGCAACCGGGATCGCCCGCAAGATGGTCATCGAGTACGGTTTCGGCGAGATAATGAGGAACAAAAGCCTCATGGTCCTCCAGGACTACGCCCTCACCTCTGGCGGGGACGTATTGGAGGACATCCAGAGGATACTCGATTCGGCCAAGGAGGCCACAGCCAAGGTCGTCTCTGACAATAAAGAGGTCGTCATGGCCCTCGTAGAGAAGCTCGTAGGGGAAGTGCTCATAAACGGAGAAGGCCTCAACCGTTTCTTCAGGGAAAACCCGGTCCAGTGAGGGAGAGAGGATGTCTTTCTACACCGTCATAAAAACAGAGCTTTCGAGCAAGAAATATCTTGTCTGCGCCCTTGAGGAATTAAAGAAGCGCGGCGAGATAACCGGCTTCGTGGAAAACGTCCGGAAGGATACGGTCGAGGTCGACAGGGACGGGGACATCATAAGCATGTCGCAGGAGAAGACAGGCAACTACCAGATGGCGGGGGACAACCGGGTGGTCGGCGCCTTCTCCAACAGGCTCAAACAGATATACGCCTATGAATCGATAAAAGACAACCTGCCGCTGGATTTCGAGATAGCGAGCGAAACCGAGACGGCCGGCGAGATACAGATAGTCCTCAAAGGGTAAGGGCATGGACAGGCAGATAAGGATAAAAATAACGCCGGACGGACGCGTCGAGATAGACTCCAGCGTCTACAATGACTGCAAGGAGGTCGCCAGTCAGCTCACAAAGCACCTCGGAAAGATAGAGAGCTTTGTGGAAAAGGACGAGATCCTTGATGGCGATGTCCGGGTCAAGCTCGACGCCAAGGATTGACCGGTCTCTGTTTTTATGGACGGCGGGCTCATAAACATACACGCGGTGCTGCCGCGCTCAAGCGTCAACGGGCCGGGAAAAAGGGTCGTTGTCTTCTTCCAGGGCTGCCAGAGGCGCTGCGAGGGGTGCTTTAACCCTGCCACGCACCCCTTTGACGCTGGCGTTCTCACCCCTGCCGAAGACATCCTTGAAAGATACGTTGCGATAGATATCGAAGGCCTTACCGTGAGCGGCGGAGAGCCGTTTTCGCAACCAAGGGGGTTGAAGGCTCTGCTCGAATCAGCCAGGGCGCGCGGACTCACGACCCTCGTCTATACCGGCTTCAAGATCGAAGAGATAGAAGCGGACCCCGCGATGAGAGCCTGCCTCGCGTCGATAGATGTACTCGTAGACGGGCCTTATGATGAGACCAGGCAGGAGGCTACGCTTTTGCCCCGCGGCTCCACGAACCAGAGCTTCCATTTTCTCACGCCGAGGTACAGCCTTCATGACCTCTATATGCCGGGCAGGTCAGAGGTCTTCATAGGGGCCGACGGGATGGTGAGGGAGACCGGGTTCAGCCGCATAACCGCCAGGCCGGAAATAAGATGAGCAACCTCGAAGCCCCGAGGCGGTACATCGATACCGCCAGAGATACCCAGGACAATTCGAGCATACGGAGCCTCATAGTCCGCGCCGGCAGGGAGCTTCCCAAAACCGCGGAGGCTGTAGAGCTTTTCACGATCGCCTTTGACCTCCTCGACAGGATCGAGGACCCCTCCGACAGGAGGCTTGCCCTCCTCGAGTTCGTAAAAGAGATCCCCTTTACTATACCGTTCCAGCGCCTCTACATCAGGGCTATGGAAGCCGCCCTTGCAGCCGCGGATGCCCTCGATGAGACCAACCGCAGGGTCACCGAGCTGGCAAGGCTCGCAAACGAGCTGCCCGGGACGAAAGAATTTCTGGACCTCAGGGTGAGAGCGTGGAGGCTCGCGCTCGGCCTGCCCGATAGCCCGCGTTTTGCCAGGCCCAACATGGAAAAGATAGCCAGTGAGCTTCCCAAGGCGAGCGATATATCGTTTTTCGCGAGCTTTACGCTCCTTGGGGTAGCGAGGATAGCGCCCAGGGACGGGCCTTTCCAGCCGGTCTATAAAGAGGCGATAGAGCTCGCGATAACGGCCGCCCACGCGATAGCCGAGCCGTATTACAGGAGGTACTCGCTCATCTCCATAGCGGGGGAGCTGCCGAAGACAGGGCAGTGGAGGGGCCTTGAGCTAAAGGCTATGGAGGACGCCTTCGACGCCACCCTTGAGATGGTAGATCCGTTCGCCAGGGAGTACTGCCTGATAGAGCTCTTCCAGATAGCGCCAAGGGCGCGTGAGTTCTTTTCCCTTATACAGAAGACCTTAGAGCGCTCGCTCGCCTTTTTTACAGTCAGGAAATGGATGGAGGACGTGGATGTATTCGACGTGGTCGATTACATACTTTCCGCTGAGGACAACGGCATAACCGATTCGAAGAAGAACAGGTTCGCGCGGGAGAAGTACGCGAAGACACTGGGCAAGGAGATCGAGAAGTTCGGCGCCGCCCTGAACGACACCCGTTTTTTAGAGACTCTCAAGCCCTACACCCACGTCTGGGTCCAGCCCAGGGGGCTCCGCGATTCTGTAAAGAAGGTCGTCGACAGGCTGGAGACATTGAAGAGCACATTCCACGGGGCGGAGGTCGAAAGGCCTGTATTCATAGCTGAACTTCATCCTGAATCCGGCGGGGCCGTCATCAGCAGGAGGGACCTTGCGTCATCCGAGTGCGTCTCGATAGACTTGGGCGCCACGAATACCGTTGTGTTGAGGAAGAAAAAGGACGAGGCGCCGGAATTCATCAACCTGGGCCCCGCGGCCAGACAATACGACAACATCTCACTTGTGCCGACGCTTCTGAGCGCGGATACCAACAACATAGGCGCGGAGGCCGCGGGCGGCGACCCGATATCCAATATCAAGCAGATGCTCCTTGAAGGTAACCCGCGGGGCAGGGAGCACATGGAGAGGTTCATAAGGATCCTCTATCAGCAGTTGAAGAAGTCCTCCGCGGGCGCTCCCTGGTTCTCCATCCTGCCCAGGAGCGCAGCCGACGTCATATACATAACCGTGCCGGTCGGCTACCAGGACTACAGCTTTGCGCTAAGGGAGATAGCCGGGAAGGTCATGAAGGGTGCGAGGGTAGAGCTTATAGAAGAGCCGCTGGCCGCCGCTGTCGGATACCAGGTGGTCGATGAGAAGGACAGGCTCATAATGGTCGTGGACTTCGGGGGCAGCACCTTCAATACGATGCTCGTGAGGCTCAACATGAACGAGGTCCATATCGTGGCGAAGCCCGAGAGGGCTCTTATGCTCGGCGGCCATGACATAGACCTCTGGCTCTCGGAGTACCTCGGCAAGAAGGCCGGGATAGAGGGCGCGTCCCAGTACAATCTTATGCTCGCCGCCGAAGAGGTGAAGATAAGGCTTTCCGAGAGAAGGGATGCCCCGTTCATCTGGAACGGGCGGGAGGCGTGCAGGATGACGAGGGACGAGTTTGAGGAGGTCCTTGACGGGCGCGAATTTTATAGCTCCGTAGACAGGGCCGTTGTCGGTATCCTCAAGAGGGCCGAGAAGGTGGGGCTCAGGAAAGAGATGATAGACGCCGTGCTCTTGACTGGCGGCTCTTCCCAGATACCGTCCTTTAAGGAGAAGATCGGCGACATATTCCCGGAGCTGAGGGGAAGGAATCTGATATACGACCACAGCCCGCTTACGGCCGTCTGTATGGGCGCCGCCTCCTACGGGACAAGGGAGGTAACCGACAGGCACCTGGCGGTTGCCTATGCGCTCAGGTACTCGCCGCATGGCAAGGACGTGACCCACTCGTACTCTATCGTGCTTGAAAAGGGGGAGCAGCTGCCCCTGGAGAAGAGCTTCAGCGTTAAGCCCGCCAGGAAGCTGGGGCTCCAGAAGGAGGTCACGATAGAGCTCTTCGAGATACCTGAAAGCACGCTCGTAAGGAGGTGGGTCTCTGAGCAAGGGGTCGAGTTCCTCAAGCAGGAGATAAAGGAGGCCGCTGAGGCGGGCCTTACAGGGCTCAAGCCGGTGACATTGTCCTTCGGGGAAAATGTGCCTGATGAAGTGCGCCTGACCTTCTGCTTAAGCTCTTCCGGAGAGTTGGCTGTAAAGTACGGCCCTGAGGAAAAGCTCGTAGAGACAGGGCTAAAGCTACAGTGACATTGTAATTCCAACCGATTGCCTTAACCCAGAGCGCCTTCCCTCCAAATTCGGTGACCCGCGTCACATAAAAAAATCCTCTTCAGGTTTATTATCGAACCAACGACAATCGTCTTTCGGACTTCATCTACCTTTTTGACTGACGTTTACTCCAGATAAACCGGTCCATTCCTTAGGAGGCTATCTATGAGCAATGAAGTGATCGAAAGAGGTATCGGGCTTGCGCGGGCGGGGAGGTTTGACGAGGCGGTAAAGGTCTTTGACCAGGACCTCTGCTTTACCCAGCACCCCACGGCAACGTCATATTATGCCGTGAGCCTGGCAAGCGTTGAAGGTAACTTTGACAAGGCCATATCGCTCTGTCTCATGGCGGCTGAAAAGGAGTTTTATAACCCAGAGATATACCTGAACCTTGGCAGGATATTTTTGCTTAACGGCCAGAAGTCCGTGGCCGTGAGGGCCTTCAGGAAGGGGCTCAAGTTCGACAGCGACCATTTCGCCCTGCTGAGCGAGATGAAGAGCCTGGGTCTTCGCAGAAAGCCCATGATATCGTTTCTCCCCAGACAGAACGTAGTCAACAGGTTCTTGGGCATCCTGGTCGAGAAGATCGCCAGTTAGCGGACTAAAGCTTCTGAAAAGCCCCGCGCTTGTGAGCGCGGGGCTTTTTTTATTTTCTCACAGGGTTTTAATACCAGTTGCTTGCCGCGCTGTTTTTTATCCTCTCCCCGGTGTGGAGAGGGAGCAGAAGCGTTATAGAAGGATATTCAGATACTCCGATGCTTGCGGCGGTGATGTGTGTGATGTGTTCATTGAGCGGACTTTGTTTTGGTGGGCAGGCCCCGCGTCCTGTTAGTCAGGGGGGATGGACGCGGGGCCTGAGGGAGTGTAGGAGCGGGAGTTCTTTGCTTTATGCCTCTCAGGGCAGCCTCTCAGGGGGCAGAGGCGCTCTTTCCGGGGGAAGAGGGGCCGGCAATGGCGCAGGCTTCTCTCCCATCACAGTTATCTCTATCTCGCACTTCCTGCAGGACTTTACCTCGACCTCCATCTTGTTCTCTGAAAGGAGGCTTACCTCGTATTCGAGCACCTCTACATGCTTGTTGAAGTCCTTGCGCTTTGCTACGTCAAGCCCGTTAAGCTCTATCTCCGCGCTCGCGGCCCGCGACCTCTTGCCAGAGTCCCCGCCGTTCTTGACGACTATCTTACCGCTGCCTGCAACCGGCGCCGAGAAGGTGAACCGTGCCTCTGTGCCCCTGTGCTCGACGTCCTTCTCGCTCTTCGCGACATAGACCGGGCCATAGATCGGGACCAGCTCAGCTTGGGCTATTCCGGAGGCGAATGCGAACAGAGTCGATATCGCTAAAAACCTGCTGAATCTCTTCATGGCCCTTTTCCTCCTCAACGGATTCTGACACAGCCTTCTTATATCACCGATAGCTACAAGGGGCAGTGACCCTGGTCACCGGAGCTGTGAGTATTTCAACGTAAGCTTGACTCTTCCGTTGCTTAAGTAGTTGAAAATGATAGGGTTTTTAAATGAAGTTTCTTATCGGCCCTGAAATCGATTAAAAGTAGTAAAGGTGGGATAAAATTAAAAGGGCTAAAGGGCTGATCTTTTCAGACAGGAGCGATATGCCTTTCAAGGTCGACAGATATCCTGATTTTACTTCGCTTACGCTCGATGCCAGGGCGCTTCTTTACCCGCTTCTGAGGGGGCTCGAGCCGGAGGTAGCCGAGTTCACCTTCGCCAATCTTTATCTTTTCAGGGCTGCCCACAACTACAGGCTATCTCTCCTGCCGGACGGAAGCCCTGTCATCGCCGGCAATGACAGGGGCGAGGACTTTTTCATGCTCCCCGCAGGCCTTCCTTCAGCGGAATTGCTGCGCGAGCTTTTCGGCAGGTTCTCATCGATGAAATGCGTACCTGAAAGAGTTGCCGGAAGGCTGCTATCGCTCGGCTACGAGGTCACGGAAGACAGGGACAACTACGATTACATCTATTCCCGCGAAGAGCTGTCAAGGCTTGCCGGGCGCAGGTTCCACAGGAAGAAGAACCTCGTGAACTATTTTACGGGATCTTACAACTACGAGGCCAGGCCCTTTCAGGAAGGGTACGTGGGAGAGGCCCTCAAGGTACTCGATGAGTGGAGGTCAAGGCAGCAGGAGCCTGGTGATTATGAGGCGGCGAAAGAGGCCCTCGAGCGCTCTGAAGAGCTCGGCCTTTGCGGCGCCATCTATTTTGTAGAAGGCTCTCCCGCCGCTTACACATTGGGAGAGGAGCTCAACAGCTCGACCTTTGTCATCCATTTCGAGAAAGGGGTCTCAGGGCTGAAGGGGCTTCTGCAGTTCGTTGTCAAAAGCTTCGCGGCCATACTTCCGGATAAGTATACACAGATCAACCGGGAGCAGGACCTGGGCGATACCGGCTTAAGAAAGGCAAAGGAGAGCTACAGGCCGGTCGGGTTCACAAAAAAATACCGGGCCATTGGGAAGGGTGCCTGATGGCTTATATCATATTGATTTGTAAGACTTTTTGATGCACCGCGGCTTCTTTAATGACCGCTTGACTTTTTTCATAGAATTCAATAATAATACCCGCTCCTTCACTAAATCCCGTTTTCCGGAGTCTTTCTTATATGGAACACAGGCTCTACCTCGCGATCGCGGTATTCGTGATCGTGTACGCCCTTCTTATATGGGACAAGCTGAACAGGGCGGTTGTCGCGCTCCTCGGCGCCTCTTCGCTGATACTCCTTGGCGTCATCAGCCAGGAGGCCGCTGTCCACGGGATAGACTTCAACACCATCGGCCTCCTTATAGGCATGATGATAATCGTCTTCATCTGCCAGAAGACCGGCATGTTCCAGTACATAGCGATAAAGGGGGCGAAGCTCTCCAAGGGCGACCCCTGGAAGATACTCATCTCGCTCTCTATAGTCACGGCGATCCTCTCTGCTTTTCTCGACAACGTAACGACCGTCCTCCTTACCGTCCCGATAACTCTCCTCATAGCGGAGGAGCTCGAGGTCAACCCCTATCCTTTCCTGGTCTCTCAGATACTCATGTCCAATATCGGCGGCACGGCGACCCTCATAGGCGACCCGCCTAACATAATGATAGGGAGCGCTACGGGCCTCACCTTCATGGACTTCGTATTCGGCGTTGGGCCGGTTATCCCGATAATATTCATTGCTACCCTCATACCTTTGAGGTTCATCTACGGCAAGTCCTTCAAGGTGTCGGAAGAGAAGAAGAAGAGGATAATGGAGTTCAGGGAATCGGAGGCGCTCTCCGACAAGCCTCTCCTCAGAAAGTGTCTTTTTGTGCTGGCAATGGTCATCGGGGGCTTCATGCTCCAGAGGCAGCTCCACCTTGAACCTGCCACGATAGCCCTTTTCGGCGCGGCCTTCCTTCTGCTTATCTCCAAAGAGGACCTGCACAGCGTGATGGAGAAGGTCGAGTGGACCTCTATATTCTTCTTCATAGGCTTATTCATAGTCGTCCACAGCCTTGTCGAGGTAGGCTTCATAAGGCTAATGGCCGATAAGATGATAGCGGCGACCGGCGGGCATATGGCCACGACAGGTTATGTGATACTATGGGGTTCGGCAATCGCCTCATCGATAGTCGATAACATCCCGTTTGTTGCGACCATGATACCTCTTATAAAGGACATGGCCCCTTCATTCGGCGGGGACGCGGCGGTGCTGCCGCTCTGGTGGGCGCTCTCTCTCGGGGCATGCCTTGGCGGTAACGGCACTATCATAGGCGCCTCGGCAAACGTGGTCGTCTGCGGGATAGCCCACAGGAACGGGCACAAGATCAGGTTCTTCAAGTTCATGCTGATAGCCTATCCGCTGATGCTCTTATCCATCGCCATATCGACGGTCTACATTTATATAAGGTTTCTCGGATAGCAATTTATTGGTCTTCAAGGAGGGGGCTTATGATAGCGGCTACCATAATGACAAAGGAAGTGCTGACGATCCCGGTGGCGGCCACCATGCTCGACGCCTTCAAGCTGGTGCGCGATTCCAGGGTGCGGCAGATACCGGTCGTTGGCGGGGAAGGAAAGGTCGTAGGCGTAATAACCCCGAGGACCCTCCTTAAGTCCATATTGCCGAGGTATGTGAGCGAGGGGCTTATCGCAGACGTAAGGTTCGCCCCGGAGCTGCCGGAGTTCGTCCATAATATAGACGCCCTTTCGCAAAAGAAGGTGGCCGACCTCCTCGACAGGGACTTCATAGCCGTCTCCCCGGAGACTTCGAGCATGGAAGTGGCGGCCCTCCTCGTGAACGCGAAAAAACATGCAGAATCGGTCCTGGTGGTAGACGACAGGGGAACGCTCCTGGGGATAATCTCGCCATGGGACATATTCAAGAGGCTGTGGGACTACGCGGAAAAGACGAGATAGGCGTATACGCCCATATCCCTTTCTGCCTGAGGAAATGCCCCTACTGCGCCTTCAATTCCGTCGAGGCGCCCCCCGCCGGGCCGCCGGAAGAAAGATACGTCGACTCTCTTGCCAAAGAGCTTGAGTCGTCCGTTCAAAGTGAGGGTATCTCCGCGCGTGCGGCGACGGTCTACTTCGGCGGCGGCACACCATCCATCTTCTCTCCCAATGCAATAGGCCGCTTCATGGAAACGGTTGAAATCCTTCTCGGAGCGCCTCGTGAGGTGACTATCGAGGCCAACCCTGACGCTATAAGCCCTCAAAAGCTCAGAGGCTATATGGGCGCGGGCGTCAACAGGCTTTCCATCGGCTTTCAGTCCCTTGAGGACAGCGCCCTCATAGCCCTTGGCAGGAGACATACGGCTTCAGCCTCGCTCGCGGCCTTCCAATGGGCGAGGGACGCGGGCTTTCGCAATATCGGGATAGACCTCATCTTCGCCACCCCCGGGCAGGAGATAGGCCAGTGGGAGGAGACCTTATCCAGGGCCGCGGCCTTGAGGCCGGAGCATATCTCCCTTTACGGCATGACCGTGGAGGAGGGTACGCCCTTTTACCGTAAGTACGGCCCTGGTAAGCTTGGCTTGCCAGGGGAAGAGGCTGAGGCCGAGATGTACCTGAAGGCGATAGAGGTGCTCAAGTCCGCGGGCTACAGGCACTATGAGGTATCAAACTTCGCCATACCAGGCTTTGAGAGCGCGCATAATACGCTCTACTGGAAAGGCGCTGGCTATATAGGGGTTGGGGCCGGGGCACATTCTTACCTTCCGGGGCCCGGCTGGGGCAAGAGGTGGTGGAATATCTCTGGCGCTGAAGATTATATGCGCGTGGTCGGGGAAGGGAGCCCTCCCATAGATGGCAGCGAGGAGCTTACACGTCGCGAGGCCATGTTCGAAGCCGTCATGCTGGGGCTCAGGATGGTGGAGGAAGGGATAGACGGCTCGCGCTTCAGGGAAAGGTTCGGCCTGTCTACCATCGAGGCGCTCGGCGGCCTTGATACACTTGTAAGGGACGGGTTTGTAGAGAAAAAAGGCGAGGATATAAGTCTTACGCAAAGGGGCCTTCTTCTTTTAAACGAGGTGGCCGTAAGGATTATCTGACGCTGGCCATACGTCCTTGACAAGCCTTTTTGCGGCTGTTATTTTTATTGGGCTATTGATGGGGATTCGTATATAATAGAATCAGTTCTTTTTTTAAAAACGCCCGTACTTTAAGGGGTCTTATCGGGGTATGAACGGCTTTTCCGAACGTACAAGCAATATACTCAAGGCTATAGTACAGGACTATATAAGGACCGCTGAGCCGGTAAGCTCAAAGGCCATAGCCATGAAGTATTCCCTCGGGGTGAGCCCGGCCACCATACGTAACGTCATGGCCGAGCTTGAAAGCCTCGGTTTTCTCCATCAGCCACATACATCGGCGGGCCGGGTCCCGACCGAGAAGAGCTTCAGGTTCTACATAGACAGCATGCGGGAGTTTCAAGAGCCCGGGCAGGGGGACAAGGACCTCCTTAAGAAGGGCTGCGAGAAGACCGCCGCCATAGAGGATATCCTTTCAGACACGGCCAAGGCGCTCTCGACCATAACTAATTGCGCCGGGTTGATGTTCATACCCAGGCGCGAGAGCTTCGTCATCAGGCATATAAACCTGCTTCCCATAGACTCTTCAGGCCTTATAGTGCTCCTGGTCTCCAGGAACGACCTTGTGCAGAGCAAGGTCGTGCGCATGGCCGGCATCGAGAAGCTCGAGCTGGAGAGCATATCGAATTACCTCAATTCCATAGCCGAGGGGCTGACCATCAGGGAGCTGAGGGGCAGGATAGTGGAGGAGATGCACAGGGACAAGAACCTCTACGACGAGCTCCTCGCCAAGGCATTGAGGCTCGGGGCCCAGGCGCTTGAGAACGACCTGGGGCCGGAAGAGAGCGATGTGGTGGTGGAGGGCAAGGTCAACATCATCGAGCAGCCCGAATTCAGGGGCGATATCGAGATGATGAAGAGGATATTCGCCGCCTTCGAGGAGAAGAGCCTCCTTGTGAGGATACTCGACAAGAGCCTCGAGGAGAGCGGTATCCGCATATACCTCGGCTCTGAGAGCGCCGTAGAGGGCTTTGAGGGCTTGAGCTTCGTCACCTCGCCTTACGGCAGGAATGAAACGCTCGGCACACTCGGGGTTGCCGGGCCAGTCCGGATGGATTATTCGAGGATCATCCCGCTTGTGGATTATGCCTCCGGGCTTTTGAGCAAGGTCCTGTAGCCTGGAAATCCAGAAAAGACTTTTTTTTAAGGGGCGCTGTGCCAGGGGTTGATTTTCCGGGCGCACGGCCCTAAATTTTATTGAGGCCCGTGCAATGACTTTATGCGCCTGGCGCCTTAAAAAATGATTATCGGGGAATTCGCATATGGAGAAGGACGAAGGCATGGAAAAAGAAGAGATGCAGGAAAACGAGGCCGGGGCGCAGATAGCCGAGACCCCGGAAGAGGAGATACGGCGCTTGACCGAACAGCTCGAAGCCAAGTCGAGGGAGGCCTCTGAGAACAATAACAAGTATCTCCGCGCCCTCGCCGACCTGGATAATTACAGGAAAAGGACGGAGAAGGAGAAGGCGGAGGCGATAAGCTTCGCCAACGAGAGCCTTATAGAAGATGTACTCCCGATAGTGGACAACTTCGAGAGGGCCCTTCAGCACGCGAACGGGGAGGAGAACCTCGAATCCCTCAGAAAGGGAGTCAAGCTCACCATCGACCAGATGTTCGGCGCGCTCCAGAAGTTCGGCCTCCAGGAGATCAAGGCCGCGGGCGAGAGGTTCGACCCGGCGATACACCATGCCATAACGGAAGAAGAGACAGCTGAGGCCGAGCCGGGGACGGTCGTCAAGGAGTTCCAGAAGGGCTATTACCTGAAAGGAAGGCTTCTGAGGCCCGCGATGGTGGCTGTGGCTAAAAAGCCAGAGGTGCACTGATAGATAATGGACCGCGAAGAGAAGGACTTTTATAAGATACTCGGGGTCGCGAGGGACGCAACCGAAGACGATATAAAGAGGGCTTTCCGGAAGCTCGCCCACCAGTACCATCCCGACAAGCACGCCGGCGACAAGGAAAAAGAGGAGAAGTTCAAGCGCATAAACGAGGCATATGAGACGCTTAAAGACCCGGGCAAGCGCGCCAACTATGACCGCTTCGGCTACGCGGGCTCCGGCGCAGGTGTCGGCGGCGAGTACGGGGGCTTCGGCTCGGACTTCCAGGGTATCTTCACGGATGTTTTCTCTGATTTCTTCGGCGGCGGAGGAGGCAGGAGGAGGCCCGCCCCGGAGCGCGGCTCTGATCTCCGGTTCGACCTCGATATAACGTTTGATGAGGCGGCCTTCGGCACGGAAAAGACCATCAGGGTGCCGAGGACGGTCGCCTGTAATACATGCGGGGGCAGCGGGGCGAAGCCAGGCACCAGCCCGGCCACATGTACCACCTGCGGAGGCGCCGGCCAGGTCAGGTTCCAGCAGGGGTTTTTCAGCATAGCCAGGACCTGCCCCGGCTGCCAGGGCAAAGGGGTCACCATAAAGGACCCCTGCACGGAGTGCAGGGGGGCTGGCAAGACCAGGTCGGTTGCCCCGCTCACCGTCAAGATCCCCGCCGGGATCGATACCGGCTCAAGGTTGAGGCTTTCAGGGGAGGGCGAGTACGGCGAACGTAACGGCCCGTCGGGAGACCTCTATATCTTCATAACGGTAGCCGCCCACCCGATATTCAAACGCGAGAACGACGACGTTATCTGCGAGGTGCCCGTAAGTTTCGCCCAGGCGGCCCTCGGCTCCGAGATAGAGGTGCCCACCATCGAGGGGCCCGCGAAGCTCAAGATACCAGCCGGCACTCAGTCCGGCAAGGTCTTCAGGATGCCCGGCAAGGGCATAGCCTCGGTCCACACAGGCAAGCGCGGGGACGAGCGGGTTGTCATAACGCTTGAGACCCCGACGAAGCTCAACAAAAGGCAGAAGGAGCTTTTGCAGGAGTTCGCCGAGATAAGCGGCGAGGAGACAACACCTCTAAGGAAGAACTTCTTTTCAAAGGTCAAGGAAATCTTCGAATGATAAAGGCGATAACAGTACTGTTCGTCCTCTTTGCCGCGCTCTCCGGCCCAACGGCCCATGCCGCGTGGCCCGGCAAGGGAGGCGACCTCATGACCATCTTTGAGGAGCTCGACCTGAAGGGCGCCCAGGCAGAGACCGTAAAGAAGCTCGCGGCCTATGTCGATGGCAACCCGTCAGCGGAGTATATCGACGAGGCCCTTTTGAGGCTGGGGCGCATATACAGCGATAAGAAGGAGCTTCAGAGGGCCGCAGATGCTTACCATATGCTCCTGGCGAACTTCCCGCAGAGCAGGTTCAGGAACGACGCCGCCTACGAGCTTGCCCTCATCGACTACAGAACAGGCAGGATAGATGAGGCCAGGGCTGCCTTCGAGGCGATAAGCCGCGATAAGGGCGCCAGCCTTCAGATGCGCGCGCGCTCGGCGAGGTTCCTGAAGGAAGTGGAAAAGGCCGCTTACGGCTTGAAGCCCCAGGCAGACCTTCCGGCCATAGGGGTGCTCCTGCCGCTCAAGGGCGACTACGCCTCCTTTGGCGAGGACGCCCTGTCAGGGGTCCTTATGGCGGCCGGTGTCTTCGGCGACTCTCAGGGAACCGGGGGAGCCGAGGTGGATGTAATAGTAAAAGATATAACGGACGCATCATCTGTATGGAGCGCGGTGGCGGAGCTCGCCTCAAATAAAAGGGTCGTTGGAGCCATCGGGCCGCTTATGAGCTCTACCGCCGCAGAGGCCGCCAGGCACGCGCAGACGCAGAAGCTCCCCCTTATCACCCTCTCTCAGAAGGACGGCATAACCGACGCGGGCGATTACGTCTTCCGTAATTTTCTTACCTCAGAGGACCAGGCCAGGGCGCTTGCCGATTACGCCGCTGGCCCTATGGCGGCCAGGCGGTTCGCCATACTCCACCCGCAGAGCGCGTATGGGGTCGACCTCGCCAGGCATTTTGAGGCCGCGGTCAAGGCAAAAGGCGGGGTTGTCGTCCGTAAGGCCTCCTATCCACAGGGCACGATGGATTTCAGCGAGACCATAAAGAGGCTCTTTGGCGTTCAGGTGAATGAGCGGATGGAGGGGAGGCGGAAGATAAGGGAATTCAACCCCACGATCAAGGTCGACGCCCTGTTCATACCGGATTCCCATGAGCCGGTGGCCCTCATAGCCCCCTATCTCGATTATTATAATGTAAAGGGTGTAAGGCTCATGGGGCCGAACGTATGGAACTCTCCGAGGCTCGTGGATCTGGCCGGAAAGAACGTCGAGGGGGCTGTATTCGTTGACGGGTTTTTCGCGGCGGGCGAAAGCGCGGAAGGGTTCTCCAGAAGCTACGGCTCGGTCTTCGGCCACGCCCCGGGGACCCTCTCGGCCCAGGCCTTTGACGCGGCGAGGATGCTATTGAACGCGGCAAGTGTGGATGCCGACAGGGACGGGGTAAAGGAAAGGCTCAGGTCCACGAAGGAGTTCAGGGGCGCCACAGGCGATATCTCTTTCAACAGCAAGAGGGAGGCCCGGAAAAAGCTCTTTATCCTGACGGTAGAGGGCGGGCGCATAGTAGAGGCCGGCAATTAGCAGCCTGACGTGATTTTGAGTTTTCAGCAACCCGTAGTATATCCGAGGAGGGTTATGGGGCTTACGCACATAGACGAACGCGGCAAGGCCAGGATGGTCGACGTCACCGCGAAGGATACCACTGAAAGGGTAGCTACCGCCAGGGGCAGGGTGCTCATGAAGAAAGAGACCCTGGACCTCATTGTCGCGAACGAGGTGAAAAAGGGCGACGTCCTCGGTGTGGCGAGGGTAGCTGGAATAATGGCCGCCAAGAGGACGGGCGAGCTGATACCTCTTTGCCATCCGCTGAATGTCACGAGCGTGGCCGTCGAGTTCTCACCGGCAAGCGAGCCTCCGGGCATAGATATAACCGCTACGGCGAAGGTCTCCTCGCAGACCGGGGTAGAGATGGAGGCGCTCGTGGCGGCGTCGGTTGCTGCCCTTACCATCTATGACATGTGCAAGGCCGCTGACAAGGAGATGACCATCACGGATATAAGGCTTGTAAAGAAGACCGGGGGCAAAAGCGGCACCTTTATGAGAAAAGGCGAGACCCTTGCCGAGGAAACCGCCGGTTAATTTGCTATTTACATCGCCGAGCTTTTTCGGTTATACTTCTGGATTATGGAAAAGGATAGGCTCGAGTACTACAGGACGATCCTCAACGGTAAGCTCGAAGAGCTGTTGAACGGCGCTGGCAAGGTCGTATCCGGGATGAGCGAGAAGGAAGAGAACTTCCCTGACCCTACAGACCGCGCGTCTCTTGAGACGGACAGGAACTTTCTCCTCCGGGTCAAGGACAGGGAACGGAAGCTCATAACGAAGGTCAATGAGGCGCTCGGCAGGATCGACGATGGTTCCTTCGGCGTCTGCGAACTTTGCGGCGAAGACATCTCTGAGAAGAGGCTTGAGGCAAGACCGGTCACTACTTGCTGTATAGAATGTAAAAAGGAAGAAGAAGAGCTCGAAAAGGCGAGAAACACATAGCTACAACCGGACCTCCTCAAGTAAATACTCTCAGGTACTTTCCGCCTCATCCTCTTTGGCCTCTTTTAACGGGGAGCATAAATGCCAGAACTTAGAAAAGACCCCATAGTAGGGAGATGGGTCATCATCTCCACGGAGCGTGGAAAACGCCCCTCGGAATTTGAGTTCACCCAGCCTACCGTAAAGGCGGGATTTTGTCCGTTCTGTCCGGGCAACGAGCCCAAGACCCCGGGTGAGGTGCTCGCGTACCGCAAAAACGGCGGCGCTCCGAACTCCTCCGGCTGGCATGTACGCGTGGTCCCGAACAAGTACCCGGCTCTTAAGGTCGAGGGCGACCTCAACAGGGAAGGCGACGGCGTATATGACAAGATGAACGGCGTCGGGGCCCATGAGGTCATAATCGAGTCCCCGGTGCATACGGACACGCTCTCCAGGATATCCCCGAGCCAGTTCGAAGAGGTACTGTGGGCCTACAGGGACAGGATGATCGACCTCAAGAAGGACCAGAGGCTCAGGTACATACTGATATTCAAGAACCACGGCGAGGCCGCCGGGGCGACCCTCGAGCACAGCCATTCCCAGCTTATAGCCCTGCCCATCATACCGAAGAGGGTGGCCGAGGAGCTTGACGGCTCACTTGAGTACTTCAACTTCAAGGAAAGATGCGTCTTCTGCGACATCATACGGCAGGAGATAATGCAGGGGCACAGGGTAGTCTCCGAGAACAGGGACTTCATAGCCATAACCCCGTACGCTCCGAAGGCCCCGTTCGAGCTGTGGATACTGCCAAAGGTCCACGAGAGCAGCTTCGAGAACTCGCAGAAGCACCAGTACGAGAACCTTTCGCTCATATTCTCCGACGTGCTGAAAAGGATAGACAAGGTCCTTAACTTCCCCCCGTACAACTTCATCCTGCACGCAGCGCCCATCAAGGACGGCGCGTCCCAGTTCTATCACTGGCATTTCGAGCTGATACCAAAGCTTACGAAGGTGGCTGGCTTCGAATGGGGGTCGGGCTTTTACATCAATCCGACCCCTCCGGAGGAGGCTGCCAAGTTCCTGAGAGAGGCCAAGGTCTAAAGCCAGGCGCTCCGGCGCCTCTTCACCCTGTTCCGGGGTTTTCACATGGAATATGATATAATAGAACAAGTAAGCGAGCTTGCTGTCTCGGAGGGCAGTGTCGAGGAGAAGCTTGGGCGGGCCGCGGGTATGCTCGCCGGATATCTCCATTTTGACCAGTGTGTCGTATATCTTATCGGGGATGACGGTGGGTTTGAGCCTGTTGCCGCCGGTCCCATTGATACCACGGCCGGGTACAGGAGGGGCGAGGGTCTTCCAAGGCTGGCCGTGAAGGAAGGGGCGCCGGTCGAGGTCCATAAGGAGGCTCCGGGCAAGGTCTGGGAAGGTGTGGAGGACTGGGGCCTTGAGGGATTCAGGACCGCGTTGGTCTATCCGCTGAGGGAAAAGGAGAGGTCTTACGGCGTCCTTTACCTGAAGGCAAGGAAGAGGGTGAGGCTTACGCTCCCTAAAAGGCAGGCACTGAAGCTCTCTGCCATGCAGTTCCTCTTCCTCGTAAAAAGCTCCGAGCTTCTGAGGGACCATCACAGGGTCTATGCGGAATTGGTCGATATGCAGCAAAAGCTCGTTAATTCGGAAAAACTTCTCGCGCTTGGGGACATGGCGGCCACTATGGCGCATGAGATAAGGAACCCGCTTTTGAGCATCGGCGGCTACGCCGCAAGGCTTAGAAGGCAGCTTCCTCCCGGCTCTCCCGGGATATGCTACATCGAGCAGATGTCTGCCGAGATAGGGCGCATTGAAAAGATAATGAACGGCATCATCCGGTTCCTCAAGGACAACGTGGTCGAACTCAAGCCGGATGACCTTAACGAGATAGTCGATGACGCTCTCGAGCTTTTCAGCGACGAGCTTTCGGCCCACGCGATAAGGGTTGACAGGCGCTCAAGCGGACAGGCGCTCCCGGTGCTTGCGGACAGGGAGCAGATGAAGATAGCTTTTGACAATATTATAGCCAATGCGATACAGTCGATGGAGAAGGGAGGCACGATCTCTGTCGTGACCTCTCTGGCGGGCGAGTTCTCGGTCGCAAAGGTCTCTGACACCGGCGGTGGGATAGACCCGAAGTCCATGGGCTACATATTCAACCCCTTCTTCACGACTAAGAAGCACGGCACCGGCCTGGGACTCCCCATAGCCAATTCCATCATAATGAGGCATAAAGGGGTGATAGAGGTCCTTAACGAGGGCCCTGGCGCCGTATTTACTATCAAGCTCCCTTTACCCGGCGCGATGAAGGAGACCGAGGTGGCCGCTGAGAAAGGGCAGGCGCTCTGAAGCCCGGCCTATCCATGTCCATGGAGTCTTTATGAAAAAAAAGATCCTTGTCGTAGACGATGAAGAGGGCTTGAGGCTCCTTTACAAGGAGGAGCTCGAGGACGAGGGCTGGGAAGTAGAGCTTGCGTCCTCTGGAGAAGAGTCCCTCGAGAAGCTGGAGAAGGATTCCATAGACCTGGTGCTCCTCGATATCAAGATGCCCGGAATGGACGGGGTCGAGGTGCTCCGGCGCGTAAAGGAGAAATGGAAGGACCTGCCGGTCATCCTCTGCACGGCGTACCCCCACTACAAGCACGACTTCGGCACATGGGCGTCTGACGCCTATATCACCAAGTCCTCTGACCTCACCGAGCTCAAGCAGACCATCACCGATATCCTCGGAAAGAAGCGATGATCCTTGTTACCGGCGGAACAGGTTTCGTCGGTAGCAGCCTGGCAAGAGAGCTTCTTAAAAACTCGTACAGGGTGCGTTGCCTCGCCAGGCGCCCGGAGAGGGCTGCGGCCCTTGGTGAAGCCGGCTGCCAGCTCTTCAAGGGCGACGTGACCAGCATCTCGACCGTCCTCAAGGCCATAACGCCGGAGATCGAGGCAGTCGTGCACCTCGTGGGGATCCTGGCCGAATCAAGGGGCGCTTCCTACAGGGCGGCGCACGTCGAAGGCACCCGGAATGTCGTGGAGGCATGCAAGGGGTTGGGTGTGTCCAGGCTCATACACATGAGCGCGCTCGGCGCCCGCGCGCTCGCCCCGAGCGAGTACCACAGGACCAAATGGGAGGCCGAGGAGATAGTCCGCGCCTCAGGCCTCGAGTATACGATATTCAGGCCTTCGGTGATATTTGGCAGGGAAGACCGTTTCACCAACGTATTCGCCAGGGCGATGAGGCTCGTGCCCATTGTGTTCGTGCCGGGCAACGGGCAGAACAGGATGCAGCCTGTCTTCGTGGAGGACGTCGCGCGCTCCTTTGTTCAATCGCTCAAGAAAAAAGAGACCATAGGAAAGGCCCTTGAGGTCGCGGGGCCGGAGCCCCTGACATTCGACGAGATAATAGGCCGGATAGGAGAAGCCATAGGGAGGCGGCGGCCATTGGCGCACGTGCCGATGCCTGTTATGAACGTAGCGGCGTTTTTCGCGGAAATGCTCCTGCCGAGCCCACCATTCTCGAGGGATGCCCTCAAGATGCTCCTGGAGGAGAATACGACATCCAGGAACGCCCTTGTAGAGGTCTTCCGCATGAGGCCGGTAAGTCTCTCTGAGGGCTTACAGACCTATCTTCACTGACAGTCCGCAATCTGCTAACAGCATGAAATAAGTCCATCTGCGTCGTTGTCCTCGTCGCTTCGCTTCTACTACGGCGTACCAAAGAAGTACGCCTTGTTCCTCGCTCCCCGATTTAATGGGGCCTCGCATATGGAGTTTTTTTGAGCAGCCTGAATAAAAACTGTGTTTTTCAGCAACCTTAATAAAAGCGAGCCTAACCGGCCACCGGCGGCGCAATTAAATCTTGCGGTGGGCTTTTTTTTCTGCTATTAATTATCGTTGTCTTTTCTCCCGGGGGGTTAGCTCAGATGGGAGAGCGGCACGTTCGCAACGTGCAGGCCACCGGTTCGATCCCGGTACCCTCCACCATCAATATCAGGGGCTGCTCTCAGGCGGCCCTTTTTTGTTTTCAATCCATCGCCTCAGGGCAAACCATTTGATTTCATTAGCAGACATGCTATAATCCGGTAAGATTGGAAGCGTTTAAATGGCTGTAAAGAAGCTCGGAGAAATACTCGTCGAGTCGGGCCTTATAAGCACGGAACAGCTCGACGAAGCCCTTAAGGAGGGCAAGGGCAAAGGGCAGAGGCTCGGGACCATACTCGTAAAGAAAGGGTATGCGACCGAGATGGACATCGCCCAGACCCTCTCTTTCCAGCTGAACATACCTTTTGTGGACATCGAGTCTACCATAGACCTCGAATCCATCAAGCTCGTCACGGAATCTATCTGCAAAAAATACGTCCTTATGCCGCTTTACCGCGACGGCAAGGTATTGCATGTCGCTATGGCGGACCCGCTGAACCTTAACGCCATAGACGACCTGAGGTTCTCGACCGGCCTCGACATAAGGCCTTTCGTGGCTACCCTTGCCGACGTATCAACGGCCATCAGCAGGTATCACCACATGAACGAGCCTATGGAGGACCTTGTCCAGAGCTTCAAGAGGGACCAGTACGTCGAAGTCGTCCACGAGACGGACTATGAGGACCTCTCCACTTACATCCAGAAGAGCGCGACACCGCCCATAATAAAGATGGTCGATTCCATCATCATCCAGGCCCTTGAAAAAAGGGCGAGCGACATCCATTTCGAGCCGCAGGAGACCTTCGTAAAGCTCAGGTTCAGGATAGACGGCATCATGCGGGAGATGCTTCAGCTTCCCAAATGGGTCAACGGCCCGGTGGTATCGAGGATCAAGCTCATGGCCAAGATGGACATAGCCGAAAGGAGGGTCTCTCAGGACGGCAGGATCAAGGTCAGGCTCGGGAAAAAGGGGCTCGACCTGAGGGTCTCTACGCTGCCGACCCAGTACGGCGAGACAGCTGTCCTGAGGCTCCTTGACCCGAAGGCCGCGGCCTTGAGCTTTGATAATATAGGGTTCGCCAAAGAAGAGACAAAACGGCTCGTAACGGCCATCTCCAAGCCCCAGGGCGTGGTCATCGTGACCGGACCGACCGGGTGCGGGAAGACCTCCACCCTCTATTCCATGATAAGCCGCGTAAAGAGCGACAGGATAAACATCATAACCATAGAGGACCCTATAGAGTACGAGCTAAAGGACGTAAACCAGGTGGCGGTCAATGAAAAGACCGGCCTTACCTTCGCCTATACGCTCCGGTCGGTCCTCCGGCAGGACCCGGACGTCATACTCGTCGGGGAGATAAGGGATGAGGAGACCGCTATAATAGCCCACCAGGCCTCCATGACAGGCCATCTCGTCTTCTCGACCCTGCACACGAACGACGCCGTATCTTCCGTAACAAGGCTTAAGAACATGGGCGTGCCTGTCTACATGATAGCCTCGGCCTTGAACGGCATAGTGGCCCAAAGGCTCGTAAGGAAGATATGCGAGCACTGCAAGGCGGCGTACGTCCCGAGCGCGGATGATTTAGACCTCCTTGGCGCCAGGCCATCCGTTGGGATGCTTTACAGGGGAAGGGGCTGCGGCAAGTGCGGCGGCAGCGGCTATCTCGGCAGGACAGGCATCTTCGAGATAATGACGGTGAACAGGAAGATAAAAAACCTCATCGCCTCGGATTCTCCTGAAGAGGTGGTCCTTGAAGCCGCCATCGAAGCTGGCATGGTGACACTCCGTCAGGACGGCTTAAGGAAGGTCCTGGCAGGCCTGACAACCGTAGAGGAGCTTTCAAGGGTGGTCTGCCTCGCGGACGAGGAAGCCGGTGACGCCGGGCATGTGCATGTGCCAGGGGGCTCAGGCAGGCTTTGCATGGTCTGCGGCCATGCCTTGAACGAATACTGCCCTGCCTGCGTTAAAACGAAGTCCACCGGAAAAGCCCCTGTAAAGCCCTGAAGCTCTTTCCCATGATCTCCCCTTTCTGTTTTTCATTTTCATTTTAAACCAAAAAATGTAAACTGGCAGGATGTGAATGGATGTGTCCGGCGAGGTATCCGGCCCATTCCGCCATTACAAGCCATGCTATCCAGAAGAACAGCCTTTTTCGCCCTTATAGCGGCCCTCGTTACAGCTGCTGTCTACCTGCCTGCCCTCGGCAACGGTTTTGTCGATTGGGACGATTACGTCTATCTCTATGAGAGCGAGGGGCTAAGGCTCACCGGGCTACAATTCCTCAAGTGGGCGTTTACGTCTATCGTGCACTCGAACTGGCACCCGCTCACCATCATCACATACGGGGTCGAATACGAGCTCTGGGGCTTCGATCCTTTCGGCTACCATCTCGTAAACGTCCTGCTTCACGCGGCAAATACCTTTCTGGTCTTCGTCCTTGCCTCACAGTTGTTCGTCCTTGCGTTTCAAAAAAGCAGCGACGCACATCTGCTCCGGGAGAAGGCCGTCCTTGCGGGCGCTTTCATGGCGGCCATTGTATTCGGCCTTCACCCCCAACACGTCGAGTCGGTGGCATGGGTCTCGGAGCTGAAGGACGTCTTAAGCGCCTTCTTTTTCCTCTTGAGCGTGCTCTTGTATATCCGCTATGCGAAAGGGGAGGGAAGGCGGGCTTATTTTTATGCGCTCTCTTTCATCTCCTTCTCCCTCGCTCTTTTAAGCAAGCCCATGGCCATAACACTCCCTATAGCGCTCCTCATCCTTGATTTCTATCCGCTGGGAAGGGCTCATGGGCTTATGGGACTCAAAAAAGCAGTAATCGAGAAGCTCCCTTTCCTCGCGCTTATTCCTGTAGTAGCCCTGGTAACGGTATGGGCACAGGGCGGGGATAGAGCCATAGCCCCTCTGATGGTCTCTCCCATAAGCGAGAGGATAGATATCGCCATAAGGGGATTTGCCTTCTATCTCAAAAAACTCTTTTTCCCTGCCGATCTTGTCCCGTTTTACGTGAGGCCGTTGGCGGGAGAATTTTACAATCCTGGATTTTTCCTGAGCCTCTTTGCCCTATCCTCCATCGGGGCGGCCTCTGTCGTTTTAAGGAGAAGGGCGCTTTCAGCCGCGTACCTCTACTATCTGATAACGCTTCTCCCTGTCATCGGCCTGGTCCAGGTAAGCGATATGGCTGCCGCTGACAGGTACAGCTACCTGCCGAGCCTCGGTCCAGTGCTCTTCTTGTCCGGCGTGGCGGCCTTGTTTGTCTCAAGAAGCCATAGAAGGCTCGTTCTTCTGGCCGCCGTATTCATACCTGCGGCCCTGGTCATGGCCTTTCTTACCGTGAAGCAGATATATGTCTGGAAGGACTCCGTTTCTCTCTGGACTCAGCAGATAAAGGTCTATCCCACGATGATACAGGCCTACGCGAAAAGGGCCAAGGCATATGAGAAGGCCGGCATCTTCGATAAAGCGGCCGAGGATTATACGGGCATAATAAACAAGGCGCCCGCTGACCTCCAGCTACTGCTATTGAAGCGGGCGGAGGTATACGTGAAGGCAGGCAATAACAGGATGGCTATCCGGGACTATGACCTGGTCATCGGCCTGGATGAGCGAAACGGGGCAGCTTATTCCGGGAAGGGGGCCGTTCTTTTTCAAGTTGGGGACCTCTCCGGGGCTATATCGAGCTTCCAGAAGGTCCTGGAGATAAGGCCGGGAAACCCGGCCGCGCTCTTTAACCTCGGGATAGCCTACTCAACGGCGGGAGAGTCGGAAAAGGGGATCGAGCTTATAAGGGAGGCCGCCCGGCTGGGGCTTCCCGCGGCGAGCGACTACCTTGGGTCGGATGTGCCGACGCCGTAACCGTTTTTTTACCACGCAGTACAGAAGACAAAGGTGTTTAAGCGCAATAAAAAAGCGGCGCGGGTTTTGGCCCGCGCCGCTTTTTTTAACCCTTGCCAGGCAAGCCTCAGTATGCGCCGCTCCCGGCTGACCCGCCGCCATTGTACCCCACGAACGGCTTAAGGTAATTGGCGTTACGCCCCCATATGGAGCACCTCTTGGTCCAGGGGCTTTCTGGGTGAGTCATCACGAGCTGGCGGCAGACCTCCGAGAGCTTGTCGGTCTCGCCTGTGAGCTTGAATGCCGCGGCCCCGAGATAGTACTCGGCCTCCGGCACGAGCTCTGAGGCTGGGTGATCGTCTACTATCATCTCAAACTCCCGTTCGGCCTCATCAAAGCGCTGCATGTGGAACGCCGACAGCCCCTTGGAGAGCAGTAGTTGAGGGATGAAGTCCTCGGCTGGCAGGTAGCCCTCCCAGCGCTCAAGGGCGTTGCCCTCCTCGTCGCAGACTACGAACGACGGGGTCCAGTCGACCCTGTATTTCATGGCCATCTCCGTATCTTTCGTGATGTCGATCGATACTGGCACGGTTTCGCGCTCGATGGCCGCAACGCACTTTTCGTCGGTGAGGACCTCCTGCAAGACCTTCTGAGAGCCTTCGCACCCGGGGCTCGTGAATACAAGGAGCGGAAGCCTTGTGCCGCCGGCCGCCTCCGAGATCGCCTCTGCCAGGTTCTTTTTCCAGTTCATGCGTGTCATAATAGCACCTCCGTTTTTAAAAGAGAGATCGGGCCCAAACACTGAAATTGAATTTCGTTTTCATTATATCGCACCAGCTTTTCGCGGTCAAAAAATATAAAAACCATAACCAGGCGCCCCTGTATTGCTTGACTTGCGCCGATGGTTTCTGTAAATTACCACTGCGAAAGGGGATGATAAATGAACAGGTTGCTTTCAAATAGCAGGTATCTTGTCATCATACCGGTCGCGGTCTCCCTTCTGGCCGCCGCCGCCGCCTTCATCTGGGGGGGCTACAGGACCGTCAGCGTGATAGCCCATCTCGTCTCCACCATCGGGACGATGGAGGAAGGCCACGCGATAATAGAGCTCATCCCCATAATGGATACCTTCCTCATAGCGACCGCTTTATTGATATTCGCCCTCGGCATGTACGAGCTCTTCATAGGCGAGGTGGATTTCCCTGAGTGGCTGGTCGTACACGACCTCCATGACCTCAAGGCCAAGCTGGGGAGCGTTATAATCCTCGTTATGGCCGTAGCCTTCCTTGAAAACCTCATCAAATGGAAGGACGCCTGGGAAACCCTCATGTTCGCCGGCGCGATAACCCTGGTCTCCGCGGCCCTCATCGCCTTCAGCTACTTCATGGGCAAGGATTAACCTGTCCGTTGGTACGGGTTGACATATCCGTCAAGATCGCTATAATTTACACACATATCGCATCTTTGAAGCCTCTCTCCGTCAAACCCACATAACCCTCAGCATGACAGAAAAGCATCTCTGAGCCATATTGTTTACGTGCCGGTTCGAGAGCTGCGGAAAATGGAAGCGTCTGTTAGGCAATTTAACCATGGGCATTTCTCCGAAAAGGCCCATGGTGGAGGGGTATTTGTGGCTGACAGGAACGAACGCAAGGTGCTGATAGTCGATGACGAGGAGACCGTTGGACTTGGAATAAGCGAGATACTGAAGGATGACGGGTTTGAGGCAGCTTACGTCGTAAACGGCAAGGAGGCGGTAGAGGCCATCAAGGCAACGCCATACAGCCTTGTCTTTATGGACATGATCATGCCCGGGATGAACGGCCTTGATACCTACAGGGAGATAAAAAAGATAAGGCCGAACGCCAGGGTGGTGCTCTTTACAGGATACTTCAGGGACGCTGAGGACGTCATCCTTCAGGGCATCAGGGAAGGCATGATAGACGAATTCATAAGGAAGCCGTATTTTGCCGACGAGATAGTGCGCTCGGCAAGGAAGTACGCCTGAGCCATATTCCACTCCATGCCGCCGTTTAACAGGCTGCCGAAAAAGTCCATTTGCGTCGTTGGCTTCAGAAGCTTGTAGTAGCGGAAGAGTACGCCTCCTTTCTCGCCCCCCGATTTAATGGTAGCCTCGCATATGGTTTTTGAACCTTAAGAAAATCTGTGTTTTTCAGCAAATTTTTAATCAAAAGCGTCCTGCCGGCATATCTTTTTCATCCAAAAAAGATTTCACCTCCCTCAAGTAATCTTTTGGCTGGGCGTCCCAACGTGTGCTATACTTTTGTCTCGCAAAGGCCCTGGGTTTACCCCCTTGGCCTTTATATTTTTTCTGAGCGCGGTGATAAATGGGTAGAGCTGTAATACACCTTGACCTCGACGCCTTTTTCGCGTCGGTCGAGATCAAAAAAATGCCGGAACTGCTGGGCAGGCCTGTGGTGGTCGGCGCAGACGGCGACCCCTCGAAAAGGGGTGTGGTCTCGGCCGCATCCTATGAGGCGCGAAAGAAAGGCATAAAGGCCGGCATGCCTTTGAAGCAGGCCCTCCGGCGCTGTCCAGAGGCTGTATTCCTGCCGGTAGACTTCGAGGCGTATGAAAGCGCCTCAGAAAAGTTCCTGTCGATACTCAGGGACTATAGTCCCCTGGTCGAGTCATTCGGCCTTGACGAGGCCTTTGTCGAGGTCCAGCAAGGCCCTGGGCAGGACCCGTTCCCGAACGCGGTCGCCATGGCCCGCGAGATGAAAAGACGCGTTAAAAAAGAGCTTGGGCTTACGGTATCGGTAGGGGTGGCGCCAAATAAGCTTTTGGCAAAGATGGCTACGGACGCGGGCAAGCCCGACGGCTTTTTAGTAGTGGAGGAGAATGAGGCCGAGAAGTTCCTCCGTGACCTGCCGGTAAGGAGGCTCTGGGGCGTGGGCGCAAAGACCGAGGCGAGGCTCAAGGAGCTGGGGATAAATAGCGTCGGGGATCTCTCAAAGACGCCCGTGCAGCATATTGTGAGGAACTTCGGGCCGAATATCGGGAGGAGCCTGCATGAGCACGCCAGGGGGGTGGACTTGAGCCCTGTGGTGCCCTTTTATGAGCCGTCTTCCTTCAGCAGGGAGGTCACCTTCGAGGAGGACACCACCGACCTCCATGTCGTCAAAGAGACCTTGAGCGGGCTTACCCAGGACCTTGTTAGAAGGATCAAGGCCGAGGGGTACAAGGCTGGGACGGTCTCCATAAAGGTGCGTTTCAACGACTTCAGGACCATTGCAAGGGCAGAGACGATGGAACTCACTACAGAGTCGATGAACGATATCTGGGCCGCCGTTTTGAAGCTCGTCGACGCGGTCGACTTCGACCGGCCTATAAGGCTGGTCGGTGTGAAGGTCTCTAACCTTGAGTGAAGAAGTGCCTGCCCCCTCAGGAACGGCGCTTCTGATTTCTACAAGATGGGTACAGATAAAGGATATTTGCGGTACTCCCGCTTCGGGGTCGTCTCGGCTCTCATTGCGGCCGCCTTCTTCGGTCTAAGCACCCCTTTTGCCAAGATCCTCGCGGGGATGATGAGCCCGCTTATGCTCGCCGGCCTATTGTATCTCGGCAGCTGGGCGGGGCTATGCCTCGTCTCCTTGGTAAGGGGACTTAACGCGAGATACGTCCGCGAACCCGGGCTTGAAAAAGGGGATTACATCTACCTCGTCGGCTCGATAGCCGCGGGCGGCATCGCGGCCCCGATACTGCTTATCCTGGGACTAAAGGGCTCGGCTGGCTCGGTCGCCTCGCTGATACTCAATGTAGAGGTCGTGTTTACCGCGCTCATCGCCTCTTTTGTCTTTAAGGAAGAGGTAGGCCGCCGTGTCTGGTGCGCGGCAGGGTTGATGCTCATCGCAGGCTCTGTCCTTACAACAGGTCCTTCCCCGGCCGGATGGTTCCGGATAAACGCCGGTCCAGTCCTTGTGGCCGGAGCCGCCCTCATGTGGTCTATCGACAATAATCTTACCCGGCGCCTGTCACATAAGGACCCGTTCCTTATAGCCAGGATAAAAGGGCTTGCCGCCGGGACGGCCAGCCTCTTCCTGGCCCTTGTCGCGAACGAGAATATCCCGGAGCCCGCGCCGCTCGCTTCAGCCCTCATTCTTGGCGCCTTGAGCTACGGGGTCAGCCTGGTATTTTTCGTCTATGCCCTGAGGCATCTCGGGGCGGCAAGGACAGGGGCATACTTCGGGATCGCGCCATTCGTGGGCATGGCGGCGTCCATCGTCGTACTGGGCGAGCCGGTCACGCTCATGCTGGCGGCGGCTTTTGTATTTATGGCGGGAGGCCTGTGGCTCGTCATGAAGGAGTTCCATGCGCATATGCACACGCATGAGGCCTTGAGCCACGAGCACAGCCATGTCCATGACGAGCATCACGACCACGAAGAAGGCACGGAAGTACCACATTCCCATCATCACGAGCACGGGGCCATGGCCCACTCACATGCCCATGTGCCGGACCTCCATCACTTCCATAAGCACTGATAATGGGAAAATCGTTTTTTGCTGAATAAGGGGCTGGAAGATATCAGGTAAGTTGTCCGGCTGACCTTTCAATTGGCGGTCTTCTCAAGCGCCTCTCCGGGCCAGAGCCTCTTTTCAAGCTCTTTTAAAAGAACGGCCAGGCTCTTTGAGTCAATGGCAGATATGTTGATGGCCTCATACCTCCGGGCGAGGTTATTCGCCACCACGGGGTCCATGAGGTCCGTCTTGTTGAAGACCAGAAGGCGCGGGATCTCTTTTAGCCCTATATCATCGAGCACGTCTTCAACGGTCTTGATCCTGCTTTCAAATGCGGGGTTGCTGAGGTCTACGACGTGCATGAGAAGGTTTGCGTCCTCCATCTCTTCAAGGGTAGACTTGAAGGCCTTGAATAGGTCCTCAGGCAGGTCTTTTATGAAGCCGACGGTGTCGGTTATGACCGTGTCCCGCTCTTTCGGGAAGCGGAGCCTCCGGGAGGCGGTATCGAGGGTGGCAAAGAGCTTGTCCTCGACGAGAGTGTCGCTTCTGGTGAGCGCGTTGAGAAGTGTCGATTTGCCGGCGTTCGTGTAGCCGACGATCGAGATGATGGGTATGCCGCTTCCGGCCCTTCTCCGTCTTCTCTCGTACCTGCCGCGGCTTAAAGACTTAAGCTCCTTTTCAAGGTGAGTTATCCTGTCCTGCACGCGGCGCCTGTCTACCTCGAGCTTCGTCTCTCCAGGGCCCCTTCCGCCTATGCCGCCCATGAGCCTCGATAGCGATGTCCCCTTGCCGGTGAGCTTGGGCAGAAGGTACTTGAGCTGCGCGAGCTCCACCTGCACCTTGCCGTCCCTTGAATGGGCGCGCCTGGCGAATATGTCGAGTATGAGCTGGGTCCTGTCTATTACCTTAAGTTCCATTATCTCGCCGAGCTCCCTTATCTGCGTGGGCGTAAGCTCCTGGTCGAAGATGAGGAGGGTGGCGTCCTTCTGGAGGGCCTTGATTATGAGGTCTTTTATCTTCCCTGTGCCCATGAGGTACTTCGGGTTGAGCTTTTCGGGCCTCTGGCAGGCCATGTCGAGGACGACCACGTTGTCGGTCCTGGCAAGCTCTTTAAGCTCTTCAAGGGATTCCATCTGCTCTTCCCTTGGACGAGTGGCAACACTCACCAGGATGGCCCGCTCCCGCTTGTCGCGCACGTCCCGGGTTATCGCGCGCCCCATCTCCTCTTCAAGGGATGAAGCGAAGCTTTCGGCGTCGATATCGAGGGCGTGGAAGGGCTTCGGCTGGTCGACCTCGTAGGTCTCGCCGTCAGGGTAGTACGGCAGCAGATGCGCGATATGGATATCTGCCGGAAGGCCGTCCTCTTTAACGCCTATGGCGGCGATGAGGTCGAGCCTCAAGAGCGCGAGGTCTGTCAAGTCGTCCTGGGAAAGCGGTTCGTTCTTCAGATGTGTGTGTACGCACCTCACCCCGCGAAGGTGCTTTCTGCCAAGCGGATAGCCAGAGAGTACAGGGATGACTATTTCGCGCTCGTCGCCCACGATAACGGCGGCGATAGCCCCTCTTCTGTTGACGATTATGCCGAGCTGCCTTTTGATCTCCCTTGAAAGCTCGGTCAGGGACCTGCCGAGCTCAGGCGTAATGACCCTTGAAGGCGTGACCTTGCGGGTGTATATCCTCTCTATGGCCTTCAGCTGGCTCGCCTTGAGGCCGGAGAGGTTTCCGAATACCTGTGCTATGCGAAAGACCTCCTCTTTAAACAGTTCCATTAAAATTATATCATATGGGCGGTCGAAAACAATCTGATTATGGTTACATTTATCAGAAGTTGACTGGGGCTCTGTTTTTTGTTAAGACCTTTTAAATAGCGGGAGGAAGATCATGATAAAAGACAAGGGCATGCTCATAGGAGGGCAATGGAGGAGATCGGATAAGGCCCTGGAGGTCAAAAGCCCTTACGACGGCTCTGTAGTGGGCAGGACCTTTCTGGCAACCGATGCTCAGCTGGAAGAGGCCCTCGCGGCCTCTGTTGCCTCCTTCGGCGAGATCAAAGGTCTGCCAGCATACAGGCGCTCCGAGATATTGAGAAAGGTCGTCAATGGGCTTGAGGAACGCGAAAAAGAGATAGCGACCGCGATAACTTTAGAGTCAGGGAAGCCGATAAAAGACGCCCGTGGCGAGGTAAGAAGGGCTGTCAATACGTTCCAGCTCGCCTCCGAAGAGGCCAAAAGGCTCGGGGGCGAGGTCATCCCCCTTGATATAAGCCCGGGGTCTGAGGGCAGGTTTGCCATCGTGAGGAGGTTTCCCATAGGCACGGTGCTCGGCATATCTCCCTTTAATTTTCCCCTGAACCTTGCCGCCCACAAGGTCGCCCCGGCCATGGCCTCAGGAAACCCTATTATCCTTAAGCCCTCGCCCAAAACGCCCATCTCAGCCCTGCTCATGGGCGAGATAGTCACGGAGGCGGGCTGGCCATCCGGCGGGCTCAATATCGTGAACTGCTCGAATGAGCAGGCTCAAAGCCTCTGGCAGGACGAAAGGATAAAGAAGCTCTCTTTTACCGGCAGCGCGAAGGTCGGGTGGGCGTTAAAAGAATTTGCTGGCACGAGGAAGGTGACGCTTGAGCTGGGCGGCAACGCGGGGGCTATAGTCCACGGGGACGCTGACCTGGCGCTTGCCGCGGCGAGGTGCGCCATCGGGGCCTTTTCAAACGCCGGACAGGTTTGCATATCGGTGCAGAGGATATTCGTGGACAGGGTTGTATTCGATGAGTTCATGGATAGATACCTTGATGAGTGCCGGAAGATAAAGATGGGAGACCCGCTCGATGAGCCAACCGACCTTGGCCCGATGATAGAGGAGGCCGCCGCGATAAGGACCGAGCAGTGGATAAAGGAGGCTCAGGCAGAGGGGGCCAGGGTCCTTCTTGGCGGCAAGCGCCACGGGAGCTTCATGGAGCCGACGGTCATGACCGGGACAAGGCCCTCGATGAAGGTCTGCGGAGAGGAGGCCTTCGCGCCTTTGGTATCGATAGAGCCATATGATTCATTCGACGAGGCCATCGATCTGGTGAACAGCGGGCTTTACGGGCTGCAGGCAGGTCTTTTCACAAGGGACATGGGCAGGATAATGAGCGCGTTTGCCAGGCTTGAGGTCGGGGGGGTGGTCGCAAACGACGCGCCTGCCTACAGGGTAGACAACATGCCTTATGGCGGAGTCAAGATGAGCGGCTTTGGCAGGGAGGGCGTCAGGTACGCCATCGAGGAGATGACAGAGCCAAGGCTCCTTGCCGTAAGGTGCTGAGGGCAGGCGTAAGTAGCCTTTCAGGCTGGATTTTCCATATGTTGTGGTGAAATATGGATATTTATCATCATAAACCGGCCCGGGAAATGGTATAAGAGCATCAATAGGCTCTTTCAAAAAAATCTTGTATTTCATTTTTTTGTGGGTTAGTATACTGTATACATAAGAATGGAGTTCTATCCGCTTCTTTTAAACCAAAAAAATCCGGAAAGGGTGGTGATAGGAATTGGCGCTTAAGATTACCGAAGACTGCGTTGCTTGCGGGGTTTGTCTGCCGGAGTGCCCTGTTAATGCCATCTCTGAGGGGGATATCTATGTGATCGACCCCAATGCCTGCGTCGAATGCAAAGGCCATTTTGACACACCGAAGTGCGCTGAGGTTTGCCCGGTCGACTGCTGCGTGCCTGCCTAATGTTCGCGGCAGGACCCATGGGGGTCCGCTGTTACATCGGTTGGCAGCCGTATAGTGTTTGATTCTGATCATGTAGCCTGCCCCTGCCGCTGAAGGCAGGGCGGCGCATGCTCTGGACTCTTGAGACCCCGGTAGTAGAGCGGGGTTATTTTTTCTGTTTGTATCTTTCCCTGTGAGTTTCTGATTGCCGCTTTAAGGCGGCGGAAGGCCCGTTCGATGAGAGAGTTTGCCGTATTCTGGGGCTGCACCATACAGACCCGTTTCCCGTTCATTGAGAAATCGACCCGCCTGGTCCTGGATAGCTTCCAGCTTCCGTACAGGGACGTAGACGGGTTCACGTGCTGTCCTGAGAAGTCGCTCGTAAACAACATAGACCACGGGGCCTTCGTGCTGACGGCCGCGAGGAACGTCGCTGTCGTGGACGAGCTTGACATCGACCTCGTAAGCCCGTGTACGGGCTGTGTTTCCAACCTTGCCACCGTAAAGGGCGAGCTAAACGCGAACCCCAGGGAGAAGGCCGAGGTGAATAGCCTTCTGAAAGAGGTGGGGCGCGAGTTCAAGGGGGCTTCAAGGCTGCAGCACCTGGTCCCGTTCTTCCACGACGCGGTGGGCATCCATAAGATAAGGCAGAAGATAAAGAGGGACTTTACAGGAATGCGGATAGCGCTCCACTACGGCTGCCACATGATAAGGCCCTCGCACGCCCTTAATAACGACGACCCGCTCAACCCGAAGAAGTTCGACAACCTCATAAGGGGCCTCGGCGCGGAAAGCCTCCAGCACATGAGCAAGCTCATGTGCTGCGGACAGGGGCTCGACAGGGTCGACGAGCACGACAGGGCGCTGGATTTCGCAAGGGTAAAGCTCCGTGAGCTTAAGGCCATAGGCGCTGACGCGCTCGTCCTTTGCTGCCCGTCCTGTTTCCTTCAGTTCGACAACAACCAGTTCCTCATGGAAAAGGAAGGGGAGAAGTTCGGGATCCCCGTAATATATTTCACAGAGCTCCTTGGCCTTGCCCTGGGCTACAGCGCCGAAGAGCTCGGTATCAACAGCCACAGGGTCGACTGCAGCCCCTTTATCGCCAGGTGGGAGGCGCTTTCAAAGAAGCCGGCCCCGTCAGAGGGCATAGAGGCCGGGCTTACAGGCCCTAACGCCCTGGGCTAAGGGAGACAAGGACCGCCATGTTCGAAGCCACACTTGATTTCAAGCTCCTTGAGATGTGCTCGAAGTGCGGGGGCTGCTACTCCATATGCCCTTCATGCATGCACATACCCGGGTACGACCCCAGGGCCGTCATCCAGGACATACTCAAGGGCGAACACGAAAAGTGGCTCTCTTCCCGCCATATATGGGAGTGCCTTGAGTGCCACTACTGCCTTGAGATGTGCTACCAGCATTACGGGTTCGAGAACGCCATGGCCGCCCTGAGGAACATCGCGGCGAGGAAGGGCATGCACCCGCCGCAGGTAAAGAGGGGCTGGGATATGTTCGTCAAGACGAGCAGGCTTGGAGAGCCTTCCCTGCCGGCGAGGAAAAAGCTTGGCCTTCCGGAGCCGAAGGCTTCAGGGGCGGAAGAGTTCAGGAAGCTCTATGCGCTCATGCAGGACAGGCGCGCCGGCTCAGGCGAAACAAAGAAGTAAAATTACTTGGAGAAGGTGAAGCTGTGAACCATAACTACCAGAAGGACATATCTGGCTGCGGGCTTACCGGCCTTATAAGCAGGAAGAGGAGGAGGCTCAGCGGCAGCCACATAGTCAAATCGCTTTGCCTCATGAACGACAGGGGCAACGGCCTTGGGGCCGGGTACGCCGCCTACGGCATATACCCCGAGTTCAAGGACTTCTACGCCTTCCATATAATGTTCGACGAGCCCTCGGTCAGGTGGACCGTGGAGGAGTTCCTCAAGGGCAGCTACCATATAGAGAAGATAGAGGAGATACCCACAAGGCCCGTGAAGGCCATACCCATAAGCCCGCTGCTGGTAAGGTACTTCGTCTCTCCCTTGAAGGAGAAGATCGTGGGTGACGCCAAGGAGTCCGACTTCGTGGTCTCGACCGTCATGAAGGTAAACTCCGAGATCGACGGCGCGTACATATTCAGCTCAGGCAAGAACATGGGCGCCTTCAAGGGCGTCGGCAACCCGTGCGATATAGCGGAGTTCTTCAAGATAGAGGAGTACGAAGGCTACATCTGGACAGCCCATACGAGGTTCCCGACGAACACGCCGGGCTGGTGGGGAGGGGCGCACCCCTTTACCCTCCTTGACTGGTCGATAGTCCATAACGGCGAGATATCATCTTATGGCATCAACAAGAGGTATCTCGAGATGTACGGCTACAAGCTGACTCTCCTTACGGATACCGAGGTCGCGGCCTATCTGCTCGACCTGCTTATCAGGAGGCACGGGCTTTCCATCCCGGTTGCCTGCGCGGCGCTGGCCGCCCCGTTCTGGAAGAAGATAGACGGGATGGACCAGGCGGAGAAAGAGGCGCTTACCGCGCTGAGGCTCACTTACGGGAGCGCGCTCCTTAACGGCCCGTTCTCGATACTCTTCGGCCACAGCAACGGCCTTGTCGGGATAAACGACAGGATAAAGCTCCGTCCCCTTGTGGCGGCGATAAAGGACGACGTGACCTACATGGCCTCGGAGGAGTCGGCCATAAGGGCGATATGCCCGGCGCCGGACAAGGTCTGGGCGCCAAAGGCCGGAGACCCGGTCATAGTCGACCTGGAAGACTGAAGGTTGAATAAAAAAAGAAGGCGCGCCGCTTGAACCTGGCGGCGTAGACGGAGGAATAGAGGAAAATGTTCAAGAGCCTTGCGCCACCTGAGTATCTGGCGACAATAGACAAGGTAAAGTGCATTCGGTGCAAAAGGTGCATCCAGAACTGCGGCTGGGGGGTCTACTCCTGGGGCGGTGAAAGTATACTCATAGACACCTTTAAATGCGTGAGATGCCTGAGGTGCTACCATTACTGCCCCGAAGAGGCGATACAGATACTGGAGAACCCGACCAAGTTCAAGCAGAACGCCTATTGGAGCTTCAATAATATACGGAACATAAAGAAGCAGGCCGAGACAGGCGGCATACCGCTTACCGGCATGGGCAGCGACATGCCGTATACGATACTTTTCGACAACCTCCTTATAGACGCCTGCCAGGTAACGAACCCTTCCATCGACCCCCTGAGGGAGCCGATGGAGCTCCGGACCTACCTCGGCAAGAAGCCGTCGAGCGTTAAGATCGAGAAGGCAAAGGACGGCAAGCTCAAGCTCGCCGAGCCGATGCCCCCGCAGATAAAGCTCGACGTGCCGATAATCTTTTCTCCGATGTCCTTCGGTTCTATCAGCCTTAACGCGCAAAAGGTGCTCGCGACGGCGGCCAAGGCCTGCGGCATAGTCATGAACACGGGCGAGGGCGGCCTCCACGAGGACCTCATCCCCTATAAGGACAACATAATCGTCCAGGTCGCCTCCGGAAGGTTCGGCGTGAACCCTGACTACCTGAACGCAGGAGTAGCGGTCGAGATAAAGATAGGCCAGGGCGCGAAGCCCGGCATAGGCGGCCATCTGCCCGGAGAGAAGATACCGCTTGAAGTCGCAAGGACTAGGATGATACCGGTCGGGACCGACGCCCTTTCTCCCGCGCCGCAGCACGATATCTACTCGATCGAGGACTTAAGGCAGCTCATCTACGCCATAAAAGAGGCGACCAACTACAAGCCTGTCTCGGTTAAGATCGCCGCCGTGCATAACGTTGCGGCCATAGCCTCCGGCATCGTAAGGGCCGGCGCGGACATCGTCTATATAGACGGCTTCAGGGGCGGCACGGGCGCGGCGCCTTCGATAATACGGGACCACCTCGGCATACCCATTGAGCACGCGATAGCCGCCGTAGACGACAGGCTCAGGCAGGAGGGCATAAGGAACGAGGCCTCCATCATCGCCGCCGGAGGCATCAGGTCCAGCGCTGACGCGGCAAAGGCCATAGCGCTCGGCGCCGACGCCGTCGGCATCGCCACAGCCGCCCTCATAACGATGGGCTGCACCACATGCGGCAAGTGCTACACCGGGAACTGCTCCTGGGGCATCACCAGCCAGAGGCCGGAGCTTACGGCCAGGCTCGACCCGGAGGTCTACTCCGAACGGCTCATCAACCTCATACACGCATGGACCCATGAGCTGAAAGAGATCCTCGGCGCCCTCGGCATAAACTCGATAGAAAGCCTGAGGGGCAACCGCGAAAGGCTCCGCGGCGTTGGCCTCGACACATTCACGCTCGACATACTCGGCGTGAAGCCAGCTGGCAGATAGAAGACGGTAACCGAGAACTTGAGAGGGATATAAAGAGATGGTAGAGATCAACGCTGCAGGGACATATTACCGCGACCTTAACAAGAAGGTGCGCGAGGCTGTAGAGAAGGGCGAGAAGGATATAGTCCTCAAGAACGTGAACGGCCAGTACTACATAGGCGATGGGCTTCGCGGCAATGCCTCGATCACGGTCGAGGGCGTGCCCGGCAACGACCTGGCGGCCTTCATGGACGGCCCCACGATAAGGATCAAGTCGAACGCCCAGGACAATATAGGCAATACCATGAACAGCGGCAAGGTCATCGTCGAGGGCAACGCCGGCGACGTGCTCGGCTACGGCATGAGGGGCGGCAAGCTCCACATCCGGGGCGACGTAGGCTACAGGGTCGGCATCCATATGAAGGGCAATAAAAAGCAGGCGCCCACGATAATAGTCGGCGGCACAGCCGGGGATTTCTTCGGGGAGTACATGGCCGGAGGCCTTCTCGTGCTGCTTGGGCTCGGCAATGACGGCCCCATCGTAGGGGACTACCTCGGCACCGGCATGCACGGCGGGACCATATTCATAAGGGGAGAGGTGGAAAAGGAGTTCTGCGGGGCAGAGGTGGGCATCATGGAGCCTGACGAGGATGATATCAAGGTTCTTAAAGAGGCCCTTGCCGATTATTGCGCCGACCTTGGGCTTAAGCTCGAGGATATCATGAAAAAGGGCTTTAAAAAGCTCATCCCGGTATCGGCAAGGCCTTACGGCAACCTTTACGCCTATTAAAATAGACCTGGAAAATCCCTGTCCGGTTGTACCGGACAGGGATTTTTTTTGCTCTTTTGGCCAAAGGTCATAACCCTTGACTTGAGGGGTTTAAAAAAGTAATATATAACAGTATTGGAGGATTTTTAATGGCCCTGGATAGATTTGAGAGGCTGGAAGAGGGAATGACACGCCTTCTGGCCGCCTACGAGACGCTTTCAGCTGAAAAAGAGGGGTTTAAAGAGGCAGTTAGCTCAAAAGACCTTGAAATTGCAGGGTTAAAAGAGAAGCTCAAAAGGCTTGAAGGAGAGCGGGACCAGGTCAGGGAAAAGGTCGACGGTCTCCTTGCCAGGATGGAGTCCCTGATACAGGGCGCGTGAGGCTCGTTTGAAGAAGGTAGCTGAGCTCAGGATATTCGGCCACAAGCTTCTTGTCAAAAGTGATGAGGGCGAAGAGTACATACGCGCTGTCGAAGATTACCTTAACACTAAGATAGAGGAGGTAAAGGAGAGCACAAAGGCGGTATCTACCCTGGACCTGGCTTTATTAGCCGCGCTCAATATCACCGGCGAGGTCATCAAGACAAAGGAGATACTCGAAAGGCTGGGAAGGAAATCCGAAGAGCTTGCTCATGAGATAGACAGAAGGCTGGTAAGTTAGCCTTTCCCCCTGCCAGGTTTGTGATCGGTCAGTGTATTTCGAACCAATACTCTGAATAAGGGAGCCTCCCCTGGCTGCGGCCGGCATGTCCCCTTGAGGGAAAGCCGAAAGCTTCCACAGGGCGCCCACCTGCATGGCAGGTTCAAATAACAATCGACACGGCTTGCGCGGGGGGATGTATAAAAAGCGCTGGGGCAGATAACCTGGTTAAAGGCCGATTCAGATACCTCGTTTTTAAATAACGTGTTTCCCAATGATAAAACCGATTGATGTGAGGAAATAGAGTACCCAGGACCCCGCGCCAGCCGGGACGCACGCTTTTCTGTCATTTCTTCAGTCTCACCCAAGCTCTGTCCACCCCTTCCTTCCAAAGGTAAATGATGAGGTTTGCCAAAAAAGAGTCCCTGAGAGGCGAACTTCTCGAGACGAGAAGGGAACTTTCGTTCGAGGATGTCTATGCCTTGAGCCTCAAGGTCCAGCAAAGGCTCATAGACTCTCATTTTTTCAGGGATTCGGCGAAGCTGGCCCTGTACTACAGCTTTGGGAATGAAGTCCTCACCGACGAGGTCTTCAGGGCCGCCATCGGCTCCGGCAAAGAGGTCTACTATCCGAGGGTGGCGGCAGGCAACGGGCGAGCCCTTAAGTTCTTCAGGGTCCGCTCGCTCGATGAGATGGAGCCAGGCGCCTACGAGGTCCGCGAGCCGCTGGATGGGACCGCGGCAGTCGGGGCGGAGGCGTTTGACCTCATAGTGGTGCCGGGAGTCGCATTTGACGAGCGCGGAGGCAGGATCGGTTTCGGCAAGGGCTACTATGACGCGGCACTCGGTTCCGCAAAGTGCTCCATAGTGGCGCTGGCTTACGAGTTTCAGGTTCTTAAAACAAAAATCCCCCTTGAGCCCCACGACGTAACGGTCTCGGCTATCGTAACGGAGAAGCGAGTCGTGTTGACAGGGGCGCATGAGGGGACGCAAAGGGGAGGATCCGGCGTCTGAGGGCGTCGTTAGCCCCCCCTATTAAATACACGGCAGAAAGGGGCACATCCGGTTATGGAATTATCAACCATCATCATCGTTGCTGGAATAGCGGTCTTTGCGATTATCATAGGGGTCGGGATCGGGTTCGTCACAAGGAAGAAGATAGATGAGGGCAACCTGCACTCCGGCAGAAAGACGGCCGACTCTATCGTGGCTGACGCAACGAAAGAGGCCGAGAACGTAAAAAAGGCTGCCGAGCTCGAAGCCAAGGACATGATCTTCGAGGGCAAGAACGAGTTCGAAAAGGAGACCAGGGAGAGGAGAAAAGAGCTGCAGTCCCTTGAGAGGAGGGTGCAGCAGAAGGAAGAGAACCTGGATAAGAAGTCTGAGGCGATGGACCGCAAGGACGCCGACTTCCAGAAGAGGGAGAAGACGGTCGCCACACAGGAAAAGAAGCTCAAGGACATGGAGACAGAGGTCGAAGGCGTAATAGCCGAGCAGAAGGCCAGGCTTGAGGGGCTTGCCGGCATCTCCGCCGAGGAAGCCAAGCGGATGCTCCTTGAGAACATGGAGAACGAGGCCAAGCACGAGGGCGCCAAACTCATAAAGCGCATAGAGGATGAGAGCAAGGCCGAGGCCGACAAGAAGGCGAAGGATATAATCGCGCTGGCCATACAGAGGTACTCAGGCGAGTACGTGGCGGAAAGGACCGTCTCCGTCGTGAACCTCCCCAACGACGAGATGAAGGGCCGGATCATAGGCAGGGAAGGACGGAACATCCGCGCCATCGAGGCCGCAACAGGCATAGACATCATAATCGACGACACCCCTGAGGCGGTGATACTCTCCGGGCACAACCCGGTGAGGAGAGAGATCGCAAAACTCTCGCTGGAGCGCCTCATAACCGACGGCAGGATACACCCGTCGAGGATAGAGGAAATCGTCACGAAGGTCGAAACCGAGGTGAACCAGGCCATAATGGAGGCCGGCGAGCGGGCGATATTCGACACGGGCCTCCACGGCATACACAAGGAGATACAGAAGCTCATCGGGAGGCTCAAGTTCAGGACGAGCTACGCGCAGAACGTCTATTCGCACTCGCTGGAGGTCGCCTTCATATGCGGCGTCATGGCCTCCGAGCTGGGTCTTCCGACCAAGATAGCCCGGAGGGCCGGGCTCCTCCACGACATAGGCAAGGCGGTAGACCACGAGATAGAAGGGCCGCACGCCGCTATAGGCGCCGATATGGCCAAGAAGTACGGCGAGGCGCCTAAGATAGTCGCAGCCATAGGGCAGCACCACGACGACACGCCGGAGTCGATCTTCGGGATACTGGTCCAGGCCGCCGATACGCTTTCCGCTGCGAGGCCGGGGGCAAGAAGAGAGATGCTCGAGAGCTACATTAACAGGCTCGATGACCTTGAGAAGATAGCCAAGGGCTTCGGCGGGGTCGAGAAGGCCTATGCCCTTCAGGCCGGCAGGGAGATCAGGGTCATAGTCGAGACGGCCGTGAGCGACGAGGGGGCCGTGGTCCTCTCCAAGGACATAGCCAGACAGATCGAGAAGGACCTTACCTATCCGGGGCAGATAAAGGTCACGGTGGTAAGGGAATCAAGGGCCGTGGAGTTCGCGAAGTAGTCTGTCTTGCAGAGGGTTTGCGGCCGGAGAAGATCCGGCAGGCATGCCAATTAAGGTATCAACTGAATTGAAAACAGGACCGTGCCTGGCGCGGTGCGCTGGCACGGTGAGATGGAAGAGTTAAAGGTACTTTTCATAGGCGATATAGTCGGGCGGCCCGGCAGGCTGGCGGTAAGGGAGCTTCTGCCGCGCCTTGTGGGGAACTATTCACCTGACCTCGTCATCGCCAACGGCGAGAACGCCGCTGGCGGCTTTGGGATAACGCCAGAGATAGCCGAGGAGCTTAAAAAACTCCAGGTCGATGTAATCACCTCCGGAAACCACATCTGGGACAAGAAGGACATCTACGATTACATACGCTCCGAAAGGAGGCTCCTGCGTCCGGCCAACTACCCGGCGGGCGCTCCTGGGAGCGGCTGGGGCGTATACGAGTGCGCTGGAGGCGCGAAGGTCGCTGTCGTAAACCTCATGGGCAGGGTCTTTATGGACTGCCTTGAGTGCCCGTTCAGGGTCGGCTCCGAGCTCGTAGGGAAGCTCAGGGAAGAGGCACAGGTAGTGATTGTGGACATGCACGCTGAGACCACCTCTGAGAAGATGGCCCTTGCGTGGCATCTTGACGGACTGGCGAGCGCCGTCATCGGCACTCACACGCACGTGCAGACATCCGATGAAAGGGTGCTCGCGGGCGGGACGGCCTTTATAACCGACGCTGGCATGACAGGGCCGACGGAATCGGTCATCGGGATGAAAAAGGAGATAATCCTCGAGAGGTTCCTCGGGCAGATGCCGGTAAGGTTCGACGTGGCCACCAAGGGGGTCGAGCTCCAGGGCGTGGTCGTGACCATAGGCCTGGGCGACGGCAAGGCAAGGAAGATCGAGCGGATAAAGATGCCGCTTGAGAAGGAATTGTAAAAAAAGGGGCTATGGACGCTAAAGGTCAGCTTGAGATAATCAAAAGAGGCACCTCAGGGATAATCACCGAGGGAGAGCTCCTTAAAAAGCTCCAGACCTCGGCGGCCAAGGGAAGGCCATTGCGCGTGAAGGCGGGCTTCGACCCGACCGCGCCGGACCTCCATCTGGGGCACACGGTCCTCATACAGAAGCTCAGGCACTTTCAGGAGCTTGGCCATCACGTGCTCCTTCTCATAGGCGATTTCACCGGCATGATAGGCGACCCGACGGGCAAGAACGAGACGAGAAAGCCTCTCACGCGTGAAGAGGTAAAGGCCAATGCCAGGACCTATACATTGCAGGCCTTCAAGATATTGGACGAGAAGAAGACAGAGGTCGTCTTCAACAGCGAATGGATGGAGCGGCTCACCTCCGTGGATATGATAAGCCTCGCCTCAAGGTACACGGTTGCGAGGATGCTTGAGAGGGACGACTTCCAGAAGAGGTACTCCGAGGGCAGGCCCATAGCCATGCACGAGTTCATCTACCCGCTTATACAGGGCTACGATTCAGTGGTCTTGAAAGCGGACGTAGAGCTCGGCGGCACAGACCAGCTCTTCAACCTCCTTGTTGGCAGGGAGCTTCAGAGGGAGATGGGGCAGGAGCCGCAGGTGGTCGTCACAATGCCGCTCCTTGAGGGCACGGACGGCGTACAGAAGATGAGCAAGTCGCTCGGCAACTACATCGGCATAACCGAGAGCGCGGGAGAGATCTTCGGCAAGGTGATGAGCATCTCGGACGAGCTCATGATCAGGTATTATGAACTGCTCTCAGGCGCGAGCGCAGAGCGGGTGGCGGAGATAAGGACGGGCGCGGCGCACCCGCGGGACGCCAAGGAGGCGCTCGCCTTTGAGCTTGTCGAGAGATACTGCGGGCGCGCGGAGGCGGAGAAGGCGAAGGAAGACTTCAAGGCGCTTTTCAGAAAGCGCGAGGTGCCTGATGACGTGCAGGAAGTGGTGCTCGGCGCCGCTGAGGGCCTGGGGTTGGCGAAGGTCCTCGTGAGCGCGGGCCTTGCCGGCTCCACGTCAGAGGCGCGCAGACTCATCGAGCAGGGCGGGGTAAAGATCGACGGACAGAAGGCGGCTGACTGGAAGATGGAGCTCTCCGCTGACAGGCAGGTGCTTATACAGGTAGGCAAACGCTTTTTCAAGAGGGTCTCTTTCGCCTGAGAAGATTTGGCGAACAGTCACGAAGCCCGCTGTTCATGCGCCTTTCGTGAGTACTCTGAAGATCTTCTGGGCTGCCTGATTAAAAAAATCATCGAGACTCATTTTTTATGTTGACAGGGTTTGGGCCATAGGGTATATTTATTAACCCTGCTGCGAAACGGTTTGGCTCTGTCGGGTGTCAGCAAGAAAAAATGAGGACAGAGCAAAAAAGTAGTTGACAGGGATTTTCAGATAGATATAATACACGGATTCGCTGCGGCACTTCAGATCGCTAAAAACCCTTGAACGGGAATAGGCGACATGATAAAGTTAAATTGAGAACATGCCGTCTGCTCTTTGAAAACTAAATAGCAAGCACAGTCAACAAACCTAATCACCCCCTTTAAAAATACCAGTTTCAAAACTTAATTGGAGAGTTTGATCCTGGCTCAGAGCGAACGCTAGCGGCGCGCTTAACACATGCAAGTCGCACGAGAAAGAGGGGCAACCCTTTAGTAAAGTGGCGCACGGGTGAGTAACACGTGGGTAATCTCCCCCCGAGACTGGAATAACCCGCCGAAAGGTGGGCTAATACCGGATAAGACCACGGGACGCAAGTCCTGGGGTCAAAGGCGGGTCAGCAATGGCCTGTCACTCAGGGATGAGCCCGCGTCCCATCAGCTAGTTGGTGAGGTAACGGCTCACCAAGGCTAAGACGGGTAGCTGGTCTTAGAGGACGATCAGCCACACTGGCACTGGAACACGGGCCAGACTCCTACGGGAGGCAGCAGTGGGGAATTTTGCGCAATGGGCGAAAGCCTGACGCAGCGACGCCGCGTGAGGGAAGAAGGTCTTCGGATCGTAAACCTCTGTCGGAGGGGAAGAAACTCCAGGCAGCTAATACCTGCTTGGACTGACGGTACCCTCTGAGGAAGCATCGGCTAACTACGTGCCAGCAGCCGCGGTAATACGTAGGATGCAAGCGTTGCTCGGAATTATTGGGTGTAAAGGGCGCGTAGGCGGCTTGGCCAGTCACGGGTGAAAGCCCCCGGCTTAACCGGGGAATTGCCCGTGATACTACCAAGCTAGAGTACGGGAGAGGGAAGTGGAATTCCTGGTGTAGCGGTGAAATGCGTAGATATCAGGAGGAACACCGGTGGCGAAGGCGGCTTCCTGGACCGATACTGACGCTGAGGCGCGAAAGCGTGGGTAGCAAACAGGATTAGATACCCTGGTAGTCCACGCCCTAAACGATGGGCACTAGGTGTGAGGACCTTTTATGGTCTTCGTGCCGAAGCTAACGCATTAAGTGCCCCACCTGGGGAGTACGGCCGCAAGGTTGAAACTCAAAGGAATTGACGGGGGCCCGCACAAGCGGTGGAGCATGTGGTTTAATTCGACGCAACGCGAAGAACCTTACCTAGGCTTGACATCCGGAGAATCCCCTGGAAACAGGGGAGTGCCCGCAAGGGAGCTCCGAGACAGGTGCTGCATGGCTGTCGTCAGCTCGTGCCGTGAGGTGTTGGGTTAAGTCCCGCAACGAGCGCAACCCTTACACTTAGTTGCCACCGGGTCATGCCGGGCACTCTAAGTGAACTGCCGGCGTTAAGCCGGAGGAAGGTGGGGATGACGTCAAGTCATCATGGCCTTTATGCCTAGGGCTACACACGTGCTACAATGGCTGGTACAGAGGGCAGCAAAGCCGCGAGGTGGAGCAAATCCCAAAAAGCCAGCCCCAGTTGGGATTGCAGTCTGCAACTCGACTGCATGAACTTGGAATCGCTAGTAATCGCGGATCAGAACGCCGCGGTGAATACGTTCCCGGGCCTTGTACACACCGCCCGTCACACCACGAAAGTCAGTTATACCAGAAGTCGGTGAGCTAACCGCAAGGAGGCAGCCGCCTAAGGTATGGCTGGTGATTGGGGTGAAGTCGTAACAAGGTAGCCGTAGGGGAACCTGCGGCTGGATCACCTCCTTTCTATGGAGAATCGGTCCGTGCCCTCGCTTTGGTGGGGCACGGGCTATAATTCAAAGAAAGACTTCATTTAAAGGGAACAGGTCTTGATTGTCGCTTGCTATTTAGTTTGCAAAGAGCAGGGCAGCTCTTTCGCTTGAAGGGCCCGGGCTTTAAGCTTTAAGCCCGCGCGAAGTTTCGGCCCCGCACGCATGGAGGGCCTGTAGCTCAGCCGGTTAGAGCACACGCTTGATAAGCGTGGGGTCGAAAGTTCGAATCTTTCCAGGCCCACCAATACCGTGAAACGTGACCGTGCCTCCTTCCGGCAACGGCAAGATGGTGCGATAAACGGTTTCTCGGGGGTATAGCTCAGCTGGGAGAGCGTCTGGTTTGCAACCAGAAGGTCAGCGGTTCGATCCCGCTTACCTCCACCAAATTACGGCATCTGGAATCAGAAGATTTTTATATAGAACGAAAGTTCTTATCTGTTCTTTGACAATCGAATAGGGTAATAAATCAAGACGCTGAGAATCAATAACCAAGCGCACAAGTATTCTTGGTCAAGCTACTAAGGGCATACGGTGGATGCCTTGGCGTCAGAAGGCGATGAAGGACGTGGTAAGCTGCGATAAGCCTCGGTGAGCCGCAAACAGGCTTTGACCCGAGGATTTCCGAATGGGGCAACCTGGCCGGACAAAATCCGGTCATCTTAAGCTGAATACATAGGCTTAAGAAGCGAACGGGGGGAAGTGAAACATCTCAGTACCCCCAGGAAGAGAAATCAAATGAGATTCCCTGAGTAGTGGCGAGCGAAACGGGAATAGCCTAAACCGGAGAGACGCAAGTTTCTCCGGGGTTGCGGGACCCCGACGTGGGACCCAGAGGGATAGTGGAAGGGCCTGGAAAGGCCTGCCATAGCGGGTGATAGCCCCGTACACGAAATCCTGAAGGGCCCTAGGGAGTTCCCAAGTACCACGGGACACGAGAAATCCTGTGGGAATCCGGGAGGACCATCTTCCAAGGCTAAATACTCACTGACGACCGATAGTGCACTAGTACCGTGAGGGAAAGGCGAAAAGAACCCCGAGAGGGGAGTGAAATAGAACCTGAAACCGTATGCTTACAAACAGTTCGAGGGCTATGCCCGCAAGGGAATGCCTGAGAGCGTGCCTTTTGCATAATGACTCAGCGAGTTACTGTACGTGGCAAGGTTAAGCCGTTAGGTGGAGCCGTAGCGAAAGCGAGTCTGAATAGGGCGATCAGTCGCGTATAGTAGACCCGAAGCGTGTTGATCTACCCATGGCCAGGGTGAAGGGTCGGTAACACGGCCTGGAGGCCCGAACTGGTGATTGTTGCAAAAATCTCGGATGAGCTGTGGGTAGGAGTGAAAGGCTAAACAAAACACGTGATAGCTGGTTCTTCCCGAAATATATTTAGGTATAGCCTCGCAAATTAAGCACCGGGGGTAGAGCACTGGATGGGCTAGGGCCTCTCACGAGGTACCAAACCTAACCAAACTCCGAATACCGGTGACTTCTATTGCGGGAGTCAGTCAGCGGGGGATAAGCTCCGTTGTCGAGAGGGAATCAACCCAGACCGCCAGCTAAGGTCCCTAAATCAAGCTAAGTGGCAAAGGATGTGGAACTACTTAGACACCCAGGAGGTTGGCTTAGAAGCAGCCATCCTTTAAAGAAAGCGTAATAGCTCACTGGTCTAGTGGTTCTGCGCCGAAAATGTACCGGGGCTAAAGCTTGATACCGAAGCTGCGGGTTGGCAGAGTAATCTGCCAGCGGTAGGGAAGCTTTCCAGTAACCTGCGAAGGCAGACCGTGAGGACTGCTGGAGGACCTGGAAGTGCTTATGCTGAGATAAGTAGCGTAAATGTGGGTGCAAAACCCGCACGCCGAAAGTCTAAGGTTTCCTGGGGAAGGTTAATCCGCCCAGGGTTAGTCGGGTCCTAAGCCGAGGCCGAAAGGCGTAGGTGATGGAAAACAGGTTAACATTCCTGTACCACCAGACAAGCGTTTGAGCGAAGGGGTGACGGAGCAGGGTAGGTCATCCGGGTGACGGAAGTCCCGGTTTAAGCCCGTAGGCGGGAAGGATAGGCAAATCCGTCCTTCTGTTAACGTCGAGAGGTGATGAGGAGGAAAGCCGCAAGGCGGACCGAACTGGCTAATCCCATACTTCCAAGAAAAGCCTCGTAGTGAGCTTGTCAGGTGCTCGTACTGCAAACCGACTCTGGTAGACGAGTAGAGAATACTAAGGCGCTTGAGAGAACCCTGGTTAAGGAACTCGGCAATCTAGCCCCGTAACTTCGGGAGAAGGGGTGCCCTCGCCGGTTGTCCGGACTTGCTCCGGAAGGCTGGCTGGGGGCCGCAGTGAAATGGGGGTTGCGACTGTTTAACAAAAACACAGGACTCTGCTAACTCGCAAGAGGATGTATAGGGTCTGACTCCTGCCCGGTGCCGGAAGGTTAAGGGGACGGGTTATTCGCTTCGGCGGAGAAGCTCGGAACCGAAGCCCCGGTAAACGGCGGCCGTAACTATAACGGTCCTAAGGTAGCGAAATTCCTTGTCGGGTAAGTTCCGACCTGCACGAATGGAGTAACGATCATCCCCGCTGTCTCGACCAGGGACTCAGCGAAATTGAATTGCCAGTGAAGATGCTGGCTACCCGCATCAAGACGGAAAGACCCCGTGCACCTTTACTATACCCTGGTATTGGACATTGGAATAGTTTGTGTAGGATAGGTGGGAGGCTATGAACCGGAGGCGCTAGCTTTCGGGGAGCCGACGTTGAAATACCACCCTGATTATTCTGATGTTCTAACCTTGGTCCGTCATCCGGGCCAGGGACAGTGCCAGGCGGGTAGTTTGACTGGGGCGGTCGCCTCCCAAATCGTAACGGAGGCGCGCGAAGGTTCCCTCAGGCTGATTGGAAACCAGCCGGCGAGTGCAAAGGCATAAGGGAGCTTAACTGCAAGACCTACAAGTCAAGCAGATGCGAAAGCAGGTCTTAGTGATCCGGTGGTCCCGCGTGGAAGGGCCATCGCTCAACGGATAAAAGGTACGCCGGGGATAACAGGCTGATCGGGCCCAAGAGTTCACATCGACGGCCCGGTTTGGCACCTCGATGTCGGCTCATCGCATCCTGGGGCTGGAGCAGGTCCCAAGGGTTCGGCTGTTCGCCGATCAATAGCGGTACGTGAGCTGGGTTCAGAACGTCGTGAGACAGTTCGGTCCCTATCTGATGTGGGCGCAGGAGATTTGAGGGAAGCTGTCCTTAGTACGAGAGGACCGGGATGGCGGGACCTCCAGTATTCCAGTTGTTCTGCCAAGGGCAACGCTGGTTAGCTGTGTCCCGAAGGGATAACCGCTGAAAGCATCTAAGTGGGAAGCCCCTCCCAAGATAAGATCTCCCGGGCCGTAAGGCTCCTAAAGGTCACTTGGAGACTACAAGTTTGATAGGCCGGGTGTGTAAGCGCCGCAAGGCGTTAAGCTAACCGGTACTAATCGACCGTGAGGCTTGACCAATTTACTTGTGTGCTTTGGTTATTGATTCCAGGCGTTTTGATTCGATTACCCTATTCGATTTACTTGAAAGCTGAAAGACGCTTTCCCGTGGCCATACCGAGGAGGTCACACCCGTTCCCATCCCGAACACGGCAGTTAAGCTCCTCAGGGCCGATGGTACTACGTGGGCAACTGCGTGGGAGAGTAGGACGCCGCGGGATTTAAAATAAAAATCCGCCAGAAGAAATTCTGGCGGATTTTTTATTGGCCCCAGGCATGAAATGAGTCAATCCAGCATAGTTGGCTTCAGAAGCTCGTCTGCGGCGTACACCAAAAGTACGTCTCGTTAGTCAAACGGCGCGAATAGCCTCGCATATGGAGCTTATTGAGCAGCCTGCACAAAATCTGTTTTTTCCAGCAACCTGTTAAATTGAATTCCTGAGCTTCTTTTCTCTATCAAGTACTGTTCGTACCTTTCTCAGCAGGTCTGTGGGCAGGAGTGGTTTCGAGATAAATTCGAACTCGCCTCCGCGTACGCCCTTTTCCCTGATATGGCCCTCAGCGTAACCGCTCATGAAGACGGCCTTAAGCAGAGGGTCTGTCTTGAGAAGCTCCCGGTATACCTCAAAGCCGTTTTTTCTGGGCATGACCACATCGGTTATCAGCAGCCGGATCCCCTTGTTCTCCCCGAACTTCCTGATCGCTTCATCGCCGTCAGCCGCTTCGACGACGATGTACCCATACTTTTCAAGGGTGAGCCGGAGGAGGCCCCTGATGCTTGAATCGTCTTCAGCCAGCAGTACCTTCTCAGAGCCTCTTGCAGGATGCTCCTGCACCTCGGGCCCGATTTCCTCCACCGCCTGCTCGGTCAAAGGCAGGTATATCCTGAACTCTGTGCCTTCCCCTGGTTCGCTGTAAACGTTTATGTAGCCGTTGTGCTGCTTTATTATCCCGTATACTATCGAAAGGCCGAGTCCGGAGCCTTTGCCGACCTCCCTGGTAGTGAAGAACGGCTCGAATATCCTTTTCATCGTCTCCCGCGGAATCCCCACGCCGGTATCGGAGATGCGCACCATGGCGTATCTTCCGGGCTTCCCGTAACCATAGAGCCCTACGAATTTATCGTCAATGGCCGCAAGCTCTGTCGTTATGGTCAAGACCCCTCCGCCTGGCATGGCAAGGCGCGAGTTCATGGCGAGGTTCATGAGGACCTGTTCGATCTGGCTCCTGTCGGCTCTCACGACAGGCCCGTCCCCCGTGAGGGCTGTCTTTAGCTCTATATCCTCCCCGATGAGCTGCGAGAGGAACTTCTGGAAGTTGGCTATGAGGTCGTTGAGCTTTGTTGGCTTCAGGTCTATCGGCTGCATGCGGCTGAAGGTCAGGAGGTTCTGCGTAAGCTTTCCCCCCTTTATCGCGGAGGTCATGATGTTCTCCACAAACACCCTCGCCGGGTCGTCTTCCCGCAGGTTCGACAGAAGAAGCTCGCCGGCCCCGGTTATCGTGGAAAGGATATTGTTGATGTCGTGCGCGATGCCGCCTGAGAGCTGCCCGATCGCCTCCATCTTCTGGGCCTGCAAAAGCTGCTGCTCGAGCTTTTTTCTCTCAGTTACGTCGCGGAGTATCCCCCTGTACACCATGATCTCGCCTTTTTCGTCGCGGACGGCGTTCACGGTCGCGTTCGCGATGATAACCTGCCCGTCTTTTCTCACGAGGCGCCATTCGAAGTCCTTCACATATCCCCTGCCCCTTATCTCCTCGTTAAACCTCCGTACCTCGTCCCTGTCCTGGCAGAGTTCCTCGAAACTGACCTTCATAAGCTCTTCTTTAGAGGAATAACCGAATAGCTCGACCCCGGAGGTGTTGACGTCGAGGATACTCCCGTTTGGGCCCCTTATTATGATGGCGTCCTTCGATTCCTCAAAAAGGGCCCTGTATTTCCTCTCCGACTTTACAAGCTCTTCTTCCGCGGCCTTGCGCCCGGTGATATCGGAAGTAATGCCAGCTATCCGGACGACCTCGCCCGATGCGTCCTTTACTGGGAAGGCGTGCGTGCGCACCCAGCGGACTTCGCCGTCAGGGCGGACGACCCTGTATTCCTCGTCAAAGGCGCCGAGGGCTTGCCCGGGAAGGGCGGCGAGGACACGCCCCCGGTCTTCCGGGTGTATCAAATCGATGAAAGATCCCAGCCGTTTGTAGAGGCCCTCGCGGGAAAGGCCGAAGACCTTCTCGTATGCCGGGCTGCAGTAGACGACCTCGGAGGAGTCGGGAGAGGTGATCCAGAAGACCTCGTCGACGTTTTCAGAGAGCTGGCGGAACTTCTCCTGGCTCTCCTTCAAGTCCCGCAAAAGGAGGAGACTGTTAAGGCTGTCCGCGACCCTGCGGCCGATCTCCTGGTAGAGCCTCACCTCCTCGTCGGTCCAGTCGCGCGTGTGCGAGCACTGGTGCATGCCGAAGACCCATGGGCTGCCGAGCTTCGGGTAGATGGCCGTGAGGAGCATCGAGCGGATGTTAAAGAGGCTGGCGGTCTGTTGGGGCAGTGCGCGCCCTGACCTGGGGTCATACGCCACCGGGCCGCTGGAAGCGAGCAGTACTCGCAAAATGTCGGCGACCTCCTTCAGTATCGGCAACGTACCGCCTCTGGCGAAGGCCCCCGGGTACTCCTTGCTGGTGCGCTCCATGGGTACGCTAAATTCGGCGGCGTCCGGGTCGCATGGGTAGAAGAGGAAGGCGCGGTTGCTCCCGAATATGGACAGGACCTCTTCAAGGACGTCGGTCATCATCATCTCCAGGTCCTCAGCCTTCCGGATGGCCCTGTCGACTCTCTCGAGATTTTCAAGGAAGCGCAGGTGCGAATGATCATCTTCCGCCTTCCTGATACGCTCGCGCCTTTCGGGGGAGATAGCAAAAAGCCTGGACATGATGCCCTTTATACTCGAACCTGATCTTTCAGGTATGTCCTTTTTTTTCATATGACTGGTTTTAAATTTCTAATTTTAAGCGTCCATAACTACTGGATTTATGTATATATATTTTACCACGAATCTACGTTTCCTTTAAGTATCGCTTTTTTCGTAACTCGCCGGTCAGGTCAGGTTTAAGGCTGGTGGCGAGGAGGTAAAAAGATGATTATTTTCAGTATCAGGACTGAGACGAAGCGTCGGGAACGATTCAGGTGTGAGGGGGTATGACTGAAAAAACACTCTCATTTATAGGGAAGCCGGGTGGGTAATAAAGGCTATACCGCGTCCCCTCTCCGAGAGTTATAAAGATATGTGCCAGGAGAAAGAGGCTGCTATTTTGTAGACGAGCTAATGGCGCAGGCCTATCTGTTTCATGAAGGCCTGGTTATCCCAGAAGAGCCACTCCTCTACCATCACGCCATCCTTCCAGCGTCCGATAGTAGCCATCGGCAGCTTGAAATGCCTGCCGGTCGGGAGGATCGTCTCCCCGCCTACTGTTGCCATAGGTTTTGTGAACGTCCCCTCCATTATTCCCATTACAGCCGTCCACTCGCCTTCAGCGATCTTGATCGGGTGTTCCTTGATCCTCGTATCGGGCGCGTAGACGAACATCATCTTAAGGTCTTCGGTGTGCACGCCGATCCCCATGGTCGTGCGGCCGTCCGGCCAGTGGACGATGATCTCCTTGTCATGGCTTTTATTGAGCTGGTTCCACTTCTGCCCTGAAAAGACGTTGAAATCAAGGTCGTCGAAGGTGTTGAGGTTGTCTTTCTCCATCTGTTCCCTTTCCATTGAATCCCTCCTTGATCTTTCCTGATGTAAAAAAAGGCCGGGATGTCTTTTATCCCGGCCTTTTTATGTTTCGCTGCCATTCGCAAAGGAAGCCCCCTAGTGCAGCGACTTTATCTGGTCGGGGGAGAACTGGCTAAGCTCGATTATCTTAGCCTTCCTCTGCGCGAACTCCGGGATCAGGTCCCTGACCTCATTTTCGGTCCTGGCGTCCACTATGGCGTATCCAGTGTGGTCGCCCTTGCCGCAGCCCCAGTAGAACTTGTTGAGGGTGTCCTTGCCCTTCGCGAGGACCTCATCCAGCTCTCTCAGGCACTCTTCCTTTGTATGGTGGGACTCTATCAGGTATTTCATCGCGGTCTACCTCCTTGGTGGTTTTGTTGATATTGATTTTTATTTTCATTTTATTCCCAAAACGGCGGCAAGTCAAATAACCGCACCTCAAGAGTGACGCTTTTAAAAAGGGCGTTGATAACCGCCCCTTTTTGGAATAAAATCATCGGGTCCTTCCATTTTCCTATGAATATTCAGGCTTCGAGAATAGCTCAGGCCGCGGTCCTGACAGCGGCGGTACTCCTGCTTCTGGCCCCGTTCGCGGGCAAGGCGTTCCATATAGACGACCCGATGTACATCTGGGCCGCCAGGCAGATACTCGATTCCCCGGCGGACTTCTACGGCTTCCAGGTGAACTGGGAAGGGTATATGGCGCCGATGGCAGAGGTGATGCAGAACCCGCCGGGGGTCTCTTATTTCATCGCGGCCGCGTCAACGGTCGCCGGCTTTGGCGAATACGGACTGCATATCGCCTTTTTGATCCCTGCCCTTGCGGCGGCTTTCGGCACACTGGCGCTGGCGAGAAGGTTTACCGCCAGCCCTCTGTTGGCATCTCTTGTTGCGATAGCGACCCCTGTGTTCGCTGTCTCCGCCAGCACCGTGATGAGCGACGTGCTTATGGTCGCCTTCTGGGTATGGTCGATAGAGACCTGGGTGTCCGGCACTGATAAGGGCGACCACAGACGGCTTGCCATCGCGGCGACTCTAGCGGGCCTTGGCATATTGACCAAGTACAACGCCGTGAGCCTTTTTCCACTCCTGGCGGCGTATTCTTTGATGAAACGCAGGCCCGGCCACCTTCTCTGGCTCCTTTTTCCGGCGCTCATGCTCTTAGGTTTTGAGGCCGCAACCGCCGAGATGTATGGAAGGGGGCTTTTTTCCAAGGCTGCTGCCTACTCCTCGATGATAAAGGGCCTCCTTGCGACCGGCGCGGCTGAAAAGGGGTTTACCGGACTCCTTTTTGCAGGCGGCTCTTTTCTTCCGGTCCTTTTCTTTCTTCCATTTATCAGGAATTTCAAGGTATACGCGGCTGTTATTCTATTCGCTTCAGTTGCGCTCATCGTATTGCTTCTAAGCGGCGGCGTCGGCGGTATGCGAGTCTATCGTGAAGGGGGGCTCGATTGGGCGTTTATGGCCCATGCCATAGTCTTCTCCGCCGCCGGGGGCGGTCTTCTGGCTATAGCGGTCTCAGACCTCCTCCGGGAGCGTGACCCTAAAGCGGTGCTGCTCTTTTTGTGGGTTGCGGGGACATTCGTCTTTTCCGGCTTTGTGAACTGGACCACAAACGGCAGAACGTTGCTGCCGATGGCGCCAGCATTCGGCATATTGATAGCGCGGGCCACAGGCGCTCGTCGCGCAGGTTTTTCAAGCTGGCGTCTTTTGCCGCTTCTCCCGGCCTTTCTCGTCGCGCTCCTCGTCTCGGCGGCAGACTTTAGTCTCGCCAATTCAGCGAGGGAGGCCGCGCGGACTTTGCTCACCAGGTACTCGCAGCAGAATTCTGCCAGCGCCCTCTGGTTTCAGGGCCATTGGGGGCTCCAGTACTATGTCGAGGCATGGGGCGGGCGGGTCATCGATTGGAGGAGTACGGTACTGAAGAGAGGGGACCTTGTCGTCATCCCCCTTAATAATTACGATCTGGTCCTTCCGCTGGAGAGGCTTTCTCTGGCCGATAAGCTCAGCCTCCCGCTGATGTCCGGTGCTTCTACCATGCACCCTTCCGCGGGATCGAGCTTTTACGCGAGTATCCGGAACCCGTTGCCTTTCGCGTTCTGTCTTGATGCCGGGGAAGATTATTTCATCATGAGGGTAAGGGAGGATATAGACCTGCCGGCGCTCCTGCCTGGCGCGATCTCAAAGGCCAGAAGGGGGCCGGACAGATGAGAGAGCGAAGGACAAAAATAAAAAACCCCTTCCATTTTGGAGGGGGTTTTCAGATTTCATAAAGACCTGTTTTTTATTCTACCTTGTATTTCAGATAGCATTCGCCGACGGGGCCCGGCTTCTCGCTTCCTGTAAGCTCCACGTGGGCCTTAAGCCCCTTGCCCATAGCCGATTTTACAAGCTGGCTTATCGGGCAGTAGCCCTTTCCTCCAGACCGCCTCAGTATCTCGTTCCCCTGGCATATGTCGCAACCCTTGACGTAAAGGGTTGCCGCGCCGTCCGAGAAGCTCAGTTCAGTTATGTCTGCGAACCTGAAAGGCCCTCTCATCCAGGCCTCCATCGCCTTTTTGAAATCCTCCTTGCCTTCAGGCAGCGAGGCAAGCGTTTTAAGCCACCTGTTCGCCAGGAGCGAGCCTATCCTGGCGTTATATTTTACGGCCTCATCTCCGAGTGATTCGAAGACCGAGGCGTGGTAAGCGGCAAAGAACTCCTTTGAGAAATCATGCGAGGACATAGCCTTCCTCCTTGTTTAGTAGTTGCGCAATTCCTAAATTATCATAAGCGCGTACCCTTTGTCAAGGTTTCTAAAAGGCGCGATAGAAGGGGCTCTCCTTGATGGATCTGGCAATTTCCTTTTTGTAATCAGCCGTGTACTGTCTGCCAAGCTGCCATCTACACAGCTTCACAAAAGCCCGTACTTCATAAAAACCTAAATCTTTTAACCGAATGACCGAAGAGTTAATAAGGTTTTTCCGAATTGGTGCGGCAGTTGGTTGGCAGCAAGGTCTACAAATGGCGTAACTGCCATATTTACCTTGACTTTTTGGTCGGCAAGGGGTAAGTTTTGATTGAAAACCGCATGCTTTAAAAGGGGGCCTCATAATGGCAAAAAGGATACTTCTGGCAGACGACTCAATAACAATCCAGAAGGTCATCTCGATAACTTTCGCCTCTGAGGACTATGAGCTTGTTATAGCCGGTGATGGCGATACAGCCGTTAAAAAAGCCAGGGAGGCGAGGCCTGACCTCGTAATGGCCGATGTGGCGATGCCCGGCAAGACAGGCTACGAGGTATGTGAGGCTGTAAAGAACGACCCGGCCCTCAAGGGCGTCCCTGTGCTCCTGCTGGCCGGCACCTTCGAGCCCCTTAACAAGGACGAGGCATTAAGGGTCGGCGCTGACGACAGCATAATAAAGCCGTTTGAGTCGCAGGAGCTGCTGGATAAGGTCCGCGATCTCCTTTCCGTTGCCGGCACTGGCACAGTCGAAGCGGCTGTGCCCGCAAGCCCACAACCTTCTGAAAGCGAGTTGGGGGCTGACATCTGGTCTGCCGGGGATTTTCTGAGCGCCCCTGAGGAATTCGAGGAAAGAAAAGAAGAGACGGGGGCCGCCCCTGACCTTGATTTCCTCTCTTCAGGCGCTCTCTTCGAGGAAGAGGCGCACAAAGAGGAGGAGGGGCGCGAAAGTGACTTTACCGACCTCGTCATCCCTGATGAAGAGATGAAATCCGATACTAAAGAGGAGCGGAAAGAGGAATCGCCCATCGATTTATCCGCCTCGCCCTTTGACCTCAGTCAGTTCGATGCCTTCAAGCCCGAGCATACAAAGCCTGAGCCCGCCTTCGACATGGGCGTATTCGATACCTTCATAGAGGAAGAAGAGAAGAAGGCAGAGACGGTAGAGCTGGATACGTTCGAACCAGAGCCCGTGAAACCCTGGGAAGTCTCTCAGGGTGAGCCTGTAAAACCATTCTGGGAGGATTTTGCCTCGATAGAGCAGGCGGTTGAAACCAGGGATGAGCAGACAACCGCTGAGCCGGACCTCCTTGAGATACATGAAGAGGTGATGGAGGCGCCGTCAAGGGCGGAAGAGGGGATATTTGCCGAGGCAAGGCCGCTACGCGAGCTGATATCGGCCCCCTCAAGGACAGAGCCGCAGGTCTCGGAGGATGAGGTCAGGAAGGTAGTAGAGCGCGCCGCTGACAGGGTGGAGGAGAGGCTTATAGCCGACCTCAACTTGAAGCTTAAGAAGGCTGAGGCCCAGGTGGCCGATGCGATTGAGAAGACCGCCGCGAGGGTGGAAGAGAAGCTCAGGGCTGACCTTAACGCGAAGCTCGCCAAGGTCGATTCGATCGTGGCCGAGGCGGCCCGTAGCGCATTGGTGAAGATGGAGGAGAGGCTTAAATCAGAGCTTGGCACCAGGCTTGAGAAGAGCCTTGCCATACCGAAGGAGCAGGTCGAGGCGATCGTTGCCAGGACATCGAAGCAGGTCGTAGAACACGTGGCGTGGGAGGTCCTCCCGGAGTTGGCCGAGCGTCTCATAAAGACCGAAATAAGCAAGGTCAAGGAAGCACTCGTCAGGCTCAGATAACCCTCTGAAAATTGTTCTTTTTCCTGATCTCTACCTCAGAAAAAATATCTAATTTTTAGAGATAGGATAGATTTACTTTCTCTACCGTCCACATGGCGGTAGAGAATTTTTTGTTTTTTTAAAGGCCGTTCCAATTTATAATCAATAATTGACCTGCGGCTGGACCGTTGCTTCAGGCCTTTCCGCTAAAATATCCTGAAAATCTGGAAGGTGTAGATGAGCGAGAAGACGCTTGAGAAGACATATGAACCTGGCTCCGTAGAGGCGCGCTGGGCTTCTTTTTGGATAGACCAGTCGCTCGCGACCCCTGACCTTGCCTCAGGCAAGCCGGGTTTTTCAATGGTCATCCCCCCGCCCAACATAACCGGCGCTCTCCACCTCGGCCACGCCCTCAATTCAACCCTGCAGGACATACTCGCGAGGTTCAAGCGTATGCGCGGCTACAACGTCCTGTGGCTCCCGGGCATAGACCACGCAGGGATCGCCACCCAGAACGTCGTTGAAAAGCAGCTTGCGGCAGAGGGGCTCGACAGGCACCAGCTCGGCAGGGAGGCCTTCATAGAGCGCGTCTGGAAGTGGAAGAACGAATCGGGCGGCACGATAGTCAATCAGCTTAAGAGGATAGGCGCCTCCTGCGACTGGACGAGGCTACGCTTTACCATGGACGAAGGGTTATCTCGCGCGGTGCGCGAGGTCTTCACAAGGCTCTATAAGGAAGGGCTCATATACCAGGGCGACTATATCATAAACTGGTGCCCGAGGTGCCATACCGCCCTGTCAGACCTTGAGGTCGAATTCAGCGAGACAGACGGGAGCCTCTGGTACATGGAGTACCCGCTTGTCGAGCCGGTGGGGGGCTTGAAGTCCCTTACAGTTGCTACCACAAGGCCCGAGACCATGCTCGGCGATACGGCGGTGGCCGTGAACCCGGAGGACGACAGGTACAAGGGGCTTATAGGAAAGAAGATAAGGCTCCCGTTTGTCGACAGGGAGATACCGGTCATAGGGGATGATTCGGTCTCGATAGAGTTCGGCACAGGCGCTGTCAAGATCACCCCGGCGCACGACTTCAACGACTTCGAGGTGGGAAGGCGCCATAATCTACCGTCCATAAAGGTAATGGACGAGAGCGCCCGCATGAACGAGAACGCCGGTCCATTTAAGGGCATCGACAGATACGAGGCGAGAAAGAGGATAGTCGCCGGGCTTGAGGAAAAAGGGCTCCTCCAGAAGATAGACAGGCACAAGCTGATGCTCGGCGGCTGTTACCGCTGCTCTACAGTCGTAGAGCCGACGCTCTCGAGGCAGTGGTTCGTGAAGGTCGGCCCGCTCGCGGAGCCGGCGATAAAGGCGGTCGAGGAAGGTAATATCAGGTTCGTCCCGAAGAACTGGGAGAACCTGTACTTCGACTGGATGAGGAACATCCGCGACTGGTGCATCTCCCGCCAGATATGGTGGGGGCACAGGATCCCTGCCTGGCACTGCAAGGACTGCGGCGCCGTGACGGTAGATACAGTCGACCCCACAGCGTGCTCCGGTTGCGGCAGCAGGGATATAGAGCAGGACCCGGACGTTCTCGACACATGGTTCTCTTCGGCCCTGTGGCCATTCTCTACGCTCGGCTGGCCTGATAAGACCGAAGAGCTTAAGGCCTTCTACCCCACAGCCGTCCTCTCGACAAGCTTCGACATCATATTCTTCTGGGTCGCCAGGATGATAATGATGGGGCTTAAGTTCGCCGGAGGCGAGCCTTTCAAGGACGTATATATCCACGCCCTCATAAGGGACGCCAAGGGGCAGAAGATGAGCAAGAGCAAGGGGAACGTCATAGACCCCCTTGTGATGATGGAGAAGTACGGTACCGACGCGCTCCGGTTCACCCTCGCCGTGCTCGCTGCCCAGGGCAGGGACATAAAGCTGGCGGAAGAGCGCATATCAGGCTACAGGAACTTCTGCAACAAGATATGGAACGTCGCGAGGTTTACTCTCATGAACCTCGAAGGCCACGTGGAAGGGCTCGATGAGGCGGGCTTCAACATCGCCGACAGATGGCTGTGGCATAGGCGGAACGTCTGCATCCGCGAGGTCTCGGAAGCGATAGAGGGGTACAGGTTCGACGAGGCCGCAAGAGCCCTTTACAGGTTCGTCTGGCACGAGCTCTGCGACTGGTATGTCGAGCTTGTAAAGCTCGACTTGAGGGGCGAGAACGGCCCTGAAAGAAAGCTCATCGCGCAGCAGGTGCTCGCTGCGGTCCTCATGGATACCATGAAGCTCCTCCATCCGTTCATGCCCTTTATTACCGAAGAGATAGCCGAGAAGCTTCCAGGGGCTCCGAAGAGCCTCATGTCAAGCGAGTTCCCGAAAGAGGGGACCGCTTACCCTGAGGATGCCGCCCGCATGGAAGAGGTAATGGACGTAATAAGGGCCGTGAGGAACATAAGGACCGATATGAACGTCGCGCCATCGGCCACGACCGACTGCACCTGCTATTCGCTGGACGCAGGCGTACGCGAGATCCTATCGGCTGGCGCGGATTATATAAGGCTCCTGGCCAGGGTAAAGGAGCTTGTGATAGCCGAATCAGGCGAGAGGCCGAGCGACGCGGTGTCGGCCCTCGCGGGCGGAGGCGACCAGAAAAAGGTCGAGGTCTTCGTTCCGCTTGGCGGCCTTGTGGATTTCGAGGTGGAAGAAAAGAGGCTCGTAAAAGAGCTTGAGAAGACGGTGGCCGAGAAGACGGGTGTGGCGAAAAAGCTTTCCAACAAGGAGTTCACCGACAAGGCCCCTGCCGAAGTGGTCGAGAAGGACAGGGCCAGGCTCGATGCCCTCGAGGAGAAGACAGATAAGCTCAAGGCCGGGCTTGAGCGCATAAGGAGCATAAGGGCTTGAGGAAAAAAACAAACGAAGAGACCGGCCTCAGGGAATTCTCGGAGCTGTTGATACGCGCGGCCCTTGAGGAGGACATAGGCTCAGGAGATATAACCACCGGTGCCATCGTCAGGAAAGGGTGCTCCGGGGCTGCCGAGTTCATCGCCAAGGAAGATATGGTCGTGGCAGGCCTCTTTATCCCTGAGATGGTATTTAAACGCCTCGATAAAAAATCTCGCTTCAGGGCAAGGTTCAAAGACGGCGGTCATGTAAGGAAGGGAGAGGTCATCGCGACAGTTTCCGGCACGCTCAGCGCGCTCCTGACAGGGGAAAGGGTGGCCTTGAACTTCCTCCAGCGCCTCTCCGGAATAGCGACCAGGACTAACGAGTTCGTAAAGAGGCTGAAGGACCCGGAGGTAAGGCTCCTCGACACCAGGAAGACCACGCCGTGCCTGCGCGCCCTTGAGAAGTACGCCGTAAAGGCGGGAGGCGGCACGAACCACCGGTTCGGGCTCTTCGACTGCGTCCTCATAAAGGACAACCATATAAAGGCCGCCGGATCTGTTGCCGCCGCTGTCCAGGCCGTAAGAAAGAAATACAACGGTTCGCTTCCCATAGAGGTAGAGGTCACGGACCTGAAAGAGACGAAAGAGGCGGTAGCCTCTGGCGCGGACATAATCATGCTCGACAACATGGACTTGAGGCGTATAAGGCAGGCCACCAGGGAGATAGGCGGCAGGGCGTTCGTAGAGGTCTCCGGCAACATAAACCTTGATAACGTTGGCGCGGTCTCGGTGACCGGGGTCGATTTCATCTCAGTCGGCGGCCTCACCCATTCGGCGAGGGCTGTAGACATAAGCATGGAAGTGGTATCGTTATGCGGGGCAAAGGCCCGGAAGTCGAGATAGTAAGGCTCCTTAAATCCGGCGGAGAGTTTGTCTCCGGGCAGCGCCTGAGCGCCACCCTTGGCGTATCGAGGACCGCCGTATGGAAGCAGATCGAGGCCTTGAGGAAGATGGGTTACCGTGTAGAGGCCAGCCCTTCGAAGGGTTACAGGCTTGCCGGGCAGAGGCCTTTTAACGGGGTCGAGGTATCCTCACTCCTCGAAACCGAAATAATAGGCAAGCGTATACACTTCTACGACGAGATCGGCTCGACAAACGTAAAGGCCTTTGAGCTGGCAAGAGGCGGTGAGGGCGAAGGGGCCGTAGTCCTTGCGGACAGCCAGACCGGCGGCAAGGGCAGGATAGGCAGGCGGTGGGAGTCTCCCCCAGGGCTCAACCTGTACGCTTCTATCATATTGAGGCCGCCAGTTGCTCCGCAGGAGGCGCATGCGCTGACATTTTTAGCGGCTGTAGCAACTGCAGAGGCGGTAGCAAAGGTATGCCCGGTAAGGCCTGTCGTCAAATGGCCGAACGACATACTGCTTGATGGTGGCAAGGCGGCTGGAATACTCCTTGAGATGGACTCAGAGCCCGACAGGGTCCATTTCGTGGTAATAGGTATAGGCGTGAACATTAACGAAACGCAGTCCATGTTCCCTGAATATATACGGAATACCGCGACTTCTCTGCGTGAGAAGGCCGGGGACGCCATCGACAGGGCCGAGTTTGCCCGTCATCTTTTATCGGGCGTCGAGGTGTGGTATAAGATATACTTATCTCAGGGCTTTACCCCTGTTCTTGCCGAGTGGAAGAGGTATTTCGGATTCGAGGGGAAGCCCGTGAGGGTCACCTCTTTTGAAAGCGTGAAAGAGGGCACCTGCCTCGGGGTGGACGCCTCAGGGGCGCTGCTTTTAAAGATGGCTTCCGGGGATGTAGTGAGGGTTGTCTCCGGTGACGTGGAGGCGGCGGGATAACGAGGTGCTGCTCGCGGTCGATATAGGGAACACGAACATAGTCCTTGGCGTTTTCAGGCAGCAGGCCCTCAAAGGCCACTGGAGGATCTCTACCGTAACGCGCAAGACGGCAGATGAGTACGGGGCAGGCCTCATCGCCTTATTATCCGCCGCTGATCTTTCGAAGAACGATATAAAGCGCGCGATAATATCTTCGGTCGTCCCGGCGCTCGACCAGGTCTTCAAAGAGGCGCTATCAAGGTATTTAGGCGTTGACCCCCGTGTGGTCACGCACGAGAACTGCGGCATGCCGGTCCTCACGGATAATCCTGAGGAGGTCGGGGCAGACAGGCTCGTGAACGCCGTAGCGGCATACAGCGCCCATAAAGGGGCGCTCATAGTGGTAGACTTCGGCACGGCCGTAACATTTGACTACGTGACCGAGAACGGAGAGTACGCCGGCGGCATAATAGCCCCTGGCATCGGGATATCGACCGAGGCGCTTTTCGCGAGGACGGCAAAGCTTCCGAGGATAGAGCCGGGAAGGCCTTCGAAGCTCATCGGCACCAGCACGGTAGAGTCCATGCGCTCAGGCGTTTTCTACGGATTTCTCGGCCTGGTAGACGGCATCATCGAACGGATGATGAAAGAGGTCGCCACAGGGCCGAGGGTTGTCGCCACAGGGGGGCTCGCCACCATTGTGATAGGTGAATCAAGGTACATAACCGGGGCCGACGAGTTCCTGACGCTCGAGGGGCTGCGCATAATAGACGAAGGGGCTGAACAGTAGATGTCTGAAGGACGAGAGCACTTCATATCCGGAAAAAGGTTCCTCAAGGAAGAGAACATGGACAGGGCGCTCCGGGCCTTTGACAAGGCATGGAAAGAGGATAAGGAAAACGCCGAGTACATGTCCTATTACGGCATGCTGAAGGCCTTGCGGGGCGGCGAGATCGGCCTGGGGCTCGAGTTCTGCACGAGGGCCATAAAAAAGGAGTTCTTCAGGGCCGAGTTCTATCTCAACCTCGGGAAGGTGTACATGGCCGCCGGCAACAAGAAAGGGGCCATAAAGGTCTTTAAGAAAGGCTTGAAGTACGACGCTGCCAATGAGGAGATGAACGACCTCCTCATTCAGCTTGGTTTCAGGAACAGGCCGGTCATCTCGGCACTCGACAGGTCAAACCCTGTGAACAAGCTGCTCGGGATATTTTTCAGGAGGACGCTTCCGAACCTGATAGGAAAGAAAAGGAGCTAAGAGAGATCCTCAACCAGAAGGAGGTGGGGTTTGTGGAAGTCTCCCTGGATAAAAAAAGAAACCTTTCGATAATCGCCCACGGGGGCGCGGGCAAGACCTCGCTCGCTGAGGCGATGCTCTTCAACGCGAAGGCGACAGACAAGCTCGGAAGGGTGGACGACGGAACGTCTCACCTGGACTTCGAGCCCGAAGAGCTAAAACGCAAGATCACCATCTCCGCGGCCGTCCACCACTATGACTGGAGCGGATGCCGGGTAAATATCATCGATACCCCCGGCTTTTCAAACTTCCTCACCGAGACAAGGGACTCGCTCAGGGTGGTGGGCGGGGCCGTAGTGATCCTTAGCGCCATCTCAGGCGTAAAAGTCCAGACTGAAAAGATATGGGAGTTCGCTGACGCTTTCGAGGTCTGCAGGATCGCGTTCGTCAATAAGATGGACCGCGAGAGGGCGAGCTTCCTTCGCGCGGTGGACGACATGGAGAAGGTACTCAAGGTAAAGGGCGTCCCCATGCAGATACCCATAGGTGAGGGGCCGGACTTCAAGGGGCTCGTCGACCTCGTATCTATGAAGGCATATCTTTACAGGGACGACGGCTCCGGTTCTTTCGAGGCCGCGGACATCCCCAGGGAGATGTCCGCCACGGCCGCTTCGATGAGGGAGAATATGCTTGCTGCCGTAGCCGAGGCGGACGAATCGCTTACGGAGAAGTACCTGAACGGGGAAGAGATAACCGCCGAAGAGCTTGAACGTGGCATAAGGGAAGGGGTCTTGACGCGCCGGTTCATCCCCGTATATCTCGGGTCAGCCGTCAGGAACATGGGCGTCAACCTCCTTATGGACGCCGTAAACCTCGCACTGCCCTCGCCGCTGGACAAGGGGGTCATAAGGGGACATATAAGGGGCATAAGCCCGAAGACCGGCGCAGAGATAGAGATCGAGCCTGACCCTGGCGCCCCGTTCTCTGCCTTTGTCTTCAAGTCCATCATAGACCCGTTTACCGGGAAACTATCCATCTTCAGGATATTCTCCGGCAGCCTTCACGCCGACGCTACGGTCTACAACCCCGCGCGGGACGTTAAGGAGAAGCTTGGGCATCTGTTTTTGATGGAGGGTAAAAAGCTCAAGGAAGTACAGAAGGCCGAGGCGGGAGATATCGTGGCCGTGGCAAAGCTCAAGGACACCCACATAGGGGATACGCTCTGCGACGTGGCCGAACCCGTCAAATTCGCGCCGTTCCCGCCTGTTGCCGCCGCTCTTTCATACGCCATACACCCGAAGACAAAGTCTGACGAGGACAAGGCCCCTTCGGCGATTGAGAAGCTCATGGAAGAGGACCCCAGCCTTGATTTCAGGATGGACGAGCAGACGCATGAGTTCCTCCTTTCCGGGGTGGGGCAGGTGCACCTTGAGGTCTCTGTTGAGAAGCTCAAGAGGAAGTACGGCTGCGAGGTGGAGCTCAAGACGCCGAGGGTGCCGTACAAGGAGACCATAAGGTCGCACGTGAAGGTGCAGGGCAAGTACAAGAAGCAGTCCGGCGGAAGGGGGCAGTACGGCGACACCTGGCTGGATATCACCCCGCTTCCCAGGGGCAAGGGCTTCGAATTCGTCGACCAGATAACCGGAGGGGCTATCCCGAGGCAGTTTGTGCCTGCCGTTGAAAAGGGGATAAGGGAGGCGATGCAGACAGGGGTGCTCGCGGGGTTCCCGGTAGTTGACTTCAGGGTCGCGCTCTATGACGGGACCTACCATTCGGTAGACTCCTCCGAGATGGCCTTCAAGATAGCGGCGTCAATGGGCTTTAAAAAGGGGATGGAGCAGGCGCACCCTGTTATCCTTGAGCCTGTAATGAAGATGGAGATAAGCGTGCCGGATGACAAGCTCGGCGACGTGATAGGCGATATAAACGCGAGGCGCGGCAAGATCCTCGGCGCGGAGCCCAAGGCAGGGAGCCAGACGATAAACGCGCTCGTGCCGATGTCGGAGGTCATCACCTACGCCACCGACCTCCGTGGGATGACGGGCGACAGGGGCATATTCACGATGGAGTTCTCCCACTACGAGGAGGTGCCGACGTACTTGAGCCAGAAGATAATAGCCGCCCACAAGCCAGAGAAGGAGAGGGTGCAGTAACAGGATGAAGGTCAGGCAGGAGCTGCTTAAGTACATCTCTCCTTCGGAGCCCGTGGAAGTACGGCTGTCTATCGCCCGGAGGGACAGGTCCTGGGGCCTGTCAGTGGGCGACGAGGTAACGGTCCTTTTTATCCTGGGCTTTGACAAGGATAGCTCGATCGCACAGGCGGCAAGGAAGAGCCTGGAGGCGTACCCTGCCCATGGGCTCATAGCGGCTCTCGACGAGAAGCTCGACCCGCTCGTCATAAAAAAGGTGCTTGAGATAAAGCAAGAGGACGAGGCGATACAGATAATGGCCGCGCTCAACCCGAATACCGATGACGACACCCTCCGGCGCCTTGCCGAGACGGGGCCGGAAGAGGTCGTCGCGGCCCTGTCCGACGACAAGGAGCTGCTCGCCAGGAAACCTTATCTGGCTGACGCACTGATGAAAAACCCGCTTACCGGCAAGACGATCGCAGCAACGCTTCTTCAAGGTGGCGGCCCCGCGCCTGCCGCAAAGCCGGGTCCAAAAAAAGATGAGCCGCAGCCCCTTCACCAGGACCTGACCGACGAGAAGCGGGCCAAGGCAGACGAGCAGAATATCTTCAAGCTCGTCTCCCAGATGTCGATGGGGCAGAAGCTCAAACTCGCGCTTAGCGGGAACAAGGCGGCAAGGGAGCTCCTCGTAAGGGACTCCAACAAGATGATCGCGATGGGGGTACTTAAGAACCCGAGGATCACCGAGGAGGAGGTACAGAGGGTAACGCTTTCCAAGGGGAGCAGTGACGAGATACTCCGCCATATCGCCAGGAACAAGGAATGGATGAAGAGCTACAGCATCAGGATCGGCGTGCTCACAAACCCCAAGACCCCGCTTACGGTATCCCTCAAGCTCCTTGAATATGTATATGAAAAGGACATCCAGGGCATTTCCAAAAGCAAGAGCATACCTTCCGCCCTGGCCTCTGCGGCGAGAAGAAGGCTCGAAGAGAAGGGCAAGCGCTGAATGCCGCTGGGGGTCCATATATCCATAGCCGGGGGGATATCCAGGTCTGTCGAGCGGGCGCTGGGGCTCGGATGCGACGCCATGCAGATATTCGGCAGGAACCCGAGGAGCTGGATATACTCGCCGCTCGCTCCAGCCGAGGCGGGGCTTTTCAGGGCAAAAAGAAAAGAGAGCGGCATATGGCCTGTCGTGGTACATACTAACTACCTCATAAACCTCTCTTCCCCTGATGACGCCATCTATCACAAGTCGATCGACATATTCTCAAAGGAGCTTGGCATAGCCGAGGCCATAGGGGCCGACTACCTCGTCACCCACCTCGGAAGCCCGCAGGACATGGGTTCCGCCTTTGCTGTAAAAAGGGTGGCCGCCGCGCTCAAAGAAGTCGCGGGAAGCGGCCTCGGCCGCTCAACACGCATACTTTTCGAGAACACATCAGGCGCGGGCTACGGCTTCGGCAGCTCTCTTTCAGATATAGGCGAGTTGATAAGGAAGGCCGAAGGGGTGGGGCTTGAAACAGGGCTCTGCTTCGACACATGCCATGCCTTCGCGGCAGGCTATGACTTCTCAACCCCTGGCGAGGCGAAGGCGCTCGTGAAGACGATAGGTTCTGAGGTGGGGTTTGGCAACCTCAAGACCATCCACCTGAACGACTCGAAAGGGCGCATGGGCTCCAAACTCGACAGGCACGAGGAGATAGGCAAGGGCACGATCGGCCTTGAGGCCTTCGGTTTTTTCCTCAACAACCCGAAGATAAAGGGCGTACCGATGATACTCGAGACCCCGAAAGACTCTGACGAGGACGACCTCCGGAACCTAGACGCCGTAAGGAGGATATTGGGGTAAGTTGGGCCTTGAATTCAAGGCATGTTATGGTTTAGGATTGTTTTTTAACGATTCAAGGAGGCGATGGGAAAAGATGTACGACCTGGTAATAATAGGCGGCGGCCCGGCAGGGCTCACCGCGGGGATATACGCCCAGAGGGCGAGGCTTAAGACCGTGCTGCTGGAAAAGCAGATGGTCGGCGGGCAGATAGCCGTGAGCGACATCATAGAGAACTACCCCGGCTTCCCTTCAATAAGCGGGGCCGGGCTCATGGAGAAGTTCGAGGAGCACGCCAGGGGGCTTGGCCTTGAGATAAAGCTCGTGGACGTCCAGAATATCGCCCTTGAAGGCGCGGTAAAGGTGATAAAGACCTCTGAAGGGGAGATAAGGGCCAAGGCCGTTATAGTGGCGACCGGGGCGAGCCCCAAGAGGCTCGGCGTGCCGGGGGAGAAGGAGCTTACCGGAAAGGGCGTTTCCTACTGCGCTACATGCGACGGCCCGTTCTTCAGGAACCTCAAGGTCCTGGTCGTTGGCGGGGGCGATACCGCCGTCAAAGAGGCCGTATACCTTTCCAGGCTCGCCTCAAAGGTCTACATCTCTCACCGCAGGGACAAGTTCAGGGCCGAGAAGATGCACCAGGAGAAGATGGAGGCGACCCCCAATATCGAGATGCTCAAGAGCCATGTCCTCCATGAGATAAAGGCCGAAGGAGGCCTCGTCAGGTATGTCGTGCTGGAAGACCTCAAGAGCAGGGAGAAGAAGAGTATCGATGTCGAAGGGGTATTCATATTCGTAGGCATAAACCCGACCACCGATTTCGTGGACGTAGACAAGGATAGCGGCGGCTTCATAAAGACAGACCAGAGGCTTACGACCAGCACGCCGGGCATATTCGCCGCTGGCGACTGCCGCACCACGCCGCTTCTTCAAGTCGCCACAGCCGTTGGAGATGGCGCCATAGCGGCTTCGTTTGCCATAGATTACGTAGAGGAGTTCGACACAAAGGCCAAAAACGTGTGAGGAGGCTTTGTGGCCGGTCCCAACCGGAACCTCGGCTTGACTATAGTCTCCCTTGGTGGCAACGCCATCATAAGGCGGGGCCAGCGCGGCGCTATCGAAGAGCAGTTCGATAACGCCGACAGGGCCTCTTCTGTCATAGCCGGGCTCGCAGCCAGAGGGGTCCCCCTCGTCATCACTCACGGCAACGGCCCCGTGGTAGGCAATATCGTAATAAGGAACGAGGCCGCAAAAGACGTAATCCCGCCAATGCCCCTTTATATAGCCGGCGCCGACTCTCAGGGAGGCATCGGCTTCATGCTCCAGCAGACCCTTTTAAACCGCTTGATGAAAGAACGTTCAAAAAAAGATGTCGCGACTCTTATAACTCAGGTCGTGGTCGATACCTCCGACCCGGCCTTCAAAGACCCCACAAAGCCCATAGGGCCGTATTATACGCCTTTGGAGGCCGAAACCCTATCAAAGGAACGGGGGTGGATTATGAAGGAGGACAGCCACAGGGGCTACAGGCGCGTGGTGCCTTCTCCAAGGCCAGTAAGGATAATAGGGTCAACGGTTATAAAGAGGCTGACGGAAGACGGCGTTATAGTAATAGCCGCCGGTGGAGGGGGCGTGCCTGTTGTGGACGTTGGCAACGGGATTGTAAGGGGGGTAGACGCGGTAATAGACAAGGACCTTACGACCGCTCTCCTCGGCAAGGATATCGGGGCCGTTACTTTCATCGACCTTACGCAGGTCGATAATGTCTACCTCGATTATGGGGAGCCAGGACAGAGGGCTGTCTCGGAGATGAGCGTGGTGGAAGCTCAAAGGTATCTTGAAGAAGGGCAATTCGCCCCTGGCTCCATGCGCCCGAAGATAGAGGCGGCGATAGGCTTTTTGCGCTCCGGCGGGCGAGAGGTCATAATAACGTCGCCTGAGCTTGCGGAAGAGGCGTTGGAGGGCAGGGCAGGCACAAGGATAGTGCCTTAAGCCTGAACGTCTGGATTCTGTGCCTTAAGTGCTCCACTTCAATCGCGTTTCATGATATCTTTACGGTACGAGGTAATATCATGGCTGACCAGACTATAAGATGCCCAAATTGCGGCAGCAAGATACCGCTTACAGAGGCCTTTTCGAACCAGATAAAAGAGGGTCTGAGGGCCGAGTACGAGGCAAAGGCAAGACAGAAGGATCTCGAGATCGGCGCCCGTGAGGAGGAGATACAAAAGAAGCTCGCCGATATAGAGGCGTCCAAAAAAGCCGTTGAGGAGACTGTGGCGCGGAAACTCTCCGTCGAACGCTCCAGGCTTGCCGACGAGGCCAGGAAGAAGGCCCTTGAGCAGGTCGCCACAGAGCTTAACGACCTGAAGGAAGAAAGAATCAGGAAAGACGCCCTCCTTGAAGAGGCGAGAGGGCAGGAGCTGGAACTCCGCAGGCGCGCCAGAGTACTCGAAGAGGAGAAAAAGGCCCTTGACCTTAAGGTGGCGAGGGAGATCGACGCTGAAAGGGAGCAGATAAGGCAGGCGACCCTTGAGATGTTCTCCGAGGAGCACAGGCTTAAGGACATGGAGAAGGACAAGAAGATCAGCGACATGCTCAGGCACATCGAGGAGCTAAAGCGCAAGGGTGAGCAGGGCTCGATGCAAACACAGGGCGAGGTCGCGGAGCTTGACCTCGAAGCGCTTCTGCGGTCGAAGTTCCCCGTCGATGTCGTAGAGCCGGTGCCCAAGGGCATGCGCGGCGCTGATATCGTCCAGAAGGTCTATACGAGGGCTGGCCAGTACTGCGGCTCTATCGTGTGGGAGTCGAAGAGGACGAAGGCCTGGAGTGACGAATGGGTCTCAAAGCTCAAGGACGACCAGCGGGAGATGAAGGCGGAGGTCGCGGTCCTTGTATCAGAGGCGCTCCCCAGGGGTGTCGCGGCCTTCGCGCAGTTTGAGGGCGTATGGGTAACTGGCGCTTCGCTTGCCGGAAGTCTCGCCGAGGCCCTGAGGGCAGGGCTTATCGACCTCGCTATCTCCAGGCTATCGGCTGTCGGCAAAAACGAGAAGATGGAGTCCATATATAATTACCTTTCCGGCCAGGAGTTCAGACAGCGCATCGAAGGCATAGTCGAGTCCTTCAGCGCGTTGAGGGAGGACCTCGAGGCCGAAAAGAGGGCCATGCTCAAGATATGGGCCAGAAGGGAAAAACAGCTGGAAAGGGTCCTTAACAACACAGCCGGCATGTACGGGGATATGCAGGGGATCATAGGCACGACGCTGCCTGAGATAAAGATGCTGGAGCTTGGCGTCGGCCCCGAGGAAGATATCTGAATGACGGCCCGGCTCACGGGAAAGGCAGGATAGAGATATGCAGGACCTCTTGCTTTTGATCATATTGTCGGTCTCTCTCGGGCTCATGCCCGCGTTCATCGCCTCAAGAAAGGGGCGGAGTTTTTTGAGATGGTGGGTTTATGGCGCGCTGGCATTCGTGATCGCGATGCCGCACGCGCTACTTATAGGCATGGGCAATCCTATGAGGGGCTGGGGTTATAAGACCTGCGGCTTCTGCAGGAGAAAGGTCAGCGTTAAGGCCTCGCACTGCCCAAGGTGCGGCCACGAATTTATAGACTTCTGACATGAACGGTAATGAATTGGCCGGTAAGAGCGTCTTCGTCGGCTGGAGGGCAAGTCTCCACCGGATAATCTACGAGGCTGACACGCCCGCGGGCAAGCTCTTCGACGCGCTACTCATATCCTCCATACTCCTCTCCGTCCTGTGCGTGATGCTCGACAGCGTCACATGGATAGCGGACGGGTACGGCGGTTTTCTCTACGCCGCCGAGTGGTTCTTCACCATCCTCTTCACAATAGAGTACGCCTTGAGGCTCATGTGCGTCGCGAGGCCCTTGAAGTACGCCACGAGCTTCCTCGGAGTAATAGACCTCCTCGCAATAATCCCCACATATATTGACCTCTTCGTGCCCGGAGGCAGGTATCTCCTCGTGGTGCGCGTCCTCCGAGTGCTCCGCATATTCCGTACCTTCAAGCTCTTCGAGTACCTTGACGAGGGCATGTACATAGTCCAGGCCCTCAAGGCAAGCCGAAAGAAGATATCGATATTCCTTGCCACGGTCATGACCGCGGTTGTGGTGCTCGGCTCACTCATGTACCTGGTCGAGAAAGGGGAGAACGGCTTCACCAGCATACCTAGAAGCATATACTGGGCGATAGTGACGCTTACGACCGTGGGCTACGGCGACATCGCCCCGAAGACCACGCTGGGCATGGGCCTTGCCTCTGTCATAATGATACTGGGCTACGGCATAATAGCTGTCCCGACAGGCATCGTTACCGTAGAGATGGTCCAGCAGGCCGCGTCCTCCAGGAAGTCCACCCAGGTCTGCCCCTCATGCGCCGCCGAAGGCCATGATACGGACGCCCTTTATTGCAAGTTCTGCGGTGTGAAGCTCAACTGAATTCGTTTCCGCCCTCTATCCGATTTTTTCATCTCAAATCCGCTACACTCATTCCGGGCTATAATTAAAGCATGGCATGAAAAAAACGATTTTTTAGGGGTATTTAGTAGTTTCCTGGAAGAGTTTGATTATATTAAACCTGTATTAATTACATTTCTATAGAAGCCGCCAAAAAGAGAGTTTCCCATGCCAAGGACCATGGATGAGGCCTTTGGGACCGCCCTCACGGGCAAGAAGATAGCGGCCGTGGTCTACGCCCTTCAGGCCGTAGGCCTCTTCATAGGCATAACTTACATAGCCGCTGTCATAGTCAACTACGTGAAGGACGCCGACGTTAAAGGCACCTGGATAGAGTCGCACTTCAGGTGGCAGAAAAGGACCTTCTGGCTGAGCCTCCTCTGGGCTGTTACAGGGGCCCTGACCTACCTTCTTCTGATCGGATATTTTATTTTACTGGCAGACGCGGTCTGGGTGATATACAGGATCGTAAAAGGGGCGTTCTATCTGAAGGAGAACAGGGCGATGTACGGTCTTTCCATCTAACAGGATATTGAAAAAGTCCAAATCTTACAAATTGCCCGGCTTTTCAAGTCTCGCAATCTGGCAATCCGTCCATGGATTGCCTTAGCAGGCTGTTTTTCAACAGCCTGCTAAGGTGATAATGCGCAGATAAGAGGTCAGACCTCGAGGGCCATCCCGTCAAAGGCGAATTCGATACCAGGGGGCAGGGCCGGGTTGTCCCTGGCGTAATCGACGTTATGGCTCAGGTGCGTGAAGACCGTCCTATGCGCGCTGATAGCCTGCGATGCCGCTATCGCTTCAGTGATCGAGAAGTGAGTCGGGTGGGGCTTTTGCCTTAACGCCCCCAATATGAGTATCTTTACTCCCCTGAGCACGGGAAGCGTCCCCTCAGGTATGGCGCTGCAGTCGGTGATGTAGGCCATATCCCCTATCCTGTACCCGTATATGGCCGTCTGCCCGTGCATTACCTCGACCGGCACAATCTTTTCACCGAAGAGGTCAAAAGGCGACCTGATTATATTTGTCGTGAGGTTCGGCTTCCAGCCGTCCCTGCCGTCTTCCCTGAAGATATAATCGAACATGGTCCTTATGCGCTCTATGGTATGCTCGCCGCCGAAGCACGGTATTGCCGCGCCCCCGGCGGCAAGGTTAAAGGCCCGGAGTTCGTCTATGCCGTGGATATGGTCGGCGTGCGGGTGGGTATAGAGGACCGCGTCGATACTCTCGACCCCGTTGGCAAGAGACTGTGACCTTAAGTCCGTAGATGTGTCTATGAGGATGTTCTTTCCATTGACCTGTACAAGGAGGGACGACCGTGTGCGCTTGTTGAGCGGGTTGGCGGAGGCGCAGACCTCGCAGTGGCAGCCTATGACCGGCACCCCGGTAGAGGTGCCGCAGCCGAGTATTACAAGTCTCATCTGTTCAATTTGCCCTTAAATAGAAAAAAGCAAGGAGGGCTGGCGCGGTTATTTCTTGAACTCTCCGATGGGGGTGAACTCTCCCATCACCTCGTCCCCGTGCGGGGCATCGGCCATGAAATCGGTCAGGTCCGCCCCCGCGTAATGCTCGAAGTGCATGCCGTCGATGAAGAGCGGGTTCGTGGTCACGTCGTAGACCTTGCCATTGTAAGCTATGTATATGGGGTTCGCGGGATCGCTCCCGTCGTACTTCTTGAGTTCCGCTTCGTTAAATATCTTCATGGTCAAACAATATAAAACGGTGACGGGATGAAAGTCAATACAAATACGGCTATTGTAGCGATGGCAATGAGCCTTCTCCGCGGGTCCATCGGGATATGCTGGTCCTCGACCGGAGGGTGGCGCATGCCGATTATCGATATCAGCGCGGCCCACACGAACCAGCCCGGCCAGGCCCAAAAGCCGAGTATGGCAAGAATGGCTATCATGCCGATAGATACTACCCTGTGCCTGGGGCCTAAAAGGGCATATACCAGGTGCCCCCCGTCGAGCTGCCCTATGGGCAGCAGGTTCATGGCCGTTACGAACATGCCGATCCATCCGGCAAAGGCGACAGGGTTGAGCAATATGTCGTGTGTATCAGGGACCGGGCCTACCGCCAGGTATGAAAGCAGCTTGAATGACAGAGACGAGCCCAGGCCGAGCGAGCCTTCGGCCATGCCCCTGGGAACGACGGTAGAGTGCTCCAGCCCCCAGAAGGTGACGAAGAGGGCCACCACAAACCCGGCAAGCGGCCCTGAGGCGCCTATATCGACGAGCGCGGCCCTTGTCGTGATGGGGGATTTTATCCTTATTACAGCGCCGAAGGTCCCTATCATCGGAGGGAACGGCGGGCCGGGTATGAAGATGGGGAGCGTGGTCGCCACACCGTGCCTCCTTGAGGTAACGTAGTGGCCGAGCTCATGTATGCCGAGTATCAGAAGGAGCGAGACCGAAAACGGGATGCCTTTTACGAGTTCATGCGGGTCGGATAAGATATCCGCCCCCTGCTGCATGGCCCCGGAGGCGACGGTGGTTAAAACTGTCGCCAGGAAGAGCGCGAGCGGCAGGACGACCTTGGGCCGCTCGCGCTCGTATGTATATTCATTCGCCCCGGCCATAATCAACCTGCCCAGGTATTTTTTTCCGTCACATATTCGCGGTAGAACTCTATCATCGCCTGGCATATCGATAGGATGAGCGGGCCGGCGATGATGCCTATGATCCCGAAGGCGTTGACTGCGCCGAGTATGCTGAAGAAGAGAAGGAGCGGGTGAAGGTTGGTCCTTCCGCTTACGAACCAGGGCCTCAGGACGTTGTCGATGAGGCCTATAATGAATATGCCCCAGACGACAAGGCCGATGCCCCAGACGTACTCGCCGGTTATCAATAGATAGGCCGCCACGGGCCCCCATACCAAAGAGGCGCCAACGCTCGGAAGAAAGGTCGCGAAGAACATGACGAAGGTCAGCACCAGCGCCGCCGGTATGCCCAGGAACCAGAATGCCATGCCGCCGAGGATGGCCTGGATCGCCCCGACGAGGACGCCCCCGTAGATGGTCGCGTATATGACCCCCTTGTTCCTCTCGGCTATCTCTTCCTTATGCCGCTGGGATACCGGGATGAGGTCCTTTACGAGGTTGAAGAGTTTGCCGCCGTCTTTAAAGAGGAAGAACATGGAGAAGAAGGCGAGGAAAAGGTTTACCACCAGTTCCGCGAAGCTTTTTACGAATTCACGGAGCCCCAGCCCGATGTATCCGGTTACGTCCCTTACCACGCTCGCGAGGATGCCCCGGAGGTTCAAGGCATTTACGTCTATGTAGTCGCCAAGGTACTTCTCGGCCCAGTGGTAGAAAAAAACAGGGGACTGGTGGGCGCGGGTAGATATCTCCGCGAGATACTTCTCGGCCCAGGCATAGAGGTTCAACAGCTCATTCGCGAGCGCAGCCCCAAGGATGGCCAGCGGCAGGATAAGGAACAGGGCAATGCTCGAGCACGCGGCAAAAGAAGCGAGCGAGGCGCGCCCCCCGAACTTCCTTGTGAGCCATTCATAATAAGGATGGAAGAGTATGACGAGGATTATGGCCCAGAATACGGGGACGAAAAACGGCGCCAGGACCAGGTAGATCAGGTAGCCGATTACAGACGTGAGCAGAAGGATTAAGAGGTATTCCCATTTCATTGGCAAAAGGCGGGCAGAATCTTTTTGATTTCACCGCACCTTCCCAGTATAATTATATTTCACTAAAATACAAGGGGTTTATGTGACCGGCCCCTTGTGAGAAGGAGTTTTTTTGTGTCTATAAAGGCGGTAGCTCTTCTTTCAGGCGGGCTGGACTCCACCCTTGCCGTAAAGCTCATGATCGAGCAGGGCATAGAGGTCCATGCCCTGAACTTCACTTCCAGTTTCTGCACCTGCAATCACGGTGGAAAGGACGGCGGCGGGTGCCGTAGCGAGTCGAAAAGGGTTGCCGAAGAGTTTGGCATTCCCATTAAAGTGCTCGCGAAGGGCATGGACTATATCGAGATAGTCAGGAACCCGAAACACGGCTACGGGAAAGGAATGAACCCGTGCGTGGACTGCAGGGTCTACATGTTCATGCAGGCAAAGGAGTACATGCGCGAGATAGGCGCCTCTTTCATCATCACCGGAGAGGTGCTTGGGCAGAGGCCCATGAGCCAGAGGAAAGATGCCTTCAGGGTGATAGAAAGAGAGACCGGGCTCGCAGGGCTTATCCTCCGTCCTCTCAGCGCGAAGCAGCTCGAACCAACAATACCTGAGAAGGAGGGGCTTGTAGACAGGGAACGGCTCCTTGATGTGCTCGGCAGGTCAAGAAGACAGCAGATAGACCTGGCCGAGGAGCTCGACATAAACGATTACCCATGCCCATCCGGCGGGTGCCTCCTGACCGACAAGATATTTTCGCTAAAGGTAAGGGACCTCCTTACGAATAAGGAGGACGTTACCAAAAAGGACCTGGCCCTCCTCAAGACAGGCAGGCACTTCAGGTACAAGGGGGCGAAGATAATACTCGGCAGGAACGACGCCGACAATACCAAGCTGCGTTCCATGCTGCAGGAAGGAGACACCCTTGTGGAGCCCTGCGGATTTCCTGGCCCGGCCGCTGTCATCTCGGGCACAGAAGAGATCGAGGCGCGGGACTTTGCCGGGAGCCTCATAATAAAGTACGCCCTTGAGAAGGCCGGCCCACAAAGGACGCTCAGGGCATCCCGTGGAGGGGTTTCGACCGATTTCGAGGTGGACGGGCCAGCTTCCGAAGCTGCCATAGAGGAAACAAGGGTATGCTGAACGGCCCTGCGGCCATAAGCCACGGTGGAGACGAGATGACCGCGTTCTCCAAGCTGGAAAGGCTCAGATCCATTTTGAAAGAGATGGGCTCCGTCCTTGTCGCTTTTTCAGGAGGCGTGGATTCCACGTTCCTTCTTAAGGTCGCTGCCGCCACGCTCGGGGAGAAGGCCGCTGCCATTACCGCGACATCCCCCACGTACCCTGAAGGCGAGTTCAACGAGGCCTGCCGCCTTACGAAGCTCATCGGGGCGAGGCACATCATAATCGAATCAAATGAGCTTGAGATCCCGAACTTCGCCGAGAACACGGAGAAGAGGTGCTATTACTGTAAAAGCGAGCTCTTCAGCATCTCCCGCAATGAGGCCGACGCCCTTGGCTTTAAGTGCGTTGCCGACGGGTCGAACTCCGACGACTTGAATGATTTCAGGCCAGGCCGGACCGCCGCGAAGGAGGTGGGCGTAAGGAGCCCGCTTCAGGAAGCCGGGCTCACCAAGCAGGAGATAAGACTGCTCAGCAGGGAGCTTGGCCTCCCGACATGGGACAAGCCGAGCTTCGCCTGCCTCTCTTCCCGCTTCCCATACGGCACGCGGATAACCGAGCCGAGGCTAAAGAAGGTAGCGCTGGGAGAGGAGTTTTTAAGGTCGCTCGGGTTCAGGCAGTTCAGGGTCCGCTATCATGACGATATAGTCAGGATAGAGGTCGAGGAGGGCGCCCTTAAGCTATTCCTTGACGAAGGCTTGAGAAAAAAGGTGGTCCAGGGATTTAAGGAGATAGGGTTTATCTACGTTGCCCTTGACCTTGAGGGATACAGGACGGGGAGCATGAATGAGGCGCTTACGAAATAGGAAAGGGCTATTGGCAGCCCGAACAAATTCTTCGGCAACAAGCCAGGGATGAAGGTCGTTCAGGCCTTCTCTGTAAGTCGCTGCTCGGCCTTTGACTCATCCAGCCATTGCTGGAAGTGGTTCTTTACCAGCGCCTTGAAGAAATCCCCCTCAGGGTTGATGATCTCATAGACGACCATCGGTGTCGTTGCCTCGAAGCCCTTGAATATCACCTCGCCGACCTTGCAGAATGCCTCGACCCGGTCTACCCCCTTCACCGGGTCGAGGCTGAACCAGAGGTCCAGCGGGTCGAACGGGATGAAGAACTCTTCCTGTATGGAAGGGCAGAGCTCGCTTGTCCGGACTGTTTTTCTGAAGAACCATTTCAATCCCCGGCCCTCTTTCATATAGGCCTCAAGGGCGTTTATGCTTAAGACCTCTCCCTTGTTGTATATGTCGGTAGTGGCCGATATGACGCGGAGGTTCGAGAACGGCTCCCCTGAGATTATCCTGTTGATGTCGCCAAGGAACTCGTTGGCCACCACCTGGGACATGGCCTTTACGTTTGTCTCCCTGTGCGAGGTCAAAAGCTTCTCAAAGGCGCTGTCGAGCTCGGTCGGGACTTTTATCGAGAATACCCTGTCTATGTAAACGTCGAACGGGTAGCGTATGGCCTTGTTCCTGCGGCGGCTCTTTTCGTTCTCAAGCGACCTTTCGAGCTTTGCCCTCACCAGCGGGTTCCTGAAGGTGCCTCTTGAGGCCTCGTTTATCTTTCCGCCTATCGATACGCTTACCGGCCCGGAGAAATCTTCCCTTGTCTCGATGACCATGTTCTCAGCCTTGGCACCGTACGCGATGTAAAGCCCGGCCTCAAGCTCTCCCTTTATCGCGGCCTCAAGCTCCTCTCTGTAAGTGTTCTCGAGCCTGTGCTCCTCTTCACCGAGAGCCACGAGCCTGGTCTCGATACCAGCCTCGTTTCTGGCCATCGACTCATTCAGTTCAGCCCTCTTCTGCCTGAGCGCGTCTTTCCTTGCCGCGAATCTCCTGTGGACCTCTTCGAGTACCTCGTCATCCCTTTTAGGGGGCAGCCTTTTCAATAGCTCCTCGCGGTAGCCCCGTATTATCTGCTGTATGTCCTTTGCGAGCGCCACCAGGTTCGTCACGCCGCCGGAGAAGATGGCCGCGTCGCCGGGGAGGTTCGTAAGCCTTATGCCGCGCTCGTTGGCTGTCACGCCCGTGCCAACGGCGTAGCGGCTCGCGGCGTTAAGGATCGGGGTGTAAAAATGCTCCCGCATGAAATCCGCCATCGCTATTTCCTTGACGTTCAAGGTCTTCCGGGAGAAGTCCTTCATATCGATGAAGAGCTGCCCTTCCTCCTCGACCGCGAGGGTCTTGAGGGCAGGCCTGTCATCGGTTGAGAACCTGTACAGGCGTCCCCTGTTGTACTCATCGACCAGCAGGTTGTGCTTGTACTCTTCCCGCCTGTCGGCAAGGCAGGTACGCATGGGGCCAGCGTTGCGCTCAACGTGGTTGTCGAGCGCGCAGGCGTAATAGCCCTGTATGACGCCGGTTATCTCTTCGGCCTTCCTGGGCCCCTTGAAGAAGCTGCCGAAGACCGATTTCCTGAAGCCGGCAAGGAAGTCGAGGAACGATTCGAGCTTCTCAGCCCTGTGCTGGTCTTTCACATGGTTCTTTCTCACCTCTTCGAGCGCGGCTGAGAGGTTCGCAATGGACTTGTGGTCTGAGAGGAAGTTCTTTATGAGCCTGTCTTCGTTGTAGAGCTCATAGAGGGTCGACTGCGCGTCAGATCCCGGCTGGTCGATCTCCGAAAGGTATGCCAGGGACTCCTGTCTGAACCTGTTTATGTTGGCCTGGGCCTGTACGACCTCGTTGACCTCATTGTTGCCGCCGACGGCTCGGACGCTCCTTGAGAGCAGTTCCTCTGCGGAGGCGGCGTCGTATATGGCCGGGAGTACGCCTCCGAGCGCGTCGAAGGCCTCGGCGCTTATCCCGTACGGGTTGAGCGTAGTTGACACAAGGCTTGCGGGTATGGCGAGAAAGGACTTGGGGACCAGTGCCGACGAAAGTAATAATTCCGCAGCCGGGTTGTAAGATGATGCCCCGCTTGTTTTAAGCTTTTTGAAGAACCAGGAAAGGGACGTCCTCAAGGTCAGGAAGATCACAAGGCCTGTTATAAGGTCGAGCCTTTCGTAGGAAAGGCCCTTTATCCTGAACCCCTTGGCCTTCTCCTTTTTTTTCCTTACCGTGTTTATGACGGCAAGGAGGGCAAGGTAGGCTGTCCTTTCATCCACGTCGGTCCGGGCCTCTTCCTTCATCATCTTCCCGAAGTACTCGTGGACCCACTTAACGAGCCTGCGTCCGTGGCCTTCGGAACCAAGCCAGTTGGAGAGTATCGCGCTGTCGATGTACGGCACGCCCGAGAGGGCAAAGGTGGCCGTATCTTTTTCGAGGGAATCTGAGATGAAGAGGTCTGTCCGGAATGTCTTTTCCTTGAGGAGGCCTATTGGCAGATGGACAGCGGACTCAGCCCCCTCTTTTTTAGGGTCGTACCGCTTTGAAAGGACCGAGACGAGGCCGAGGACCGCCTCTTCAACGCACTTTTCGTCCTCTCCCCCCATGTGGTATGGGACCTTGAGCTCGGCAAGCGTCTCGCCGTGTTTGAACCTAAGGCTCTTGGGGTCAAGGGTCCAAAGCCTGCCCTCCGGCACCTCCGCCCCAAGCGCGAGGAGACGGTCAAGGATCTCAAGTCTGCTGCCGCTGTAACCAGCCATTTACGACCTTTTTAAAATCGGGGTTTCAGTCCGCCAAACCTTAGCTTATCAATAAACATCAGCCTAATCAAGGTCGTAAGTCACAACATAAACCCTTGTGCCATTTATGTAAATTAGGGTAAAATAACGCAATTTTCCAGGGGACCCAATCTCTATGTCTGGTTTAGACAACTTCCTGTCGGGGCATAAAAGACTTTCCGTAGCGGCGGTCTTGTTTTTCATCGCCCTCCTGGCCGTTGCCGTTTACTCTAATACCTTCACCGCTACTTTCCAGTTCGATGATTATCTGTACGTAGTAGACTACAGCAGCGCGTACAGGCCAGAGAGCTTCTGGCCTCCCGGCGGCACAAGGTACTTCACATACATTACCTTCGCCCTTAACTTCTTTGCCAACGGCATGGACGTTAGAGGCTACCATGCCGTGAACATCGCCATTCATATAGCTAATGGCATCCTTGTATTTTTCTTCTCCGGGTTGCTGACGAGGACCCCGAGGCTTTCTGAAAAGGGCCTGCCCTCTTTCCAGATAGCGGCGCTTGCCGCGCTCCTGTTCATAGTCCATCCGGTGCAGACAGAGGCGGTGGCCTATATCTCGCAGAGGTTCGCCTCTCTCGCCACGTTTTTTTATCTTCTCGGTATCGTTTTTTACCTCAAATGGAGGCTTTCTGAGGCCAGGACGAGGGCCGTCCTGTACCTTGCCGGGCTCATCTCCGTCTGGGCCGCCCAGATGACAAAGGAGATAAGCTTCACGCTCCCCTTTACGCTCCTTATGATAGAGCTGGCCTTGTTCAGGGGGCGGCCTGGAAGGAGGCTGTTAAAGCTTACGCCAATACTCCTTGCCATGGCGGTCATCCCGTATATGATCTTTGGCCCAATGGGCGTGGATGGCGTCGGGGGTAATCTGATCGGCGCTCAGATACGGGACCTGCAGAATATCTCCAGGCACGACTACCTCGTGACCCAGTTCAGGGTGATAGTCACCTATTTGCGCCTGCTTGTGCTGCCCGTCGATCAGACGATTGATTATGATTATCCCATGTTCAGTTCTTTCTTCGCGCCAGAGGTCTTCGCTTCATTCATCTTCATATCCTCCCTTTTCATCGGAGCGGTCTATCTCTTTATCAGGTTCTTGAGGGGAGGGAGCGGATACCTGGCCCTTATATCGGCCGGGGGGCTCTGGTTTTTCATCACCATCTCCGTGGAGTCGTCCATAGTCCCGATAAAGGACCTTATATTCGAGCACAGGCTCTATCTGCCAAGCGTTGGTGTTGCGTTGTCGGCAAGCGCGGGCCTTTTTTTTGTATGGGGCAAGGCGGGCCTCGGTGGGCCGTGGAAGGCCGTAGCTGCCGCCTTTGCGCTCATGGTCCTGCCTCTGGGCACGGCCGCCTACGCGCGCAATAACGTCTGGCAGAACGGGATGACGCTCTACGAGGACGCTGTCTTGAAGAGCCCGGCAAAGGAGCGGGTAAGGTATAACCTCGCGTGGGCGTATCACAGGGGCGGGAAGATAGACAAGGCGATAGAGCAGTACAACGAGGATTTGAAGCTCAATCCTCAGGCGGAAAAGGCGCATCTCAACCTGGGTATGATCTATATGGGAAGGGGAGAGCGGGATAAGGCCGTATATCATTTCAGCGAGACCGTCAGGATAAACCCCGCGAACGCGGCCGCGCTCTATAACCTCGGCACCATGCACCACGAGGGGAAGGAATTGGACAAGGCGATAGAATATTATGTAAAGGCTATCCGGGCGCAAAAGGACAATGAGAACGCCATGTATAACCTGGCGCTCGCCTTTATGGAAAAAGGGGACTTCGGGTCCGCCGAATATCTTCTTGACTCTGTTCTCAAGCTCAATCCGGCGAGCTGGGACGCCCTTGTAAACCTTGGCAAGCTCTACTCGAAGACAGGAGACCAGGAAAGGGCCAGGGCCGCTTACAACAGGGCGGTTGCTCTACGGCCTGACCTGGCGGCGTCTGTCCCAAGGCTCGAAAAAGATGAGAGATGAAGCTCGGGGGCTTGGAAGACGGGCTCTGCCGGCATTTGATAATCTTGTTGTCCCCTGCGGCTTTTATGTTATAATCCAAGAGCTTAACTTCTCTGGGGCATGCTGCCATACGATCTCGAAACGTAGTATCGCCTGAGCCCGGAAGGGTGCGGCCCCTTAATGAAAGCAGAAGGAACAGACAGACTCGGATGAGCTCGATAAAAGACAAGCTGACCACCATGTTCTCCAAGGTGATGGCCGGGACCGTCACAAGGGAGGAAGGGGCGATGCTCCTCAATCACCTGGCGAAGGAAGACCAGGCAGGGACCTCAAATGAGCTGACCCTTTTGATCGATGATCCTCCTCAGGGGGTCTTCGCCAAGACTATCGTCCACACGATAGCCCTGGCCAGGAACAAGGCCTTCTTTAATATCATCACCGACGCCCTTACCCATAAGGACGAGGATGTTTCAATAATGGCCGCCCAGGAGCTCGCCAGGTTCAAGACACATGACGCGAAAGAAAAGCTTATGGAGCACCTCGATAACGAGATATATCATGTACGGAAAGCGTCGGCGACCGCGCTCGTCCAGGGTTTCACCGATGGCGTTGAAATAGTCAAAAAACAGATGCTTGAGCAGCGGGAGCCGTTCTACAGGCTCACATCCGCGCAGGCCCTGGCCAACGCCGGCAGGAAAGGCGTTGAGGCGCTGTTGAATGTAATCGGCTCAGGGGATGGGGAAGCGATGGCTTCCGCGGCTGAGGCGCTCGCCGCCGCCGGTGATGACATGGTCCAGGCCGATGTCATGAGGATATTCGACGCGCTGATGAACGCTGGCGACAGGAAGGACTCCAGGTCGGTCATAGAGCTGCTTAAGGTGGCCTCCTCGCTCAAGGGCAAGGCGAAGGGCTTCGAGGGCTTTATTCAGGCGTTCGCTGATTACCCGTTCGAACCTGTCAGGGAAGAGGCGCAGAACGCCCTGCGGAAGATCCGTTCCTAATACTTACCGTTATTAAGCCTTATAAAGGCCTCGCGCGCGCCTTCGTGCCCCGGGTCCAGCATCATCGCAGCCTCAAGCTCTGCCCTGGCCTCTTTAGTCCTTCCGAGCGCGATAAGGGCTCCCCCCAGCATATAATGCGCTTCAGCAAGCCCGGGGTCCAATGCGATAGCCTGCCGGAACTCCTGCAGAGCCTCCATGGCCCTGCCCGTCTTAATAAGTATACCGCCGATATTCATGATAGCCTGTACGTTAGCCGGGTCATATGACAATGCCTTGCTGTATTCGGCAAGGGCCTTCTCCGGCATCCCCGTGTCCCTGTAGATATTCCCCATGTTGACGTATACCTTCGGGTTTGTGGGCTTGAGCCTGGCCGCAAGAGCGTACTCCGACATGGCCTCTTTAAGAAGGCCCTTCGTATAATATATGAAACCGAGGTTGAGGTGCGCCTCCGCCAGATCGGGTTTAAGCTCTATCGCCAGTTTATATCTGGCGGCGGCCTCGTCATTGCGTCCCCAGACATGGAGGATAGCTCCGATATTGAAGTGCGCCCTCGCGTACCCGGGGGTTATCTCCACGGCCTTCAGGTTCTCTTCAAGCGCCTTCTCAAACTGCCCGGCGCCGACAAGCACTGTCGCGTAATTGTAATGGGCCCTGCCCTTCATCGGTGATTTCGTCACCGTGTCACGCCACATGGTCAGAGGGTCAGACCAGACGAAGTTCCTGGAGTGCGCGGCAAAGGAATAGGCGATTACTACCGCGAGCAAGACAAGTGATGTTGCGGCTACAGCCGCTGAGTTGTTTTTCATGGCCGGCTAAAAAGGAAGCATACTCGCGAAGTTTCTTGAGATCTGCATGTAATATCTGTTCTCGACCTGGTCTCTTGTCTGGTCTTTGGTCATGCTGTAGTTGTGTCGGAGCGATAATAACCAGCTCCTCAGGGCAAAGTTTAAAGCATTGGATACAGAGGTGACATGGCTGGAGGTGTTCTTGTATGTGGTATTCGTCCTGTTCGCCGCGATAACCCAGGACGCATTCCGCAAGACCCTCCTGCCATATGTCGCGCCGTAGGCTGTGATCAGGGTGGAGTCCGTCCCGCCATTGAACGACTGATCGACAGTGGACCACCTGAGAAAAAGACTCAGGGGGCCACCCTTGACGGTCCGGTTGTGTGTCGCGCTGAAGTCGTTGCGTATTATGTCGGAGGTGCCGCTTACGCTGTTGGTTGTGCTGCTGTAATCAGAAGAGAATGCCAGTGTGGTGTTCTGGAAATAGTTGGAGTTGGCGGTGAATCTGAAACTTTCGCTCTCCCTCCCCAGGAGGGAGAACTCGTGGCTCTCGGTCTCATTGTGGTAAGTAGCTGCGAGCCCAACATATTTTTTCCATTTCCTGCTGAGCGCGTTGAAGTCGTAGGACCTATAGCTCTCCCAGCTACCGGAGCTGTTGGAAGTGTCGCGCAGATTGAAGTTGGCGTTGAACAGAGCGTATTGGGTCACGTCAATACTGCTGAGCGATAGCGAGAAGTTCTGCGCAAGACCTGTAAGGGTCGGGTTTTCGTTGTATCGCTGGTAGCTGTAGCCCAGGCCGTAACTGGTGGAGAGGTCTGCCCAGCCAAGATAGTCGGTGTGGTACCCTATCGAGGTCTGTTCGCTGAACGCTTCATTGGTGTCGCTTGAGGTGCTATCGTAAGAGCTGTAGGCGATGGTCTGGGAGAGGGACATGTTCCTGTTTATGGCGTAGCTCATGCCGGCATTGTAGGCAAAAGAGGTGCTTTCAGTCGTTATGGTCGGGTTTTCAGAGACGGCCTCGGTAACAGAAAGGGCCATGCTGGATGTCAGCGCGCCGGAGAACCTGTAGCTCATGGATCCGTTGTAGGTCTGTCCTGTGTCCGTACTCTCTCCGGTATCGCTGTTGAAGTACGTGTAACTGTGCGTCTGGGCGAACTCCCGGCTGGGGGAGGAATAGAGATTGATATTCAATCCCTGGACGTCGGTGCTGGTCGCCGTGCCAGCGGAATCCGTTTCGCTATTTCCCCTTGAAAACCCGAAGTTTATCGAGGTGTCCTTCGAAAGCCTTGTGCCGTTGATGAAGTTTATCGAGGAGTTGGTGCTGGAACTGCCGCCAGAGCTGTCGGACTCCGACAGGGTATAATAGAGGGCATTTGAGGACTTGCCTACCCTTTTCTCCATGTTTAATCTGTAGTTCATTGTGTTCTGGCTTGTGTTGTCGGTCTCGGTATCGGTCTTTTCTATGAAGATAGCGGTCTTGGGCAAGGTCCTGAGTCCCAGATACCACTGCAGCGCGTAATGGTTAGTGGTGATCTCGGAGTTGCCGGTCCCGTATTCGGTGGTGGAAGCGCTGCGGGAAGCCGACAGGGTAAGGGGGATCGATGATTTCGGAAGCAGGTTGGTCGTGAGATAATAATAAATGGAATCGGTTTCCGTATCGGAGCCTGACGACCCCGAACCGGTGCTGGAGTTGACGAACCTGATGCCGGCGTTATAGGTGGCCAGGAAGCGGGAGTAAATAGGCCCAAGCGTATCAAGGTAGTAGGCCTGCCGGAATTGGGAACGTTCCTGCTCGTGGCCGTTCTCATCGGTCGTTATCTTCTCAAAAGTGAATTGGACGCCTCCGAAAAGGAGCCTGTAGATATAGAGGTCCTCTTCAACGCAAAATGCCGTGTCAGGCAGAAGGGCGCCTGATATTACAAGCAGAATCGCGCATATTGTCTGCTTGCCGCTGCGAGACATCAAAAGACGGTCCTTTCCATCGGAAGAGCTGCAATAACGCCGGGATGAGGTTTTTCAGAAGCAACGCGCGCTGTTACGGCCAGGCGCACCTGAAGCCCACATCGTCGAAGCGTTCCTGCGGAGGGGCAGCGTTCCTGAAGGCCGACCTTACGTAGACCTGCAGGCTGTAGTGGCCCATGCCTCCCCAGCCGCCGCCCCTTACCACTTTGTATCTCTCGCCGTAATCCTTGTCGTTGAAGTCATTGCCGGGATAGGGGAGGTACCAGTCCGCCGTCCACTCCTGAGCGTTGCCGGACATGTCCATGGCGCCGTATGGGCTTGCGCCGTCCTTGAGCGTGCCTACCGGAAGCGTGCCATTGTACTCGCCGAGCGTGTTTACTTTCTTTGTATCGAAGTCCGCTCCCCACGGGAACCTCCTGCCATCCGTGCCGCGCGCGGCCTTTTCCCACTCGGCCTCTGTCGGAAGCCTCTTGCCCTTCCACTTGCAGTACTCATCGGCATCAGCCCAGCTTACGAGTACGGCAGGGTGCTCGTCCAGGCCTGCCGGATATGTCCCGCCGGCCCAGTGAGGCGGCTGGGGCCGTCCTGTCTTTTGAACGAACTCCTTATACTGGAGGTTGGTGACCTCTGTCCTGTCTATATGGAATTCCTTGAGTTGTACCTTCCTCTCAGGCCCTTCATTGGCGTACCATGGCCTTTTATCGCCGTACTGAATGGCCTTGGCCTCCTTATCTACCTCGTTGCTCCCCATGATGAACTCCCCTTTAGGCACTTGGACCATGTTTTCCGGGGCAGAGGAGCTGCACCCCGTGAATATGGCGAGCGCTGAAAGAAGCGCAAGGCATCTGTATGCGGCGGTAAGCATTTCAATAACCTCCTGGCTTGGATGGATAGGGCAAGCCCTTCCGAAAAAAAACTTTTACCCCGGATATCCCGTGGTCAATAAATGAATATCGCCCTGTCGGTGTTCGATATAACGGTTTTCCTGAAGAGCTCCCTTGTCTCGATGTCGTAGAAGTCGATAGGGTTGTAATCGTCGGTAAAAACAAGATCCGCCTGTTTAAGCGATACCTTCCTGGAGTAAAGGCCCTTGAGGTCCTGTACGATCGGCGGATAAACGTTGTCCGGGAGAAAGCCGGTATTAACGGCCCTTTCGTCATCGAAAGCCACGAATATCATGTTCAGCACATGAGGCGTCTCGGAAAAATAACCGGGCGAGGTATATATGTCCACGTGACGGAATACCCTTTTAAGGGTATTCTGGACCATAGAGGGCACTATCGGGTTGCTGGCCCGGTTCTCGCCGATAAAGTTCATGATGAGGATGCCGTCACGGGAGAGCCTTTTTTTCATAAGCTCGAACGCCTCGACGCTCACGAGGTGGCTTGGCGGGGTGTCTCCGGAGAAGGCGTCGAGAAAGATGATGTCGTAGTCGTCCCCGGGAGACTTGAGAAAATATCTTCCGTCCTCTATGTAGGTGTCATGCGTTAAGGGGTCGTAAGAAAAGTATTTTGCAGCCGCGTCCACCACGCCCGGGTCAATCTCCACCACGTCCGTCTTTATGCCGTGCGAGGCGAATCTCTTCGGGACTATCCCGCTGCCGAGGCCTATGACAAGGGCGCGCCTTGAGTCAGGCTTGTACCCCATCGCTATCTGCTCGGAGTAATATGTGTACTTTGATATCGAAAGGCCAGTGTTGACATCGATGGCACCCTGGATCATATTCTCAAGGAGGAATTCCCTTAATGTCACTCCGCCGTAGGAGTAATCGACTATCTTTATCTGCCCGTAGGCGCTGTCCCTGGCTGAGATAATCGATACCTTTGTGCCGTCGGGCCTCACAACGGAAGGAAGTTCCTCAGGCGCGAGGAAGAACAGGACCGGGAGCGCTATGAGCGCGGCAGCCAGGGCTTTCTTCCTGAAAAACACCCAGTACCCCGCGGATAAAGCGACGAGGACCAGGGCCGAGAGGTAGATGATGTTGTTTACGCCGAGGCTCGGTATCAGGATAAAGCCTGTGAGGACCGTGCCCAGAAAGCTGCCGAAGGTGGAGACAGCGTAGAGCCAGCCGACGGTCCTGCCGACCCCCATTCCATCGTCCATATATAGCTTGACTGTAAAGGGGCTCACCATCCCGAGCAGGAAAAGGGGAGGCCCGAAAAGGGCCGCGGAGCTTGCAAGCGACCCTGCCCTGAGACCCAGGATGAGGGCATTGTCTATGACAACGCCCTTTGTGAGCGGAATAGAGAGCACGAAGAGGCCAGCGAGGAGTATGGCCGTGAAGAGCGCTGTATGGCTCGTCTTCCTGTCCGCGAGCTTTCCTCCGAACCAGTACCCGAGGGCGAGCGAGACGAGCGTGACGGTTATGAGCGACGTCCACACGAAAAGGCTTACGCCGAATGGAGGCCCTATGATCCTCGAGCCAAGTAGCTCCAGGACCATTACTATCGCGCCGCATATAAAGGCGGTGAAAACCAGGTATCTGCTTGCGGACACTTGCCGCTTGAGTTCAGGCCCTTCCATCCCGGATCATTCCTTCGCGCCTTTGGCGCACCTGAAGCCGAAGTTGTTGTTCTTCGTCAGGGGATGGAAGAATATCCTGTTGAACGCGGGGGCGCTTATGCCGCACTTGTAGTACGTACAGTCGTACCAGGACCCGCCTTTGAGCACCTTGTACTTCTCGCCGTAGTTCTCGTCATGGTGGGTGTTCCCGGCGTAAGGCTTGAACCAGTTGTCCGTCCATTCGAAGGCGTTTCCCGCCATGTCGTAGATGCCGTAAGGGCTCTTGCCGTTCTCAAAGCTTCCGACCGGCATGGTGTCTTCGTTGCCGTACTGGGGGGTGTTGCCCTTGTTCTTGTCAAATTTAGTCCCCCACGGGAAGGTCCTTGCATCGGTACCCCTGGCGGCTTTTTCCCATTCCTGCTCCGTGGGAAGCCTCTTGCCCTCCCACTTGCAGAAGGCGTCGGCATCGGCCCAGGTCACGTATATTACCGGGTGGTTTTCCTTGCCCTCAGGGATGCGCCCGCCTGTCCAGTGGCTTGGGGCCGGGCGTCCGGTTGCGTCGACAAAGACCATGTATCTTTTGTTTGTGACCTCGTATATGTCTATGTAGAATGAATCCATGTTCAGCTTGTGAGCTGGCTGACTCTTGGGCCACCAGTCGTTCGCGCCCATGGTAAACTCACCCGCAGGCACAAGCACCATATCTTTTGGGCCCTTCGTCGGCCTCGATGATTTTTTGTCCTTGGCAGAGGCCTTCTCCGCCCTGGCGTACCGTTCCATCTCGGCAGTGGCATGGGGCGAGCCGTACCGTTCATTTATGTCAATATAATTTTCGCTCAAGCCGGGGCCATGGCATCCCACGCAGGTATCGTCCCTGGTGTAGTCGATCGAGTATCTCCTGTCGGAGGTATGGCATTTGGTACAGTCAGGTTCGCCGGTTACGGGGTCGTATTCCTGGCTCTGGTTGGCATATGAGTTCACGCCGGCCATTAGGCACAGGGAGAACAAGGCTGTAGATATTACCTTATGACTATCGCGCATCAGTTTTTCCCGTCCGTCCTGAGGGCGTAAGTTCTTTTGCCTCTGCGGCCTTCAGGCCCTCCTGTTCAAGGAATCTTATGTAAGCCAGCACGTTCCAGCGTTCGGCGTCCGTGAGTATCTCCTGCCACCTTGGCATCGACATGGCCTCTCCGCCTATGTCCTTGTGTATGCCGGCGGTAATCGACCGGAACATCTCCTCGTCCGTTTTGTCCATCCTCTTCCTGTCCTCAACGAAGTTGGCAGGGTGCGGTGATAAAGCGATCCCAACCGGACCGTCCCCGTACCCTTTCTGGCCGTGGCAGAAATGGCAGTACTTGAAGTAGATCTCCTTGCCCTGCTCCAGGTCGATTTTTTCAGGCTTTGACGCTGTCGTTTTCGCGTTTAAGGATTCAGGCTTCGAGCCGGTGTCACCTCCCGAGCACCCGAACGTCACGGCCGCTACCAAAGGGAGGAACAGGGCGGCAAGCCAGATGCCAGCCGGTTTTTTACTGTTTATCGTTCTCATTCTCATACGCGCTCTCTAGCCTTTGGATGTTTTGATATTACTTCTGCTCAAGGTATTCGACCTTGGCGGAATCGTTGAGGCCTTTCAGCCACTTTTTCATGGCTTCTTTCTTCTCTTTTTCAATGAGCTCCGTCTTTAGCTTATCAATGTTAAGGGACTCAAACGCTTTCTGGGTGGAGGGTACTCTTTCCTCGATCTTGACCAGATGATACCCGTACATGTCCATCACAGGCCCTACGACCTCTCCGGTATTCACGCCCTCTATGGCCGCCCCTATCTCCTCTGAAATGCTGCCGACATGGGCCCAGCCCATGTCGCCGCCATCCTTTGCGGTAGGGTCTTCCGAGTGCTCTTGCGCCAGCTTGGCAAAGTCCTGGCCTGATTTCACAAGCTCAAGGATCCCATCGGCTTTTTTCTTCGATTCATTCCAGACCTTCTGTCCGCCTGACGGGTCAGCCTTGATAAGTATGGAACTCAGGTGCACGCGCTCGGGTTCCTTGAATTTATTGAGGTTGTTGTTGTAATAGTCCTTCATGAACTGCTCTGTTACCGTTGTCTCCGCGTTTTTCTTGAACTCCTCGGCCTTTGACTTCCGGATCTTGGTTATGACCGTGTTTTTCTTGAACGTGTTCTTGAGCTCATCCAGAGTCAGATTGCTTCTTTTGAGCACCTTTTGAAGGGTCTCGCCAGGCGGGAGTTTTTTCCTGATCTCCTTTAATTGCTTATCGACCTCTTTTTTGTCGACTTTATCAAGCTTGTTCGCGATGGCGTATTCGTAGATAAGCTCGTTGTCTATCAGCGTGTGTATGGCCTTCTGCCGTATCTCATCGTATTTCGCGTCTGGTATCGTCTGGTGATAGGTTACCAGCGGAAGCATCATGTTGATAGTCGAGTCGATATTTTCCCTGGTGATCTCATGGCCGTTTACCTTCACGATCACGTCGGTATCGCTCGGCTCAGTAGCTTTGGCGCTGGAAAAAGATAAAAATGCCGCAAAGATCGACGTTATGAAAAACACCTTTGATAGGCGCATGGTTTCTTAGACCTCCGGTTTTTGTTAAGTTGCATTATAATATAAAGTCGCTGAAGAAAAAAACTAAATTCCTGTCTTTTCAGGTGCTATTTGAAGGCATGCCCGCGCCCCCTGAGTTGTGTTGAAAAGCGAGGCTATTTTACCCCTTATTGCTTAAAACATCGATTATACGATTATTAAAAAATTTTAATAGTAGGCAAGGTGGGACGCTGGCGACTCAGTCCTCGTGAGCGATCCGCCTGCCGTAGTCGCTGGAGGACTCCCAGGGCACCCATGAAGAATCGTCTCTGGTCTGCGCAAACGGGCTCTATTCCCCTGGAATAAAAAAAGCCGCCCCCTGCGGAGCGGCTTTTTTGATTAAAAGCCCGTCATTATTTTTTTGCCTTGGAGGCCTCCCTGGCCTTTGATTTCTCGCCGACATATTCGTACACATTGACCCTTCTGTTCCAGGAGTCAACTACGTATATATAGTCTTCATTATCGATAGAGAGGCCGGCAGGCAGAATCAACTGTCCTCTGTCGGCGCCATAGGAGGAGAAGGACATGAGTATCTGCCCTTCGATATCGAATATCTGGACGTTGTTGAAGGCCGCGTCCACTATGAATATATGCCCCTCGCTGTCGACCCCTACGCCCTTTGGCCTGGCGAACATGCCTGCGGAGTCACCGAACTGGCCGAAGGGCGTAATGAACTTGCCGTCAACGTCGAAGACCTGCAGCCTGCCGTTCATGGTGTCGACTACATAAAGGTTCCCTTTATTGTCCACGCTGATATGAGAGGGGAAGTTGAATTCGCCCTCTTCCTTGCCCCGTTTGCCTATCGTTTTTAACGGCTTCAGCGTGTCAAGCTCAAAGACTCTTATGTCATGAGAATGCGTATCGGTCACATAGAGCCTGTTGTTGGCGTCATCCGCCACCACCCCGGTAGGCTGCTGGAAAGGCTCTGCGGGCTGAAGGTTCTGGATCATCTTGCCCGTTTGATCAAGTACGGCTACCTTGTCTACCTGAGAGTCGGTTACGAAGATCCTGCCCTTGTTGTCCGTGGTGACGCTTATGGGCTTGAAGAATCCCCTTGCCCCCATCTCGACAAGTGTGGTCATCTTCGAGTTCTTGGTGTCGAATACGAAGACGTCGGCGGCCGCGGTGTCGGTCACGTATACTTTCCCGTTCTTATCCGCGTGAACGCCCATGGGCTTTTTAAGGTTATTCCCTTGCCCGGACCCGAGCAGTATATCGACCGCAACCCCGCCCGATGAGAAATCCGCGCTGCCGCGAAGCGCCCGTACAAATTTTATCCTGGGCTGGTCAGGTGGTTCCGGCCATGCTACGTCCGGCAGAGGCGGGGCGGCGCACCCGAAAAGGACAGCCGGGACGGCAAAGACCAACAAAAGCCTTTTTAGAAATTTACTCATCTTGATTTCCTCGTTTGTTTCAGGAGATGTGCTCCCGCTGGAGCTGAAACTATAAGCCGGTGGGTCTGATTGCCATTTAAAATATTACAACGCTGAATCCGGCTAAGTCAAGACCTGATTGCGTCATCACCTGAGCGCGTGTTTTCAGGGATCTTCAGGACCGATTACCTCCACCGCTCTTTCTCAAGGGACTGTCCTTTGAGGATCGCGTGGCATCTTACGCAGTTGTCACGGGGCCAGAATGTAAAAGCCACCTTGCCGTGGCACCTTCCGCACCACTGCCCCTGGAATATCTCGTCCATGGTGATAGGGTTGGCCCCCGCCTCGGGTATGAATATCTTGGGGTGGCAGTTGTTGCAGCTCAACCAGTATGTATGCACGGAGTGGGGGAATATGACGTTGGACATGAGCGGGACCTTGGCTTCCATAAATATGTTGAGGTTAAAGGGCGGTTCGTCAGCCGCTTCCTCTTCGTATATGGCCCCCCTGGGGTCTATATAGCCGCCTACGACCGCGGCTGTCCAGTTTACGTTCCCTGAAGGGTCCTTGGGCATGACGTCAAGGGCAAGGATCTCCGAAGTGCCTTCCTTGATGGAAGCCCTGTGTTTGATCTCATTGAAGAACTTGTCATAGTAATCATCAGAGTTTTTGAACTCTTCAACTTTCTTCTGAGGCGCGTTGGGATTTACGAGGACCTCCAGCGACTCTCCGCAGCCAAGCAACAGTATGGAGATGGCCGTGAATGTCAGCATGGCGAGGAGGCTCTGGGGTCGGGGAAGGGGCTTCAATCGGGATACCTTCTTGGGGCGGTTGCATTTTTTATATTTTCCGGACCATATATCTTTTTACTATACAGTCCGCGTGCTTGTCAAGGTTTTAAGCCGCTGGCCTTCAATATGATCGCGAGCGCACCCGCGGTCGACTTCGTGGTAAAGTTATCGAATCGTAACAGTTTTTTCCTTCCATGCCGAAGACTTCCGCAGCTTCCTGCAGGAGCTTCAATATTATTGACAATTCACGCCTAAAGGGTATATTTTAGGGCTCATGGCGTCAAACAAGGCCATATGGTCTGTGGGCGGGGGTAAAGGCGGCATAGGAAAAAGCGTCATGACCGCCAATATAGGTTGCGCCCTTGCCAGGGCCGGCAAGGAGGTCATCCTTGTCGACGCGGACCTGGGCGGCGCGAACCTTCATACCTATTTCGGCGTCAGATACCCTCCTGCCGGTCTGGATGATTTTCTCAAGGGCCGTATAAAAGACCTCGGGGAGGCCGCGGTAGCGACCCCTCTGCCCAACCTGAAGCTCATATGCGGGGCAGGCGAGTTCCTGGGGATAGCGAACCCGGCCTACGCGCAAAAACAGAAGCTCATAAAAGGCATCAGGAACCTTGGCGCGGAGTATATTATCGTTGACCTTGGCGCCGGTTCTTCCTACAACGTCCTTGATTTTTTCGCGCTCTCGAACGAAGGCATAGTGGTCCTGGTGCCTGAGCCCGCCGCCATCCAGAACGCCTACATATTCCTCAAGAGCTTCGTGTACAGGAGGCTGCAGAGGCTCTTTTCAGATGACCCGCGTCTCACCGAGCTCGTAAAGGAAGCAACCGACGTAAGGAGCGAGCGCGCCGTCAAATCATTTTCAGACCTATGCGAGAGGATAGCCGCTTATGACCGGGATGCCGCGGCCAGAGCCGTCTCAGAGATAAAGGGGTTCAGGCCCAGGCTCCTTCTCAACATGGCTCAGTCGAAGGACGACCTCAAGGTGGTAGACGCCTTCAAGGGCGCGGCCAAGACGTTTCTGGGCCTGGAGACGGATTTCCTGGGGGCGCTCTTCTCAAGGCCTTCGGTCAAGGCGGCTGCCCGCAAGATGTGCCCGTTCATGCTCGATCCATCCGCCTCTGACGCGCACTCGGATGTAGAGTCGATTGTGCAGAACCTGTTCAGGCTTGAGGGCCTTTCAGGTGGTACCTCTAAGGCGGCGGTGAACGAGCCGGAAGATGCAGGCTCGCTCTCCGAGAAGACCGAAGCGCAAGCGGAGCAGGAGGTCTTCGGCTTCAACGATAACGTGAGCCACTCTGGTACTGTCTTCCATGTGCAGACAGAGGCCCAGGGCGGGGGCGACCCTTTCATAGAGACGGTCATATATCAGGGCGGCAGGATCTTTTTCTCAAAGAGGACCCGATGGAAGGATGCCGGTGAAGGGGCGGCCGGCATGGGGTTCAGAGAGTTCGCTACCCGGCAGCACAAGGCCGCGATAGCGGCTGTAAAGATGAACAGAATAACTATTCAGGGTTAAGACGATGTCATATTGTGTCGTGCTCGCAGGCTCAACGGATGCTTTTTCAGCCGGGTTAAGAGAGGCTATTAAGGAATGCGGATTCGCTCTGCGGGAGAAAGGGCAGGGCACGGGGCTTCCTTCTGAGCCGGAGAGCCTGCCGATAATAGGGGTGGCGAGCATGGACGGCCTCAAGGAAATAGAGTTGGGGGCTGCAAGGCCCTTTCTCATCTATACGGCCATGGCGCTTTCGCAGGAGGACGTTCAGGGCTTAAAGGAGGCAGGGCTCATAGGGGTCATCACGCCGGAGACACCGCCCGAGGACATAGTATTCCTGCTCAACAAGGCTCTTTTCTACGACAAGATGCTCAAGAGGAACCCGAGGGTGCCCGTCAGCATACCGGTAACGCTTGTCTCAGGCCAGAAGATAATGAAGTCGTTCGCCTCCATGTTGAGCAGGGACGGCATATTCGTCATGAGCCTCAACCCGCTTGCCGTAAACTCGGCATGCGCTCTGAGCTTCTCCATTCCAGGCACGCAAAAAGAGCTCTCGACAGGGGCGAGGGTCATCTACAATATTCAGGTGAACAGGGAGTTGAGCATCATATCCAATCCACGTGACCCCTTTAAAAGGCTTGTTTCACATCCAGGGATGGCGCTCGTCTTTACGGATATGCCGCAGGATGACAGGGAGTCGATAGAAAGCTATATACAGACCATCATATAAAGGCCTGAAAGGGCTTCAGGCGCGTTTTCGCTCTTCCTCCACAGAGGCCCTCAATATCTCGATGACTTCGATGTCCTCGACCTGCTGGAAGTCGTAATAGAGCTGGCTTACCGCGAAGAAGAGGTCCGGTATGAGGGGGCAGATGACCTCCGAGACCTCGTCCATGTTCTCTATGCGCTCGACCGTGTCGGCTGGCCCCCCTGGTACGGCTACGATTATCTTTTTCGCCCCTGAGGCGTGCGCGGCCTGTATGGCTGATATCATCGTGGAGCCCGTGGCCAGGCCGTCGTCGACGATGATAACCGTCCTTCCCTTGAGAGGCACCTTGCCTTTGACCAGCCTGTAGAGGCTGAGGCGCTCCCTCATAGCGTTGAGCCTGGACCTCTGCTCTTCTTCTATATAGCTTTCCTTTATATGGAGGCTCCTTATGGCGAGGTTGTTTATATAGACCTGCCCCTCTTCAGTTACAGCGCCTATGGCCAGTTCAGGGTTATATGGCGCCCTCAGTTTTCCGGCGAGTATCACATCGAGATCGGCCTTCAATACGCGGGCGATCTCGGCCGCGACTACAACGCCACCCCTGGGGAGGCCGACTATGACCGGGCGGTCGCCAGAGTGCTTTTTAAGCCTTTCCGCAAGTGCCCTGCCCGCGGCAAGCCTATCCGTGTAAGGCGCGGACTTATCCATTATGGCCTCCTGCCTAAAGCATATCTTCTGCCGTCTCTTTGTCAAGAATCCGCAGCCGGAACGTGCGTGTGAGCTTTTCAACAAGGGGATTTTATGCGGTTTTGCTATTCGGCTTCGGCGACCGGGAGGTCTTTTGAGATGAGGCCCCGCCATTTTATGGCTGAATCGAGGACGGCTATTACCGCGAGGGCGGCCATGACAGCGACAAGTATGGAATCCAGCCTGAACGTGAAGGCCTGGGACGGGTCAACGGACGCGGCGGCCTTTGCCGTGAATATCCAGAAAAGCTTCCATGCGGCGACAATTGTCATCACTACCATGAACGCCATCGGCACAAGGGTTATCCAGACGTACCGTGCCTTGCCCATCTTAAGGAGTATCGTCGTGCCAACGCTCAGGGCGAGGGCCGCCAGCAGCTGGTTTGCCACCCCGAACATGGGCCAGATGGTCGACACGCTCCCGGAGCTTATGAGGTAGCCCCAGGCCGCCACTACAAGCGCGCTCGTAAGTATCACCCCCGGCATCCAATCGGTCCGCCCGATCGGCCTGTAGAAGCGGCCGCCGAACTCCTGGAGGATGAACCTCGCCACCCTTGTCCCGGCATCGACGGTCGTGAGGATAAAAAGGGCCTCGAACATGAGGGCGAAGTTGTACCAGTAGGGCATGAGCCCGGTCATGCCGGGCAGGGCGCTGAAAATCGAGGCCATGCCTACCGCAAGAGAAACCGCTCCGCCAGGTCTCCCGGAGACGTCAACGCCTACGGTGGAGGATAGCTCGGATATCCTCTCAGGCGCGAAGCCCATGGCTGACAGGGCGTCTGCGGAAAGAGTCGTGTTTATGGCGAAGTAATCTCCCGGTATGAGGACCGTAGCGGCAATGATGGCTATTACCGCCACAAAGCCCTCGCAGAGCATGGCGCCGAAGCCTATCGCGCGGATATCGCTCTCCCGCTCTATCATCTTTGGCGTAGTGCCTGACGATATGAGCGAATGGAAGCCGGAGATGGCCCCGCAGGCTATCGTTATGAACATGAACGGGAATACTGTGCCCGGGATTATCGGGCCGCCGCCGTCGACGAACCTGGTGACGGCTGGCATCTTTATGTCAGGGGCGAGTATTATGACCCCTCCGGCAAGGATGAGGACCGTCCCGATCTTCAAGTATGTCGAAAGATAGTCCCTTGGAGCGAGCAGAAGCCAGACAGGAAGGACAGAGGCGAGAAAGCCGTATATGGCCAGCGCCCAGATGAGAAAGCCTTTGTCATGGCTGAATACCGGCTCCAGCATGCTTCCCTGTATGTACCTTCCGCCGAGCACCGCCGCCAAAAGGAGCACAACACCTATGACGCTCACCTCGGCGACCTTGCCGGGCCTGAGCCTGTAGAGGTAGACACCCATGAGGAGGGCTATGGGTATGGTCATGAATATGGTGAAGGCGCCCCAGGGGCTTTTGTACAGGGCGTTTACCACCGCGAGCCCCAGGCCTGCCATCGCGACTATGATGATAAAGAGGATGGCGAGCGCGGCGGTAAAGCCGGCAACAGGGCCGACCTCGTTCCTGGCCATCTGCGCAAGAGAGCATCCGTTCCTGCGGACAGACGCGAAGAGTATTATCATGTCATGCACCGCCCCGCCGAAGGCCGCGCCGATAAGTATCCACAGGAAGCCGGGGAGATAGCCGAACTGGGCCGCGAGCACCGGGCCTATGAGCGGGCCAGCCCCGGCTATGGCCGCGAAGTGATGGCCGAAGAGCACAAGGGTATGCGTCGGGTGGTAGTCCCTGCCGTCGTTGAGCCTTATGGCGGGGGTTACGCGTCTGTCGTCGAGGGCGAGTATCTTTGCCGCGATGAACGACCCGTAAAGGCGGTAGACTATGATGAAGAAGCACGCGGCCGAGACCACGAGCCAGAGGGCGTTGACGTTCTCGGACGGGTTTATGACGCGCACAACGACGCCGAATGAGACTGCGAAAAGGAGCGCGAATATCGCTATGATCACGCTGGATAATTTCATGGGAACATGTCTTCGCTCATTTTAAGTTATGTGGAAGGGGGTGTCAAGGATGTGGGGGGGATTTAAAATTTACAGTTCTTCCGGTGAGTCTAAAGCTTGCAGCCGATTCCTGTTCCCAGGATGAACAGGTTTATGCCTTCACAGGCTTTGGGTTTTTCGGCAATAGAGATGCTGTTGTAATCAGGCGAATATTTGTAAGTCAGAATTTTTTTCCAGTTTTTTTTATTTTCCTTTTGCAGTCTTTTGTAGAAAGGCCTTTTGCGCGCTGCCGCGCTTTTCTTGGCATAAGGCTCGCGCGCCCCTCCCCCAGCCCTATGCTCGCTTACGTCTTATGCCCGAAGTTGTTTTAAGTACAAAAACACTCCGCTACTTCGCCTTTCCCCCCACGGTTATCTCCGGTATCCGGAGCGTCGGCTGGGCATCTGATACGGGTACTCCCTGGCTGTCCTTGCCGCAGGTGCCTATGCCGAAGCCCAGATCTCGCCCGAGCATGTCTATGTTCATGAGGACGTCAGGGCCGTTTCCTGTAAGGGTAGCCCCCCTTACAGGCTCGCCTATCTTGCCCTTCTCAATCATATAGCCCTCTGTCACCTCGAAGACGAAGTCCCCGTTCACGGTATTTACCTGGCCGCCGCCCATCTTCTTGACGAAAAGGCCTTTGTCCAGCGACCTTACTATCGTATCCGGGTCCTCGGTGCCGGGCGCTATGATCGTGTTCGTCATCCTCGGTATCGGCCTGTGCTGGTATGACTCCCTCCGGCCGTTGCCTGTGGACTTAAAGCCTGACTTCATCGCGTTGAGCCTGTCGCACATGTAGGTCTTCAAGACCCCGTTCTCTATAAGCACAGTCTTCTCCGCGGGCGTCCCTTCGTCGTCAAAGAAGAAAGAGCCCCTCCTGTAAGGCAGCGTCGAGTCGTCCAGTACGGTTATCTTCTCATTCGCGACCTTCTGGCCTATCTTTCCGGAATATACGGATAGGTTCTGGAGGGCGAGGTCGGCCTCAAGGCCGTGGCCTACGGCCTCGTGCACCATGGTGCCGCCAGCCTCGCTCGAGAGCACTACCGCCATCTTTCCGCCGGGCGCCCTCCTCGCGCCGAGCATCATTATCGCCCTTCTGGCCGCTGTCTCCGCTATCGCCTCAGGAGGGGTCTCATCGAATGCCTCAAGGCCCATTATGCCTCCGAGCGGCTCATAGCCGGTCTGGATGACGTCCCCCTCGGCGGAGATGGCGTTGCAGAGGAAGAGGAGCGCGTTCCGGTCCTCTTCTATCCACTCGCCAAGGGAGTTTACGACGGCCATCCTCCGCCACCCGTCGCCGTAGACGACCCTGACCTGCCTTATCCTCTTGTCGAACTTCCAGGCAGCGTCCGCGGCCCTGTTCACGAGCCCGACCTTCTCTTCAAGCACGCCCATGTACGGGAGCCTCTTTATGTCGAAGCCCGGGGCTGTCTCTTTTTTCTTGAGGTTTATTGCGCCGGCTTCCTTGCCATCCCGCACGCCATGGGCGACAGCGGAGGCCGCCTCGATGAGCCCTTTCTCGGAGACGTCGTTGGTATAGGCGAAGTAGGTCTTGAGCCCTGCTATGACCCGGATGCCGCAGCCCCTGTCCCTGCCTGTTATGACCTTCTCTATCCTTTTTTCCTCCGCCACTATCGAGGCGTTGGCCGTGTCCTCAAGATAGATGTCGGCGTATTCGCCGCCTTTTTTAAGAGCCGCCTTTAATACCTTGAAGGGGTCGAAGTTCTCTATCAGTCCCATGCTCCTCCTGACAGGCTGTTGAAAAAGGCCAATCTGCTGTGTCGTCATCAAAATTCGTCACTGCGGCGTACCATCCAGGTACGCCGCATTCCTCCTGTTTCGACTCCCTGCATCTTGACCTTTTTGACCAGCCTGAACGTGATCGTGATTTTGAGTTCTTCAGCAACTTGTTAATGAGTATACAGGTTAGCCAGCCTTACGCCTTCCCGTGTTCCTTTTTATGCTCGAACATCTGGCATTCCATGCCAGAGGACCTCTGTACCACCGCCGATGGCGCCTCCCGGCTCTTGAAGCCCAGGGCCTTGCATCCCTTCGGGAAGAACTCGTCCCAGGTGATGTAGAAGTGCTTGCAGTGGAAGCAGTTTTTCTCCCCGGCCTTCTCGTCCATATCCGCTATTTATTGATGTCGTACTTGATCAGCCTGTAAAGCTCTTCCCGCGTCTGCATCCTGTTGAGCAGCCCTTTCTGAGTGCCCTTCTCCTTAAGCTCGCTCAAGGCCTCTTCCATCGCCTTCATGCCTGTTCTAAAGGCGGTCATCGGGAAGAGTACAAAAGAATAACCCATTTCGCTCCAATCATCCATAGTCAAGTAGGGGCTCTTCCCGAACTCGGTCATGTTCGCCATGAGAGGGGCCTTCACCGCCCGCGCGAACTCGATGAACTCCTCCCTTGTCTCAAGCGCCTCGGGGAATATTATGTCAGCCCCTGCCTCGATGTATAAGGTCGCCCTCTGTATGGCCTCATCGAGCGTGCCAGCGCCCCTGGCGTCTGTCCTGGCGATTATCTGAAAGTCTTTGGAGCTTCTCGCCGAAGCCGCCGCCCTGACCTTCTCCGCGAACTCGGCTGCTGGTATTACGCTCTTGCCGGGCAGGTGGCCGCACCTTTTCGGGAACTCCTGGTCCTCTATCTGGATAGCCGACGCGCCTGCCTCTTCAAAGGCCTTTACTGTAAGGGCCGCATCCTGAGGGCCGCCGAAGCCGGTGTCGGCGTCGATGACGGCAGGCACGCTTACCGCCTTTAAGATATATGACGATAGGCGCAATACCTCTTCCCTTGAAAGGAGACCGGCGTCAGGCAGGCCGTTTGAGTTCGAGAGCCCGGCCCCGGATATATATACCGCCTCAAAGCCCGCCTTCTCGATGAGCATGGCAGAGGCCGCGTTGAAGGCCCCGGGTATCGGGAGCGCGCCCTTACGTTTGGTTTTTATAGTGAGCAGGTTTTTCTCGGCCACAGCTCACCTCATGAAAAGCCTTAGCAGCTCCATTACGCTTTTGGCCTCCTCTGCCTTCCATAACTTTGATAGCGCCTTTTCAGCCATTCCGTCCCCGAGATACCAGCCGCCCAGGTTTTTGAACTTCTCTTCGAGCTCCCTGTCGGTCATCGCGTTTTTTGGATGGCCCTTCGGGTATATCATCTCCCTTGTCAGAAGCTCTCCTGACGAGAGCTTGACCTCTACCCTGTTCGGTATCGCGCCGGGGTACATCCGGTCAAGCTCAGCGTCCTTCACGACCCTGACCTTTTTGATGAGTGTAGTGAGGTCAGGGTCTTCCATCCGGTCTGAATAGGTCGCGAGGTTCACGTTGCCGTCAAGAAGGGCGGCTGCAACGAGGAATGGCAGGCTGTGGTCTGCGGTCTCCCTTGTGCGGGGCCTCCATTTTTCATCCCCGGAGCCGATTATCTCGAAGCCGGCCCCGAAGGTACTTACCACGACAGATTCTATCTCCTTCGGGTCAACTATGTCGGCCACAAGCTCTACAGCCGCACCTATCGCGCTCTGTGAATGGTACTCGGCCGGATAGAACTTGATATAGGTGTCGAGTATCTTGAAGCGTTCCCCGCCTTCGCCGCCGAAGGTTTCCGACAGCCCAAGCGGGCCTGATACGGTCTTCTCGAAGCCGAACTCGCCTTCGAATATCGGGGCCGGGCCGGTTATGCCGTTTTTCGCCATGATCGACGCGAACAGCGCGTCTTTGGACGTATTGGCGAAGGCGCACCCCTTCCACATCGAAAGCTCGCCGGCCCTCGATTGCCTGAGCGCCGGTGAGACCGTCCCCGCTATGTTTATGGCGTTTATGAATTCGTCCCTTGAAAGGCCCAAAAGCATCGATGCGGCGACCGTTGCTGAAAAGGCGCCGTAGGCCACGTGGTCCCATCCCCTGGTGCGAAGCGTTGCGGCGTCGCAGAGCCTGCACTGCACCTCGTAGGCGGCGACTATCGCCGTTATAAGCTCCTTGCCCCCCGCATTGGCCGCCTGTGCCGCTGCGAGCGCGGCAGGGATATTGTCGGAAGGGTGCGCCGGTTCCTTTGATAAGTATGTATCGTTGAAGTCGAGGTATCTTACAAGTATGCCGTTTGCGAAGGCCGCGGCCTCCGGGGTGGTAGGAAGGGGGGAGCCGAATATGGTCGAGGCCAGGCCGTTTGTGACCACAGGCGCTGCTCTCATTGCAGCCTTTGCCGGCGGCGCCTCATAGCCCCCGAGCATGCACGCGAACGAGTCGACGAGCCTTCTTTTGGCCTCATGGACCGCCTCTCCGGGCAGGTCTTCGTACTTAAGAGCAAGGGCATAGTCGACAAGCCTTTCGGCTATAGTACCGCGCCGCATCCGATACTCCTTTCAGGGCTCCGATTTAGCCGCTATAACAGCTTTACCCGTGTTGTCAGCCGGAGTGATGATATCCAGCCGTTCACCTTGCAAATCACAAAAGGAATATAGCCCATAACCTCTATCACGGCAAGCAAGTCCGGTTGATAAATGGAAAACCCGCGTTAAGATTGCTTGATGAGGTTTTTAAGCCTGACGATGATAATCTTCTTTATTATACCCGGCGCGTGCCTCGCGAGAGAGTATAACGAAAGGGCGTACCAGGCCCGCTGGTGCGAAAACGCCGGCGGGGTGGCTGAGGCCGTTCTGCCTGACAGGACGCGTGTCGACTGCCTTACCGATACCCACGCGGTCGAGGTCGATTTCGCTCCCAAATGGGCCGAGGCGATAGGGCAGGCCCTGTACTATTCGTCCATGACAGGGCGTAGCCCGGGCATACTTCTGATAATGGAAAGGGAAGGGGACAGGCGGTTCCTTGACAGGGTGCTGAGGGTCTCAGGTGAGCTCGGCATAGACGTCTGGACAACCACGCCACTGGACCTCGTCAACAACAATGGCTTAAGTCCGAATTGATGGACGGAATAGTCAAGAGCCCGGCGCGCGCCCTTGAGCGTAAGGGTATTGTCCTGAAGCGATATCTCCAAATCCACTTCTCAAGCGTCATATCCGTCCTCCTTTCGTCAATCGGCATGAAAGGCCGCCTGTGTTTAACAAATAAATGATAGGTACGCCGCTTCAGTAGTCAAGTGGCTGGACTTTAGATGAGGTCCGCGATTATCTGGATGAGGCCTGTGGCGAGGTGGGTGAGGATCACTGCCTTTATGGCTGGTATGAGGGCTGGCCCGCCATTGTAATTCCGTATAAGGCAGAGGGCCCCCGGGATAGAGATAAAGGCGGTCAGCACTACGATGAGAGACGCTTTAGGCAGGAAGCCGAGAATGACCCCGGCAACAAGCGACGAGTAAGTAAGTATCAGGATAAAAATGAGCCCGTACCTGGCGCGCTCCGGGCCGAGGCGCACCACGAGTGTCCTCTTGCCGGCGCTCCTGTCTGCCTCGAAGTCCGGGAACTCGTTTACGTAAAGAAGGCCCGCTATGAGGAAGGAGAGGGGGAGGGAGGCGAATACCGGAAAGAGGCTTATCGTACCCGTCTGCACTAGGTAGGCCCCGAGCACCGTGAGGAGGCCGAAGGTTACTCCGACGGTTATCTCACCGAGCCCCCTGCCAACAAGGAATACCGGAGGGGCTGAGTAGAAATACCCTGAGAGGAGCCCTAAAAAACCTATGGCAAAGAGCAACGGGCTTGTCGTAAGAGCAAGGTAGATGCCGGCAATCGACCCAGCCGCGATAAGGGCCGCGCCGAGGGCGAACGTTCCGGATGGGGTCATGAGCCCTGTTTGTATGAACCTGCTCCCGCCGGTAAAGGGCGACAAGGCGCTTTTGTTAATGCTGTCCGTGCCGTTTTTGAAGTCGTAGTAGTCATTCAAGACGTTCATCCCGGCGTGGTAGAGGAGGGCTGCGACCATCGATACCGAGAAGGTGAAGGCGTTAAACGACCCGCTCTCCCGCCAGGCTACAGAGGCGCCGAGGCCAACGGCAACGGCTACGGCCGGGAGGAACTGTGGCCTTGTGGCCATGAAAAGCCTTGCGGGCGTTTTCATGAGAGCGTCAGCGCTATGTAGACGAAGGTAGCGTAGAGGATGCCGTTTACGATGAAGAACCACGGGGTGATCTTCGTTATCCTCATGGCGATGAAGTAGAGCCAGATCCCGGCGATTATCGTGACGACGCTGCTCGCCACGACCGTGACGTTCACGGTCCACGGGGTCAGGAATATGCCTATCGCCGGAAGGAGGCTTCCCTGGAAGACCATGGCGCCCGTGATGTTGCCTACTGCCATGGTGTCCTTGCCCTTCCGGATCCAGAGTATGCTGTTTATCTTCTCCGGGAGTTCGGTAGCAACCGGCACTATGAGGAGCGCGAGGGCTATTACCGGGATGTCGAGTATATCAGCGAGGGACTCTACCCCGTGGACAAACCCTTTGGCCCCGACGATTATGAGCCCGAGCGCGACGATGAGCTGGACTACGACGATGGCCATGTGGTCCTTGAATATCACGCCGAGGTAGAGCGACTTCGACTCTTCAGTGCCGTGCCCTTCCTTTACAAGCGCCGCGCTGGCCTTTACTGTCTCAAGGACGTAATAAAAATAGGCGAGGACGAGGATTATGGCCACGAAGACCCTTATGAGCCTGTACTCCTGCGGCGTGAAGGCTACGAGAAAGGCCAGCGTGAAGGCGAAGAGAAAGAACTCGATATCGCGCCTGAAGCCTCCGCGCTCCGGCGTAAGGTGCGTCTTCTTCCTCTTTCCCTGGAACTGCCAGATCGCGGCCCCTATGAGGAACATGGCAAGGGTGGAGAGCATGAAGGGCGCACCGAGTATCGCCCCTACGCCGACCTCCTCGCTTACTTTGGCTCCGTTGCCGCCGAATATGGCCACGAGCGGCACCATGGTCTCTGGCAAAGCGGTCCCGACCGCCGCGAATATGCTCCCGGTGACCCCCTCTGAGAACTTGAGCTTCGCGCCGAGGGACTCGATCGCGTTTGTGAATATTTCGCTGGCGGCTATTATGACGATCAGCCAGAAGGCAAGTATCAATAATTCCTGTATCAAGTCGCGCTCTCCGGCGGCCCCGGCCTCTGGCGGACAAGCTCGGCGCGCTCACCCCTGAAAAACAGGAGCAGCGCCATGCCCGCCACAAGCACTATTGAGCCTATTATGATGTAGGTGATACCTGGGTCTTTGTTGATTGTAAGCACTACGTAAGGGCTGTAGACGTAATCGGTAAGCGTTATAGCGTGCCCGCCGTGCCTTAGACGGCTTCCGGGGGCCGAGACATCGAGGAAAGACGCCTTTCCGTCGCCGGATATTACCTCTATGTGCGGGTTGGCGAACTCGCCGGTCCTGCTGTAGGGGCGCCCGGACCCGTCGATAGCGAAATCCGGGTAAAGGACGCCGAGCCGGAAGTGGCTTCCGTCCGGGGCGGTGAAGGCGCCGTCCAATTTGACCTCTACTGAGCTGCCATCGATATCAAGGACCAATCCGGTCGGGCTCTCGCCCTGGTCCAGATGGTAGAAGGCTATGCCCTTGTATATAAGGGGGCTGTTTATGCCGGCCTCCCCGGCGACGGCCACGCTTTTGTCATCTTTTAAGAGCGTGAGCCCCGTCTTGAGGTACTCGATCTCGCCGTCTTGCGAGGTCCTCATATCGACGCCGTCGAGGCGGACATGAAGGCCAGGCTGGTTCGGCACGGGGATAGATTCCCCCTTGTAGAGAAGATTGCCGTAGCTCCTGAAGCCCCAAATGCTTCCGATGAGGTGCCCAAGAAGCGCTATGAGAAAGCCAATGTGGACGATATGGGGGAAGAACGACTGCCAGGGCTTCCTGCTGGCGGCTATCGACCAGACCTTGTCAATGGTGCAGACGGCGGTGTTTATGGCAAAGAGCGCCATCAGGACCATGAGCAGATATACCCATAGCGTAAGCTTTAAGTACCCTGTGCCCAGGGAGTAGATGAGGGGAAAGAGCACCTCCTGGTCGAACGCCCTGAAAAAGCGCGGGTTCTGCATGGAGACCATCGATCCCCATGCAGAGACACCGCAGATAAGCACCGCGAGCGTTATGGTCAGGTATAAGGAGGAGAAAAACCTCCAGACGTTTCTCATGCCGTTATTATCTGAACCACTTCAGTATGTTCCCGGCAAGCCTGGTGTTGTCGGCCTCGCCGATGAACTTGTTGGCGAACGGGGCATCGTCGGCCACGACCACCACCTTGCCTTTGCCGGCCTCACGCACGGCTATTATCCCGACCTTCTCGACCGGCTCGTTCTCAGTGAACGTCCTGTTCCTGTCGGTGTCCATCCACGCCTGATCTGATGTGGAGGCTACGACGATGGCGCCCTGGTCGGCCATGAGCCCCCAGGTACCGTATACAGCCACCTTTTGCAGGCCTGATGTGACGGGGTGCTCCGCGAACCTTGTAACGTTAAAGTCCTGGGAATGGCCGTCGATCAGCCCTTCCTTTTCGCAGATGACGAAGTTGGAGACGATTATCCCGAACTGTCCGGTAAGCGCCGCCACAGGAGGCGAGATGTGGAGGAGCACCAGGAGGTTGCCGCCGCCGTTTACGAACTTCTTAAGGGCCGCGCCCTCAGGCTCGGTGAAGCCCATGGAGGGGCCGGCCACGATATAGGTCTTGACGCCCTTGAGAGCTTTTGTAGTGATCGGCCCTTCGTTTACTCCGGCCTTCCCGCCAGCCTCATCTGCCATCCGGTAAAAAGAGGTGTAATTAAGGTCGCCTTCTTTTGTTGGCGAGAATATCTCGCCGTGGCCCAGGTCGAATACCGTCCTGGCCGGGGTAGCCGCCTTCTTGACCGCCGTTTTTTTATTCGACTCCGCTTTCGGAGTACCCTCCGCGTTCACACCCTGCGCCCAGGCAAAGGCTAAAGAAAGCAATACCGCAAGGAAGCACAATGTTTTTTTCATGACTGGTCCTGTTTGAATTTTATGGCTGGCATTGTTGCCGATGAACCGTATCGGTATATACAAGATAAGCAGCGCTTACCGTTATAATGCTATTTTGGGGCAGCCTATTCTTCTGTTAGCGGTTGCCGTTTCACAAAATGAGGTATAATTGGACGGTCCAGGCCCTATGGGCAAGGAACGCACACTTCAGGATATCCGTTGACGCATATACCTGTCAAGGGATAAGAGCCTACATAGGATTTTCACTTGATTTTGGACCGAAGGTCTATGGTAAACTGTAGGGATGTACGAACTTTCTATAATAACTTATTTTTCATCCGCGCATAACCTGAGGGGATACCAGGGGGCCTGCGAGAACCTCCACGGCCATAACTGGAAGGTGGAAATAGATGTGAGGGCCGAAGGGCTCGACAGCCTCGGCATGGTAGTCGATTTCAAGTCGCTCAGGGGCAAGGCGAAGGCGATAATAGACCCCCTGGACCACAGATACCTGAACGAGCTGCCGCCTTTCGACGTTCTGAACGCCACAGCCGAGAACATCGCGAGGCATATCTACACCGAGCTTTCCAGGTCGTTGAACGACGGCAACGTGAAGGTTTCCAGAGTGAAGGTCTGGGAATCGGAGAAGGCCGCCGCCGCTTACTATGAATAGACAAGGGGTTATAATGCCAAAAAAGAAGCTCAAGGATGTACAGTCAGAGCGCGATCACAGGCGCATACCCATCGACAAGGTGGGCGTCAAGGATATCAGGTACCCCATAGTGGTGCTTGACAGGAAGAACAAGTTTCAGCACACCGTGGCCTCGATCAACATGTACGTCGACCTGCCCCACCAGTTCAAGGGCACGCACATGTCCAGGTTCGTAGAGATACTGAACGAGCACAGGGGCGAGCTCTCGGTCAGGAACTTCCCGCAGATACTCAAGAAGATGAAAAAGAGGCTCATATCCTCTACCGCCCACCTCGAGGTGGAGTTCCCCTATTTCGTAGAGAAGAGCGCCCCGGTCTCCGATTCAAAGGGGCTTATGGAGTACAGGTGCAGGTACAGGGGGACGCTCGGGGCTGAAAAGGACTTCATGCTCGAGGTCGAGGTGCCTGTCTGCACGCTATGCCCCTGCTCCAAGGAGATAAGCGAGAGGGGGGCGCACAACCAGAGGGGGGTTGTGAAGGTAAGCGTCCGCTTCAAGGGGTTCGTCTGGCTGGAGGACCTGATAGCCGCCGTCGAGAGCTCCGCCTCAAGCCCGGTGTATTCCCTCCTTAAAAGGGTTGACGAGAAGTACGTCACCGAAAGGGCCTATGACAACCCGATGTTCGTCGAGGACATGGTCAGGGAAGTGGCCATAAACCTCGGCAGGATAAAGAAGCTCAAGTGGTTGAGGGTCGAGGCCGAGAACTGGGAATCGATACACAACCACAGCGCGTATGCGTTCCTTGAGCAGACTCTTTGAACGGCCTGAATAAAAAAGCCCTGCCGTGAATTAGCGGCAGGGCTTTATGTTTTTAGCCATAGGTGCGTTAACCTTTGTAGAGAACCTCTTTCACCTTGAGCTTCAACTCCTCAACCCAGAACGGGTTGCCCTTCTGGATGAAGCCCTTGACCTTGAGTTCGAACCATTTGGGGTCGAGCACCAGGTCGTCTATGATATCCTTCCCTGTAGTCACTATCGCAGGCATCTCAAAGCCGGTTGAGCGCATCTTCTGGAGAAGCTCTTCTCCGTCCATGTTTGAGGCCGGGTCAGCCGGGTTCTTCAGATAAAGGTCGGTGACTATGAGGCTTACCACTTGAGCCTTGGCGGCCTTCAAGGCCTCTGCCGCGTTCTTGGCCGGGACCGTCCTGAAGCCAAGTTCGGAAAGAGAGGCCGCGACCATCTCCCTTGAAAGGCGGTCGTCCTCGACGATGAGCACGGATTCGCTGGATGAGTCAGGGCCCTTGGCCGGGCGGGCCTCCTCGTATTCCTCGTGCCTCACCTTAACTCTTTCCGGGGGCGCGGGCGTTGCCACCGGGGTTATGTCGAAGCCGTCGGCCACCTTTTTAACGAGGTATTGCGCGCCGCATCTGACGCAATTTATCCTCACGCCCTTCTTCCATTCAGGGAGCATTTCTCCCGGGACCCAGAGCCTGAATTTGGTGTCGCACTCGACGCAGGCTATCTCGACGGGCTCTTTCCCTGCGGCTGTTTTTTTGTCTTGCACATCGGGCATGTAGACCATTTTTATAAGGAATTTACGGGTTTCAAGCGTAATGTCCAGTTTAACCCAATAAGCCGCCGGGTGTCAATGGGTTCTCCCTGTTACTGCTCGATCCTGCCCTGTATGCCGGCCACCTTGCCGAGGCCCAGCAGGTTGAAGGTAAGGTAGGCGATCTTTTCTTCGAGGCGCTCCGTGTATGTGACAGTAGCGCTCCAGCACTGGTGCGTGTAGTCGATGCCGTAGGAGGTCTCAAGGGACCTGTACTCGTCGAACGAGTACCTCTTGAAGTAGGTGAGGTCAACGCTTTTCGATACGCGCCCCCTCAGGAATGCTTCAAGGTAATTGGATCCGTCCCTTACGAACCTGTGCGAGATATTCAGGGTGTCTCCCCTGCTATCCGCCGCCGCGAGCGAGATGTCATAGGTGTTGAAGCGGTTCTCGTATATATCGAATTTGCCTTTCGCGGTGGCCGTCACCAGCGGGCCCGGCCTTATGATGACCTCGCCGGTTATCTCGGAGAAGGGCTTCCTTTCATCAGTGGCGGAGGTGAGCTCCCTCTGGGCCTCGTAGAAGTTGTAGGTCTGGCTCAAGTCCAGGTAGAGGTAGTCGAAATAGCCTGGCGTATCGCCGTCAAAGAGCTTGCCGGTAAGGGTAGAGTTGATCGAATAGGTCATGCTGTTCATGGGGGCGACCCTGTCAACGGCGTCGAAGCTGGGGAGGTCGTCCTGGACCGCCTCCGGCACATAGGTGTAGGTCACTTTCGGCCTTATGGTATGCCTCAGGGACTTGAGCCGCGGAAGGTCCGTCCTGTATATCCGCACAAACGTCGTCGTAAGGTCGGCGGTTACGTCATAGATAAATCTGTCAAAGTAGCTTTTCTCAGGGTCCCCGTCGATATACCAGAACGTAGCCTTCGGCCCGACCGAAGGGATAAAGTCGAAATATCCCCCCGGGCTCATCGGCAGCGACAGCCTTGGGCGTATGTCTAAGCGCTGTCCCCTGGTCCCGGCATCCCTCCAGAAGTTCACGAAAGAGGATTGGCTTGACAGGTAAACAGGGGTATTGTAGATCTTGCTGTCCGTCCCGGTAAGGGTTATCTCCGGGAGCCTCTGGAGCGTTTCATCGTCATCGGCGTCAAGGAGGTTGTTGAATACCCTGAACTGGCCGACGAGGCTGTAGCTCGACCAGTTCTTGCTTATCGAGACGTTGCTTTCTATCGATTCGAGCGACCTCTCATCAGTGCCCTTTCCGAAGTCGATGAAGTACTCGTCGTCGCTCACCAGGTTTATGTTAGCCCTTATGTTCACGTTACCCGCGAGGAGCTCGCTGTGCCGGAGATTGAACCTCCACCTGCTGTTCGTCGCCTCTTCAGGCCTTGAGAGGTTGTCGACGCCGTCCCTGAACTCCCTTATGCGCTCTATGCTCTGCTCCTGGAACTGGTAGAAAAAGACCTCCCCTGCGCTGTTCCTCGAACGCGCGTACCTGTACTCAATGCCTTTGCCTGCCCCGCGCTCTGTCTCTATGTCGAGGTAGAATGTGGCATCCTGGTTTCTGGCTATGGCCCAGAAGAAGGACGTCTCAAGCACAAAGCCCCTTAGCCTCGAGTAGCCGGGCCTGGGCTGCAGGAACCCGCTCTGCCGTTCGCGTTTTATGGGGATCGAGATGAAAGGCGAATAGAGGACAGGCACGCCTTTTATGTAGAACCTTGCGTTCCAGCCCGTAAGGAACTCACCGACGGTCACGTTGGCAGAGGTGGCGGCAAAGCTCCAGGCCGGCTCATCCTCAGGGGGGCAGTCGCAGGTCGTGTACGTGATGCGCCTGGCGAAGTATGATTCCGGCCCTGTCTTCTGAATCGTGTCGGCCGTCAGGTGGATGTTGCCCTCCCGGTAATAGAGCCTGCCGTTTACAAGGACGGCTGTCTTGTCCTTCATGTTGAACTGCAGGCTCTTGCCAGAGAGCTCGCCGCCGCCCTCGTCTGTTACGCGCACGTCGCCGGATGCGGTCGCTACCCCGGCGGCCATGTCGAGTATGGCCTCGTCCGCCAGGAGCCTCGTACCTTCCTGGACCATCTCCACCTTTCCGGTAGCGTGGTATGTATCGGTAGTCTTGTCATAGGTTATCGTGTCGGCGGTGACCTCTACAGGGGTCTCTTTGTTGAAGAGGTCTCCGGTGGGAGCCTCTTCGGCCCGGGCGCCCCATGTGAGGATAAAGAGGAGCGGCAGTAAGATTATTATGATCAAGGGTTTTCTTACGGGCGCCACTGTTTTTTTGCCTTGGAGAGTGTAATGCGGGTAAGTTCGAAACGTTAGCACATAAGGGGGGTATTTTACAAGCCAAAGGTGGGTTAAATGAGAGAGCGCCTGAGGAAAACACGCGCTTCAGCGACGGTGAAAAGAGATCCGGTAGCGCAGACGCAGTCGCCGGGGCGGGCCATCTTCAACGCTTCAACGCACGCGTCCTTTACGCGCGGACGCTCGATTGCGGGCTTGCCGAGCCGCTTTATCTTTTTGGCGAGCTCTGTGGCAGGCAGGGTCCGTTCATTTCCGGGGCTTGTCGCTATGACCTCGTCCGCAAGCGGCAGAATGGCCTTCAAGACCCCGTCCACGTCCTTGTCGGCCATTATGCCGGCAACGACTATGAGCCTCTTCCACTTGAGTCCCTTGAGGGCATCGGCTAAGACGGCCGCGGCAGCCGGGTTGTGCGCGCCGTCGACGACCACGAGGGGGCGCCTTGATATGACTTCGAGCCTTCCCGGCCAGAGGGCCTTCCTGAGCCCTGCCCTTATCGCCGCTACAGGTATATTGAAGCCCCTTTTTTTAAGGACTTCGATTGCCGCGAGGGCCAGGGCGGCGTTCTTGATCTGGTGCTGGCCGAGGAGCTTTAGCTTCAGGCCGCGGAGCTTTAAGTTTAAGCCCGAATAATCGAAAGAGGCCGGCTCCCCGGTTGAGGAGAAGTCTCTGCCAAGCCCATAGAGGGCGGATGAGGACTCTTGTGCCTTCCCGCGTATGACAGAAAGGGCGGCAGCCTTATCTTCGCCTGTTATGACCGGCCTTCCTGGCTTTATGATGCCAGCCTTTTCACGGGCTATGTCCTTCAATCCCTTCCCGAGGTATCTGGTATGCTCGATATTTATATTGGTGATGACAGAGACCTCGGGGACGACTACGTTCGTCGCGTCGAACCTGCCGCCCATGCCCGTTTCAATTACGGCTATGTCGGCCTGCCTGAGTTTGAAATGGAGGAAGGCCATCGCCGTTGTGAACTCGAAGAATGTGAGGGGTGAGGCCTCTTTTGACATCCTTCGGGAAGCCCGTTTTATAACGCGGGCGGCCAGGGCAAGCTCTTTTTCGGATACGAGCCTTCCTGATACCTGTATCCTTTCGTTGAACCTTGAGAGGTGAGGGGAGGTGTAAAGGCCGGTCTTCAAGCCCGCCTCGCGGAGGACCGAGGCCACGATGGCGGAGGTAGAACCCTTGCCGTTCGTGCCTGCCACGTGGACTGCAGGATATGCCTTGTGAGGGTCGTCGATAAGCGACAGAAGCTCTGATATTCTCGCGAGGCCCGGCTTTATGCCGTGCCTTTCGAGGCCGAGCAGCATTTTAATGGTGGGGCCAGTTGAGGGCATTTTAACGGCAGCGCGGATTGAGCATGGAAAGGAGCTTCGAGATGGTCTCTTTCATGAGCTTCCTTTCGACGATCATGTCGAGCATGCCGTGGTCAAGGAGGTACTCTGCCCTCTGGAAGCCCTCCGGGAGCTTCTGCCGTATGGTCTCGGCTATGACCCTGGGCCCGGCGAAACCGACAAGCGCTCTTGGCTCTGCTATGATTACGTCTCCGAGCATGGCAAAGCTCGCTGAGACCCCTCCCATCGTGGGATCTGTAAGGACGGATATGTACGGGAGGCACGCCTCCCGGAGCTTCGCTAAAGCCGCGGAGGTCTTGGCCATCTGCATAAGCGACAGTATCGATTCCTGCATCCTCGCTCCTCCGGAGGATGAGAAGATGACCACGCCAGAGCCTGATTCTATCCCGCGCTCTATCGCGCGGGTTATCTTCTCGCCCACTACAGAGCCCATGGAGCCGCCCATGAACGAGAACTCGAATACGGCTGCTGAGGCCTTCTGCCCGCCTATGAGCCCTTCGCCTGTGATCATGGCGTCCTTGAGGCCCGTTTCCTTCTGAGAGGCCTTGATCCTGTCCTTGTACTTTTTGAGGTCGCGGAACTCAAGGGCGTCTACCGGCTCCATACGCTCGTCGAATTCCCTGAAGGTCCCCTCGTCGAAGGTTATCTCTATCCTGGCCCTCGCGGAGATGCGGAAGTGGTAGTCGCACTTCGGGCAGACGTCCAGGTTCCGTTCGACCTCTTTCTTGTAGATTATCTCGCCGCAGTGGTCGCACTTGACCCAGAGGCCATACGGGACCTTTACGCTCTTGCTTTCCTCTCCGTTGGTGAAGAGGTCTTTCTTGAACCAGATCATATCCCCTCTCGATTACCTGCCTATGCCGCGCTTTAAAGACGAGACGAATGAGCCCGTCTCGCTTAAGATCTTCGAGCCCGCGTTCCTGGCTATTATGTTGACTATGGCGCTGCCGACGACAGCGGCGTCAGCGCTTTTTACCACTTCTTTAGCCTGCGTAGCGGTGGAGATGCCGAAGCCCACGCCTATCGGCAGGTCTGTGAATTTTTTCACGCGTTTTACGTACCTCGGTATGTCGGCCGATACTGATTTGCGCGCGCCGGTCACCCCCGTAACGCTAACGAAGTAGATGAACCCTGAGGCCTTTTGAGCGGCAAGCTTGATCCTTTTCTCGTCGCTTGTAGGCGTGAGGAGGAATATGAGGTCTATGGAGTTCCTGTCCAGCTCGCTTTTAAGCTCGTCAGCCTCCTCGGCCGGAAGGTCGACTATGAGGACGCCGTCCGCGCCCGCGGCCTTTACGTCCCTGGCGAACTTTTTAAGCCCGTAGGTAAATACCGGGTTGTAGTAGCCGAATAGCACGATGGGGACTTCGCTTCTTTGCCGTATATTTCTTACGAGGGTGAGGACGTCGGGGAGGTGGACGTTTTTTTTAAGCGCCCTCTCTGAAGATGCCTGTATCGTCGGGCCGTCTGCCATCGGGTCTGAGAACGGAATGCCGAGCTCGATAAGGTCTGCCCCGGACTTTTCAAGCTCACGGATTATCTTCCCGGATGTCGGCAGGTCAGGGTCCCCGGCGGTTATGAAGGTGATAAGGGCCTTCTTCTTTTCGGCCTTGAGCCGCGCGAAGAGCGATTCTATCCTTTTTTCTTTGTTGGAGGTCATCTGCTTTCCCTGTCAGATCTCGAAATTAAAAGCCTTTGAGACTGTATTGAGGTCCTTGTCTCCCCTGCCGGAGAGGCACACTATCATGCTCGCGCCCTTCTTCATGTCTCTGGCGGCCTTCATCGCGTGGGCCACGGCGTGTGAGCTTTCAAGGGCCGGTATTATGCCCTCCGAAAGGGTCAATGCCTTGAACCCATCGAGGGCCTCTTTGTCCGTAATGGTAGTATACTCCACCCTGCCGGTGTCGTGAAGGTAGGCGTGCTCCGGGCCTACGCCCGGGTAGTCGAGCCCTGCTGAGATGGAGTGGGTGTCTATTATCTGGCCGTACTTGTCATGCAACAGGTATGTCTTGTTGCCGTGCAGCACGCCGACGCTGCCTCCGTTTATCGAGGCCGCGTGCCTGCCGGTCTTAAGGCCCTCTCCGGCGGCCTCGACCCCTGTCATCTTTACCTTTTTGTCATCGAGGAAGGCATGGAAGAGGCCCATGGCGTTCGAGCCGCCGCCAACGCAGGCTACAAGGAGGTCTGGGAGAGAGCCTCTAAGCCCCAGCATCTGCCTTCTCGCCTCCGCGCCGATTATCGATTGAAAATCCCTGACGAGCATGGGGTACGGGTGCGGGCCAGCCACGGTCCCTATGATATAGAAGGTGTTGTATACGTTCGTGACCCAGTCCCTCAAGGCCTCGTTCATCGCGTCCTTCAACGTCCTGCTCCCTGAGGTAACAGGGTTTACCTTCGCACCGAGGAGCTTCATCCTGAATACGTTCGGGAGCTGCCTTTTTATGTCGTCCTCTCCCATGTATATCTCGCACTCGAGGCCGAACATGGCCGCGACTGTAGCCGCGGCGACACCGTGCTGGCCGGCCCCGGTCTCGGCGATCACTCTCTTCTTGCCCATCCTATTGGCAAGGAGTACCTGCCCTATCGTGTTGTTTATCTTGTGCGCCCCGGTGTGGCAGAGGTCTTCCCTTTTAAGGAATATGTCCGCGCCGCCCATTTTTTTTGTGAGCCTCTCGGCGAAGTAAAGCGGGGTGGGCCTGCCGACGTACTCATTAAGGTAATAGGCGAATTCTTTTTTAAACTCTGGGTCGCCCTTCCACTTGAGATATGCCTCTTCCAGCTCTATTACCGCCGGCATCAGGGTCTCGGATATATACCTGCCGCCGTATATGCCGAAGTGGCCGAGCCTGTCGGGTGTCTTTACCTTTTTATGGGAAGGGCGCGACTGTTGTTTTTTCATTTCCTTATCTGCTCCATGAATTTCTCAAGCCTTGCGTGGTCCTTTTTGCCGGGCCTCTCCTCAAGCCCGGAGCTTGCGTCAACGGCGTACGGCCGGACCTTCTCCAGGGCCTCTCTTACGTTTTCAGGGTTTAGCCCGCCGGAGAGTATCACCCTCCCAAGGGCCTTTGCCTCTATAGCTATCTCCCAGTCGAAAGTCTCTCCTGTGCCGCCCTGGACGCCTTCCTTGAAGGTATCGAGGAGATAGGCCGAGACGTTATAGGACTTGAGCCTGTTTATGTCAGCCCTGTCCTTGACGCGGATGGCCTTTATGGCCTTGAGGCCGAGCTGCTCGCAGTACTCGGGCGGCTCGCTCCCGTGGAGCTGTACCGAGCGGATGCCTGTCTCCGCGGCGGTCGAGGCCACCTTATGAAGCTCCTCGTCCACGAATACGCCTACAGGAGTTATGAAGGGCGGCAGCTCCCTTATGATGAGCCCCGCCGTCTTCGGGCTTATGTACCTGGGGCTCTTCCTGTAGAATATGAAGCCGAGGGCGTCCGCCCCCAGCTCAGTAGCCTTGAGCGCGTCCTCAAGGTTTGTTATGCCGCAGATCTTGACCCTGGTTTGGTTGTATGACACCTCTGAGTTCCTTGAGTTTTTTTCTGAAGTTCTCTTCCCTCATGAGCGCCTCGCCGATGAGGAAGGCCTCTACGCCCCACTCCTTGAGCTTCAATATGTCCTCGTGCGTGTTGATGCCGCTTTCGCTCACGAGGACCCTGTCTTTCGGCACATAGGGGGCGAGCCTTATCGTTGTCTCGATATCCGTCTTGAAGGTCTTGAGGTCCCTGTTGTTGACCCCTATTATCTTTGCCCCGGCTGAAAGCGCGTCCTCGAGCTCCTTTTCGTCATGGACCTCGACGAGGGCCGACATGCCAAGCGATTGGGTAAGCTCGATCAGGCTTTTAAGCCGCTCCTTATCAAGGGCAGCCGCGATGAGGAGGAGCGCGTCAGCTCCAGATACCCTCGATTCATAGACCTGATAATCGTCGAATATGAAGTCCTTCCTGAGTATCGGGAGCCTGATGTTGCCCCTTAGCGCGAGCAGGTAGTCGAGCTTGCCCTTGAAGTACTTCTCCTCGGTTATGACGGAGATGGCCGCGGCCCCGCCCTCGATATAGCCACGGGCTATCTCGGCTGGCACGAAGTACTCCCTTATCATGCCCTTTGACGGAGACGCCCGCTTTATCTCGGCGATTATCCTTATGCGGTCGGCCCCGCCCCTGTAGGCGACAGCCCTTTCAAAGTCCTTTGGCCTCGGGACCATTGAAAGCTTCTCCATAATCCCCTGAATGTGGAAGCGCGCCTTTGTCTCCTCCAGCTCAACTCTTTTATTCTCAAGTATCTCGTCGAGTATCATCTGTTTGATATTTCCTTGAGCTTCTCAAGCTTGTCTAAAGATTCTCCGGAGTCTATCGCGCCCCTTGCGATGGCGATGCCCTCCTCAAGGCTCGATGAGGCGCCTCCAGCAGTTATAGCTGCTGCCGCGTTAAGTATCACAACGTCCCTCGCCGGGCCCTTGGCGCCGCTTAGCACACCGAGTATTATTTCGGCGTTCTCGTCAGGGCCGCCGCCCAGAAGGTCAATGGATGAGCACCTTGTGAAGCCGAAGTCCTCAGGCTTTACATGGTATGTCCTTATCGAGCCGTCTTTAAGCTCCGTGACCCTGGTCTCAGCGGCAAGGGAGATCTCGTCGAGCCCGTCCTCGCCCCTTACCACGAAGGCGTGGGCAGAGCCGAGGTTATGAAGGACCTTCGCGAGGATATCGGTTAGGGCCGGATCGTAGACGCCTATGACCTGCCTTTTTGCGCCAGCCGGGTTGGTCAGCGGGCCGAGTATGTTGAAGATGCTCCGTATGCCGATCTCTCTCCTTACCGGGGCCGCGTACTTCATGGCCCCGTGGAGCATGGGCGCGAAGAGAAAGCCGATGCCAGCCTCCCTTACGCACTCCTCCACCCTGGAGACCTCGGCCTCGATGTTCACGCCGAGGGCGCGGAGCACGTCAGCGCTGCCGCTCTTCGATGATACCGACCTGTTGCCATGTTTTGCTACCGTAAGGCCCGCGCCTGAGGCGACAAAGGCGGCGGCAGTAGATATGTTGAAGGTCATCGACTCGTCCCCGCCGGTGCCGCAGGTATCCACGACCCCTTCGGGGGCCGCTACCTTCGTAGCCTTAGCGCGCATTACCCTGGCCGCGCCGGTTATCTCCGCGACCGTCTCGCCCTTCATCCTGAGGGCGGCAAGGAACGCGCCTATCTGAGCTGGGCTTGCCCCGCCGGTCATTATCTCGTTCATGACGCCGGACATCTCGGGTTCGCTCAAGTCTGAGCCTTTGATCAGCCTTCCGAGGGCGTCCTTTATCACGCTTGCCTCGCTACGGCGTATTTTTGAATGAAGTTCCTCAAGATCTCCTTGCCCGCCCTTGTAAGGATCGATTCAGGATGGAACTGGACGCCCTCTATGGGAAGGCTCCTGTGGCGGAGCCCCATGATCTCGTCCATCTCCGTCCACGCGCTTATCTCAAGGCAATTCGGCAGGCTGTCCTTTTTAACTATGAGGGAGTGGTAGCGGTTGGCCTCGAACGGGTTCTCTATCCCTTCGAATATCGTCCTGCCGTCGTGGTATATCATCGAGGTCTTGCCGTGCATGAGGCGCTTTGCCTTTACGACCTCTCCCCCGAAGGCGTAGCCGATGGACTGGTGCCCGAGGCAGACGCCGAGAAGGGGGATCTTTCCGGCGAATGCCTTTATGGCCTCGACCGATATCCCTGCCTTTGGCGGGTCGCACGGCCCCGGCGAGATGACTATCGCCGCCGGGGAAAGCTTCTCTATCTCTTTTGTCGTTATGGCGTCGTTCCTTTTGACCAGCACGTCCTGCCCCAATTCCATGAAGTACTGGACGAGGTTGAAGGTAAAGGAGTCGTAGTTGTCTATCATCAGTATCATTTCAGAAAAGCCCTTCCGTCGCCATCTCTACGGCTTTTAGCATGCCCCTTGCCTTGTTCTCAGTCTCCTCGAACTCTTTTTCCGGGACCGAGTCGGCAACGATGCCGGCCCCGGCCTGTATGTGTATGCGTCCGCCGGCGATGACCATGGTCCGTATGGCTATGCACATGTCCATGTTGCCTGAAAAGCCGAGATAGCCAACGCACCCGCCGTAGACCTCGCGCTTGGAGGGCTCGAGCTCTTCTATTATCTCCATGGCCCTTACCTTCGGCGCGCCGGTGAGCGTGCCCGCCGGGAAGCAGGCCTTGAGGGCGTCGAATGAGTCGAGCCCCTTTTTGAGAGTACCCTTTACGTTAGAGACTATGTGCATGACATGGGAATAGCGCTCTATAGCCATGAGCTCGTCGACTTCGACGGTGCCGGCCCTCGCGACCCTTCCGACGTCGTTCCTGCCGAGGTCCACGAGCATTATATGCTCTGAGAGTTCCTTCGGGTCGGCCAGGAGGTCCTTTTCAAGCGAGAGGTCCTCCGCCTCGTCCCTGCCCCTTTTCCTCGTGCCGGCTATCGGCTTCACGTTCACGCTCTCCCCTTCGACCCGCACAAGTATCTCCGGCGAGGAGCCGACGAGGGTTGCCTCCCCGAGCTTGAGGAAGAACATGTAGGGGGAGGGGTTTATGACACGCAAGGCCCTGTATATGTCGAAAGGGTCTACGGTGAGAGAGGCCGAAAACCTCTGGGAGATGACCGCCTGGAATATGTCCCCTTCGACTATGTATTCCTTTACGCGCTCAACGGCCCTGAGGAAGTCCTCTCTTCTGAAGTTCGAGGATATCTCTACTGTGCCGCCGGGTGTTTGTCCGCCCCTTTCCGGGGTCCTTTTCCTGAGCTGCTCCACGATGGCGTCGATCTTCCGAAGTGAGCTTGCGTAGGCCTCGTCGACGTCGTCGCCTTCGTTGATATAGGCGTTTGACACTATCTTTATCCTGTGCTCGACGTTGTCGAATACGAGGAACGTGTCTGTAAAGATGAGGTATATGTCGTCGAGCCCGAGCTCCCTGGGGGATGAGTCAGGCAGGTTCTCTATGTGGCGGACGATGTCATAGCTCATGTAGCCTATGGCCCCGCCTGAAAACCTGGGCGCGCCCTCAACTGTAGCCGGGGAGAAGCCGGAGATGATCGACTGGATGATATCAAGGGGGTTGCCCTCTATGACCCTTTTGCCATTGGCCTGTACTACCTCGACACGGTTTCCGAGGCTCCTTAAGACCATCTTCGGGGCAGAGCCGAGGATGCTGTACCTCCCCCATTTCTCACCGCCCTCCACGCTTTCAAGGAGGAAGGAGTCGCCTCCGGTATCTATCTTCATGAAAGCGGAGACAGGGGTGTCGGTGTCAGCGAGGATATCCCTCCAGACGGGCACCATATTGCTCGTTTTGGCTAATTCCTTGAAGACATCGAGGGAAGGGCAGTGGCTGGGCCTTCTCATAAGCTACCTACTTTATCATAGCACTGGAAGCTTAGTCAATAGCTTCACCGGGCTTTCTTGAGGCCGGGGATGGCCTAACGATACCATATTAAAGCGTTTTTCTCCCGCCTTTTTTGCCGCTTGACACGCTCTCCGCCTTTTCGTACAATCTGCCAAATCCGTTCAATCTGTCACCCGTTACGGGTTATCTCCGGCCTTGGCCGGGTTGCCATAAATAAAAAGCAGGAGAGGTTAAAGAAATATGAGAAAAGCTGGTTTATTGGGTCTTGCGTTTGTGGTGCTTCTTGCGACAGCGGGTTGCGGCCAGAAGATCAAGAAGGAAAATGAGGAGCTCAAGGCGCAGATAACGGCTCTTACGGGCGAGAAGACGGCGCTGCAGACACAGATGGCCACTATTCAGACCGAGCTTGAAGAGGCCAAGACACGCATAACCACGATAACCTCCGAGCTTGACGCTACCAAGCAGGAGCTTGAGGTATTAAAGGCCAAGGCCAAGCCGGCCAAGAAGAAGTCAAAGAGGTAAGTGCCTCTTAGAGACGGTATCCGCTCCGCCCGCCCGTACCCCGGGCGGGCGGTTTTTTACAGGCTTAAAGAAATCCCTTCCCTTATCCGATATGTAAAGACGCAGCCTGATGGCGGGACTGCTGGCCGGAATTGACCGGCATTTCCTGATGCGGGGAAAGCTCTATTTAATGGTATTCCGGAATTGAAAGTAATATAATGCCTTTCAAGACGCGGGCCTTTAAGAATTTTCCGGACTACGCCCTTTTCCTCCATTCGCCATCCGCTTAAGCTACCTGTCTTGTTTTGGCTTGCGTTCATATTCTCACGGGGTAATACGTGATGTTCCGGCAGGGCTTGAAATCCAAAATACTCAACCTGACGATCGGGCTTGCGCTCGTCGCCTTCGGGGTGCTCATACTCCTGGTCATAAAGGAGGAGGAGAAGAGCCTTTTGAGGGAGCGCCTGAAGGCGAGCGCGCTCATGGCCCAGCCCATCCTCCATACTATCTACAAGGACATGCTCGATGAGCGCGCTGACATGTCCCGCTTCCTCATCGAAGGCCTCAAGACCATAAAGGGGGTTGAGCGGGTCCAGCTCATAAGGTCGAACGGGGTCGAGGAGGCCTTCCAGGACCACAAGACCCTGGACGCCGTCAAGACCGAGTTCGGCGAGATAAAGCCGGAGTGGCTCGCCGACCACCCTAACAAGCTCAACAACGTCGCCAAGGGCATACAAAACCCGGAGTTCAAGAAGGCGCTCCAGGCCTTTAACCGCGGGCAGAAGGAAGCGGTCTATTATACCGAGAGCGAAGGGGACCGGAAACTTTTTACTTACGTAGTGCCGATAGAGTACAGGCCGAAATGCTCCTCCTGCCATGAGCACGAGGAGGCCGCAAGGGGCGCGCTCATGATAACGACCTCCCTTGAAGAGATGTACGACCTCCTGGCCGGGTCGAGGAATAAATGGATATTCTACGGGCTCGCCACCTTGAGCGCGATGACGATCCTCCTGGGGCTTCTTGTCTCCGGCGTCATAACCCGCCCGATCGACAGGGCGGTCGTGATGCTAAAGGCCATAGCCGAGGGCAAGGGAGACCTCACCAAGAGGCTCGAGATAAGCTCGAATGACGAGATAGGCCTCCTTGGCAGGTGGTTCAACAAGTTCGTCGACGGCATGCAGACGATGGTCAGGGACATCTTCGGCATATCGAGAGAGGTGTCGGCCGCGTCCACCCAGATAGAGTCTTCGTCAAGGGAGATAATCGAGGCGGTAAAGACCCAGATGCAGGCCGCGGAAGACACATCCGGGTCCATACAGGAGATGGACGCGTCGATAAAGATGGTCGCGGAGGAGGCCGAGGCGCTCCGCGGCTCGTCAAGCGAGGTCTCCGAGTCCGTGCGCACCATGTCCGGCTCTGTCGACGATGTGAAGGTCAATATAGAGAAGCTCTTTATCGCGGCCTCATCGACTAACTCTTCCATAAACGAGATAGCCGTATCAATAAACCAGGTCGCCTCGCACGTCGACGAGCTTTTCAGGAATAGCGAGGACGTCGTCTCTTCGATCATTGATATCGGCGAGAAGGTCAAGGAGGTGGAGACCTACTCCAGGAGCCAGGCCGAGCTTGCCGAGAAGGTCAGGGTGGACGCCGAGGACCTCGGCATGGCCTCGGTCGTCAAGACCAGGGAGGGGATAGAGAAGGTAAGCGAGGAGGTGGCCTCGACCGCGCTGGTGATAAACCGCCTCGGCGAGAGGTCGAAAGAGATAGGCAAGGTCTTGATCGTCATAAACGACATAGCCGATACGACCCACCTCCTGGCGCTCAACGCCACGATACTGGCGGCGCAGGCCGGTGAGCACGGGAAAGGGTTCGCGGTAGTTGCGAGGCAGGTGAAGGACCTGGCGACGAAGACGACCTCTTCGACAAAGGAGATAGCTGAGCTCATAAGCCAGGTCCAGAGCGAGGTGGCTATCTCGGTAGAGTCGATGAAGAGGAGCTCTGAGAAGGTCGAGGACGGCGTGGCCCTTTCAAGGAACGCCCAGGAGGCGCTCATAAAGATACTGGACTCTTCACGCAGCTCCTTCGAGATGGCGAAGCTCATCGAGAAGGCGACTGCCGAGCAGACCAAGGGCGCCGGCCAGATCGCCAGCGCCGTCCAGGTGATGAGCCACATGGTCTCCGACATAAAGAACGCCTCAGGGGAGCAGTCGCACGCCGCCAAGGAGATCTTGAAGGACACCGCGCAGATGCGTGAGTTCATGGAACGGGTGAAATCATCTACCATGGAGCAGGGGCGTGAGACCAGGAGGGTCGCCGAGGCCATATTCAAGGTGATAGAGAAGATATCAAGGGTGGCCGACGCGACATCCGAGCAGATGGTCTTCTCCAAAAGGATAGTGAACGCGGTAAATACGGTCAAGAAGGCCGCTGAGGACAACGCGGCGCTCGCGGCAAGGCTCGAGAGGACGGTAGGCGAGATGAACAGGCAGGCAGACGCCCTCAAGAGCACTGTGGCAAACTTCAAGGCATGACAGAACGGAGGCGGCGGATGGGGGCTTTCAGCATAGTATTGCCTTTTCTGGTACTGGTTACTTTCTTCTTTCCTCAATATTCACGCGCGGCGGAGATAAACTGGTCAAAGGTCAGGTCCTCGAATATATACCTCTTTTATCCGGGCGTGAGCTCGTGGGAATTCCTCAATAGCGATGACCACAAGCTGGGAGCCAGGGAGATAAAAAAAGGCAAGAAGAACTGCGGCCATTGCCATCTTGAAATGGACGGTGGGCTTGACCTCAAGGCCGATGAGATCGCCTCGGGCGCCATCAGGATGAAGAGGTCTCACAAGCCCTTCGAGCCGGAACCGCTGCCGGGCAAAAAGGGCGTCATCACAACCGAGGCGCAGGCGGCTTACGATAACGATTACCTCTACCTGAGGTTCAGCTGGGACTCAAAAGGGGCTTCCTGGAGCCAGAAGGGCAACACCCCTGACAGGGTCTCCATACAGATGAACAAGTCAGAGCAGGCTTTCCGCAACTACGGCTGCTTCATTACATGCCATAACGACCTGAGCACGATGCCGCAGGCCCCATCAAGCGGCGATATCGGGCGTGTGTATAAGGGCAGGGACGAAGCGCGTCTTTACGCCTATTACGCCAAAAGCTCCTGGTCCGAGAGGAGGGCGGACGCGGATTTAAGGTCCAGGGACGGTATTATCGACCTTAAATCGATCCAGTTCGAGGGCGGAAGGGTGTCGTCTGAAGACGGAAGGGTCTTTGACGACAGGGTATGGGACGAGAAGCCCGGCTTCGAGGGCGCAGGGTCATGGTCTTCGGGTAAGTATATCGCGGTCTTCAAGATAAAGCTCGGGAGCGCTGGCAGATATAACGTAGCGCTCTCGGAAGGGGACGTGGTCACAATAGGGTTGGCAATACACGACTATGGTACGGATAAAAGAAAGCACTACGTATCATTGCCTGTTTCCGTAGGGCTCGGCGCGCGGGAGGCAGATATCGAGGCCGTAAAGCTCCAGAACTGACAGGTCTTCAGGGCAGATGGGTGACAGAGAGGACATAGACGTACTGGATTCGAAGGTTGCCCGGCTCAAGGTCGAGTACGAGCAGTACTTTGCCAGGGTATTGAAGCGGGAGCCCGCGCAGATCCGTGACGAGGTCGACAAGGCCATACTTTCGCTCAGCAACAGGACCATAAACAACACCGCCTTAAAGTTCAGGCTCAACGCGGTCGTCTCCAAGTACAACTCTTACAAGCAGTACTGGGGCAGGGTGCTCCGCGCCATAGATGAAGGCACCTATGTGAGGAAGGCTGAAGGCTTGAGCGGTAACGGTGTTGCCGCGCAGAGGCCTTCCGTACCACCCGCCCCTGAGAGGCCGAGGGAGGCCAACGGGGGCGCATTCGAGGATGTCTACAGGAGGTATGTCGAGGCGAGGAAGGAATGCCATGAGCCTACGGACGGCATCACGTTCGAAGGGCTCAAGAAGACGGTAGAGCAGTACAGGAAAAAGATAGAAGAGCAATACAAGACAAGCGAAATCGATCTCAAGGTCTCCATAAAGGACGGGAAGGCGAAGCTTACCATAACACCAAAAAAGGCCCCGTTTTAAAATCTTAGACTTTCCTCTTGCATTCTTTTATAATACAGTATTCTGATACACTCGGCAGAGCCTTCCGGCCATGTAAGCCGGTTTTTTATTTTACACCATTGACCTCTCATTCTACGGTAGACTGTGAATATAGGTAGATTGTTCAGGGACAGCCTGACCCACGCCAGACTCAAGTTTAAGGGCTTTTTCGTACCTCTTATCCTCTTCGCGGCAGCCTTATCCGCCGGCAGGCTCTATTTTTTCATAAAATATCACGATACCTACTCCGGGATAGACGCGAGCTCGATAGCCTGGGCCTTTGTCCAGGGCATGCGCTTCGACCTCTCTACCGCGGCCCTCATGTCCGCCCCTGTCTTTCTCGTCCTTTTTTTTCCTGGCATCTCTCTTAGCAGGCTTCTCAGAAGGGCGCTTTTAGCCACGCTCCTGGCCTGGTACGCCGCGTTGCTCGCCTACAATTTCATAGACATACAGTATTATTCTTTCGCGCAGAGGCACCTCACCTTCGAGCTGTCGAATACCTGGCGCGACACCGGCGTCATAGTAAAGATAGGGCTGGCGAGGTACGTCCCGGAGTTCATCGCCCTCGTTCTCTTCATTGTTCTCTTCGGCTCCGTCTATATCTATCTGGCAAGGGAGAAAAAGAGGTCGCCGCTTGCCGCCCCCGGAGGCTACCTTGCCTCCATCGCAGTTGACGCCGGCGTCTTCCTCGCCATAGCGGCCCTTACGGTTGTCTTAGCGAGGGGCGGGGTGCAGATGAAGCCGCTCAGCATCAAGAACGCGTTCTCAAGCGACAGGATAGAGGTCGGGACGCTGGCCTTAAACGGCATATACTCCACCTTTAATACGCTCTATAACAACAACGAGGACAAGAACCTGGAGATATTAAGAAGGACGTCCTTTGAGAAAGAGGCCGACGTACAGGGCTTCATAGTGGACAGGTCCAAAGAGGGCGCGGCAGAGGGCTATCCGCTCTTCAGGAAGTTCAATTATCCTGACGGCGAAAGAAAGAATATGAACGTCGTCATCTTCGTCATGGAGAGCTGGAGCGCCAAGTTCATAGGCTCTCTCGGAGGCAAAGTAGAGGCGGCCCCGTTCTTCAGCTCCCTGTCAAAAGACGGGATGCTCCTCAATAACTGCTTTGCCAACGCCCAGAGGTCTTACGAGGGGCTTTCAGCCACCCTGGGCTCTCTGCCTTCCTGGAAAAAGATGTCTCTCGACCAGGGAGGGCTCCTCTACCAGACCAGGCTTGAGCCTGCCGTGAGCTCGCTTAAACGCTACGGCTATGAGACCATCTTCGTCCACGGCGCAAGGCCCGGCTCTCTCGGCTTCGATTCGCTCGTAAAGAGGTTCGGCTTCCAGAGGCACATCTCAAGGGACGACTTCGACGACTCAGGCGACGACGGCACATGGGGCATATACGACGAGTATACCTTCCAGAAAGCCGATGAGGAGTTCTCGAAAACGCGGGAACCATTCTTCGCGGCCATCTTCTCACTCAGTTCCCACACGCCATATAAGCTCCCATCAAAGGAGTTCGAGCACTTCGGAAGCGAAGTGCAGTACAGCGCTTTTCTGAACTCGATGAGATACTCTGATCATGCCTTGAGGAAGTTTTTCGAGAAGGCCAGAAGATCGGATTATTTCAAGAACACTATTTTTGTGATAGTCGGCGACCATACGGAGGGGCATTCTACCCGGGAAAGCGTCTACGAGGGCTACCGCGTACCGTGCCTTTTCTACGGGCCGGGCGTAAAGCCATCGGTAGACCAGGCAGTAGCGAGCCAGGTGGACATACTGCCCACTGTCTTCGACATGCTAAAGGTCCCGGCGCCATTTACGTCATGGGGGAAATCCGTGCTTGCGGAAGGCGAGAGGAGGGCGCTGCTTCCGCGCGGCGACATGTTCGTGTGGGTGAACGGGCGGTATATGCTCGTAACAGACATGAATGCCCCGATGGGCCTGTATGATTACAAGGCTGACCCTGCCAGGGATATCTTGAAGGACGGAGCGGAGTCAAAGGCCCTGATGGAAGAGTTCCAGCAGTACCTGAAGTTCAGCTACGACCTCATACTTTCAAATAAGGTAAGGCCGCCGCAGTAACGGCCTCAATAAAATCTGGGTTTTTCAGAAAACCGTTAGAATTTACACTTGTAATAAAAAAGGCGGGGCCCATCCCCGCCTTCATCGAAGCTTTGAACCTTTTAGCCTTGACCAGCCAACGCTTCAGCGTGTTCAGCATTCAAAAAGGCCGGAATCTATCAGCTGTTTGAAAGAAGAGACGTAATATTCGGCGTGAGAGCCTCTTTTGTCTCTTATCCGTATCGTTATTCCATATGGCCGGAGCGCCTGGAACGCGTCTTCATCGGTCGTGTCGTCGCCAACATAGAACGGCAGGTGGTCCGGGGCAAGTTTCTTCCAGACCCACAGCACCGCGTCCCCCTTGTTCCAGTGCGCATGAGGCCGTATCTCGACGAGCATTTTGCCGTAAGTAATTTTAAGCCCATGGCGCGCGAGCGCGGCGGCGGCCTCTTGTTTAACGATCTCCTTCGCTTTGCTGTGGTTGCTGCGTTCCACACGCCTCAAGTGCACCGCTATCGAGAGGCCTTTGTCCTCCAGATATATTCCTGGTATTCCTGAAAGCGCCTCCCGCATCACTTTTGCGAGACGGCTGAGAGGCCGGCGAAATGCCTCGCCCTTCTTAAGCAGGATCTTGCCGCCGGAATATATCTCGGCGCCGTGGTTGGCGGCATAGATGATATCCGTTAGACCGACCAGCCTGCGTATGTCCTTTAACGACCTGCCGGTGACGATGGCCAGCTTGAGGTTCCCGTCCTTCGAGGCTTTTTGGAGCCAGGCCGCGTTCTCATCCCTGATAAAGGCCCTGGATGGGTCGTCGACAATCGGGGAAAGCGTACCGTCAAAGTCGAGGAAGATTATCTTCCTGGTCCTTGAGCCTGTCATCAGCTGGCGCGTATGTTGGTGAGTTCAGTGATTATATTGGCCGCCCATCTGTAAATATTGTTTTCGCGCACGATCTCCCGCATCTTCCTCATGCGCTCTATCTGTTCTGATGAGTCCATCTCGAGAGCTGTCTTTATGCTGTTGGCCATCTGCTCGATGTCATACGGGTTTACCAGGATGGCGTCTCTGAGCTCACGGGAGGCTCCAGCGAAAGTGCTGAGTATGAGCGCGCCTTTTTCGTCCTCCCGTGAAGCTATGAACTCCTTGGCCACGAGGTTCATGCCGTCATGGAGGGACGTTACCATGCACAGGTCGGCGTGGCGATAGAACGGCTCGATCTCCGCGTGCGAGAAATGCCGCTTCAGGAATACGATAGGCTTCCAGTTGGCCGACTGGAATTTCCAGTTGATCCGGTCTACCTCTGAGAGCACTTCCCCGACGAAATCGTGATAGCTCTTTATGTGCTCCCTGCTCGGAGCCCCTATCTGGACGAATGTGAATACCTCGCGGTATTCGGGGTTTTTTTCAATGAAGCGCTCAACGGCCCTGAGCCTTTCTATGATGCCCTTTGTGTAATCGAGGCGGTCAACGCCGATCCCGAAGACAGAGGCTCTTACCCCCAGTTCCCTGAGCAGGTCCTCCTTGCTCTGGCCTATTGGCCCGAGCGGCTGACCGCTGAAATCGACGCTTATGGGAAAGGGCTTGACGATGGTTGAGTGCCCCGACCTGGTCGTGGAAAAATTTTCCCAATTGGTGCGGCATTCAAGCGTCCTGTCGACAGTTTCAAGAAAGTTGTTGCAGTGATACTGCGTATGGAACCCTATAAGGTCCGCGCCGAGCATCCCGTGGAGTATCTCGCGTTTCCAGGGGCAGATGCCGAAGGCTTCGGGATTGGGCCAGGGTATATGCCAGAAAAGGGCGATCTTCGCGTCAGGGTGCCGCTGCTTGATAAGCCGCGGGAGTATGGAGAAGTGATAGTCCTGGATGAATATGTAAGTCCCTTTCCCGATCTCGTCGTCAAGCGACCTGGCGAACCTTAAGTTGACCTCCTGATAGCGCGCCCAGTCGTCTATCCTGAAGGTCGGGCGAGTATGGGCTATGTGGCACAGCGGCCACAGACCCTCGTTGGAAAGGCCGTAATAATAGCCTGCCTCTTCCTCCTGGCTGAGCCAGATCCTCTTGAGGACATACTGCGGGTTGTCAGGCGGCACGAGCACCATGTCTTTGTTATCCACGGTCTCTCTGTCGGCATTGCCGGACCCATGCGCGACCCAGAGCCCCGAGCATGCCTTTAATATCGGGTCAAGCGCGGTAACGAGGCCGCTTGCCGGACTGAGGCACTCGATGAGCTTGCCGCTCCGCACGTGCATGTAGGGCTCCCGGTTTGAGACCACTATAAGTTTGCTGTCCTGCAGTTTCTCACGCACATGCAGCTTAAGCCGTTCAGCCGTCCACTTGGAATCGGCCTGGTTTCGGAGCCTCGCCTCCTCCTCGACCTGCGTGCGGGCTATTGCCAGGCTTTTTACGATACTCGATATCTCTTTGGATATCGGCTCGAAAATGCCCTCTTTAGGGAGCTTGAACAGGCCGTCGGCCTTTCCCCTGTGCATGCTTTTTATCCATTCGGACATCTGGGCGATGGGGCCGATGATGCTCCAGCGTACGATGACAAGCGTGATTACAGAGATGATGAGCGCGTTCGCGAGTATCCTGATAAAATTCCTCCGCCAGATACCCGATATATGCTCTTCGATATAGGAGATGTCGGTGAATATGACGACCATGCCGGTATTGACATTCCCGTCAATGGTCGTCGGAAGGGCATAGATATACATCGGCAGGGAATCTACCTTTTCGTAGGTGCCCTTGCCAGTCTCCCCCTCGTGGTCTTTCAGTATGAAATTCAGATCATCAGGGAGCTTCCCGGCCAGGCCCTTTGACAATGAAACAGGCTTGCCTGAGTTGTCGAAGACAGCGATGCCTTCGACCTGTTTGCCGGCGCTTATCTTTTCAACGATCCTGTCGAGCCGTTTGGAAGGAGCTTCTGCTATAAGGGGGCCTGTAGATTCCTTGAGCCCCTCGGCGAGAAGCCATACGCGGTGCTCGAGGTCTGTGGTGAGCCTGTCGCGTTCCTGTTGGACCGTCAGGTATGTCGCGATCCCTGAAACGGCGGTGACCGCGATCACCAGCGCCACAATAAGTCTTCTGGTTATCCGCATGGAGGTCATTATAGCCCCAATGTCGCCTGGAACACAACCCGCGTGAGCTAAGACTTTGTTTTGCTGGCATTAAGTCATTGAGGGATCTCCTGTCGAGCGGCGGTTATGTGAATGGGCAGGGGAGAAAAAAATATTGGTTGAGCCGATAAAAAAAGGCGGGGCATCTGCCCCGCCTTTCTGTTTTTTCATAAGGTCTGCCGGCTTAGTCCTTAAGCCCCTCTTTTACCCTGAGCTTTGCCAGGGCGTAATCGAGCCTGTCCTGCGCCTTAGGCAGCGCCGAGTCGTCCTGATGGAGGGTCTTCAAGGCCTCTTCAGCCTCCCTTGCTTCAGCCCTCACGCCATCGAGGTCTATCTCATGCTCTTCCGTGGCTGCATCTACCAGGATAGTGGTCTTCTCGGGCAATACCTCGGCGTAGCCTCGGTTTATGGCAAGAAGAGCCGTATCAGTACCGCTCTTGTATATTATTTCTCCGGGCTTGAGGACTGTTAAAAAGGGCGTATGGCCTGCGAGCACGCCAAACTGCCCGGCCTGTCCCGGGGCGGTTACCTCATCGACCTCTTTGGAGAGGAGCCTCCTCTGGGGTGTTACTATTTCAAGTAAAAAGGTGTTTGACATAAATCAGCTCTTATCCCTTCGGTTAAACGCTCGCCCTTATCTTCTCGGCCTTCTCAATAGCTTCCTCGATGGCGCCGACCAAGTAGAAGGCCTGCTCCGGGATGTCGTCGAGCTCGCCGTTGGCGATCATCTGGAAGCCCTTGATGGTGTCCTTCACGCTCACGTACTTGCCTGGCGAACCGGTGAACTGCTCGGCGACGAAGAACGGCTGGGAGAGGAACCGCTGAATCTTCCTTGCCCTCGATACCACGAGCTTGTCATCCTCGGAGAGCTCGTCCATGCCGAGGATGGCGATGATGTCCTGAAGGTCCTTGTACTTCTGGAGTATGGCCTGCACCTGCCTCGCAGTGGCGTAGTGATCGTCGCCGACGATTTGCGGGTCGAGGATCCTTGAGGTCGAATCAAGCGGGTCGACCGCGGGGTAGATGCCAAGCTCGGCTATCTGCCTTGAAAGGACGGTCGTGGCGTCAAGGTGCGCGAAGGTCGTGGCCGGGGCCGGGTCCGTAAGGTCGTCGGCCGGCACGTATATGGCCTGGACCGAGGTGATGGAGCCCTTTACAGTAGAGGTGATTCTCTCCTGGAGGCCGCCAATGTCGGTGCCAAGTGTTGGCTGGTAGCCGACCGCCGAGGGGATACGACCGAGGAGCGCCGAGACCTCTGAGTTGGCCTGCACGAACCTGAATATGTTGTCTATGAAGAGGAGGACGTCCTGATTCTCTTCGTCCCTGAAGTACTCCGCCATCGTAAGCGCGGTTAGCGCGACCCTCGCCCTCGCTCCCGGGGGCTCGTTCATCTGGCCGTAGACCAGCGCGGTCTTGCCGAGAACTCCGGATTCCTTCATCTCCTCCCAGAGGTCGTTGCCTTCCCTGGTCCTTTCGCCGACGCCGCCGAAGACCGAGAAGCCGCCGTGCTGCATGGCGACGTTGTTTATAAGCTCCATGATGAGGACCGTCTTGCCGACGCCAGCGCCGCCGAAGAGGCCGATCTTCCCGCCCTTCAAGTACGGGGTGAGGAGGTCGACGACCTTGATGCCGGTCTCGAAGACTTCCATCTTGGTCGATTGCTGGGCGAATGCCGGGGCTGGGCGGTGTATGACGTACTGCTTATCGGACTCTATCGGCCCCATCTCGTCGACAGGCTCGCCTATGACGTTTATTATGCGCCCGAGGACAGGCTTTCCGACCGGGACGGTTATCCCGGCGCCGGTATCCCATGCCTCTGTGCCCCTTACAAGGCCTTCAGAGGAGTCCATGGCTATGCACCTTACGGTATTCTCTCCCAGGTGCTGGGCCACCTCGGTCACCAGGTTCCATTTTTCCCCGCTTATGCTCTGGTTGGTCACCTTTACGGCGTTATAGATGGCCGGGAGCTTCCCCGGGGGGAACTCGATATCGAGCACAGGACCTATGACCTGTGTAATCTTTCCAATGTTCATTTGGGACATTTCAGGAAGACCTCCTTACGGAATCTGTTAGTTACGGCTGCTGAAAAAGCCCATCTGCGTCGTTGTCTTCGTCGCTCGCATATGGAGCTTTTTGATCAGCCTTAATAAAAATCAGCGTTTTACAGCCTGCCTATCACTTGAGCGCCTCGGCGCCCCCGATGATCTCCATCAGCTCCTTGGTTATAGCGGCCTGGCGGAGCCTGTTGTAGACGAGGGTCAAGCCGCTTATCATCTGTCCGGCGTTCTTTGAGGCCGAGTCCATGGCCGTCATCCTCGCACCGTGCTCGCTGGCCGAGGTTTCAAGGAGCGCCCTGAAAGCCTGCACCTCGACGTACCTGGGCAGGAGGCTCGCAAGGACCGCGTCCTCAGCCGGCTCGTACAGGTAATCGCCGCCCTCTTCCTTTTTCTCCTCGTTCTGAGGAGCGACAACTGGCAGGAGCTGCTGGAGGACCGGCTTCTGGGTAAGGGCAGACTTGAACTCGCTGAATATGATATGGACCTCGTCGATCTCGCCCTTCAAGTAAGCTCCGATGATATCATTGGCTATCTCGGCGGCCGAGCCGTAGTTCGGCCTCGCGTTGCCCATGTTCCGGGAGTTGATCAGTTTGATGCCGCGCTTCTTGAAGTACTCTCCGCCGCGCCTGCCGACGAGATAGAGGCTTATCTCCGCGGAAGGGCGCTCCCTCATGAACCTCTCCGCGTTCCGGAGGAGCTGGGAGTTGAAGCTTCCGCAAAGGCCCCTGTCGGAGGTGAAGAGCATGAGGCCGACCTTGTTGCCGCCTCTCGCTTCAAGCAGGGGGTGGCTGTCGGATGAGGCCTTTGAGGCGAGCGAGCCTATGAGCTCGAGCATCTTTTCGGCATAGGGCCTCGCGGCCACGATCTCGTCCTGCGCCCTTTTGAGCTTGGCGGCGGAGACCATCTTCATGGCCTTCGTGATCTGCCGGGTGTTCTTGACCGACTTTATCCTTCTTTTTATGTCCTTAAGGCTTGGCATCTATTGGGTCACCCTGTGATAGTCTTTGTATTACTTGCCCACTGCCACAAAAAGGCCCTTCAGGTCGTCGAGCGCCTTGTTGAGCTTCGCCTTTACTTCGTTATCTATGTTCTTCTTGGTGCGGATATCCTCTATGATGTCCGCGTGCCTGCTCTCGATAAAGGATATGAGCTCTTCCTCGTACCTTTTGAGGGCCGAGTTGGGATAGGCGTCTACGTAGCCGTTTGTGGCGGCGTAGATTATCAGTACCTGCTTTTCAATCGGAAGGGGCTTGTACTGCCCCTGCTTCAATATCTCGACGAGCTTGGATCCCCTGTTGAGCTGCTTCTGTGTGGCGGCGTCGAGGTCGCTGCCGAACTGCGCGAAGGCCGCGAGTTCCCTGTACTGCGCGAGCTCGAGCCTCAGGGTGCCGGCAACCGACTTCATCGCCTTTATCTGGGCGCTGCCGCCGACCCTGGAGACCGAGAGGCCGACGTTGATGGCCGGCCTTATGCCTGAGTAGAAGAGGTCGGTCTCGAGGAATATCTGCCCGTCGGTGATCGATATGACGTTGGTCGGGATATAGGCCGAGACGTCGCCTGCCTGCGTTTCGATGACCGGCAGTGCCGTAAGCGAGCCGCCGCCGAGCTTATCCGAGAGCTTCGCGGCCCTCTCAAGGAGCCTTGAGTGGAGATAGAATACGTCGCCGGGGTAGGCTTCTCTGCCCGGAGGCCTGCGCAGGAGCAAAGAGAGCTGCCTGTAGGCGACCGCGTGCTTCGAGAGGTCGTCGTATATTATCAGGGCGTGCATGCCGTTGTCCCTGAAGTACTCGCCTATGGCGCAGCCCGTGTACGGGGATATGAACTGAAGCGGGGCAGGGGAGCTGGCGGTGGCGGCTACCACGACCGTATATTCCATGGCTCCGAACTGCTTGAGCTTCTCGACTATCTGCGCGACGGTGGACTGCTTCTGCCCTATCGCGACATATATGCAGAATACGTTCTGCCCCTTCTGGTTTATGATGGTGTCGATGGCGACGGTGGTCTTTCCTGTCTGACGGTCGCCTATGATGAGCTCCCTCTGGCCCCTTCCGATGGGTATCATGGCGTCTATGGCCTTGATGCCGGTCTGGAGAGGTTCCTTGACAGACTTCCTCGCGACTATGCCGGGGGCCTTGAGCTCGACCCTCTTGTACTCGGCGGCCTCGATCGGCCCCTTGTCGTCTATGGGCTGGCCCAGGGCGTTAATGACCCTGCCCATGAGCCCCTTGCCTACAGGCACTTCGACTATCCTGCCGGTCCTCTTTACCGGGGAGCCCTCTTTTATCGTCTGGTCGCTTCCGAATATGGCGGCGCCGACGTTGTCCTCTTCGAGGTTGAGGACCATGCCGTAGAGGCCGCCGGGGAATTCGAGGAGCTCTCCGGCCATGGCCTTCTCAAGGCCGTATATCCTGGCGATCCCGTCGCCCACCGATATTACGGTGCCGACTTCCTGTACGTCTATTTCCTTCTCAAAACCCTTTATCCGGGTCTTAATGAGCTGGCTTATCTCCTCTACCTTGATCATCGTCTAAACCACCCCTTCGAGTATTTTTTCTTTCATGAGTTCAAGCTGGGTCTTGAGGCTGCCGTCAAGGATGGTGTTGTCTATCCTGAGGACAAGCCCGCCGAGTAGCTCAGGGTTGTATTTGCAGGTGAGTATGACCTCTTTGCCCGTTGTGGCGCTGAGCTTCGTCCTTATCTCTTCCGCGAGGGCCTGGGAAAGCTCGGCAGGCGATTCGACCGTGGCCCTTATCCTGCCCGCGATGGCGTCCTCGAACCTTGAGTATGCCTCGGCTATATCTTCTATGAAACGGATATTCCTGGTCTCGACGAGTATGTCGAGGAACTTCGCGACGTGGGCCGAAAGTCCCGTAGAGGCGGCAACGCTGTCCATCAGGGCCTTTCTCTCTTCGAGCTTGTACATGGGGTTCAGGAGGGCCTTTTCAAGCTCCGGGTTTCCCCTGAATACGGCAATAACGGTCCTGAGCTCCTTGCCGTACCTGTCCCATGCCCCTTCTTCCTTGCCGACCTCTATAAGGGCCTTCGCGAACCTCTTGGATGCGGAACTCTTCATCAGTTAAGCCTCAGATTGTTTAGGTATCCTTTTACAAGCCTCTCCTGGTCAGCAGGATTGAGCTCCTTTTTCAATATCTGCTCCGCAAGCTCTACAGAGAGCTTTGCGGCCTCTTCCCTTATCTCGAGCTTCGCTTTCCTTATCTCCTGCTCGGCGGCCACCTTCGCCTGCTCCTTGAGCCTCTCGGCGGCTTTGCCGGCGTCAAGTATCATTCTTTCTTTTTCGGATTCACCCTCTGCCCGGAGCTCGCTCAGTATCCCGGCGACCCTTTTATCGAGGAGCGAGAGCTTTTCCCTGTACTCGGCAGCCTTCTTCTCGGCCTCGTCCCTGGCCATTTGAGCCTCTTCGATGGCCTTTTTTATATCGGTGCCCCTCTTGTCAAGCAGACCCTTTATGACCTTTGTCCAGACGAAGTATACTCCTATGGCGAGTATCGCGAAGTTAATGAGCTTCCATGTCGAGCCGTTCCCGCCGTGCTCGCTCTCCGAGGCGAACGCGATGGAGGGGAGAAGGATAGCAAGGACGAGCAGGCCGGCTATGTTCCTGTCGAGAACCTTGCCGGCTATTTCCCTGGCAAGCACGCTCGCTTCCGCCTTAAGGCCCGCAAGGGCGCTTCCTTTGCTTGCCGAAAGCTCGGTCCTTATGGATGAAAGCCCTTTGGCGGCATCTACCCTGGCCGCTTCGATTATGGCCTTTTCCTTTTCCTGGGTCTCTTTTCTCATCCTGGCGCGTTCTTCGTGCCCCTTTACAGCAGCTTCCTTGAGCTTCCTGTCATAGTTCAAAAGGCCTTCGGCAAGCTCTTCTTTAGTAAGGGAGGCCTTCTTCAGATTGCCGTCTATGCGCTCGTCCCGCTCCCTGAGGACCCTCTGAACAGGTTTGTAAAGAAACTGGTTCAAGATAACGAGGAGGATGAAAAAGCCGATTACCTGGAAAAGAAGGGTCTGGTCGAGTGATATCATCTTTTATCCGTACGCCTTGGATTTTTTAACGTTTTTTAAGAGAGCCGATACGCTTAAGCCCTCAAGCCCAGGGTATGAGGACCGCCTGGCAACGTGCGTTCATAAGGCCGCCGCGCATGCCGAAATGGTTGTCTGGGTTGTGAAGTTTGGCCTTGCTAAAGCTTAAACAGGGTATTGCTATCACATGCCAAAGTTCGTTGTCAAGCTATTTGTACGCAGGGCGTTCTCCTGCTTATCGCTTGTCTTTTCGTTTCCGACCCGGCGTCTTTAATGGGGAGTTGACAGGGAAAAGAAACTCAGGATAACGAGGGGTCCCGGGCGCTTTGACGGGTGGTTCTTAATACTACAGTCCCTTTTAATTTTTCGGGATTTTAACACAGGGGGGAAGACTCTTCAATCGTTATTTGAGCCTGTTGAGTTGTTGCCCGGAAGGGCGTTTGCCCGGCTCTCCTTCATTATCTGGCTTGCGGCGGTTTCGCAAGGGCCGTTCTTTTCATGATAGACCTTTTTTGGGCCTCAGGGCCTGCTCATCCTCTGGCGCATGGCGAGGTCCTGCTGGCGCATTATGAGGAAATCGAGCCTCTCGGAGAGCGCTTGAAGCCGTTCCTTTTGTGGCTGCGGAGTCGACTGAAGCTCCTTCATCACGTTTACGAGCTCCCTTAATGCCATAAGCGTCTCCTGGGTCAACTGCTGGCTTTCCATATTAAGGAACGGGTCCCCGGACGGAAACCTCTGGTCAGGGAACTGAGCCAGAGAAGTACCCGGCGATGTCAATGGACCGGCGAAGGTAAACAGTAGCAGGACAACGACCGGCCACGCTCTTTTCATGCTCATGACCTCCGTAGGGTATGTGGCTGAAAGGCGGCAGAACCCGCCATTCAGCCTATACAATTTACTATAGCAGAGAATCCCGAGAGGTAGTTGTGGGCTACCGGGGGAGATTCCTTCCTTTCCATACGGCGTAGATGGCAGGGAGGACAAGGAGCTCGAGGAGGCCCGATGTGAACATGCCGCCGACCATCGGGGCGGCTATCTTCTTCATGACGTCGGCCCCTGTGCCGGTGCTCCACATGATGGGAAGAAGTCCCGCGATTATCGCGGTCACGGTCATGAGCTTTGGGCGCACCCTCAAGACAGTTCCGTCGATTATGGCCTCGTGCAGGTCAGCCCAGTTGTTCATCCTGCCGGCCTCCTTCCTCTGGTTGTAGGCCTGGTTCAGGTAGATGAGCATGACTATGCCCATCTCCGCGTCAAGTCCGGCCAGGGCTATGAACCCCACCGCCACGCCTATCGAGAGGTTATACCCGAGGAGATAGATCAGCCACGCCGCGCCGATGAGCGAGAACGGTATGGCAAGCAGTATTATGAGGCACTCCGTCAAGCTCTTGAAGTTGAAGTACAGGAGCAGGAATATGATGAGGAGCGTAAGCGGTATGATGACCTTGAGCTTGGAATACGCCCTCTGCATGTACTCGTACTGTCCGCTCCAGCTGACGTAATAGCCCGGCGGGAATTTTACGTTATCCGCGACCGCGGCCTTTGCCTCTTTTACATACCCGCCGATGTCCCTGCCCCTTACGTCGACGAATATCCAGGTCGTAAGAAGGGCGTCCTCTGTCCTTATGCCGGGCGGGCCCATCTTGATCTTCAGGTCAGCCACCTGGTAGAGCGGTATGTGGTCGCCTGACATGGTCGGCACAAGCACCCTGCCGAGCTTGTCGACGTTGTCCCTCAATTCCCTTTTGTACCTTACGTTCACCGGGTAGCGCTCAAGCCCCTCGACGGTCGTGGTCACGTTCTCGCCGCCTATGGCTGACATCACCACGTCCTGTATGTCCTCTATCCTGAGGCCGTACCTCGCGGCCTCCTCTCTTTTTATGTCTATGTCGAGGTAGTAGCCGCCGACTATCCTCTCGGCGTAGGCGCTCGAGGTCCCCGGCACCTTCTTGACAGCCGACTCCACGTCGAGGGCGACCTTCTCAAGTTCGTTCAAGTCCTTGCCGAAGACCTTTATGCCCACCGGGGTCCTGATACCTGTCGAGAGCATGTCTATCCTGGCCTTTATCGGCATCGTCCACGCGTTCGTTATGCCGGGGAGGTCGAGGGCGGAGTCCATCTCCTCGATGAGCTTGTCGGTTGTCATGCCGGGGCGCCACTCGTCCATGGGCTTCAGGTTTATTACCGTCTCGAACATCTCGAAGGGCGCCGGGTCCGTGGCTGTAAGCGCCCTCCCGGCCTTGCCGAAGACGCTTTCGACCTCAGGGAAGCTCTTGATTATCTTGTCCTGCGTCTGGAGTATCTCGGCGGCCTTTGTTACCGAGACGCCGGGGAGCGTAACGGGCATGTAAAGGAGCGTCCCCTCGTTGAGAGCGGGCATGAACTCGCTTCCGATCCTGGCGATTGGAAAGGCCGTTAAGGCGAGGGCCCCTATGGCGGCGAATATCGTCGCCTTCCTGTACTTCAAGACCTTTTCTATGGCCGGCCTGTAGACCCAGATGAGCGACCTTGTAATGGGGTTGTGCTCCTCGGGGCGGATCTTGCCCCTTATGAATATCCCCATGAGGACCGGCACCAGGGTGATGGAGAGTATGGCGGCGGCGGCCATGGCAAAGGTCTTTGTGTAGGCAAGGGGCTTGAAGAGCCTGCCTTCCTGCGCCTCCAGCGTGAATATGGGCATGAAGGAGACGGTTATGATGAGGAGCGAGAAGAAAAGGGCGGGGCCAACCTCCTTCGCGGCCTGCGTGACGATATCCCAATGGGGCTTGTTGCTTCCGTTGCCGCTTTCGCGCTCGAGGTGCTTATGGCAGTTCTCGACCATTATGATGGCGCCGTCTATCATGGCGCCGATGGCTATGGCTATGCCGCCGAGGCTCATGATGTTGGCGTTGATGCCCATCGAGTACATGACGATGAACGAGACGAGTATGCCTATGGGCAGCATTATTATGGCGACGAGAGATGACCTGAAGTGGAGGAGGAATATTATGCAGACTATCGAGACGAGGATAGACTCCTCTATGAGCTTCTCCTTCAAGGTCTCTATGGCCCTGTAGATAAGCTCGCTCCTGTCGTAGACGGGCCTGACGCTCACGCCTGGGGGTAGGCCGGCCTTTATCTCATCGAGCTTTGCCTTGACCCCGTTTATGACGGTGAGGGCGTTCTCGCCGAAGCGCATGACGACTATGCCGCCCACGGCCTCACCCTCGCCGTCAAGCTCCGCAAGGCCCCTTCTTTCATCCGGGCCGATCTCTACCCTCGCCACGTCCCGTATCCTTACGGGCGTGCCGGTGCGGTCTACCTTCAAGACGATATTCTCTATGTCGGGGATGCTCTTTATGTAGCCGAGGCCGCGGACCATGTACTCCCGTTCGGCCATCTCAAGGACCCGGCCTCCGGTGTCGCGGTTGCCCATCCGGAGGGCCTTTACCACGTCGTCTATGGTGACGTCGTGGGTTACGAGCCTGTTGGGGTCTATGTTGACCTGATACTGTTTTACGAAGCCGCCGATGGAGGCGACTTCAGATACCCCTGGCACTGAGGTGAGCTGGTACCTTACGAACCAGTCCTGTATGGAGCGGAGCTCCGCGAGGCTGTATCCCTTGCCCTCAAGGGCGTACTCGTAGACCCAGCCTACGCCTGTGGCGTCAGGGCCGAGAGAAGGGGAGACGCCTGAGGGGAGCTTGTTGGCGGCGAAGTTCAGGTACTCGAGGACCCTGCTGCGGGCCCAGTAGATGTCGGTTCCGTCCTCGAAGATTATATAGACAAAGGAGACCCCGAAGAAGGAGTAGCCCCTTACCACCTTCGCCTTCGGCACGGCAAGCATCGCCGTCGTGAGAGGATAGGTGACCTGGTCTTCTACGACCTGCGGGGCCTGCCCCGGGTATTCGGTAAAGATTATGACCTGTACGTCAGAGAGGTCGGGTATGGCGTCTATCGGGGTCTTGTATATGGTCCATATGCCCCAGCCTGTGATGAAGACGGTGAAAAGGAGTACAAGGAGCCTGTGCTTTACCGATATCTCGATTATCTTCTTGAGCATCAGCGCTTCTGCCCCTGGGCAGGCGCTTGTCCGGCCGCCTCTTCGCCTTTCGCGTGGCCCATGGAGCTTACCGCGGCCTTGAGGTTGCTTTCGGAGTCCACGAGGAAGTTGGCCGAGGTCACGACCCATTCTCCTTCAGCAACGCCCTTTTGCACCTCGCGCATACCATCGCCCATGGCCCCGAGCTTCACCTCCCTGGGCTCAAAGGTGCCGTCGCGCCTGTCCACTATCACAAGCTGCCTGACACCCGTGTCTATGACGGCGGATTCAGGCACAGAGAGCGGCCGCCTGGCTATGGGCACCGATATCTCGATATTGAGGTACATCCCGAACTTGAGCCTGTGCTCCCTGTTGGGGAGGGCGAACCTCACCTTGGCGGTCCTCACCTCTGTGCCTTCCTCAGGGGTGTACCTTATGGAGCCGAGGTGGGTGTATATGTGCTCTATCTTCCCCGTATACCTGTCTGTGGGTGAATAGGCCGAGGTAAGGAGAGCCGACTGCCCCATCTTTATGTAAGGCATCTCGTACTCGTATATCTCGCCGTATACCCAGACGCTGGAATGGTCTATGATCTTGAAGAGCGGCTCCCCGGCCTCGATCTTCTGCCCTTCGACCACCATCTTCTCGGTAACCGACCCGCCGGCCGGGGACCTTATGGCCATTGTCCTCGCGGCAGTGCCCCGCGCCTCAAGTGCGTTTATCTGGTCTTCCGTTATGTCCCAGTACCTGAGCCTCTGCCTTGCGGCCCGCAGCAGCGTCTCGGCCCCTTCGCGCGCGTCTTTATACGGGCTATCCTTCACCTTCTTGAGGCCCTCGAGCGCGATCAGGTACTCCAGCTGGGCTGAGACGAGCTCCGGGCTGTATATCTCGAGGAGCATCGCTCCCTTGCCGACCATCGCGTCGGTCCTGTTGACGTAGAGCTTTTCTATCCAGCCCGGTACCTTGGCCGTTATGATATGGACCTTCTCTTCAATTGGCTCTACCCTGCCGACCGTGCGTATGACGTGGTTTAATGGCCTTCTCTCAACGGGCTCTGATTTGACGCCTATCTTCTGAATGCGCTCCGGTGTTATACGCACCGTGCCGGGCTTCATGGCTTCGGCAGCCGCCTCGTCTTTGTAGACTGGTATGTAGTCCATGCCCATCGGGTCTTTCATGGGCACAGGCGATGTCACGCCCGGGTCCATCGGGTTCCTGTAGTAGATTATCCCGCGCTCGCCTTTCTGCCTGGCTACCGCTGCCGACGGTTCCTTATCGCCATGCGTAAGGAACCACACGGCGGCAGAGCCGGCCATGAGCCCGATAGCCAAAAATAAGAGTGCGGTTGTTGTTTTTTTCATTCAGTCATGTCCGCAACACCTGTAGATTCAAGGGATGTCGCGCCTTTCCTTATGTCAGCGCCGACGGCGCGTTCAAGCGCGGCGAGGCGCTTGTTGTATCCGAGTATCGTCCGCAGGTACTCTATCCTCGTCCTCCGGAGCTCGCGCTCGGTATCAAGGAGCGTAATGAGGTCTATCTTCCCGGCCTGGTAGTTCCTCAAGGCCGATTCATAGGAGAGCTCTACCTGCGGGATGAGGGTCGTCTCGTAAAGCTCCCTGGCCCTGTCTGACGCGCCCACCTGGATAGCGGCGCTTTTTACCTCGAAGCCCTTGCGGTTCTTCTCGTTGGCAAGCCTTGAGCGGGCGGACGTGGCCGCGGCCTTCGCTTCTTTCGCCTGAGAGTCGTACTTTCCCCTCCATATCGGTATGTTCATCTGGAACATGAGGTCGTAGTTGTCGAACCTGCCGTCCCGCTGTATGGGCGCGATGCCTACCATGAAATCCGGGTAGTAGTTCTTGCCTGCGAGGTCTGCCCCCAGCTCGCCTGCCTGTGCCGCCGCTTCCGCCATCTTAACATCAGGACTTGACGCGACCGCCGTGTCGATAAGCTCATTTGTGTCGAAGGCCGCCCTCTCTTTCGGCAGCTCTCCGGGGGAGGCGAGTTCGCTTTTCTGCGGCCTGTCAAGGAGCGATTTGAGCCTCGCGGCGGCGACCTCCTTTTCGGCCTCAAGGGCTATTATCTCGTTCGTGACCATCGACCGCTCGACGTTGAGCTTCAGGACGTCCTGCTGAGGGACCTGGCCTGTAGCGTATCTCGCCTCGGCTGTCTTCGCGGCATCCAAAAGTAGCTCTTTTATGCCCATGTTTATGCGGACCGACTCGTCAAGGAAGGCGTAATCGAAGAAGGCCTCCTTTATCATCTGCGAGACATCTAGCGTTCGGGATGAAAGCTCGGCCCTGGCTGAGAGCGCCTCTTTGGAGGCGATCCTCTCGCGCAGCCGCAATTTTCCCGGAAAGGGGAGCATCTGTGAGAAGGTGTACCTCGTGAGCATCGCGTCGTCAGGCGATATGTCGAGGGGGCGGTCGGTGGAGAGGTCCTCAAGCTCTATTTTGAGGGTCGGATCATCGAGCCTCCCAATGGCTCTTGTCCTTGCATCCAAAGACTCGACACGTTCCCTGAGGGCCCGAAGCTCCGGGTTCTTTTCCCGCGCCTCTTCGAGAAGGGGAGCGAGAAGAAGTGGCTCCTCCGCGAATATCCATGGCGAAGGGGCGAGGAGCGCAATGAGCAAAGCCGCTCGTGAGAAGACCGTCCGCATACACAAAAGCCTCCCTATGGCAGGTCAGATACGGTGAGTGAACTCCATACTGACGGTTTTCTTTGGAGTAACGATAGTGATGTTGAAAATATATCTGCCTTTCCTTGAGAAGTCCAGAGAGTTCATGTAGGAGTAGGCGTCGCCCATCTTCATGCCGATAAGCTCTTTTTCGACCGTCGTGCCGTTGGGGAAGGTCACCCTGGCCTTTACCTTCGCGCTCGTTATCGCGTTCCCGCTCTTAAATTCCTTAAGGAAGAGATCGACCATCGATTTTGCCGGGTCTGTTGAAAGGGTCGCCTTCAGGTCCCCGGCGGCTTTTGCTGTTACATCAGCATAGGACTGCGCTGAGATGAACAGGGCTCCGGCGACGGCCAGTGCCGCGGTTGATATCGTCTTTTTCTTCATTTGTATATCCTCCTTTTTCTACCAGTCGTAGAATCAATATCCAAAAAAAATCAATGCGGGTGCTGATGGCTGTGGTCGTGTATGTGCCCGTGTTTTTCGCAATGTGTCTTGCAACCGTTCACCTGGTCTACATGCATTTTACAGTGCTCCATCGTGCACTCGTGCGCCTCGGTGCCGGCGTAAAGGGGCATGGCGAGAGAAGCCGCAAGGACGATGGCTATGCTGAAGCTCAAGATGGCTTGAGCGCGGGGGACTAAAAAGGAATGCTCCTTGTCCTCGAGAAGCCTTCTGATCCTGCCTGAGACCTGCTCCTGGCTCCCGGTTATGGATGGGACCGGCAGCGCCGTCCTGGCCACCTTTAGTATCGCCGATGCGAGGCTCACCTGACCGCCTGTCCTCGCCGCCGCGTCATCGGCCGCGTGCTCGCTTCTAAGCCTCGAGAAAGAGACAATGCGCCCGATGGCGGGCAAGTAGAAGAAGGCGTTCCTCAGGAAGCCGAGGGCGAGGAACCTGAGAGGGTCTTTCCTCTTCTTGTGGCTGAGTTCGTGGAGCAATACTACCTTCAGCTCTTCATTTGAAAGGCTCTTAAGAAGGCCCCTGGACAGGTAGACCGCCGGTTTCAGAAGGCCGTGCGTGAACGCGGCCTTGAGGCTGTCATCGTTTATAAGGATAAACCCGGCGCATCTTTTAGAGAGCGGGAGCCTCTTTATCGCCCTGTTTGTTTTAACAATATCAAAAGCTGCGCGGAAAGAGGCATATACGATGCCTGAGAGCACAAGAAGCGCCCCTGACCAGAAGATGAAGAGCTTTCCCAGTGAGAATATCTCCACGCACCTTACGAAGATGCTCTGGCAGGCGTCGGCGATGGAGCCCGTATATGAGAGAAGGCCGGGAAGGGCGTATGCGAGCCACGCTGCGGTGATAGCCAGGAGCATGACCGGGAGGAGCGCAAACGTTGTCATTTATCCACCTTTACGCGCAGCTCTTTTTTCTTGGATTCGATGAGGACTGAAAGCCTCTCCAGCTCACCAGGGTCGGTGTCAGCGAGGGCATCGACAAAAGAGGCGCATATCCCGGCCGAGGATATGTCCATAATACCCCTGAATACGTCATGGGAGACCGCCTTTGCGAACTCGTCCCTGCTGTATCCTGGCCTGAAGATAAATACGCTTTCGCCCTTCACCTTCTTGACCAGCCCCTTTTTGGCGAGCCTCTCAAGGACTGTGAGTACGGTCGTAAGGGCGACCTGCCTGGAGGAGGCTATCTGAGCGTGGGCCTCCCTGCCGCTTGCTTCTCCTTTTCTCCAGAGGAGTTCCATCAATTCCTGCTCAAGCGGGCCGAGGAGCTTTCCATAGTTTTCAAAATTGGCGCTTTTTGTCATAAGTACCTTCCGACCTCATATTATTCGACAATGTATAGAAAGTCAAGCGGAATTCCTTGCCAATCAGGGCGGTTTACTGTAATATTTGTGAAAATTGAAGCCATTCCAGACAGTATTTCGGAGGTTTTTTGGGTTTCTTTATAACATTCGAGGGCATCGAGGGCTGCGGCAAGTCCACCCAGCTAAACCTCCTTAAAGGCTATCTCGAAAAAAAGGGCAAAGAGGTCGTTGCCGTGAGGGAGCCGGGGGGGACTCTTCTTGGCGAGAAGGTAAGGGCCATACTCCTTGAGAGCGCTGAAGAATCTGTCGACCCATGGGCCGAGCTATTCCTTTACGAGGCATGCAGGGCCCAGCTCGTAACACGCGTTGTGAAGCCAGCGCTTGCCGCCGGCAAGGTCGTTATCTCGGACAGGTTTTACGATTCGACCCTCGCTTACCAGGGTTTTGGCAGGGGGCTTGAAAGGGCGTCGATCAGAAAGCTAAACAGCATCGCAACCGGCGGCCTCGTCCCTGATATCACGATACTTATAGATTGCGAGGTAGAAGACGGGCTCAAGCGGGCCTTTTCGAGGATAGCGTCGGCCAGGGGGGCAAGGGAGGACCGTTTTGAGAAGGAAGAGATAGACTTTCATAGACGGGTAAGGGACGGTTTTCTTAAGGCCGCGAAAAGGGAGGCACGGATAAAGGTCGTCGAGGGCTCGGCGGAAATCTCTACGGTCCACAGGCAGATATGTGATATTATTGATAGGGTTTGGATCAAAGGATGAGCTTCCAGGGCATACTTGGGCATGACCGCGCGATAGGCGTACTCAAGCAGGCTATCGCCGCCGGGAAGGTGGCGCACGCGCATCTGTTTGCCGGCCCCGATGGCATAGGAAAAAAGCTTGTCGCAAGGGCGTTCGCGTTGGCGCTAAACTGCTCGGCTGGGGGCGGGGACGCTTGCGGCGCTTGCGGCGACTGTGTCGCGATGTGCGCAGGCACGCACCCCAATCTGTTAGAGGTCGGTCCTGTTGACGCAGATGGGGAGCCGGATGAGCTTGGGCTGGTCAGGATAGGCCAGGTAAGGGAGGTACAGGGGGCGCTCAGGTACAAGGCCGAACGGGGCATGAAGGCAGTAATCATCGACAGGGCAGACAGGCTCATGCCAGCGGCGGCCAACGCTTTCCTCAAGACCCTTGAAGAGCCTCCCGGGGATTCGGTCATAATACTCATATCCTCAAAGCCGGCAGAGCTCCTTCCCACCGTCCTTTCCAGGTGCCACAGGATAAACTTCCGGCCGCTCCCTGAGGAGACGGTAAGGGCCTTCCTCATCGAGAAGAAGGGCGTCGCCCCAGCCGAGGCCGGGGCCGTGGCCCGCCTTTCCGAGGGGTCGCTTTCAAGGGCCTCAGCCTATATAGATGATGGGGCGCACCATAAGGGGAGGGCGGTTATCGAGAGGCTTTCGGCGCTTGGTCCGGACGACGCGGATGAGGCGCTTAAGTTCGCCGAGGAGCTTTCAAAGCGCGACGACCTCGACGAGATGCTTGACTTCCTAAAGTCGTGGTACAGGGACAGGATAGTGGCCCTTGAGGGCGCGGCCCACCTCATAGCCAACATAGATATGCAAAGGCAGATGAAGGACAATCGGGTCGAAGGCTTCAACCGCCTGCGCTCCGCTTTCCAGGCGGTGGAGGAGGCGAAAAAGAACATCTCGCCGCCTAGGTACGGGAACAAACAACTGACGCTCGAGGCGCTCATGCTGAGGCTCTCAGGCGCGCATTCCATGTAGCGCTGGAGAAAGGCTACTGCGAGGTAAACGATAGATGGTAAAGATAGCTGGAGTAAGGTTCAAGAAGGCCTGCAAGGTCTATGACTTTGAGTCAGGCGAGATAGAGCTTAACCCCGGGGACGCGGTCATAGTCGAGGTCGAAAGGGGCCTCGGCATGGGTACCGTGGTCTACAGCCCCAGGGAGGCCGACCCTGCCAGTATAGCCAGGCAGCTCAAAAAGATCGTCAGAAAGGCCGACCCTGTCGACATAGAGAGGCTCGGCTTCAATACGGAGAGGGAGTACGAGGCCTTCAGAATCTGCAAGGAGAGGATAATAAAATACAGCCTCCCTATGAAGCTTATCAGGGTGGAGTACCTCTTTGACTCGAGCAAGGCGATATTCTACTTCACCTCTGACCTGAGGGTGGATTTCAGGGAGCTTGTGAAGGACCTCGCGGCGACCTTCCATACCAGGATTGAGATGCGCCAGATAGGCGTAAGGGACGAGGCCAAGATGATAGGCGGCCTGGGGCCCTGCGGCAGGGAGCTCTGTTGTTCAGGCTTCCTCGCCGACTTCGAGCCTGTGACCATAAAGATGGCCAAGGAGCAGAACCTGGCCCTTAACCCCGTTAAGATCTCCGGCATCTGCGGCAGGCTTATGTGCTGCCTCTCCTACGAGCACGACTTCTACCAGAACGAGAGGAAGAAGGAGAGGGAAAAGGAGAAGGAAAATAGGGATAAAGGGGAAGTGGCTCCTCAGAAGGAGAAGGGCGACAGGGACCGGGACAGGAAGAGGCCGGGCAAGGCCGCCGAGGGGCAGGGTCATAAGAACGGCTGCGGCGGGTGCGGCAGGCACGGCAGCAGGGACCATGGCCGTAAGGAGAAAAAGAGGGAAGAGCCTGGGAAAAGGGTAGAGCAGCAGAACAAGGAAGAAGAGAAGGGCAAAGAGGGAAAGGGGCAAGGGGCTCAAGAGAATGCCTGAGGAGAAGAAGACTTTTTACGTCACCACCCCCATATATTACGTAAACGACGTCCCGCACATAGGCCATGCCTACACCACCGTCGCCGCCGATTGCCTGGCGAGGTTCAAAAGGCTCAAGGGCCTTGACGTATTTTTTCTCACCGGCACCGACGAGCACGGCCAGAAGGTCGAGAAGGCCGCGGCAGCCGCGGGGCTCGCGCCGCTGGATTTCGCTACAGGGGTCGGGCAGAGGTTTAAAGACCTATGGGCCAGGCTCAACATATCGAATGACGATTTCATACGCACTACCGAGCAGAGGCACAGGAAGGCTGTAGAACGCCTCTGGGATACCGCCGTCAAAAACGGCGATATCTACCTTGGCGAGTACGAGGACTGGTACTGCACCCCGTGCGAAAGCTTCTGGACTGAAAAACAGCTCGTTGACATGAAGTGCCCTGACTGCGGCAGGGCGGTGGAGAAGCTAAAGGAGCCGAGCTATTTCTTCAGGCTCTCCAGGTACGGCGAGAAGCTCCTTAAGCACATCGGGGATAACCCACGGTTCATAAGGCCTGAGAACAGGAGAAACGAGATTACATCCTTCTTGAGGGAAGGCCTCCGCGACTTGAGCGTCAGCAGGACCTCATTCACATGGGGCATCCCCGTGCCAGGCAACCCCAGGCATGTCATGTACGTCTGGTTCGACGCGCTCACAAATTATCTCACAGCCTCCGGATATCCTGACGATACCGGCCGGAATGAAAAATACTGGCCCGCCGACGTCCATCTCATAGGCAAGGACATATTGCGGTTCCATGCCGTATATTGGCCCGCATTCCTCATGGCAGCGGGTATCGAGCCGCCGAGGCAGGTCTTCGCCCACGGCTGGTGGACGGTAGACGGGCAGAAGATGAGCAAGTCAAAGGGCAACGTGGTCGACCCCTGGGCAACCGCCGAGAAGTTCGGGGTGGACCCCTTCAGGTACTTCCTTTTAAGGGAGGTGCCTTTCGGGGTCGACGGGGACTTCTCCGAGAAGGCGCTCGTGGGAAGGATCAATAGCGACCTGGCCAACGACCTGGGAAACCTCTTGAGCAGGTCGGTTACGATGATAGAGAAGTATAGAGGCGGCATTATCCCGTCCGGGTCTGTCGAGCGCGGAGAGCTTGAGGGCAGGGTAAGGTTGCTCTTTAGCGAACTCCCTCGTCAGTACGAGGAGAGGATAGATGATCTTAACTTCTACGACGCCCTTTCAAAGGTCTGGGCTGTGGTAAGAGAGCTCAACGCCTATGTCGACAAGGCCGCCCCATGGAAGGAGAAGGACGAGGCGGCGCTTTCGACCGTGCTCGCGACCCTTGCCGAGGGCTTGAGGATTGTGGCCGTATACGCCTATCCTGCCATGCCAGGCTCAGCGCAGAAGATATGGGAGAGCCTGGGGCTCGAAAAGAATATCTCGCAGGCAAACTTTGACGAGGCTGTGGCCTGGGGTGATTCGTTATCCGGCTCAAGGATAACGAAGATGCCGCCGCTTTTTCCGAGGATTCAGTAAAAAGAAGATCATCGATGGAAAAGCCTTTACTGATAGACACGCACGCCCATCTCGACGACCCGAGGTTCGCCGAAGACATAGACGTCGTCGTAAGGAGAGCCAAAGAGGCCGGGCTTAAATCCGTGATAACGGTAGGCTGCTGGAGCCGCGAGCACGGCTATGGACCGGTACTGAGCGTGCTGGAGAAATACGACTTCCTCTATCTCGCGCTCGGCGTGCACCCGCATGAGGCCAGGGACGCCGTTGGCTCAGGCCCATGGGAAGAGATAAGGCGCGTCGCATTGAAAAAAGAGGGCGGCGGCAGGCTCGTGGCCATAGGAGAGACCGGTCTCGATTACTATTACGACCATTCGCCGAGAGAGGCGCAAAAAGAGGTCTTCGCCAGGCAGATAAGGCTCGCCAGGGAGCTGAACCTTCCGCTTATAGTCCACTCCAGGGATGCCGAGGAGGATACCCTTGAGGTGATGCGCGCTGAGGGCGCCGAAGAGGTAGGGGGTGTGGTGCATTGCTTCTCCGGCTCAAAGGAGATGGCAAAGGCCGCCCTCGACATGGGCTTTTATCTGTCGTTTACCGGGGTCATTACCTTCCCGAAATCCGGCGCGTTAAGGGAGGTCGTCAAATCGGTCCCCATAGAGAATATGCTCGTTGAGACAGACTGCCCGTATCTTGCGCCTGAGCCGTACAGGGGCAGGAGGAACGAGCCTGCCTTCGTGGTAGAGACGGCCAGGGAGATAGCGCGCTTGAAGGGCTTGAGCGCCGATGACGTGGCCAGGATAACAACACTCAATGCCGAGGAGCTTTTCGGGCTCAAGGCGGTCGATGAAAAGGCCAGGATAGCCTACCCGATAAGGAACTCGCTCTACCTCAATATCACCAACAGGTGCTCCAACTACTGCACCTTTTGCGCGAAGTTCAAGTCATATACGGTGAAGGGGCACTACCTGAGGCTCCGCCAGGAGCCGACCTTCGCCGAGGTGATAGCCGCCGCCGGACCTGACCCGGAAGACAAGTACGACGAGATCGTATTCTGCGGCTTCGGGGAGCCGCTCCTCCGGGTCGACCTCGTCAAGGAGGTCGGCATGTACCTGAAGCGCAGGGGCTGCAAGATAAGGATAGACACCGACGGCCTTGCCAACCTGGTGCACGGCAGGAACGTGCTGCCGGAGCTTCAGTTCGTTGACTGCGTATCGGTGAGCCTGAACGCCCCTGATTCACAGACCTACCAGAAGCTCATAAAGACGCCCTTCGGGGATAATGCCTACCCGGCGATACTTTTTTTCATCAGGGAAGCCAAAAAGCACATCCCGAAGGTCATAGCCTCGGCGGTAAGCGTCCCGGGCCTCGATATCGAGGCCTGCCGCAAAGTCGCTGAGGACGACCTCGGGGTAAGGTTCAGGGTAAGGGAATATAATACCGTCGGATGAAGCTCCTGTTGAGATCAAAGCTCCTGGTTCTGTTGCTCCCCGTCTGGATAGGCGGCTCCATCGCCCTTTTCAGGGCAGAGTGGGAAGGGGTAAGATTCGCGTATCTCCTCCAGACGGAACCCGCTGTAAGGGATGCCGCGACGGTAAAGCCCATAGACAGGTTCGCGATAAAGGCCGAAGAGCTGATACCGCGCGGCTCAAAGGTCTTTTTCTTCAACCCGTTCCCACCACGCAGTTCCAGGGGCGGCTTCTATGAGATGAGGATCAAGTACCAGCTCTACCAGAGGAAGCTCGCGCTTGTATCTTTTGATCGGGAATTCGACCCTGCGGCCATAAAAAACGGCGACTACCTGCTCTTCATAACGCCAACTGACACGCCAAATACCTTGGAGAGCGATTTCAGGGAGCGCCTCCCCCTTAAGGAGCTCTATAGCTGGCAAGATCCCGGCGGGGTTATGTCGATCTACCAGACAGAGGCGGATTGGTAACTTAAGACAGGCCCAGCCGTTTTAGAAAGGTTAACTCTCATTTGATATGAAAAAGGCCGTTCCGTTCATCTTCTTCCTGATATTCTGGTCCGTTTTCCTCGCCCTTGCCGGGACCCTCACATCCGGCTTCCATTTTACCGACGACCACGAGATCGTATATTTCTCCGAGAGCATGAAGGGTACGGGCCTATTCACCACGGCGGTGGATCTCATCGGCGGCGACATGGCCTCAGGCAGGTTCCGTCCGCTCTATTACATACACAGGCTTGTCGAGATAAAGCTCTTCGGGACAGGCTTTCTTGCCTGGGGCGTATATACCGGGGTCCTGGCATGGCTCTCTTCCGCCTTTTTCTCGGCATCTCTTCTGGTCTGGGGCTTCGGTCTTTTTGAGGCGCTCCTGTTCCCGCTGCTTTTGCTTCTCGGATTTCAGTCCGCCATCTGGTGGAGGTTTGGCCCGGGCGAGACTCTGGCTATGTTCATCCTGTCGGTTATGTCCCTTTCCGCCGTTCTCGGCGCGAAGAGGAAGAGCCTTGCCTTTGACGCCCTCTTCGTGCTCGCGGGTATCCTCATGATGCTGGTAAAGGAGACCTTCATCCCCTTTATCCCCGCGATGCTGTTCTTCAAGGTCTGGGCCAGCCGCTTGAGTTGCCGGGGTTGGCTCGAAGCTGCGAAAAAGAATGCCGTTCCCATAGCGGTCCTCCTTGCCGCAAGCGCGGCAGGCCTTCTTTTTATCAAGCTCATGATAGGAACCTCTGGCACGGGCTATGCCGGCTATGAGGGCTTTAGCGCCCTTTCCTTCCTTTCGGCGATCGTAAATTACCTCTTCGCCGCCCAGGGCTGGCTCATACTCGCCGGGCTGGCGCTTTTGCTTGCTACATCAAGGGACGCCCTGGGGGCCGCCCGCGAGGTCATGCCGTCCATGGTGCTTCTCTTGTTGTCGGTAGTCCCGCAGGCGCTTGTCTACGCGAAATCAGGCGTAAGCGAAAGGTACATACTCCCCGGCGCCTTCGGCCTGGCCTTTATGTCCGTACAGATGATAACTCTCGTGGGGGAGAAGATGAAAGCCCGGAGGCAGTCATTCAGCGCGCGCTCTCTGGCGGGATGGGGCGCAGCCGCGGCTTCCGTCCTTATCGGGGCGTGGATGATGAGCGGCCCGAAGCTTTCGATAACCTTCACCGTACCCAACCTTGAAGCGCTCTCTCAGTTCAGAAAGGTGCCTTCAATGGCCTTTGCCACAGCCGGTTTTCACAAGGCGTCACAGCAGGTGATACCGTGGATCCTCCTTGCTATCGCCGCCTTCAGCGCCTACGCAAGCAGGACAGCCGCCGTCGGCAGGTACTTGAACCAGAAGACGCTTCTCATGCTGCTTGCGGCGTGGGCGGTCCTTTTTAACCTGTCGATCTCCTTTGATAAAGGGTTTCTTTCTGCCCTTCAGGGCCGGACCACGAACGAATGGATCGCGTCTATCGAGGAGAACACCGGAAGGGACGACCTGATAGTCGTAGCCGGAGACCCGGCGCTCAATTACGAATGGGCGCTTTCTCTAAAAAGGTACCTGAACATCAAGTCCGGACGGACCAACCTTTATTTCCATCCGGTCATGACCAGTACGTCATATAACGCCTTTGACTCTACGCTCATAAATTCCGCCGGCCAGTTGTATGGCGGCAAGGGGCTGGACTCCATCCCTGACAGGAGCGTCATAAAGGCCATAGTAATATTCCCGGGAGCTGAGGAGAAGTTCCTCGCGGACTCACCCTGGCTTGACCGCTCCAGGTACAGGAGATACGTAAACGAGTATAACTTCGCGGCTTATTACAGGGCATACTGACCCGGGAGGGAAAAAGAGGGCGGGTCTCCGGTCAATCCTTTGGCAGGGATCTTTCCTTCACGATGTAGTGCGGCCTTCTTTTTGATTCTATGAAAAGCCTTCCGAGGTATTCGCCTATTATGCCGAGCATCAGTAGCTGCACCCCGCCGATAAAGAGGACGCTTATGATGACCGAGGTCCAGCCCGATATGGCCCTGTCGGTGAATATCTTCAGGAAGAAGGCGTATGAAGCGTACAGGAAAGACGAGCAGGCGATAAAAAAGCCGAGCAGCGTCGACAGGTGAAGTGGCTTGGTGCTGAACGACGTTATCCCGTTCATCGCCAGGAAGAGCATCTTCCTGAAAGAGTACTTCGATTCTCCGCACGTCCTTTTGTTCGGCGCGTATCTCATCCCGAATTGGCTGAAACCCATCCAGTTGACCATGCCCCTTACGAAGAGGAACCCTTCCGGCATCTCCCTGAACGCGTCCACGGCCTTTCTGTCCAGGAGCCTGAAGTCTGCCGTGCCATGTTCGAATTCTAAGTCGGAGAGACTGCTCATCAGCCTGTAAAATATCCTGGCTGACGTCCTTTTGAAAAATGAGAGATTCGGGTTCTCTTCCCTGATGGTAAATACGACCTCATGGCCTTCGCGCCATTTTTCTATCATGGCGGGTATCAGCTCCGGCGGATGCTCCATGTCAGCGTCCATGGAGATAACGCAATCGCCTGAGGCGTGGTCGATGCCGGCCCTTAGCGCGTTCTGGTGGCCGAAGTTCCGCGAAAGCGAGATGTATTTTATCTTGCTGTTCGCCGCGTGGAGCCGTTTGATGACCTCCAGCGTCCTGTCCCTGCTGCCGTCGTTCACGAAGATTATCTCGTAGCCGGGGTAAGCGGACAATATCGGGAGAAGGCTGGAGGCGACCTTTTCTATGTTGCCCTCCTCGTTGAAGCAAGGGACCACTACCGAGACGGTGAATTTGTCAATGTCTTCTGCCATGGCTCCTTATTAGCATAAAATAAACCATTTTGACACCTTAATCCTATAATGGTATCCTGAAATATCGGAGTCTAAACAAATGTCATTCAGATCGGGTTTTGTTTCCATCATAGGCAGGCCCAACGCGGGCAAGTCCACCCTGTTGAACAGCATACTGGGCGAGAAGATATCTATCGTCTCGCCAAAGCCGCAGACGACAAGGAACGTCGTAAGGGGGGTCAAAAACCTCGACGGCTGCCAGATAGTATTCTTGGATACCCCCGGCATCCACAAGGGCAAGGGCCTCCTTAACGAGTTCATGGTCAAGCAGGCTGTCTCGTCGATACGGGACGTGGACGCGGTGGTGCTCCTTGTCGAGGCAGACAGGACCGTATCAGAGGACGATCTCTACATCATAAAGGCGCTGGAAAGGCTCAAGTGCCCGGTGCTCCTCGGCATAAACAAGGTGGACAGGGTCGACAAGAGGTTGATACTCCCTATCATCGACCGGTACACGAAGATGTACGCCTTTAAAGACGTAATACCTCTTTCCGCCCTCAAGGGAGAGGGTGTGGAGCTATTGGTCAATACCCTTTCCGCTCTCCTGCCAGAGGGGCCGAAGTACTTCCCCGACGACGTATTGACGGACGTGCCGGAGAGGTTCATAGCAGCCGAGATAGTGAGGGAGAAGGTATTTATCTTCACAAGGGAGGAGATACCGTATTCGGTAGCCGTCACTATCGACAGGTTCGAGGAAAAAAAAGAGGTCATCTCCATCGCCGCCACCATAAACGTCGAGAGGGACTCGCAGAAAGGCATCGTAATCGGCAAGGGCGGCGCGATGCTCAAGAAGATAGGGACCGCCGCGAGGGAAGATATCGAGAAGCTCCTCGCCTCGAAGGTATTCCTTGAGTTGTTCGTCCGCGTTCAGAAGGAGTGGACGAAGAAGCCGGGGGCGTTAAAAGAATTCGGGTATTAGCAGCCTGCTGAAAATCATATTATTTATTCAGCTTCTAAAAGTTTGGAAAGGATTGCGCGGCACAGTAAATGAAACCTATAGTAGCTATCGTCGGCAGGCCGAACGTCGGCAAGTCGACGCTTTTCAATAAGCTCCTGGGCAGGAAAAAGGCGATAGTCCACGACATGCCGGGGGTCACAAGGGATCTTAACTTCGCGGACGTCGAAGAAGAGGCGCGCCCGTTCACGATCGTCGATACCGGCGGCTTCGAGGCCGCCACCGGCGATATAATCCTCGATCAGGTGAGGGAGCAGGCACGGGTCGCCATCGAGGACGCCGACGTCATAGTATTCGTCATGGACGGAAGGGTTGGATTGACTCCTCAGGACTCCGACCTCGTAGGCATGCTCCGGAAGGCCGGCAAGCCCGTTATCTACGCCGTGAACAAGATAGACACGCCCAGGCAGGCCGCGCTCACCGCTGATTTTTACTCGCTCGGCATCGAAGAGGCGCTCGGCATATCAGCCGAGCACGGCCTTGGGATAAACGAGCTTATAGACGAGATAATGAAGAGGCTCCCGGAGCGCTCGCCGGCGCCTGTTGACGAGGAGAGGATAAGGGTAGCCATAGTCGGCAGGCCGAACGTCGGAAAATCCTCGCTCCTGAACAGGATAATAGGAAAGCCAAGGGCGATCGTCAGCGACATCGCCGGCACCACGAGAGACCCTGTTGACATGCCGGTAGACCTCGGCGGGGGAAAGTACCTCTTCATAGACACCGCCGGCATAAGGAAGAAGAACAAGGTCAGCATGACCGTCGAGACCTACTCCGTCATGGAGGCGATAAGGTCGATAGAAAGATGCGACGTGGCGGTGCTTGTCATCGACGGCAAGGACGGCGTAAAGACGCAGGACGAAAAGATCGCGGGCCTCATCGAGGAGAGGAAGCGCTGCTGCATGGTGGTCGTCAACAAATGGGACCTCGTCGAAAAGGACACCAGGACCGCCGACCACGCGAAGGATACCCTCCGGGGGAAGCTCCCATTCATCTCTTACGCCCCGGTGCTCTTTATCTCCGCGCTATCCGGGCAGAGGGTCCCGAAGGTATTGGAGACTGTCGACGGGCTCGTCGAGAAATCCAGGAGGCAGATAGCGACCTCGGCCATCAACAGCGCCCTTGAGTCTGTGACGAACAGGCACCGGCCGCCGTCCTTCAGGGGCAAGGAGGTCAAGTTCTACTACGCTACCCAGGTAGGCACCATGCCGCCGACATTCATAATCTTCGCAAACCACCCAGAGGGGGTGGAGCCTTCCTATGAAAAATACCTCACATCCGGCCTGAGGGAGGCCCTCGGCCTTGAGGAGGTCCCGCTCCGGCTCGTTTTCAGGAGAAGGCATTGAGGCATGAGGGAATTCATATCCGCCGCCAGTGAGGGCATAAGGATATTCCGCAAAAACGGCAGCATGACAAACGCGGCCGCCATCTCCTTTTACGCCTTCTTTTCACTGATCCCGATAATGTTCCTTATAATCGCGGGCGCAGGCTTTGTCCTCGGCGCCAGGCCCGACCTTGAGGAGAGGATAATCGGCATGGTCAGGGAGAGCCTCCCGTATATCGGTGGAGGGCTTGTCAGGGACTTAAGGACGCTCTCGGAGAACTGGCAGACCTTCGGATGGCTGGGCCTCCTTTCTCTCATCTCAGGCGCCGAACTCGTCCTCAACGCCATGGTAAAGGCCCTTACCTCGATATTCGATACAGAGGAAAGGTTCGGTTTTTTCAGGACCAGGCTGATAGGCCTCGTCGTGATATTCCTGGCAATAATGTCCGCGCTGGCCTCGATATCGGTGACAGCGCTTTTCTTCTTTCTTGACAGGTTCGAGATAGACCTCTTCGGCCTTGGTTACGTCTACGGGCTTCTCCTTATCCTTGTCTTCGGATACCTCGCGCCACTTATGCTGATATCTCTTGTGATAGCTGTTGTCTACAGGGTGCTTGCCGGGGGGAACCTCGACTTGAGGCACGCCTTTTTCGGGAGCGCGCTCTTTGCCATCCTGTGGGAGGCGGCCAAGCAGCTCTTCGCCCTCTACGTCTCCAATTTCCTGAGCTATAATAAGTTCTACGGGTCGCTCGGCACCCTCATGATACTGCTTTTGTGGATATTCTATACGATGAATATCTTTCTTTTCGCCGCCTCCATGGCCAGGGCCTCTTACCTGAGGTCAAAAAAAGGGCACGCTATATAAAAAAGCCCGTTTTCAGAAGGGTTAAGCGTCAAATAAACGGAGATTTTTATTGTAAAATCCAGAAATATATGACAGAATGTTTTTATTTAAATTTGAATGAAAACAACTCATTACAAAGGGGAATAGATGAACCAGCTATATAAGAACATAGCCATGTGGCTCATAATCATAGCCACAGTCGTGCTGATGTTTAACCTTATAAGCTACAAGCAGCCATCCTTAGAAAAGGTCGTTTTCAGCGATTTTATCCAGCAGGTCGAGTCCGGGAACGTATCCGAGGTCACGATCCAGGGTAATAACATAAACGGCAAATACAAGGACGGCAAGGTCTTTCAGACATTCTCCCCCCAGTACCCTGACCTCATATCGAAGCTCAGGTCGAGCGGAGTAAAGATCGCCGCCGAGCCGGTCGTGGACAGCCCTTCATGGGGCACCATATTCGTCTCATGGTTCCCGATGATACTCCTCATCGGGGTCTGGATATTCTTCATGCGCCAGATGCAAAGCGGCGGGGGCAAGGCCATGAGCTTCGGCAAATCCAGGGCCAAGCTCCTTAACGAGAGCCAGCACAGGGTGACCTTCAAGGACGTAGCCGGGATAGAAGAGGCCAAGGAAGAGGTCGAGGAGGTAATTGAGTTCCTGAAGGACCCGAAGAAGTTTACCCGCCTTGGCGGACGCATCCCCAAGGGTGTGCTTCTGGTAGGCCCTCCGGGCACCGGTAAGACCCTTCTCGCAAGGGCGATAGCCGGAGAGGCAGGCGTCCCTTTCTTCTCTATATCCGGGAGCGATTTCGTTGAGATGTTCGTTGGGGTCGGCGCATCGAGAGTAAGGGACCTCTTTGTGCAGGGAAAGAAGAACGCGCCCTGCATAATATTCATAGACGAGATCGACGCCGTGGGCCGCCACAGGGGCGCTGGCCTTGGCGGCGGCCATGACGAGAGGGAGCAGACTTTAAATCAGCTCCTCGTCGAGATGGACGGCTTCGAGTCCAACGAGGGCGTCATCATCATAGCCGCCACCAACAGGCCGGACGTGCTCGACCCGGCCCTTCTCCGTCCGGGAAGGTTCGACAGGAACGTTGTCGTGCTCAAGCCCGACATAAAGGGCAGGGAGGAGATACTCCGGGTACATACCTCTAAGACCCCGCTCGCGCCCGACGTCGAGATGGATGTCATCGCAAGGGGCACACCGGGTTTTTCCGGCGCAGACCTTGCAAACCTGGTGAACGAGGCGGCCCTACTTGCCGCCAGGAGGGGCAAGGACAAGCTTGAGAAGGCCGAGTTCGACGAGGCGAAAGACAAGCTCCTCATGGGCGCCGAGAGGCGGTCCATGATTATAAACGAGGCCGAGAAGAAAAGTACTGCTTACCACGAGGCTGGCCATACGCTCGTGGCGAGGCTCATACCCGGCACAGACCCCATACACAAGGTCTCGATAATACCGAGGGGCATGGCCCTTGGCCTTACGCAGCAGCTCCCGATAGACGAGCGGCATACCTACAGCAAGGAATATCTCATCAACAATATAGCGGTGCTCATGGGCGGCAGGGCGGCGGAGGAGCTTGTCCTTCACCACATGACCACAGGCGCCGGCAACGATATCGAACGGGCCACAGAGCTTGCCCGCAAGATGGTATGCGAATGGGGCATGAGCGATAAACTCGGCCCGCTTACGTTCGGCAAGAAGGAAGAGCATATATTCCTCGGCAAAGAGATGGCGCAGCGGAGAGATTTCAGCGAAGAGACCGCCGAGGAGATAGACTCCGAGATAAAGAAGACGGTCATCGAGAACTATGCCAGGGCCAGGAAGCTCATCGACTCGAACATGGGCGTCCTGCACAGGCTCGCAAAGGCCTTGCTTGAAAAAGAGGTCCTGGACGGCCCAGAGATAGACAGGCTCATATTCTCCGGCGACGACGAGGGGCCAGCTGACCCTGGGCCTTCCGGGTCCAGGCCTGAGACGCTCAAGCCTGAGGACGCGGCCAGCCTCGGGGTTTCCGTAAAGTAGCCGCGGCCCAAATCCCGTTTACGCCTATCTGTCGTTCATAAACCGGCCGCACAAGCGGCCGGTTTATATTCCGATAAAATTTCTTCCGGATAGACTCTGGTGAGGTTGCCTGTAAGATGCCTTGAGATAGCTTGTGCCGATAGGTCGCGCTCGGAGATGGAGCGGATCGGCGTGGATCCGGCCGGGGCCAGGATAATGGCCCCCAAGCAGCTCCATTATAACCTCAAGGTAGAAGGGCTTACCCCCGCCCAGGCGAATATCCTCAAGCAGGACATCCTCTCCATAGGGGGCGAGGCGGCTGTTGCCAGAGGCGTGGCCTCGTGCTCGGTAGAGCGGACGGACGCCATAGTCTCCGGCACCATGGCGCACTTCCTTGCTCTTTTCGAGAAGCTTGCCCGCCAGGCATTCGGCCTCCCTGAGATAGCCGCCTCGATGAAGGAGGCCATCAAGGGTATGGACCAGCGGACCTATGTTGTAAAGGGCGGCGCTGAGAGCTTCACCATAGGCCCGTCTACTCTTATAATGGGCATACTGAACGTCACCCCGGACTCTTTCTCTGACGGGGGCGCCTTCGTCGATCGTGGCAAGGCGGCGGCCAGAGGGCTTGAGATGGCCGAAGAGGGAGCCCGCTGGATAGACGTCGGCGGAGAGTCGACGAGGCCTGGGGCAAAGCCCATTTGCGCGGAGGATGAGTTGAAGCGCGTTCTTCCTGTCGTAGAGGCTTTATCAAAGGCAGGGCTTACCGTATCAATAGATACTACGAAGGCCGCTGTCGCGAAGGCGGCCCTTGAAGCCGGAGCTTCGATAATAAATGACGTGAGCGCATTGACGGCTGACGACGCGATGGCAGATGTGGCGGCGGCAAGCGGAGCGCCTGTCATACTCATGCACAGGAGAGGCACTCCGGAGACGATGCAGCTTGATACCCGCTACGCCGACCTCATGGGCGAGGTCTACGGCTGGCTCCATGGCAGGGTCGAGTTCGCGGTCTCAAGGGGGATAGACAGGGACAGCATCATCGTAGACCCCGGCCTGGGCTTCGGTAAATCGATGGAAGGCAACCTTGAAATACTCGGCAGGTTGAAGGAGTTTAAATCGCTCGGCAGGCCGGTGCTCGTGGGGGCTTCGAGAAAGTCGTTCATCGGCAGGATAACCGGCGGAGCGGATGCCGGGCAGCGGCTTTCCGGGACCCTTGCCGCCTCGGTTGCCGCGGTCATGAACGGGGCTTCCATCCTGAGGGTCCATGACGTGAAAGAGGCAAAGGACGCGGCGCTGGTGGCGGACGCAATCGTAAACCATAGATAATATGATAGAGAATATCTTCGGCATCAATACCGTGATAGCGGTACTCGATATCGCTATAGTGGCCTTCGTCCTCTACTGGCTCATGCTCATGTTCAAGGGCACCAGGGCAGAGAGGATGCTCTGGGGGATAGCCATCATCGTGGTGGTCTATTTCGTCTCCCAACGCTTTGAGCTGCTTACGCTCCACTGGATACTGTCGAACTTCCTCGGGTCGATAGTAATATTCTTGATAGTCGTCTTTCAGCAGGACATAAGGAGGGCGCTTGTCCAGATGGGCAAGCCCTTCAGCACCCGCGACACCATGAACTCAGGGGGGCTCCTCGAAGAGATAGTGAAGGCCGTCTCCAAGATGTCCAAGGAGAGGACAGGCGGCATTGTGGTTCTCGAGCGCTCGATCGACCTTGGCGACTTTGTTGGGGAGGAGGCCGGGGTAGAGCTCGACGCCAGGGTCTCGAAGGAGCTTATATTGTCGATATTCAACCCGGCCTCGCCTATCCATGACGGCGCGATAATCGTAAAGAACGGCAGGGTCTCAAGGGCCGGCGCCATACTGCCACTTACGGCCAGGGAGCTTTCCAATTCGATGGGGACCAGGCACAGGGCTGCCATAGGACTTGCCGAGGAGACGGACGCCGCCATAATAGTCGTCTCCGAGGAGACCGGGGAGATGACGCTTGTCGTGGAGGATGGCCTGCAGGTAGACCTCGGCGCCGACAAGCTCCTTGGGGACCTCAAAAAGCTCTTCGCGCACAAAGGCTATCCCAGGAAGGACATATTCCCCTGGAGGGCGCCGGTAAAATGAAGGTGCTCTTCTCGTCGAACTTGCGGCTAAAGGCCCTTGCCCTCGTATTTGCCACCGCGTTATGGTTCTTTGTGGCCGGGCAGTCGAGGACCGAGGTGGGCTTTATAGTCCCCGTGGGCTTCAAGGGGGTCCCCAAAGACCTCATCATGACGAGCATGCCGCCTGACGAGGTGGAGGTGCGGGTCACCGGGCCAAAGCTCTTCATCGGCAATCTTTCTTCTTCCCAGATAACAGCCGAGCTTGACTTGAGCGGAGCGAAGGAAGGGCTCAATACATACCGCATACAGCCCGGCGACATAAGGACACCATTGGGAGTCGACGTGCAGAGGTTCAGGCCGAGCTCGATAGACTTTAGACTTGAGAGGCTCATAAATGTCGAGCTGCCTGTGAGGGTAAGGATCTCCGGCAGGCCGGCCCACGGCTACAGGGTCGCGGACGTGCTGGTCTTTCCAAGGACGGTGGCCGCGAGCGGCACGAAAAAAGGGATAAGGGACCTTCGAGAGCTCTACACAAGGCCGGTCGACGTCTCCGGCCTCGATTCATCGGTAAGCCTCTCTGCCACTGTAGACGCCTCAGGGATGGATTTGAGGACATTGAGCGCGGACAAGGTGGATGTAAAGATAGTCATAAGGAAGGAGAGATAAGCCCCATGCGAGTCAAGAAAAGGCTTTTTGGCACTGATGGTGTGAGGGGAGTGGCCAATATCGAGCCGATGACCTCGGAGATGGCCCTTCAGCTTGGCAGGGCGATAGCGTATATATTCAAGCAGGAGGCCAGGAGGCACAGGATAGTCATAGGCAAGGACACGAGGCTTTCTGGCTACATGCTCGAGAGCGCCATGATGGCCGGGATCTGCTCGATGGGGGTAGACGCGCTCATGGTGGGGCCTCTCCCGACGCCCGGCATAGCCTTCATCACATCGAGCATGCGCGCTGACGCGGGTGTCGTCATCTCCGCCTCGCATAACCCCTACCAGGACAACGGCATCAAGTTCTTCTCAAGGGACGGGCTTAAGCTCCCTGACGACCTTGAGCTTAAGATAGAGCAGTTCATCTTCGAGAACCACGACCCGAGCCACAGGCCCACCGCCAGAGAGGTGGGAAAGGCCTACAGGGTAGATGACGCCATCGGCAGGTACGTCGTCTTCGCGAAGAACACGTTCCCCAAGGAGCTTACCCTCGACGGATTGAAGATAGCCGTCGATTGCGCCAACGGGGCGGCATACAAGGTTGCCCCATCCGTATTCTACGAGCTCGGCGCGGAGGTCATAACAACAGGCGTGAGCCCGGACGGAGAGAACATCAACCACGAGTGCGGTGCCCTTTACCCTGAAAAGGTCGCCTCCCTCGTGCGGGCCACCGGCGCGCACGTGGGCTTTGCCCTGGACGGCGACGGCGACAGGTGCATAATGGTCGACGAGCGCGGCAATGTCCTCGACGGAGACTACATACTCGCCATCTGCGCCTCAGGCATGCTTAAAGAGGGGACCCTCAAGGGCAACACGGTAGTTTCGACCATAATGAGCAACTCCGGCTTCGAGGAGGCCATCAGAAACGCCGGCGGCAAGGTCATACGGACCGCGGTCGGCGACAGGTACGTGGTCGAGGAGATGCTGAGGGGCGGGTACAACCTCGGCGGAGAGCAGTCCGGGCATATAATCTATCTCGACCATACGACCACGGGCGACGGGGTCATATCCGGCCTTCAGGTATTGAAGATGATGGTACAGGAAGGCAAGCCGCTTTCAGAGCTCGCGAAGGTGATGACGACCTACCCGCAGATACTCCTTAACGTAAAGGTCAGGGAGAAAAAAGACCTCGGCTCCATCCCCGCGGTGGCGAAGGCCCTGAAGGATGTCGAGGAGAAGCTCAAGGACAAGGGGCGGGCCTTCATACGCTATTCCGGAACAGAGCCGCTGGCAAGGATAACCATAGAGGGCGAGAGGAAGGAAGAGATCGCGGCCATGGCCAGTGAGCTGGCCGAGGTCCTCAAAAAAGAGATAGGCTGATATGCTGGTATATAGAGTGTCAAACTAAGGCAGACCTGCTTTGTTCTGTCGCTCTTTATGCGCAATTACTCAGTCGCTGTATATAAATACGTGAAGGGACTATTTTGAGATGGCGAAGCTTTCTGTGAACGTAGATCATGTGGCGACCGTCAGGCAGGCGCGCCTGGCTACAGAACCGGACCCGGTCTCAGCCGCCGTTTTGGCGGAGCTTGCCGGGGCGGACGGCATAACCGTCCACTTGAGGGAGGACAGGCGCCACATACAGGACAGGGACGTGCAGGTCTTGCGCCGGACCGTAAAGACTGAATTGAACCTTGAGATGGCCGCCACCAAAGAGATGCTCGAATCGGCCCTTGAGATAAAACCGGACATGGTGACCCTGGTGCCTGAAAAAAGGCAGGAGCTTACCACAGAGGGCGGCCTTGACGTGAAGACGCACCTGGAGCACTTGAAGAGGTTCGTGGGGCAGCTTAAGGACGCCGGGATCAGGGTAAACCTCTTTGTCGACCCTTCTCCAGAGGCGGTAAAGGCGTGCCACAGGATAGGCTCTGACGGGGTTGAGCTTCATACGGGGACATACGCCGAATCAAAGGAAGGGCCGGCCATGCACTCCGAGCTTAAAAGGATTTACGATTCGGCGATATTTTCAAGGAAGCTTGGACTGAAGACCCATGCCGGGCACGGCCTTGATTACGGCAATATCATCCCCGTAGCCTCGATAAGAGAGATAGACGAGTTCGCCATCGGCTTCAGCATCATCGCCCGCTCCATATATACCGGCATCGGGGAGGCGGTAAGGGAGATGAAGCGGCTTATTATAGAGGCGAGATAGAAGGCCCAACAGGCATGAAATAAGTCCATCTGCGTCGTTGGCTTCGAAAAGCCGGCTACTACGGCGTACCAGAGAAGTACGCCTCATTCCTTGCTCCCCGGTTTAATGGGGGCCTCGCATATGGTTTTTAGAGCAGCCTGAACGAAACTGTGTTTTTTAACAACCGCTAAGGGGCACGCGTGATCCACGGCATAGGCATAGACGCCCTGGAGGTCTCCAGGTTCAAAAGGGCGATGGACAGATGGGGCGAGAGGCTTACTTCCCGCCTTTTTACCGGCGGTGAGCTCGCCTACTGCATGAGGCACAGGAGTCCAGAGCGTCATCTTTCAGCCCGTTTCGCCGCGAAAGTGAGTTTCTTCAAGGCCCTTGGCAGGGTGCTTCCGTACAGGGAGGTCGAGGTCGTAAAGGATAGCTCCGGCGCGCCGTCTATAATGGCAAGGGGGCTTGGCGGCGGCCTCAAGGTCAACCTGTCGATATCTCATGACGGGGACCTGAGCATAGCCGAGACCATAATAGAGGTCTGCCCGTGAAGATAGCCGATGCCCAGACAATCCGCGATGCCGACAGGACCGCGATAGAGAAGTACGGCATCACCGGGCTGCAGCTCATGGAGAACGCCGGAAGGGGCCTGGCTGAAATCATTAAGAGAGAGGCCTCGCCTTCGCGCGTAGCCATCTTCGCTGGAAAGGGAAATAACGGCGGGGACGGCTATGTGGCGGCAAGGCACCTCAGAAACTGGGGGTACAAGCCCTCGGTATATTCTCTCGGTAGTATCGCGGATCTAAAGGGGGATGCGGCCTCGAACGCCGCCTCGTGGGTCAGGATGGGGGGCGAGGTACGCGAACTTCTCTCGTCAGATGACCTGAGGTCAGTCGGATCTCCTGTCAGCCATTCCTCCATCATAGTCGACGCCATATTCGGCACCGGCCTCTCTCAAGAGGTCTCCGGCCTCCACGCCCAGGCGATAACATTCATCAACAGCCTCAATAAGAAGACCATCGCCGTTGACATGCCATCCGGCATAGACGCTACCACAGGGGCCGTCCTCGGCTATGCCGTAAAGGCCCATGTGGTAGCGACAATGGCAATCCTAAAGCTCGGCCTCCTCCTGTATCCAGGCAGGTTGTACGCCGGCAGGGTCGAGGTCGTGGATATCGGGGTGCCGACAGAGATAATAGACGACCCCGGGATAAAGTGGAACCTCATCACAGGGGAAGATATAGGAAAGATAATCAGGCCCAGGAAGCCAGAGTCCCACAAGGCTACCCACGGCCACGTGCTTCTTCTCGCCGGCTCCCCCGGTATGACTGGCGCCGCATGCATGGCAGCGGTATCGGCGATGAGGACGGGCGCTGGGCTTGCTACCCTTGGCGTCCCGGAAAGCCTGAACGATATCATCGAGGTCAAGACGACCGAGGTCATGAGCAAGGCCTTGCCTGAGACGTCTCACAGGACCCTCGGCGAGCTTTCTTTCGAGGCCATACGGGCGATACTGCCCAATAAAACGGCTGTCGTCATCGGCCCTGGAGCCGGTAATAGCGATGAGCTGAGAAGGCTCGTGGAAAGGCTCGTTTCGGAAGCAAGGGTGCCGATTGTTATCGACGCCGATGGCCTTAATTCTTTCGCTCCACGGATAGCAACGCTCAAGGGCTCAGGCGCGAAGGTGGTGCTTACCCCACACCCGGGGGAGATGGCCCGCCTCCTGGGGATCAGCACCGCCGATGTGCAATCAGACAGGATAGGCGCGGCGCAGAAGCTCGTTGAGTTAACCGGCGCCACCGTGGTCTTAAAGGGCGCTGGCACTGTCATCGCTGACCCCCTGGGCAATATCTACATAAACATGACCGGCAACCCGGGCCTTGCCACGGCCGGCACAGGGGATGTGCTCGCCGGCATGATCGGCGGGCTACTTGCCCAGGGATACGGGACAATCGAGGCGGCCATGGCTGCGGTCTATATACACGGCCTTGCGGGGGACGAGGTAAAAAGGAAGCACGGAGAGCTTGGCATGATGGCAACCGACCTCGTCGACGAGATACCCCGCCTTATTAACTCCTTTATCCCGTTCGAAGCCTGAATGGAAGAGTCCTTCACATACATGTCTACCACCCCTGAGGAGACCGAGCGCCTTGGAGAGGAGCTTTCAGGGAAGTTCAGGGAAGGGGACTGTGTTGCCCTCCTTGGAGAGCTCGGCGGCGGCAAGACCCGCTTCGTAAGGGGGATCGCGCGCGGCCTCGGCTCAAAGGGCTTTGTCAAAAGCCCGAGCTTTACGATAATCAACATATACGAGGGCGGCAGGCTGCCTCTTTACCATATCGACCTCTACAGGATACACCGGCCGGAGGATTTCCACGCCGCCGGCCTCGACGAGTACGTCTACGGCAAGGGCGTATCTGTCATAGAATGGGCCGACAGGACCCCGTGGCTTATACGGGAGTGCAGGATAAGCGTCCGGTTCAGGTACGTAAGCGAGGGCGAAAGGGAGATCGAGGTACGGATTAAAGGGGCTGGAAAATAGTAGAAAGCCTGTGATATAAAAAAGATTACTAATGTGCAGGGGGATCTCAAAGTGAAAGAGTTCGATTGCGTGGTCATCGGCGCGGGCCCCGGTGGCTATGTGGCGGCGATAAGGGCCGCGCAGCTTGGGGCCAGGACAGCCATCATAGAGAGGAACAAGATAGGCGGGACCTGCCTCAACAGGGGCTGCATCCCGACCAAGGCGCTCTATTATTCGGCCAGGACGATAGAGAGCGCGAAGCGCGCCTCCGAGTTCGGCGTTAACGTGGGAGAGGTCAGCTTTGACCTCGCCAGGGCTGTCGAGAGAAAGGACGGGATAGTAAAGAAGCTCGTCGGCGGCATAGAGCAGCTCTTGAAGGGCAACAAGGTCGAGGTCATAAAGGGCGACGGCTTTTTAGAGTCCGCTGTCAAGGTGAGGGTCTCTAACGGAGAGGATGCCGAGACCGTCGCCGCCAAATCTATAATCATAGCCACGGGCTCAGAGCCCGCCATGATACCGGCGTTCAACATCGACGGCGTGCACGTGCTTACGTCGACCGAGATGCTCGACCTCAAGAAGGTCCCCGAATCCCTTTTGATCATCGGCGGCGGCGTCATGGGCTGCGAGTTCGCGACCCTCTTTTCATCCTTCGGGAGCCGCGTCATGATAGTAGAGCTCCTTCCCAGCATCCTTTCGACCGAGGACAAGATGGTCGGAAGGGTTATTGTAAAGAAATTCAAGGAGACGGGCGTAAGCGTCCTTACGGAGGTCCAGGTCGAATCTGTCGTCCCGGAGAACGGCCATGTCAAGACCACTCTCAAGGACGGCCGTGAGTTCATAACCGAAAAGGTGCTTGTTTCCATCGGCCGTTCCTTCAATTCAGCCGGGATAGGGCTCGACGCGGCCGGGGTAAAGGTCGAGAAGGGGCGCGTAGCCGTTGACGAGCGGATGGAGACGAACGTAAAAGGAGTTTTCGCCATAGGCGACGTCACGGGCAAGATGCTCCTTGCGCATGTCGCCTCCAGCCAGGGCATAGTGGCGGCAAATAACGCCCTTGGGAAGAACGCGAGGATGGACTACTCGGTGATACCAGCGGGGATATTCACCGACCCTGAGATAGCAAGCGTAGGGCTTCGCGAAAAAGAGGCGGAAGAAAAGGGCATACCCGTATCTATCGGCAGGTTCCCTTACGCGGCGAGCGGAAAGGCTCTCGGCATGGGAGAGACCGAAGGGTTCGTGCAGATGCTTGCCGACCCGGGCACAGACAAGGTGCTCGGCTGCTCTATCGTAGGCGCGCACGCGACCGACCTTATAGGCGAGGTCGCGGTCGCGATGAAGGCGGGGGTTACCGTAAAGGAGTTGACGGAGACCGTACACGCGCACCCCACTCTGCCGGAGATGGTAATGGAGGCGGCAGAGGACGTGCACGGCATGGCGATACACAAGATAGGGAGAAAGAGGTAGGTGTCATTCTGAGCGCAGCGAAGAATCTCTATGTTTATGGCCATCGGCCATGATATTCCAGCCTGGAATGGTCAGAAGCGTTTCAGAAACATGTTGAAAGGATTTTTTTATGGCTTTGATAGTCCAGAAATACGGCGGGACATCGGTCGGCGATATCGAACGCATAAAGAACGTGGCGAAAAGGGTCGCCAGGACCTGCGACGAAGGCAACCAGGTGGTCGTGGTCCTATCGGCGATGTCTGGCGAGACCAATAAGCTCGTGGGCCTGTGCAACGAGGCGAGCGAGTTCCCCGTTGGCAGGGAGTACGACGTGGTCATCTCAACAGGCGAGCAGGTCACCATAGGGCTCCTTTCCATTGTATTGAAGGAGATGGGGCGCAAGGCAAAGAGCTTCATGGGCCACCAGGTGCCGATAGTTACCGACTCCCGGTTCGGCTCCGCGAGGATCGAATCCATTGACGACAGGCGCATGAGGGAAGCGCTGGCAAACGGCGCTATCGTGGTCGTCGCTGGCTTCCAGGGGGTGGATTCGGAGGGCAATATAACCACTCTCGGCAGGGGCGGGTCGGATACTACAGCCGTAGCCCTGGCCGCGGCGCTCAAGGCCGATCTCTGCGAGATATATACTGACGTGGACGGCGTCTATACCACCGACCCTAACATCTGCCAGGAGGCGAGGAAGCTCAGGCGCGTCTCCTACGACGAGATGCTCGAGATGGCAAGCCTCGGGGCCAAGGTCCTGCAGACAAGGTCGGTCGAGTTCGCGAAGAAATACGAGGTCCCCCTTATGGTGAGGTCTTCGTTCAACGACACCGAGGGTACCATCGTGTGCAAGGAGGACAGGGAAATGGAAAAGGTAATGGTCTCAGGCATCACCTATAACAAGAACGAGGCCAAGATATCGGTCCTGAGGGTGCCTGACAGGCCGGGTATAGCCGCGAAGCTCTTCCGCCCCCTTACGGAGGCTGGCATAAACGTCGACATGATAGTGCAGAACATAAGCCAGGACGCCCATACAGACCTGACCTTCACGGTATCGAAGGAGGACTTCAAGCGGGCCTTGAAGCTCGTGGAGGAGACCGCCGGGCAGATAGAGGCAAAGGACGTCGTAGGCGACCCGAACATAGCCAAGGTATCTATCGTCGGCGCCGGCATGCGGAGCCACGCCGGAGTCGCGTCGAGGATGTTCGATGTCATGTCCGCCGAGGGCATCAACATACAGATGATATCCACCTCCGAGATAAAGATATCGGTCGTGGTGGACGTCAAGTACACGGAATTGGCGGTGAGGGTCCTTCACGAGTCCTTCGGCCTCGGCAATAGCGAGGTCGTTGAAGAGGCAGGGGTCTAAAACCGGCATTATGGCAGGTTGTTGAAAAACAGCCTGCTAATCAATCCATGGACGGATTGTCAAATTGCGAGACTTGAAACGTCGGGCAATATCCTGATAAATGACTGACAGGGTTTACGGTTGATAAGATGATACTTCTATACGACACAACGCTTCGCGACGGGACCCAGGCAGAGGACATATCATTTTCTGTCGAGGACAAGGTCCGGGTAGCAAACGCGCTCGACGACCTCGGCGTGCACTATATCGAGGGCGGCTGGCCCGGGAGCAACCCGCGCGATATCGAGTTCTTCAAATCTATCGGCAGGGAGAGGCTTTCCTGCTCCAGGATGGTAAGCTTCGGCTCAACGCGCAGGGCCGGAGTAAAGGCGAAGGACGACGCCAATATCAAAGCGCTCCTTGCCGCCGGTACGCCCGCGGTTACCATATTCGGCAAGACATGGAAGCTCCACGTACTAAAGGCCATCAGGGTCTCGCTTGAAGAGAACCTCGATATGATCTTCGACTCCGTGAGCTACCTTAACAAACGCACCGGCGAGGTCTTCTATGATGCCGAGCACTTCTTCGATGCCTATAAGGACGACCCGGCGTATGCCCTTAAGACGCTAAAGGCCGCGGAAGAAGCCGGCGCGTCTTTCCTGGTGCTCTGCGACACGAACGGCGGCACTCTGCCCTTTGATGTGGCGGAGATAACAAGGGAGGTGCGGATGAATACCTCCGCCCGGCTCGGCATCCATGCCCATAACGACTCCGAGACCGCTGTGGCGAATACCCTTTCAGCCGTAAGGGAGGGCGCGTCGATGGTGCAGGGCACCGTAAACGGATTCGGCGAGAGGTGCGGCAACGCCAACCTCTGCTCGATAATCCCGGCCTTGAAGGTCAAGATGGGCCTTGAGTGCATTAGCTTTGAGCGGCTTAAAAAGCTAAGGGGCACCGCGAGGTTCATAAACGAGCTGGCGAACCTGCCGCACATGAAGCACCAGCCTTATGTGGGGGACAGCGCCTTCGCACACAAGGCCGGCATCCACGTGAGCGCGGTCCTCAAGAACCCGGCCACCTACGAGCACTTGAGTCCGGAGCTTGTCGGGAACCGCCAGCGGGTGCTGGTCTCCGACCTCTCAGGCAGGTCCAATATCGTATACAAGGCGCAGGAGTACGGGGTCGACATCGGCAGCGCCTCGGATGTAGTGAAAGACGTACTCTCAGAGCTTAAGGTGCTCGAGCACCAGGGCTTCCAGTACGAAGGGGCTGAAGCGTCCTTCGAGCTCCTCATCCAGAAGGCACTCAAGAAGAAACAGAGGTACTTCAAGCTCCTCGATTTCCGCGTCATCGACGAGAAGAAAAACGAGGACGAGGCCCCGCATTCCGAGGCTACCATAAAGCTTGAGGTAAACGGGGTCGTCGAGCACACGGCCGCCGAAGGCAACGGCCCGGTGAACGCCCTCGACAAGGCGTTGAGAAAGGCGCTTGAACGCTTCTATCCGTCGCTAAGCGAGGTAGAGCTGCTGGACTTCAAGGTGCGGGTGCTCGCGGGCATGCAGGGCACCAAGGCCAGGGTGCGCGTGCTTGTGGAATCAGGCGACAAGACCGATAAATGGGGGACCGTCGGGGTCTCCGAGAACGTCATCGAGGCGAGCTGGCAGGCCATTGTCGACAGCCTCGAGTACAAACTCTTTAAGGACAGTAAAAAGAAAAAACGAAAGCCTCGCTCTTAAAGCCCGGAGGGGCATCCATGAGAGACAAGCGCTACCCGGCCTTTCTCCTCGTCTCAGCCGTACTCCTTTCCGCTTTTCTCATAAGCTACTCAGGCCATTTCTCAAAAAAAGCCTATAACCCGTCGATAGATCAGGAAAAACCATCGCCAACAACTCCATCTCCTTCCGCCCTTCCGGATGGGCAGGCTATGGCTCAGCCAAAAAACATCCTCCCGGTATTCCCTCTTGATATAAACCGGGCCACCGTCGAAGACCTTATGCTGTTGCCAGGCATAGGCGAGAAGACAGCCCGGAGGATAGTCGAAAAAAGGGCCGAACTCAATGGCTTCAGAAGGGTCGACGATTTGACAGAGGTCAAGTGGGTTGGTAAAGTAAAATTGGAGAAGATTCGGGGCCTTGTAGTAGCGGGGCCTTCAGCAGACGGGTCAGGTCAGCCTTCCAGGTAGGTCTCTCCTAAGGAATATTCTTTTATTTTCAAGCAGTTACGGTTTCTTTTTAAGAATCAGGGTGATTATGCCAGAAGATATCCTCGCAGAGCTTAGAGCCAGGGAAGAGGAGATGGAGGCCCTTATAAACGAAGCCAGGAAAGAGGCTTCCAGGATAAGGGAGGAGGCCTTGAGGTCTGCCCGCGAATTGAAGGAGTCGAGGAGGAAGGAGACCGAGGAGGAGGCCCGCAGCCTCGAAGCGGCCGGTAGTGAGGCAGCCGGGAAAGAGGCCATGATGATCGTGGAGGAGGGGGAGAAGGAGGCGGGGGAGCTTCGCGGGAAGGGAGATAGGAACATTGAGAAAGCGGTCTCCGAGGTCGTGCGTTTTCTCAAATCTCCCAAAGGGGTGCTCAGGTGATAAAGAAGATGCTCAAGGTGCAGATAATAGGTCCAAAGACGCTCCTTGACGCCTCTATAAAGGCGCTCCACGAGGCCGCGGTGGTCCATATAGAGACATTACCGGAGGACGAGCTGCGTAAAAGCGATTTTTTGATGAAATTGCCCATAGAGGCTGAAAAGCTCAAGGAGAAAGAGGAGCTTGAGAGGGCCGCCGACAGGCTCAAGGGCTTGAGCGGCCTTCTCGCTCCTCCGCCATCCTTTAAGCCGGTGGCTGTGGCGGCTGAAGAGATACCGAGGCACATGGGCGATCTCGAGCCCATCGAGGAGATGGCAAGGTATTTGAGGGCAGGCAAGGACGCCCTCACCGAGGAGTTTTCGGTCGTGACCAGGTATGCAAGGCTGCTCCGCGGCTTCGCCCCTGTCGTTACAAGGCTTGGAGGGTTAAAGAACTTCGAGATAGTCGGCCTTACCTTGCAGAAGACGAGGGAGGACATCGCGGGGCTACTCGGGGCGGAGGTATCGAGGATTACCGGTGGCGCCTACCAGATACACGCCCGCGAGATAGAGGCCGAGACCATCGGGGTGGTACTCGCCTACCAGAAGCACTTCGCCCCTGAGGTAAAATCGCTCCTTACGGGCAAGGCCATAACCGAGGTCCGTCTGCCGGACGAGTATGAGGAGATGCCCCTTATAGAGGCCTTGAAGCTCATGGGAAAGCGCAAGGCCGAGATACCCGGGCGCATACGTGATATCGACAGGGAGCTTTCGGCCCTCTCATCCCAGTGGTATGGCATCATAGCGGGGGCCTTGATGGCCGTCGAGGATGCCCTTGACGAGTTCGGGGCTCTCTCCTATGCGGCCGCCACCAGGTTCGCCTACATAATAGAGGGCTGGGTGCCAGCGGAAAATTATGCCGGGCTCAAAATAAGGTTCAGTGGTCTGTTTGGCGGAAGGGTAAGGATAAGGCGCCTCGAGGTAGGCAGGAAAGATCTGGGATCGGTTCCGGTATACATAAAGAACCCCTCGATCATACGCCCTTTTGAGGTATTTCTCGCAGCTCTGTCTCCGCCCAGGTACGGCTCAGTCGATCCCACCCCGTATGTCGCGTTCTTCTTCCCGCTTTTCTTCGGCCTTATAGTGGCAGATATGGGCTACGGCCTACTGATACTCGCCCTCGCGCTCTATTTACGGAGGCTCACGAGTAAGCCGGGGCGCCGGATATTGGCTGACATGGCCTATGTCATAGCCATAAGCAGCATCTCGGCCATTCTCTTCGGCTTTCTCTTCGGCGAGTTCTTCGGCGACCTTGGGGAAAGGCTCGGCCTGTTGCACCCTGTACTGTTCAACAGGATAGAGGCATTGAAGACAATGATCTACATAACTCTTGGAATAGGGGTCGGGCAGGTGCTGCTTGGCATCATCCTGAGCTTCATAAGCAGGTTATTGAGGCGGGAATTCAGCTCGGCTGGCGCAAGGCTTTCTTATTTCGTGCTCGTTACCTCGTCTCTTGTCCTTCTGGGCGCCATCTTCGGCTATGTGCCCAGGGAGTTTCTTTATTACGGCGGTACTATGATGGTCCTGTCATTCATCATATTCGTCGTGCTCGAAGGCTTGCTCGCTCCGATAGAGTTTATCGAGTCGCTCGGGCATATCGTCTCATACGTCCGTATCATGGCTGTAGGCACGGCCTCTGTCGTGATGGCGCTCGTAGCGAACAGGATGGGCTCCATGGCGGAGAGCCTGGTCCTGGGCGTTATAGTGGCGGGGCTCATACACTCCTTAAACCTGCTCTTGAGCATATTAAGCCCCTCGATACAGTCGATGAGGCTTCAGTACGTCGAGTTCTTCAGCAAGTTCTACGAGGGTGGGGGGAGGAGGTACAGGCCTTTCAGGAAGCGATAGGTAAGAATGTCTGGAATAAAGGAAAAGGGGGTGCTTATGGAAAATGGACTCATCGCTATCGCGGCGGCGATAGCCATCGGCTTGCCTGCCCTGGCTACCGGATTGGCGCAGAGCAGGATCGGGGCGGCCGGGGCAGGCACAGTGGCGGAAAAGCCGGAGCTTGCCGGCATCGTCATAATCCTCATCGCCATACCGGAGACCATGGTGCTGCTTGGTTTCGTCATGGCCTACCTCATCATAAGCGGGTAGCGTTATGCCTGATGACCAGTTGATGGAGGCCCTTGAGGAAGACGCCCGGGCCCAGGCAGGAAGGATACTCGAAGAGGCCCGGGAGGCAGCTGCAGCCTCTTTGCAGAAGGCAAGGGAAGAGGCGGAGCGCGAGAGGGAAGAACGCCTCTTTGAGCTAACAGGCAGGCTCAAACAGGAACGGGCCGCCAGGCTTAACGCCGCGAGGACAAAGGCCTCAGGGCTGAAGCTCGGCGTCAGGCTGGAGCTTGTCGGGCGGGCCCTTGACGAGGCCGTAAAAAGGCTCACGAGTCTGCCGGAACAGGAGTATTCAAGGCTCTTGAACGGCTTCTATGACGAGCTTTTAAGCGCTTGGGAGAAGGGTCTTCATGGCGAGGCGCCTGTAGTCTACGTGAACCCGGCGGATATCGGCCGCTTAAGCGCGGAAGGTAACGTATTGCCTGACGAGAAGGTGAAAGCAGGGGTGGTCTTCACGTCGGGGGACGGGAGGGTCAGGTTTGAGAACACGGTTGAGGCAAGGCTTGAAAGGGGCAGAAAGAAGATGGTTCCTGCCTTGAACGAGATGCTTTTTAACGAGGTGATGTAGGGATTAAATGGGAAAAAGGCTAAGCGGCCAGTGAGCATGAGAAAGATATTGAAATACCCGGCCCCGGCGGACTTAAGCTATTTTAACGCGAGGGTGCGGGGTTTAAGGGGCGCGCTTCTCAGGGGTCCCGATTATGAGGCGCTCCTGCATGCCGAGGGGCTGGACTCTGTCGTGGACAGGCTCCGTTCAACGGGATACGGCCCTGATGTAGAGCTTGCCTCGGCTAAATCCGAAAATAAGGAAGAGGTGCTCTCAAACGCGCTGCGGTCAAGGCTTTCGAAGACCTTCGAGCTTCTGTGGAAGATAGCCCCGGAAGGCGCGAGGCCGCTCCTTAAGGCGGTATTCTCGGTATTGGAGGTCTTTGACCTCAAGACCATTATCAGGGGGATAGCGAGAGGGGTTAAAAGGGATGATGTCGGGGATGTGCTCATCCCGGCTGGCGAGCTCGACACAGCCGCCCTGAAGATGCTCCTTACCTCGCGGGACGTGCCTGACCTCATACGCTTCCTCGATACATGGGGGAGCCCTTATTCCAGGCCTTTGAAGAAAGGCATTCCGGCCTTTCAGAGGGACGGCAGGATAACAGAGATGGAGATAGCGCTCGACAGGCAGGCGAACGAGTCGATCATGTCGACCCTTGGAGAAGGAAAGGGGGCCGACGCCGGGATAATGAGGCGATGGATGTCCATGAGGATAGACCTGATGAACATCCTTACCCTGTTCAAGGCCGTTGACGAGGGATATACGGCAGAGGGGGCCGGGGATTTTTTCGTCGAGGGCGGGATAGCGTTAAGGAAAGGCGATTTCATCAGTATGGCCGGGCTGAATGACAGGGCAGGGCTTTTAGAGGCCTTGAGGAAGAGGGTGACCGATGTATGGATGAGGGGGGCGCTCGACAACGCCGACCCCGGGGACCTTGGCCTGACCGAAGAGGCCTTCGATGACGCTCTTCAAAAGAGGCTTTCGAAGCTGGCGAACGTAGACCCGCTCTCTATCGCGCTGGCGGCCTCTTTCATCTACAAGTTGGCGAGGGAGGCGAAGAACCTGAGGCTCATAGGACTGGCGAAGTCTTTCCGAATGCCCGATGACGAAGTAAGAAGGCTCCTCATATATCCGGTGTAGCATGGCCGATTTTCTCGTGATAACCGCCCCTGGGGCTTCAGCCGGTTTCAAATGCGCCGGGGTCGATACCCTTGAGGTAGATGAGACCTCAGATATCTCAGGTCTGCTCCTTGGCATACAGTCGGGGGGCAGGTACGGCCTTGTTGCCATGGAGGAAACGCTCATGGAGAAGGTCCCGGAGCTTGTCATGAAGCGCCTCCGGAAAAAGGGGCTTCCCATAATAATACCTATTAACCTTCCGAGGAAGTGGGGCGAGATGGAAGCGGCGGAATCTCCTGTGGTGAGGCTCATAAGGAGGGCTATCGGCTACCAGATCAAGCTCAAGAGATAGAGGGGCATGAAAGAGACAAGGGGAACGATACACGGGGTGGCAGGCCCTACGGTCGTCGTAAAGGGCATGACAGGCGCGGTCATGAACACGGTCTGCCTTGTGGGCAGGCTCGGCCTCCTGGGCGAGATAATCCGCATAAAGGAAGAGCTTGTCACGCTGCAGGTCTATGAGGACACCAGTGGCATCTCTGTCGGCGAGGAGGTCATAAGCTACGGGATACCCTTGAGCGTAACACTTGGGCCGGGGCTGCTTACCGGCATATTCGACGGCATACAGAGGCCGCTTGACAAGATAATGGAGGCTGCCGGTGGCTTCATCACGAGAGGCGTAAAGGTCGAGGCGCTCGATATTGACAGAAAGTGGGATTTCACGCCTTTAAAGAAAGAAGGCGACCATGTGGCTGAAGGCGACGTCCTCGGCACCGTGCAGGAGACGGAGCGCATAACGCACAGCATAATGGTCCCGCCCGGTGTGAGCGGTGTAATAAAGGAGATAAAAAAGGATAAGGTATCGGGGGCGGAATATATATGCCTCCTTGAGAACGGGAAGTTCATAGAGCTTTTCCAGGAATGGCCTGTGAGGAGACCGAGGCCCTTCAAGGCCAAGCTCCCTCCACGCGAGCCTTTCATCACCGGGCAGCGGGTCTTCGACACCCTCTTGCCGGTGGCGGACGGCGGCACGGCTATCGTCCCCGGAGGCTTCGGCACCGGAAAGACAGTTGTTGAGCAGACGATAGCCAAGTTCTCGCGGACGGATATCGTCATCTACGTGGGCTGCGGGGAGCGCGGAAATGAGATGTCCGAGATACTGACGGATTTTCCGAAGCTCAAGGACCCGACGTCAGGCCTGTCGCTAAGCCTTCGCACGGTGATAGTCGTCAACACATCCAATATGCCGGTTGCGGCGAGGGAGGCCTCGATATTTACCGGCATAACCATAGCCGAGTACTTCAGGGACATGGGCTACAGCGTTGCGATGCTCGCTGACTCCATCTCAAGGTGGGCCGAGGCTCTAAGGGAGATATCGTCGCGTCTGGAAGAGATGCCTGGAGAGGAAGGCTTTCCGCCCTATCTCGCCACCCAGCTCGGCATGTTCTACGAGCGTTCCGGGAAGGTCAGGTGCCTGGGCTCTGATGAGAGGACCGGCTCCGTGACCGTCATAAGCGCCGTTTCGCCGCCTGGCGGGGATTTCTCCGAGCCTGTGACCCAGGCGTCGCTAAGGTTCGCCGGCGCGCTATGGGCGCTCGACCCGGACCTCGCCTACAGGAGGCACTTCCCGGCGGTCAATTGGCTGGCAAGCTTCAGCCTCTATCAGGCCGAGCTCAATGACTGGTTCGCAAGGGAGGTGGCGGATGACATGGTAAGGCTGAGGGGCAGGCTCTATATGCTCCTGCAGAGGCAGACCGAGCTAAAGGACATAATACAGATAATCGGGGTCGAGGCGCTGCAGGAGTCCGACAGGCTTACCCTTGAAGCGGCAAACATAGCTACCGAGTCATTTCTCAAGCAGAGCGCCTTTAGCGACATAGACGCCTTCAACACGTATGAGAAGCAGTACTGGATGCTGAAGGCCATATTCACATACTTCGAGAGCGCGGAAGCCGCTCTCAAACGCGGGGTCTACATCGAGACCATACTCGAGAACCCGGTAAAGGGAAGGATAGCCCGGATGAAGGACGAGCCGAACGAGGGATTCTCGAAAAAGGCGCTCGCCATCATAGGTGAGATAGAAAACGAGTTCAGCATGCTGGAAGAGAAGTAATAAGGCTTATCTTCCAAATGGGAGAGGCGAGGCTGTATGTCAATAGACCTCATTACAAGGCGCTACCAGACGCTCAAGTCCATCTCCGGCCCGCTCATATTCGTGGACAGGATGCGGGGCGGAAGCCTGGGAGAGATGTGCTCTATCGAACTGCCTGAAGGCGACAGGCGCACCGGGCAGATACTTCAGCTTATGGGCACGAGCGCCATAGTCCAGGTACTGGAGGGGACCTCCGGGATAGACTCTGACGCCTCAAGCGTGCTCCCCACAGGCGAGACCGCGAAGATAGGCGTATCGATGGACCTTTTCGGCAGGGTCCTTAACGGCTTCGGCGAGCCCATAGACGGCCTTCCCCCCATAGTCCCTGACGAGTATAAGGACATAAACGGCCTTCCCATGAATCCGGCCTCAAGGGAGAAGCCGGACTTCTTCGTGCAGACAGGCATCTCTGCCATAGACGGGCTCAATACCCTCGTGAGGGGCCAGAAGCTGCCGATATTCTCAGGGGCGGGACTCCCTGCCAAGGAGCTGGCGCTTCAGATAGTGAGGCAGGCGAAGGTATCGGAGGCGGCGGATTTCGCCGTGATACTCGGCGCCATGGGCATAACCTCAAGGGAGAGCTTTTTCTTCAGAAGGTCCTTGCAGGAGGCCGGGGCGTTCGAGCGCACTATAGCCTTCATAAACCAGGTGAACGACCCCACGATCGAAAGGCTCTTCACCCCGAGGATAGCCTTGACAGTTGCCGAGTACCTTGCCTTTGAGCGAGACTTTCACGTGATGGTGGTGCTTACCGACATGACTTCTTACTGCGAATCGCTCCGCGAGATAGGCAGCGCCAGGGAGGAGATACCTGGCAGGAGGAGCTACCCGGGCTACATGTATACCGACCTCGCCACCCTTTACGAGAGGGCCGGGAGGCTCAAGGGTAGGAAGGGCTCGGTCACATTGATGCCTATACTCACCATGCCGGACGACGACATCACCCACCCGATACCCGACCTCACAGGCTATATCACCGAAGGGCAGATAGTCTTGAGCCGAACTCTTCACAGGAAGGGGATATACCCGCCCGTTGACGTGCTGCCGTGCCTCTCCAGGCTCATGAACCTGGGGATAGGCAAGGGCAGGACAAGGGACGGGCACAGAAACATAGCCGACCAGCTCTATTCAGCCTATGCCAAGGGCATCGACGTAAGGAGGCTTGTCACGATAGTCGGGGAAGAAGGGCTCTCCGACCTCGACAGGAAATACCTTGCCTTCGCCGACGAGTTCGAGAAGAGGTTCGTGGGCCAGGGCGAGGCCGACCGGACGATAGATGAAACGCTCGACCTGGGCCTTGAGCTATTGAAGTCGGTACCCGAAAGAGAGGCTGTGGCAAGGAGGAAATAAAGGGATGGCGCTGCTTGAGAAGAGCGCGCCTACGAGGGAGCAGTTCCTGGCCCTCCGGCGCAGGTACGACGTCATAGGCAAAGGGCTCGACCTCCTTAAGAGCAAGAGGGAGGCGCTCATGAAGGAGTTCTTCGGCATCGTCGACGAGTCGATAAGGATGCGCGATGAGCTGAACTCGCTCCTTGTAAAGGCACAGAGGGACCTTGAGCGCGCCAGGGCCATCGACGCCGGGGCTGTCGCCTCATTCGCGCATGCCGCCAAAAGGAGCGTGCCCCTCGATATCAAGGCACGGAGCATATGGGGGGTCTTCGTCCCGGAGATAGAAGAGTCCGCGCTCACGAGGTCCCTTGAGGCCAGGGACCTGTCCCCGATCGGCGAAAGGGCAGATGTGATAGAGGTGGCCAAGGAGTTCGAGGGCGCCTGCGAGCTTATCATAAAGATAGCCTCACGCGAGATAAGGCTTACGCGGATAGGAGAGGTCATAAGGTCCGATTCGCGCAAGATCAACGCCATCACCGAGGTGATACTCCCCTCTATCAAAGGCAGGATAAAGTACATAGAGCGAGTGCTTGAGGAGCGGGAGAGGGAGGAGGTTTACAGGCTTAAGAGGAACAAGGCCAAGAGGCAGGCAGAGGAGGCTTGACAGGCATGAAAAAAGTCCATCTGCTCCGTTGGCTTCAGAAGCCGGCTACTGCGGCGTACAATCCAGGTACGCCTTCATTCATCAAACGGCGAGAATAGCCTCGCATATGGTTTTTAGAGCAGCCTGAATAAAATCCGAGATGTTCAGCAACCTGTTAAATCAAATCCTTTGATGATAGCGATTACTTTCGTGCAACCCGCCACAATCCGCCTTTCCCTATGAAATCATTCGGAAATATCCCTCTTGTATTGGGGCGTTCCCTTCTGGTATATTATTTTTTTAATCTAATCCGCTGAAGGACATCCAAGGTGATAGAGAGATATACGCGTAAGGAAATGGGGCGCATCTGGGAGCCGGAGAACCGGTTCAGGAAGTGGCTTGAAGTAGAGATCGCCGCGTGCGAGGCGTGGGAGAGGCTCGGCAAGATCCCCGCGAACTCGCTTAAGACCATCGTAAGGAAGGCCGACTTCAACGTCGCGCGCATAGACGAGATAGAAAGGACGGTAAAGCACGACGTCATAGCGTTTCTCACTTCAGTTGCCGAGTTCGTGGGCCCCGATTCCCGCTTCATACACATGGGCCTCACATCTTCAGATATACTCGACACCTCGCTTGCGCTACTTCTCCGTGAGGCGGCGGATCTCATAATAGAGGATATAAAGGGCCTGAGGGCGGCCCTTGAGAAGAAGGCCTTTGAGCACAAGAACACCCCCACGATGGGCCGCTCTCATGGCATACACGCCGAGCCCATGACATTCGGCCTCAAGATGGCCCTCTGGTACGACGAGATGGGCAGGAACCTTGCCCGGATGGAGAGGGCGAAAGAGACTATCTCATACGGCAAGCTCTCCGGGGCCGTAGGCACCTTCTCGCAGATAGACCCGAGGGTAGAGAAGTTCGTGTTGAAGAAGCTCGGCCTTAAGGCCGAATCCGTGGCGACCCAGGTCGTGCACAGGGACAGGCACGCCGAGTACTTCACGACCCTTGCCCTCATAGCTTCGTCCATTGAGAAGTTCGCGGTGGAGATAAGGCACCTCCAGAGGACCGAGGTCCTTGAGGCAGAAGAGCCTTTTACAAAGGGGCAGAAGGGATCTTCCGCCATGCCTCACAAGAGAAACCCGATACTATCCGAGAACCTTACGGGCCTGGCCAGGCTGGTGCGAGGCTACTCGGTGAGCGCCCTTGAGAACATCCCGCTCTGGCACGAAAGGGACATAAGCCATTCGTCGGTAGAAAGGGTCATTGCGCCGGACGCCACCATACTTGTCGATTTCATGTTGACGAGGGCGACCGGCCTCATCAGGGACCTCGTGGTATACCCGCAGAACATGCTCGAGAACATGGATAAGTTGAAAGGCGTGGTCTTCTCGCAGAAGGTTCTCTTGAAGCTCGTCGACAAAGGCACCACGAGGGAAGAGGCATACGCGATAGTCCAGAGGAACGCGATGAAGGTCTGGGAGGGGCTTGGAGACTTCAGGTCGCTCCTTATAGACGACGCCGAGGTGATGAACTATCTCACGGTAAAGGAAATAGACTCCTGCTTTGACATAAAGCCGTATTTGAAGCAGGTGGATTACATATTTGCGAGGACTTTCGGGAAAAAGAATGGCGATTCCTGATTTTCAAAGCATAATGCTGCCGTTCTTAATGTATGCTGGGGATAAAAACGAGCATACAATTAACGAAGCAAGAGAACATCTTGCAGCTCAATTCCATTTATCCGAAATGGAATTGAACGAGTTATTGCCAAGCGGACAGCAAGGTGTGTTTGCTAACAGGGTGGGGTGGGCGCGTTCCTATCTTAAGAAAGCTGGTTTGATCGAATATACAAAAAGGGGCTATTGTAAGATAACGGACAGAGGCTTAAAAGTACTCAGCCAAAATCCCACATATATAAATGTAAAATTTCTCAAACAGTTTCCTGATTTTTTTGAATCGGGGTACTTTGCAGTAAAGAAAATAAAAGAAAATACTGACACGGGGATCGAAACTGAAGAGCAGACCCCGGAAGAAATATTTGAATATAGCTATCAAAAAATCAGACAGGATTTGGCTTCCGACCTTTTGACAAGAATTAAAAGCAGCTCTCCTGGTTTTTTTGAGAGGATTGTTGTGGAATTGCTCGTTAAGATGGGTTACGGCGGCTCCAGAAAGGATGCCGGCAGTGCCGTAGGGAAAAGCGGCGATGGCGGGATTGATGGAATAATAAAAGAGGACAAGCTAGGTCTTGATGCAATATATTTGCAGGCCAAAAGGTGGGATAGTACGGTTGGACGTCCTGAAATTCAAAAATTTGCAGGTGCACTTCAGGGATTTAGGGCAAAAAAAGGTGTTTTCATCACAACTTCGAATTTTTCAAAAGAAGCGGAAGATTATGCTTCCAGAATTGAAAACAAAATAGTCCTTATTGATGGCGAAACACTTGCTCAGCATATGATTGATTATGATGTCGGTGTTTCCAGAATCGCATCCTATGAAGTTAAAAAAATAGATTCTGATTATTTTTCGGAAGAATAGGTTTGGGAGGGCTTCAATGGAAAAGCGCGATAAGATATACGAGGGCAAGGCAAAGGTCCTTTATACGACAGACAACCCGGACCTCCTCATCCAGTATTTCAAGGACGAGGCCACGGCCTTTGACGGCAAGAAGAAGGGCATAATAGAGAAGAAGGGCATATTCAACAATAAGATATCCTCCGCCATATTCAGGCTCATCGAGTCAAACGGCATAAAGACACACTTCGTAGACCAGCCGAGCGACAGGGAGATGGTCGTCAAAAAGCTCCGCATCATCCCTGTAGAGGTCGTCGTGAGGAACCTTGTCGCCGGGAGCCTTGCCAAGAGGCTTGGGATGGAAGAGGGCGCGCCGTTAAAAGAGCCGATAGTCGAGTTCTTCTACAAGAGCGACCCGCTTGGCGACCCCATGATAAACGAGTACCACGCCAGGGCCTTCGGCTTCGCAACCGACAAGGAACTTAAGCGGATGTCCGAGCTTGCCCTCAGGATAAACGAAATCCTCTCGGAGTTTTTCGACAAGAGGGGTATAATACTGGTTGACTTCAAGCTCGAGTTCGGCGAGCACAACGGAGAGGTACTCCTGGGAGATGAGATAACCCCTGACGGCTGCAGGCTCTGGGACAAGGTTACCCGCGAGAAGATGGACAAGGACAGGTTCAGGAGGGACTTGGGCAAGGTCGAAGAGGCCTACCAGGAGGTCCTGAGGAAGGTAACGGAGAAGATATGAGGGCAAAGGTCTACGTGACACTTAAAAAGGGCGTTCTCGACCCGCAGGGCAAGGCCGTGATGGGCGCGCTGAAATCCATGGAGTTCGGCGAGGTAAAAGACGTAAGGGTCGGAAAGTTCATGGAGCTTGAGCTTGACGGGGCTTCAAGGGAGGCGGAGGAGAAGCGCCTGAAGGAGATGTGCGAAAGGCTCCTCGCCAATACCGTCATCGAGAACTACAGGATAGAGATAGAATAAAGGCTACTTCTAAAAATTGTTATTTTTCCTGATCTCTGTGTCAGGGCGAAAATAAAAATGCTCACATATAGAATACATATGCTGCGCTTTTTATTTCCACCATTCCTTGACCTCAGAAAAAAAACCTGATTTTTTAGAACGCAGCTCAATAAATACCAATTCTCCTGGCAGCTTCCCCTCCCTTGACGGGAGGGGATTGAGGGGAGGGTGAGAATAAAATAAGAAGGTGCTTCGGTGAAATTCGGCATCATCGTATTCCCAGGTTCAAACTGCGACCATGACTGCTACCACGCGGTAAAGCACGTGTTCGGCCAGGAGGCCGAGTACGTTTGGCACAAGTCAACGAGCCTGAAGGGCCTTGACTGCGTGATACTGCCAGGAGGCTTCTCCTACGGAGATTACCTGAGGACGGGGGCCATAGCCAGCTCGTCACCGGTCATGAACGAGGTAAAGGCCTTCGCAGGAAGGGGCGGGCTCGTGCTCGGCATCTGCAACGGCTTCCAGATACTCACCGAGGCCGGGCTCCTGCCCGGCGTGCTCATGCGCAACAAGGGACTCAAGTTCATCTGCAGCCACGTCCATTTGAAGGTAGAAAATACTGGCTCGCCCTTCACAAGGGCCTACGGCAAGGGCGAGGTCGTGGACATACCGATAGCCCATGCCGACGGCAACTACTACGCAGATGAAGAGACCATTAAGAGGCTCGAAGGCGAGGGCAGGGTCGCCTTCAGGTACTCTACCCCTGAGGGGCTCGCTACGGCTGACGCCAACCCCAATGGCGCTCTCTCCAATATCGCTGGTATACTCAACGAGCGTGGCAACGTCCTCGGCATGATGCCGCACCCGGAGAGGGCCTGCGAGGGCGAGCTTGGCTCGCTTGACGGCAGGGGAGTTTTCGAGTCTATTCTAGGGATCATGAAATAGACGCCGATCTTAAGCCTGTCAGCGCCTGACAAACAACCAATCAACCGGAAAATAAAAAATGGAAGTCAACTTGCGCCTAAGGGATGAGCTGGAATCAGGAAGGTTCGTTATAACCGCGGAGATATGCCCGCCCAGGGGCACTGACGTAGCCTCGTTCATAGAGAAAGCGAGGCTGCTCCGCGGCAAGGTAGCCGCGGCAAACGTTACAGACAACCAGAGGGCGGTCATGCGCCTGTCGTCTCTTGCGTGCTCTGTGCTCCTTTTGAACGAGGGGATAGACCCTGTCTTCCAGGTCACGTGCAGGGACAGGAACAGGCTTGCGATCCAGTCCGATATCCTGGGCGCATGGGTCCTCGGGGTCAAAAACGTGCTCGCGCTTACCGGAGACCACGTCGCCTTCGGCGACCACAGGGAGGCGAAGGCGGTATTCGACATCGATTCCGTCCAGCTCGTCGGCGTCATAAATACCCTGAACCAGGGCAGGAACATGAAAGAGACCGAGCTTCGCGGGAAGACGGGCTTCTATATCGGCGCCGTGGTCGCGCCTGAGGCCGACCCATGGGAGCCGGAGGAGATAAAGTTCGAGAAGAAGCTGGCTTCAGGCGCCACCTTTTTCCAGACCCAGGCCATATTCGACATGGACAGGTTCAAGAGGTTCTTTGAGAAGGCGGAGAAGACCGGCGCGAAGGTGCTTGGCGGTATACTCCTTTTGAAATCAGCCAAGATGGCCCATTATCTTAATAACAACGTGCCGGGGGTTACCGTGCCTCAAGGCCTTATCGACGAGATCGAGGCGGCGCCAGACCAGCTTAAAAAGGGTATCGAGATAGCTTCAAGGCAGGTAAGGGAACTGAAGGGCTTCAGCCACGGCGCTCACATAATGGCGATAGGGCAGGAAGAGAGCGTGGTCAATATCATCGAGGGCGCTTAAGAGCCCTCGTCTCCGGCTTCCCTTGTGATGATGAATTCGGGCTCTTCCTGGGCGGCCTTTTGAGGGGCCGGTTCAGCTTGAGGAACTTCGGGCGGCTTTATTGCCATGGGCTCGAAGCCCGCCACAACGTTTCCACCGGCCTCGATATAGACGGCCTCCTCCGCGCCAGCGCTCTCCAGATAATAGATATCAGGGCCCTTCAGATGAAATGCCTCGCCAGGGCCGACAGATACGGCAGTCTTGCCTGTTTTGGTCTTCATGTTGCCCTTGAGGACGAATATTATCGCCTCGGTCCCGTTTTCCGGGGCCAGCTTCTTCGGGGTCTCTCCCGGACGGAGCTTCCCGTAGACCATGTAGATGGCCCTGGAGTGCAGCTCATGGGGTCCTAAAAGGTATGTTCCGTCCTGGGCAGAGTCGGCGAGCTGGGGGAGCCTGTATATCTTCATGCCATCGATTCCATGGTGTCCTTGAAGTGCTCGAGGAAGTCCTCGCCGTGCATGGGGCGGATTATTATCCACTTCTTCTTCTTGTCGAGCCGGACCTCGACCTCGGCGCCGGGGATCAGCTCGAGGAACCTAAGATATTCTTCAGGCAGGGTTACCCCCTCTTTTCCTTTTTCTATTTTTACTATCTTCTCTTTCATTGAAAAGCGCCCTGCCTTCGTCTTTTGTGTATTGACTATATCTTAATCGCGCCTCCGGGCATAGTCAAGAATTTATGTTCCATGAAGGCCTGTTTTATGCTAAGTTATAAAATATTCGAGAGTTGTTTCCGCTTTTTGAACGGCGCAGAGAGAATCACAATCCGGCTGCTTTGATAGGGAAAGCTATGGCTAAGGACGGCTCCCTGAAATCCAGGATAATAAAGCAGAGGCATTTCGCGGCCCGGGAGCTGCAATTCTCGATAGCCCTCATCGTAGTGCTGGCGCTCCTGGCCGGCATCTTCCTTCAGACGGTCTCTTCTGCCCTCATAAGCTACTACGGCATGGACACCCCGGCGCTCGGGGTGCTCCTTATCTTAGGCTATGTCTTTATCGTGATCCTCCTTGCCGTTTTCTTCACACACCGCCTTGTCGGGCCGTTCAAGCGCCTGGAATACGAGATGAAGCTTATCGTTGCCGGGAACCGGCTTAATAAGCTCTCGGTCAGGAACCAGGACGACCTGCACATCAAAAACTTCATCAACTATCTGAACTCGTTCCTGTCAAGGTTCGATGACATGAGCGTTGAATACAGCCGCCTCAACAGCACAGTGCTCGCAAGCCTTGAGGGGATGGTCAGAGAGCTTGAAAAAGAAAAGGCTGACTGTCCGATGATAAGGGAAGAGATATCCGTTCTTGTAAAGAAAGTGCATGAGTTCAGGGAGAAATGGTAGCTCCGTACCCATGCCCTTGATAATATTCCTTATAGCCCTCCTGCTCCTTCCTTCCACGGCGTTATCGATGGCATCCGGCACTTACACGGTGCGCGAGGTCATCGACGGCGACACCATCGTGCTCCTTAACGGTGAAAAGGTAAGATATATAGGTGTTGACACACCTGAGGTGAACGAACCCTTTTATCTTGAGGCCAGGGTAAGGAACATGGTGCTTGTGCTCGGCAAGCCTGTGCGTGTCTCGGTCTGCGGTATGGAGCAAAGGGATAAGTACGGCAGGGTGCTCGCCTGGGTCTATTCCGACGGAGCGCTCGTTAACGAGACCCTTCTGAGGGAAGGGCTTGGAAGGGCCCTTATGATACCGCCTTGCGGGTTAGTTACGGCCAGGCAATTCGAGTTGGCCGAGTCAGAGGCCAGGTCAAGGAAGCTGGGTGTCTGGGGGCCGGCAGCCCAGGCCGGCGTGCCCACTATCCGCTCCGACGAGGCATGGCTGCACATCGGGCGGATGGTGAAGCTCAAGGGTGTGGTTCAAGACGTCATCCATTTCGGCAACAGCTGGTACCTTGATTTCGGCGGCCCTGACGCCTTCAGGGCTGTCGTGCTGCCGAGGGCGCTTCCCGAGTTCGAGAGAAGGGGCATAGACCTCCACGCCTTCAAGGGCAGGGAGGTCGCCATAACAGGCATAATAACAGAATACAGGGGCAGGCCTGAGATACTCATCGATTCGCCTTCCAGGCTGGAATAAAATGTATCTTACTTCCTTTTGTTAGCTGTAGTTATATTGCAGAGCTTCATTCCCGGCCTTTGGAGAGTTATACGAAAATAAAATTATTGACAAGGATAATGCATGATGGTATTTGTTTGCCCGATTTCTTCTGAATTGAAGAACTTTGAAATACACGGCTCAAAAGGGGTTTTGAGATGAGGATAGGTATACCCAGAGAGATACACGAAGGGGAAAAGCGCGTTGCTACAACGCCTGATGTGGCCGAAAAGCTGCAAAAACTCGGTTTTACCGTTGCCGTCGAGTCCGGCGCTGGCGCAGCCGCCAACTTTTCCGACGAAGCCTATCGGGAAGCAGGCGTTGAGGTCATAGCCGACGCAAAGACGCTGTGGGCGTCCTCCGACATAATTTTCAAGGTCAGGGCCCCGGAGACCCACCCTGAGCTGGCTGTTGATGAGGTCAGCCTCCTGAAAGAAGGGGCGACGCTCGTAAGCTTCATCTGGCCAGGCCAGAACTCCACGTTGATGGGGCGTTTGGCGGACAGAAAAGTAAACGTGATCGCCATGGACAGCGTCCCGCGTGTCTCGCGCGCTCAAAAACTCGATGCGTTGAGCTCAATGGCCAATATCGCCGGTTATCGCGCGGTGATAGAGGCGGCGCACCACTTCGGCCGTTTTTTTACGGGCCAGATAACCGCAGCGGGAAAGGTCCCGCCTGCCAAGGTTATGGTGATCGGCGCCGGAGTGGCGGGTCTCGCGGCGCTCGGCGCTGCCAACGGTCTGGGCGCCATTGTCAGGGCATTTGACACCCGTCCCGAAGTCAAGGACCAGGTCAAGAGCATGGGCGCGGAATTCCTTGAGCTTGACTTCAAGGAAGATGGAAGCGGCGAGGGCGGATACGCCAAGGTGATGAGCCCTGAGTTCATCAAGGCGGAGATGGAGCTTTTCGCCCGCCAGGCGATGGAGGTCGACATAATCATCACCACGGCGCTTATCCCTGGCAAACCAGCGCCAAAGCTTATTCTCGAGGGCATGGTCGAAAGCATGAAACCGGGGAGCGTGATCGTCGACCTTGCCTCTGAGCAAGGCGGGAACTGTGCCCTCACCGAGCCGGGAAAAGTGGTGGTGAAATACGGCGTGACGATAATCGGCTACACTGACCTGCCCAGCCGTCTCTCGAGGCAGGCAAGCCAGCTCTATGCCACGAACCTTTTACGGCTTACCGAAGAGCTCTCTCCAAAGAAAGACGGGACCATCGATATAAATATGGAGGATGAGGTGATACGCGGCGCCACGGTCATCAAAGAGGGCGCTATAACATGGCCGCCTCCCGCGCCCAAGCTCTCCGGCCCGAAAAAACTTGCGACAGCCGCTCCGCCGGTGGTCAAAGAGCCGGAAAAACCAGCCGCCTCATCAGGCGTGAAGACCGCGGTTGCGCTGGTTGTGGGAGCGCTGCTCCTGCTCGGACTGGGGGCGGTTGCGCCGCCCGCGTTTATGGCGCACTTTACCGTATTTGTTCTGGCCTGTTTCGTGGGATATCAGGTGATATGGAATGTGACGCCAGCGCTGCACACCCCGCTCATGAGCGTGACGAACGCCATAAGCGGCATCATCGTCATCGGGGCTATCTTGCAGGTCGCCGCGCCGACCACGTTTATTATGGTGTTGGCCGGGCTTGCCATACTTATCGCTTCGGTCAATATCGCAGGCGGTTTTCTTGTGACTCAGCGCATGCTGCGCATGTTCAGCAAATAAAAGGGAATGACAATGCCTGAAGGATTAGTGACCATAGCGTACATCGGAGGGACCATCCTCTTCATCCTGAGCCTCGGCGGGCTGAGCAATCCCGAAACAGCGCGCCGCGGCAACATGTTCGGCATAATCGGCATGGCCATCGCTATAATTGCCACGATCATCGGCAAGGTCACCGGTTCATTCGGTGTGCTGGGCATCGCCATGCTCGCCGGCGGAATAATCGGCGCGTTGCTGGCGGCAAAGGTCAAGATGACCGAGATGCCGGAACTGGTGGCCATGCTCCACAGCTTTGTGGGCCTCGCAGCGGTGCTTGTCGGCTACGCAAACTACATCGACCCTAACATCCATTTAGCCGGCGCTGAAAAATCCGTCCACGATGTGGAGACCTATCTGGGCGTGCTTATCGGCGCGGTAACATTTTCCGGCTCCATAATAGCCTTTGGCAAATTGAGCGGAAAGATCGGCGGCAAGCCCCTTTTGCTTCCGGCCCGGCACTGGCTCAACCTCATCGCGCTCGTCATCGTGATCTTCTTCGCCGTATCGTTTGTGCGCGCTGAAGACAGCGCCGCGGGGCTTTTCCCGCTGATTGTCATGACCGTCATCGCACTGTTCTTCGGCATCCACATGGTCATGGCCATCGGCGGCGCGGACATGCCGGTGGTGGTGTCCATGCTCAACAGCTATTCGGGCTGGGCGGCGGCAGCAACCGGCTTTATGCTCTCCAACGACCTTCTTATTGTTACAGGAGCGCTGGTGGGCAGCAGCGGCGCGATCCTGAGCTACATCATGTGCCGCGCCATGAACCGGAAGTTCCTGAGTGTCATCGCCGGTGGCTTCGGCACAGGCACGTCAACGGCTTCGAGCGCGGCGACGACCGGCGGCGAGGTGGTATCCGTCTCCGCGGAAGAGACCGCAGAACTCCTGCGTAATTCCCAGGAGGTGGTCATCGTCCCGGGCTACGGCATGGCGGTGGCGCAGGCGCAGCACGCGGTCTCTGACATTGCCAAGCTTCTGCGCGACAAGGACGTCAAGGTCCGTTTCGCCATCCATCCGGTGGCGGGACGCATGCCAGGCCACATGAACGTGCTCCTTGCCGAGGCCAAGGTGCCTTATGACATCGTCATGGAGATGGAAGAGATCAACCACGATTTTCCGGATACGGACGTGGTAGTGGTGATCGGCGCCAACGATATCGTAAATCCCGCGGCCCAGGAAGACCCCGGCAGCCCTATCGCGGGAATGCCGGTGCTTGAGGTATGGAAGGCCAAGACCTCCATCGTGCTCAAGCGCAGCATGGCCTCAGGCTATGCGGGTGTAGACAACCCGCTCTTCTACAAGGAAAACAACCGTATGCTCTTCGGCGACGCCAAGTCAACGGTTGACGCGGTGCTCAAGGCATTGAAGGGATAACGGGGATTCAAATAAAAAATCACCCGTAAAATCAAACCGCAAAAGTCCTTTCTTCTTTCAAAATAAAATGGAGTGGCTGCGATTTATATGGCATCTCTGCCCTCATGGTCTCATACTTCTTCAAGAGACCATGAGGAGAGTTTGTTTGCTCCTGTTATATCCGTTCTTTTGTGTTGACAATATAAAGGCCTGTTGATTAAATATGGACTCAGGGCGGCGTACCCAAGTGGCAAGGGAGCAGTCTGCAAAACTGCCATCCAGCGGTTCGAATCCGCTCGCCGCCTCCAATTCTTTCATAAAAAAGCCCCGCGGCGCGGGGCTTTTTTATTTTAAGGAATCTCTGATTAATTCTGTTTCTGTCATTCTGAGGGAGCGTAAGCGACCGAAGAATCTTTTGATTTGTCTACAGACGAGATTCTTCGCTTCGCTCACAATGACGTACAATTGCGAATTGATCAGAGCTTTCTTAATAGTTCAAGGGTCACCCGCGTTATGAAGACAGGCCGGTAGTCTACCTTCAGCCGTCTTCTTCTCACCAGGCAGAGTTTTTCCGTCAACCGGTTTACGTCCTAAGTATTTCCGGAGACGCGCCTTCAGGCCGCTTCGAACTCTTCTGCCACATCCGGCGGCATCTCATACTCGAGCTCGGAAGCCGCGTCCTCTCCAATAGCTTCTTTTGCCAGGCGGAAGACCTCGTCTATCACGGTCCTGGCCTCATCCGGGCTGATCCTGAACTGGGCGCCTATCTCCGAGAAGAACTCTTCTATGGTGATGTCGACCGGCCTTGCCTGGTGCCCCCTGAGCCTCTCGAATGTAAGCGGCTCCGGCAACCGCGCGGCAAGTTTTCGGGCCTGCTCCTCGCTCATGGAGCTTGCGAGTATGCCGAGGGCGGCCTTCACGATGGAATCGGCCCTTTCCTCGGAACCTATGAAACCGTATTTTTTAACCTCGTCGATGAACCTGGTGTAATCCATGGGAACTCCTTGTCCGCTGAAGGGAAAAGCGGGCTTCAATTGCCATATATTTTGATTTAAACATGTGAAATTCATTTGTCAAATCAACGCATACGGGAAAGTGAGGGCGATTTCAGTAAAGTTTTTCCGGGGGCCGGACGATATTAGGTTAAAGCAACATTTCGGGGGAGCCATGCATGAGAATATGGCTGGCGGCGATCTTACCTTTTCCTGAGAAACGACAGTTTGCCCATTAGGCACAGCGGCTATGCCGCTGGCGATAGCGTTTGACTACCACTTCGGTGGATAACGACAGGATAACAAACTGAAAGGAGCACGGCGTAAGATGAGCTTCATGAAACTGTTCATATCAGCGGCATTTGTCACGGTACTCGCCGGGAGCGCCTGGGCCGCTCCGAAGTATGTAGGCGTTGACGGCTGTAAGTGCCACAAGTCGGAGATATCCGACTGGGAGAGGAGCTCTCACGCCAAGGCCTTCGATCTGTTGAGCCCAGGGAAGAAAGACGCCAAGAAGAAGAAGGCCGGCCTGGACCCGGACAAGGACTATTCGAGCGACCCCAAGTGCGTAAAGTGCCATACTACCGGCTACAAGGATGATGGCGGCTTCACGGACCTCTCTTCCACTGCGAAGCTCGCCGGGGTCGGCTGCGAGATGTGCCACGGTCCTGGAAGCGATTACAGGCAGATCCACAAGGAGAAGACCACCAAGTTCACAAGGGCAGAGGTCAAGGCCGCCGGGCAGCTCTTCGGGTCTGTAGACCCTCAGGTCTGCTACTCCTGCCACAAAAACAAGGACAACCCGTTCAGGGACGAGGGTTTCGACGTCAAGGAGGCGATAGACAATTCCCGCGCCTTCCATAAGCTCTATCCGCTCGAAGGCAATCATTGATCCGGGGGAGAACGATGAAGAAGAAGCTGAAGGATTTAAACCTTGGCGCCAAGTTCATGATCTCGATCGGCGCCGTCCTCGTAGTCCTGACTCTTTTTGATGTATGGTTCAACACGCAAAAAGAGAAGGACATAATGTACAAGGACATCAAGAAATGGACGTTTGTCTTCGCGGAGAACGTGAGGACCGCCCTCAATACCCTCATGCGCGAAGACCAGATGGATATCCGCTTCTCGATGCTTGACGCCATGTCAAAAGAGATAAACGGCGTCGAGAACGTGAGGATAATACGGGGACCGAAGGTCAACGAAGGCTTCAGGAGGGTCATGGAAGAAGAGGTGATCCCCAGGGAGCTCGAGGCGATAGAGGGTTTTAAGGAAGATATCGCGCGCCTCGAGAAGGAGTTGAAGGCCGAAAAGGACCCCTCCGAGAGGAGCGATATCAAGGAAGAAATAAATGACATCCAGGGCTCTATCAAGGACGCGGAAGAGAAGATCGAGAAGGGCAAGATCGCCCCTGTGACCGACCCGAGGGAGCTCCCCAAGGACGAGTTCGACAGGGAGGTCCTTGATACCGCCAAGCCCGTATACCGCTTCGATGGCGACAAGGCCAGGGTGCTGATACCTTACGTGGCGCAGAAGAGCTGCTCGTCGGCGAGCGGGTGCCACAAGCTCGCCAAAGAGGGGGACGTGCTCGGCGCCGTAAGCATGGAGTTCTCCATCGCCGATATCAAGAAGGAGATAACGGTCAACAACCTCAAGACCGCCGGGGTCGGGGTCGTGAGACTCATCATAATATTGGGCATACTATCCCTTTTCATGAGTGTTTTTGTCATAAGGGGCATAAAAGAACTTCTTGCCGGGTTCGACAGGATGTCTGAAGGGGACTTCTCGACGAAGCTGCCTGTGACAAGGGATGACGAGATGGGCAAGCTCTCCAAGGGCTTCAATTCTTTCCTCGACAGGTTCAACGGGATGATCCGCGAGATACAGGACGCGACGGTGAAGATCGCCATCACTTCGGAGGAGCTTTCCGCTTCATCCGGCCAGATAGTGACTGGCACCGACGCGCAGAGGGGGAAGACGGCCCAGGTCGCGACAGCTTCCGAGGAACTGAGCGCCACTATTAACGAGGTCGCCGGCAATACGCACGGGGCCGCCGAGGCGGCCATGAAGGCCAGCAATGCCGCCAGGATGGGCGCAGACATCGTAGCCCACTCGATACACGGCATGAACTCCATCGTGCCGATAGTGAACGAGTCGTGCGATACGATATCAAAACTCGGCAGCCGTTCCGCGGAGATAGGAAATATCGTAGGAGTCATCAACGACATCGCCGACCAGACCAACCTCCTTGCGCTTAACGCGGCCATCGAGGCCGCCAGGGCCGGCGAGCAGGGCAGGGGTTTCGCGGTCGTGGCCGACGAGGTGAAAAAGCTTGCCGAGAGGACAACGCTTGCCACCAAGGAAATAAGCGTGATGATAAAGGCCATCCAGGTGGATACCAGGCTGGCGATAGACAGCACCGACAAGGAGGTCAAGGCCGTCGAGGAGGCTTCCGGGTACGCCAGGGAAGCCGGGATAGCCCTTGACGAGATATTGAGCCAGGTCGAGCAGGTCTCGGTAATGGTCCAGCAGATAGCTACCGCATCCGAGCAGCAGTCGACCGCCGCGACCCAGATAAGCCGTGACATAGAGGCTGTCGCTGAGGTGGCGAATGGCAGGGCTGATGACGTGAACCACATAGCCGAGGCAGCGGTCGACCTCGCGAAGCTCTCAGCCAGGCTCAAGGATATGATATCCATGTTCAAGCTTGAACAGGGCGGTGGGCAGGAGGCGTCCACAGAGGACGAACCCCCTGCCGTGGATGAAAAAAAGAGACAGGGGAAATTGAAAAGAAAGCTCGCCCTGGTAAGATAAGGCGCTCGCGCTTTAAGCCCCCCTCAAAAAGAGGGGGGCTTTTTTTTGGCTTTTTTTCGGGAAAACTCAGGGAAACCTGCTTTTGCCTGAGAGCCAGCCGGTTTTGGATTGACTTTTCAGGGATGTTTGTGTATCCTTGTGTGCTCTAAAATTTAGAAAAGCGTAAGTGTCCGTTTTTGTGGAAAAAAGCGCTTTTTAAAGTTAAAATAATAAAGAATCTCCAATATCCGAAAAGGAGGAGTAGCTATCGTGGGCAAGAGCGTTGCGCATAAGCTGATCGACAGCCATCTTGTATCAGGCGAGCCTGTACAGGGGAAAGAAGTAAACATCAGGATAGACCAGACCATTACTCAGGACGCCACAGGTACGATGGCGTACCTGCAGTTTGAGGCGATGGGCGTGCCAAGGGTCAAAACAGAGATCTCGGTGAGCTATGTCGACCACAACACCCTGCAGTACGGCGGCTTTGAGAACGCCGACGACCACAGGTTCCTCCAGACACTCGCCTCGAAGTACGGCATATACTTCTCGAAGCCCGGCAACGGCATATGCCACCAGGTCCATCTCGAGAGGTTCGGGAAGCCCGGCAAGACCATGCTCGGCTCCGACAGCCACACACCGACCGGCGGCGGCATAGGCATGCTGGCCATAGGCGCGGGCGGCCTCGACGTGGCGGTGGCTCTCGGCGGCGGCCCCTTTAACCTCGTATACCCCAAGGTAGTGCTCGTGAACCTCAAGGGCAAATTGAAGCCCTGGGTCTCTGCCAAGGACGTCATCCTCGAGCTGCTGAGAAAGATGACGGTTAAGGGTGGTGTAGGCAAGGTCATCGAGTACGGCGGCGAGGGTGTCGCAAGCCTCACCGTGCCTGAGAGGGCTACCATCACCAACATGGGCGCCGAGCTAGGCGCGACCACCTCGGTATTCCCCTCTGACGATGTGACAAAGGCGTTCCTCGAGGCGCAGGGCAGGGAATCTGACTGGATAGAGCTTAAGGCCGACGAGGATGCAAAATACGACGAGACTATCGAGATAAACCTCTCGAAGCTCGAGCCTATGATAGCGAAGCCCCACATGCCCGACCAGGTCTGCAAGGTCTCCGAGATAGAAGGGCTCAAGGTCGACCAGGTATGCGTGGGAAGCTGCACCAACTCTTCATACAGGGACCTGATGCTCGTTTCCGAGGTCTTCCACAAGGGCGGCTTCAAGGTGCACCCTGACGTGAGCATGACCATCTCCCCTGGCTCCAAGCAGGTGCTCGACATGATGGCGCTGAACAAGGGGCTTTCGCATCTGATCGAGTCAGGCGCGAGGATCCTCGAGGCCACTTGCGGCCCCTGCATCGGAAACGGCCAGTCGCCCCCGTCCGGCGGCGTCTCTCTTCGTACCTTCAACAGGAACTTCGAGGGAAGGTCGGGGACCAAGGACGGCAAGGTCTACCTCTGCAGCCCCGAGGTCGCCGTGGCCGCCGCCATCTACGGCGTCATAACCGACCCGAGGAAGCTCGGCAAGTTCCCCAAGGTCAAGATGCCTGCAAAGTTCCTTATCGACGACTCTATGGTAGTCGCGCCAGCGAAGGACCCTTCAAAGGTCAATATCTCGCGCGGACCGAACATAAAAGAGCTCCCCAAGCAGTCGCCCCTTCCCGATGTTCTTAAAGGCAAGGTCCTCATAAAGCTCGGGGACAACATCACCACAGACCATATCACGCCCGCGGGCACGTGGCTCAAGTACCGCTCTAACGTGCCAAAGTACTCCGAGAGCGTCTTTTCGCAGATAGACGCACAGTTCCATGAGAAGGCGAAGGCCGCTGGCGGCGGGTTCGTGGTCGGCGGAGAGAACTACGGCCAGGGCTCGTCCCGCGAACACGCGGCGCTCTGCCCGATGTACCTTGGCATTAAGGCGATAGTCGCGAAGAGCTTCGCGAGGATCCACAAGGACAACCTGGTGAACTTCGGCATACTGCCGCTTACCTTCGCCACCCCGGCTGACTACGATTCTATCGAGGACGGGGACGAGCTTGAGATGCCTGGCTTGAGGCAGGGGCTTACCTCCGGTGATACGGTCATAATGAGGAACGTGTCAAAGGGTACGGATGTTAAGCTCAAGCACGGGTACTCGCCCAGGCAGGTAGAGACGATACTTGCCGGAGGCACGCTTAACTACACGACCGCGGCCAAGTAACGCAGCCACGAGACTGAGGCATGCCTGCGTTGCTCTTCTGTTCGCCTTGGTCTGCTTTGTCTTGATGCGCTAATTAAGTAGCTCTGCTTAAAAGGTCAGACAAGAGGCCCTCTTCCAGAAGGAAGGGGGCCTCTTTTTTTCTGTCGCTGAAAGGGATCTCGAATAAGAGGGGGGCTTGACAGAGGCGTGCGATATCGGCCCGGTTATATCCACGGCTTATGTCGTTGTCTTCCGGTGTGGCGTTGTTTAGTATGACGCCGGCAACGTTAAGCCCCATTGAGATGGCGCATCTGACGGTAAGGAGGGTGTGGTTTATCGCGCCAAGCCTGTTTGCCGCAACTACGATGACGGGCAGGCCAAGCGAGAGGGCGAGGTCAGCCATGCTCCTGCCTTCGGAGACAGGCACAAGGAGGCCTCCGGCGCCTTCTATCAACATGATATCACTATCTATCGATAGCTCTTCGTAACAGGATTTAATCTTTTCAAATTCGATGGTTATATCGAAATGCTCTGATGCTGTCTGAGGCGATAAGGGTAGCGGGAGCCTGTATGGGTTAATTATCTCAAGCCTGGCCTCTGAGCCAGCGGCCTCCTGGAGCTTAAGCGCGTCGACTGGCACGAGCTTCCCGTCACTTTCAGGGCACCCGGTCTCTACAGGCTTCATGACCCCGACACGCAACCCGGCGCCCCTGAAAGACCTCGCAAGCAGGCATGCCGCCTCGGTCTTTCCGACCCCTGTGTCTGTCCCGGTTATGAAAAAGCCCCGCTTCACAGTCCTTCGGTCGTCTCCTTTATTCCCCTATAGGCCGCTGCCATTATTTTTTTAAGCTCTGAGGTCTTTATGCTGAGGGGAGGCATGATGACTATGACGTCCCCAAGCGGGCGAAGGATTACTCCATACTTCCTCATGTTGAGGCATGCCCTGTAGCCAACCCTCTTCTTCGCCGGGTATGGCTCTTTTGTAAGCCTGTCCTTTACCAGCTCGACCCCGGCGACAAGGCCTGTCTGCCTTATGTCGCCTGCGTGCTTAAGCCCGTTAAAACCCTGAAGCATTTTTTTGAAGAGGTCTATCTTTGGTAAAAGCGCATATAGCACCTTCTCCTTCTCGAAGATATCGAGGTTGGCAAGGGCAGCCGCGCAACCGAGCGGGTTTCCCGTGTAGGTATGGCCGTGGAAAAAACTCCTGTAATCTTCATATCTTCCGAGAAATGCCTTATAGACCTTCTCAGTCGTCAAGGTGGCCGCCAGAGGCATGTAGCCGCCTGTTATCCCTTTGGCAAGGCAGAGGAAATCCGGGCTGACCATCTCAATGTCGCAGGCGAACATGGCGCCGGTCCTGCCGAAGCCTGTTGCCACCTCGTCGGCTATGAGGAGCACCCCGTACTTTCTTGTGAGCCGTCTTACCTCTTTCAGAAACCCTGGAGGGGAGGTGACCATGCCAGCCGCGCCCTGCAGGAGGGGCTCTATAACGCAGGCGGCTATTTCCTCGTGATGCCTCTTCAAGGTCTCTTCAAAGACATCGAGGCAACCTGTCTTGCAGTCAGGGTAGTTTTTCTTGAGAGGGCACCTGTAGCAATAGGGGTACGGGGCGCGGAAGGCGCTGAAAAGGAGTGGCCGGTACTTCTTTACGAAGATATCTATTTCCCCGACGCTCATGGAGCCGAAGGTGTCCCCGTGGTACGCGCCGGTAAAGGCGATGAACTTTTTCTTATCCGCCTTCCCGGACTGTTCCCAGTACTGGAAGGCCATCTTGAGGGCTATCTCCACGGCGGTAGAGCCGTTATCAGAGAAAAATACCTTTGTAAGCCCCCTGGGGGCGATATTTACAAGCCTTTCGGCCAGCTCTATCGAAGGGGTGTTGCCGAGGCCCAGGAGCGTTGAATGGGAGATGCGCCCAAGCTGCTCTTTTATCGCCCTGTCGATCTCCTTTTTCCTGTGGCCGTGGACGTTGACCCAGAGCGACGAGACCCCGTCGAGGTAGCGCCTGCCCTCAGTATCTATGAGGTAGTTGCCCTGCGCCCGTTCGATTATGAGCGGGTCGGTCGCAGTCCACTCTTTCATCTGGGTGAACGGGTGCCAGACGTATTTCCGGTCAAGGGCTATAAGGCGTGATGTCTTCTTTTTCATATGGTTAAGGCTTCCTCGCGGCGGCTATCATAAGTTCGTAAGTCGCGTATACGCCTCCGTCGGCGCTAGCGAACATCCTGGCGTATGACCTCCCGGCCTCTTTAAGCGCCCTTCCAGGCGAAAGCCCCTTGCCGCATTCGAGCGGAGGGGATGCGCCTATGTATTTAAGGGTCCTCAGAAGCTCCATGAGGTTTGCGTATCTCTTTCTTACTATGCGCTTCTCAATAAAAAGGGGGTCAAGGCCGGCGGCCTTAAGCCCGTTTTCTATCTCATCACAATTGTTGAACTCAAGCCCATGATAGCCGGGATAGCACTCCCTTATTTCCTTTAACGTTTCTGGGCCTAGTGTGGAGAAGATAAAGAGGCCGCTTTTTTCAAGCACACGCGCGGCCTCGGAGAAGGCTGCTGAAAGCTCAGCCCACTGGAAGGTCAGGCTTGAGGCGGCTATATCGAACGATGAATCGATGAAAGGGAGCGATTCGCACTCCGAGGCTACAAGGCCTGAGCACGAGGGCCCGTTGTTTTCACGCGTCTTCAGGAGCATGGGGAAGGCGATGTCACAGGCAAAGACCCGTGCCCCGGGGATTGAAGCGTTTATAAGCCCCATGAGCCTTCCTGTGCCGCAGCCGATGTCGAGGACAGAGGGTGCTTCTCCGTTTTCTACCAGGGACGCAAGCCTCCTTGAGACCTCTTCAGCGGTCTCCTTCTGAAAAGAGGAGAACTCGTCATAGGTAGAGGCGGCCCGCGAAAAAGACCTTTTTATCATCCCTTTATCGATAGATGTCTTTAGCATTTTAATCGTTACCCGATAGAACCGAGAAACCTTTTAAGGACCGTGATAAACCTCTCGCGCTCCGTGATGAAAGGGGCGTGGCCCGCGCCCTCGAATACCTCAAGCCTGGCCCCCTTTATCCTGTGGGCCATGTACTCTGCCGCGCCAACCGGGCAGACGGCATCATTGTTGCCGTGGACCAGGAGGACGGGTATATCTATCGCGGTTATCTCTTTTCTCAGGTCTGTCAAATACAGGGCTTCAAGCGCCCGTGTGACCTCGTCATACTTGAAAGTCGGGAAGCAGCCAGGAATATCGCCCTCGCATGATATCGGGCCGGGGTATCTGTACCTCTCGATAAAGGCGCGGGCCTCAGGGCTGCCGGCCTCTTCCGCGGTAAAGTTGAGGGCGTAGAACCTGTCTACGGTCGATGCCGGGTCCTTTTTCATGTCCAGTATCATCCTCTTGACCAGCGCCTTTGACTGCCCCCAATGGAAGTCGTCTTTCTCGACGAAGCATGGGGTAGAGCCGACGAGTATGAGGGCCCTGAACCTCTGCTTCAGGGCCGCTGTCATTAGAGCTTGCGACCCAAGGGACCAGCCAACGCCTATAGCCTCCCCCTCAAGGCCTTTCATACGCTCTGATACCTCCCCGGCCGCTGGCGCAAGAGTAGCCTCGTCCCAGCCCCTTTTGCCGCCATGGCCCGGAAGGTCTACAAGGACGGAGCTGAACTCCCTTGCAACGTCCTGCCATACATGGCTGTCTGTCGCCCAGCCGTGAACGAATATCAGCCTGTCAGCACTCATCGAAGGCCTCTGTGATAGCCGAGACTGCCAGGTCGATATCTCTATCGGTATGTGCCGCCGAGACGGTCGCCCTCAGGCGTGAAGCGCCCTCTGGCACTGTTGGCGGCCTTATCCCCTGTATGAATACGCCCTTTTCAAGGAGCCTCCCTGAGGCCTCCATCGTCTTTTTGGCGTCGCCGACCTTGACGGGTATTATGGGTGTAGCGCTCCCCATCGTGTCAAGGCCAGCGTCATTAAGCCCCTTTTTAAGCCTGCGGGTATTCCTCCAGAGCCGCTCTATTATCTCAGGTCCCTCTTCTATTATATCGATCGCCTTTGCCGCCGCCGCGCATACCGAAGGCGGCAACGCCGTGGTGTATATGAAGGGGCGCGATTTCGTTATCAGGAACTCTATTATATCCTTGCTCCCCGCTATGAAGGCCCCGAAAGAGCCCAGGGCCTTTCCCAGCGTGCCCATCTGTATTATCGACTGGTTGCTTGATTGCAGGTCTTCGAGGCTGCCCCTGCCATTGCTTCCCAGTACGCCCGTGGCGTGGGCGTCGTCCACAAGCAGCATGGCGTTATATTTATCAAGGAGGGATATTATCTCTTTTAAAGGAGCGATAGTGCCGTCCATGCTGAAGACGCTGTCGGTCACTATGAGCTTTTTTTTGGCCCTGGAAGCTTTGAGGAGCCTGTCGAGCGAATCGACGTCCCTGTTGGGGTACCTTCTTACCCTGGCCCTGCTCAATACGCAGGCGTCTACGATAGAGGCGTGGTTGAGCCTGTCAGAGAAGATCTCGGTAGTCCTGTCCGCAAGGGCGCTGATGGCGCCGAGGTTGGCGCTATAGCCGGAGTTAAAAAGGAGCGCGGCCTGAGCCCCCTTGAACCGCCGTATCCTCTCTTCGAGCATCATATGCGGCTCCATCGAGCCTGAGACCAGGCGTGAGGCACCCGCGCCAGCGCCCCACCTTTCGGTCGCCTTTATCGCGGCTTCTTTTACGAGCGGGTGATCTGCGAGCCCGAGATAGTCGTTTGAGCACATGAGCAGGACCTCGCGGCCATCTACCCTTACCCTGGGTCCCTGGGGGCCTTCGACCTTGGTTAGGGCGCGTTTGAGCCCCAGCGCCGAAAGCCTATCGAGCTCTTCGAGTATTCCGTTTTTCATAGGTGATTAGTGATGGCCCTTGGGCTTGAGGCCGAGGTCGGCCAGCATCCTGAGGTCGTCTTCAGGGGCCCTTCCAGGCGTGGTAAGGTAGTTGCCTATCAGCATGCCGTTAGCGCCTGCCGCGAATATGAGCGGCTGAAGGTCGCGCAGGTTCACCTGCCTGCCACCGCAGACGATCAAGTCCCTTTCAGGGAGCATGAGCCGGGCCAGGGCTATTATCCTGAGGCATTCTACGGGCGTGAGAAAACCCGCGCCCTCAAGAGGGGTGCCGGGCCTGGGGTTCAAGAAGTTTATCGGGATGGAATCGACCTCAAGCTCCCTCAGGGTGGAAAGGAGCTCTACGCGTACCTCCCAGCCCTCGCCGAGGCCGAATATGCCGCCTGAGCAGACATGGAACCCAAGCTCCTTGGCCGTCCTCACCACCTCCACATCATCTTCGTAATCGTGGGTCGTGCATACGTTGGGGAAGAAGCTCCTGCCGGTCTCAAGGTTGTGGTGATAGCTCTCAAGGCCGCTCTCCTTGAGTTTTTTTAGCGTCTCTTTAGTCAGTATCCCCAATGAGGCGCAGCTTTCAAGAGGAAGCTCGTGGCGCATCTCCCTTATCGCATCGGTGAGTATGGATATATCCCTGTCTTTTTCAATCCTTGTACCGCTCGCTACTATCGAGAACTCGCGCGCCCCGTTTGATGCGGCCTCCCTGGCCGCGCTAACAAGCCTTGAGGCCTCTGCCATTGGGTACTCGGGCGAGCCTGTCGAGTACTTCACAGACTGGGCGCAAAAGGAGCAGTCCTCCTTGCAGAGCCCGCTCTTGGCGTTCACGATGGAGCAGAGGCTGACCTCGACCCCTTTATGGCTTGTGCGTACCTTTTCAGTGACCGCTAATATCCCGTATATTGACGATGCCGGCAGTTTCGTAAACTCAAGGGCCTCGTCTGTTGAAAGGCCTGTTTTCCCGAGCCCTTTCTCAAGCGCGATATCCAGTATTTTTTTCATGTTTTTTCCATGGGTTAAGGTATTTACCTTAAATTGAATAGCATAGGAGAATGATAATTGTCAACTCAAACATCTATGTGGTTGACAATGGAAAGGCAATCGAACCTGGCGCTATTTTTTTCAGCCACATTCAAAAGATGTCAACAGGCTCTGTCGGGCTTACGCTCGCCTTGAGGCCTAAGGACCTGGCGAGGGCGGATATATCGCTTTTGATCTTCCTCTGAACGGTCCTTGTCGGGCACCAGGCCTCCAGGGCTGCGGCGAAAAGGGTGCCTTCCGCGACGGTCTTGGCCTCCATCCCGTTCACCGCTACATTTGAGCGCTCAAGAAGCATAAAAAGCTCATACAGGGTTTCTTCCCTGTTTGGGCCGTGAAGGGTTATAAGCAGGTTGCTGAGTGGCGCTCTCTTTTTCTCCTTAAGCTCCTTCGACCTTATCGCGACGGCGCCCTTCATGCCCTTTATCGCCTTTGATACGCTCTGGCCGTCCTTTCCGAGCACTTCAACGGCTGCCGCGAACTCCTCGCCGAAAGAGGCTATAAGCGAGTCTCCCGTAGAGCACCCGTTTTTTATGAGCGACCTGTAGAGCGCCGGAAGGCAGTTTTTTTTAGCCCCAAAGGCCAAAAGCGCGAACCTTTTCATTTAAGGCTCCTTTCTTTTTAAGGACACACAGGTGAGGGAGGCGCGGCTGGGATAAAGGTTGAAATGAGAACTGGAAGGAATACAAGGCGAGTTGATGTTCAGCTCTTTTCTGCTCATCACTCCTTTCTTTTATTAAAATAATTAAATCTATTATGTGACTTAGCTCACAGTGCCTTTTATCTTACGCCTGAAAAGGTCCCTTTTCATGTTCGCTATCCTGTCCAGGAAGAGGATCCCGTCGAGGTGGTCTATCTCGTGCTGGAAGGCTATGGCCTCAAGACCGCTTGAGCTGTACGCGACCTCCTTTCCATCTCTATCAAGCCCCTTGACCTCGACCTCTTTGGCCCGCTGGATATTGGCCGTGTAGTCGGGGACTGAAAGGCAGCCTTCGCGGACCTTTTCAATGCCGGTAGAGGAGGTTATTACCGGATTGATGAGGACGATGAGTCCGTGCCCGGGGTTTTTCGGGGTGACGTCGATGGCGATTATCCTGAGGAGCTCTCCGACCTGCGGGGCGGCAAGCCCAACTCCCGGGGTCGACCTCAAGGTGGCGACGAGTCGGTCGATGAAGGACGATATCCCCGCGTCTATTTCCCGGACCTCGCTTGAGAGCTCTTTTAGCACCGGGTCAGGGTATATCCTTATTTCAAAAGGTCCCATCGTACTCAGAGGACTTCGGCCTCTTCGACCGGCTTTATCGTGATGGTCACGCCGAGCGTCTTTTCAAGTTCTTTGAGTCTTTGTCCGAGCCCGGGCAGGCTGTCCTGTTCCGGCACATACGCCTCGATGAGCATTATGTAGACCGGCGGCATTCCGATGACCTTTGTCTCAAGGTCGGTGATGTTTATGCCGAGGCGCGCCAGCAGGTCGGCGGTCAGGTAGACTATCCCGGCTTTGTCAGCGCCGTGGACAGTGATGAGGCAGTTCCCCGGAGGCCCTTCCTCGCCGCGTTCCCCAAGCTCGTTAAAGTTTATGGAGAGGCCCATCTCATCTTCTATCCGGCGGAGCGACCTTTCAAGGCCCGCCGCGTCGCCTTCAGCGGGCATGGACATGATGAGGATTATCGAGAACTCGTCTTCAATGGCGGTCATGCTGGAGTCTTCGATATTGCAATCGTGCTCGTAGAGCGCCTTTGTCACGGCGGCGATGATGCCGGGCCTGTCCCGCCCTATTGCCGAAAGGGCGAACCTTTTCATTTCCTTCTCTTTTTTAACTCCCATTGTTTCATCCTCTCCGCTATTTCCTTTTCATAGCCCCGTTCATTGGGCTTGTAGTACTCCCGTCCCTTGAGGCTATCGGGCAGGTAGTCCTGCTCCACCTCCGCGTCCTTGTAGCTGTGCGGGTACCTGTAGCCCTTTCCGTAGCCGAGGCCTTTCATGAGCTTCGCAGGAGCGTTCCTTATATGAAGGGGGACGCTTAGCGCGCCGTGCTTTTTTACGTCGTCCGCCGCCTCAATGTAGGCCATATACGAGGCGTTCGACTTTGGCGCGGTCGCGAGATACGTGACCCCTTGCGCAAGAGGGATCCAACCCTCCGGCATGCCGATGAAATCGACGGCATCTTTAACGTTTATGGCCACGCGGAGCGCGTTGGGGTCGGCGTTGCCGACGTCCTCGGAGGCGAAGATCACCATTCGCCGGGCTATGAAGAGAGGCTCCTCCCCCGCCTCCACCATCCTGGCGAGCCAGTAAAGGGCTGCTTGAGGGTCGCTCCCGCGCATCGATTTTATGAAGGCAGAGATGACATTGTAGTGCTCCTCGCCTGATTTGTCATAGAAGAGGGCCTTTGTCTGCATCGCCTCTGTCGCGGCCTCAAGGGTCACATGCCTTACGCCATCTTTATCAGGCTCTGTCAGCATGTAAGAAGCCTCAAGGGCGTTCAAAACGGTCCTCGCGTCCCCTGCCGAAGCATCGGAGATGAAATCGAGCACGCCATCGTCGAGCCTGGCCTCCAATGAGCCAAGGCCCCGTTCCTTATCTTCCATGGCGCGCGCCATTATCTTTTTAAGCCCGTCAGGGGATAGAGATTCGAGCACCAGCACCTTGCACCGGGAAAGGAGCGGCGCGTTCACCTCGAAGGAGGGGTTCTCGGTCGTTGCGCCGATGAGCGTTATGGTGCCGTCCTCAACGCTATGGAGGAAGGCGTCCTGCTGTGCCTTGTTGAACCTGTGTATCTCGTCTACGAACAGGACCGTCTTCCTGCCGCGCATGAGGTTGTCCTTCGCTATCTTTATGACCTCCCTTATCTCCTTTACCCCGGAGAGTACCGCGGAGAACTCGACGAACTCGGCCTTCGACGCCTCGGCGACGATCCTGGCGAGCGTGGTCTTTCCCGTGCCCGGCGGCCCCCAGAGTATAAGGGAAGGGTGGTCCCCTTTCTTTATGACCCTGTCCAGGAGCTTTCCCTCTCCAAGAAGGTGCTCCTGGCCGACGAACCCTTCAAGGTTGGCGGGCCTCATCCTGTCCGCAAGCGGCGAGGGGTCCAATCCTCCCTTTTCAGGGCTGCTGAAAAGCTCCATTTCCATTGGATAAAACTCCTTTCAGAAAGTTTACTATATGCGGTATGGAAATGGAAGGGCTCAAGCTTCGGCCTTAAGGGTTGACACGGATTATCCCTCTGGGATAGCATTAGCTCTCAATTCACATGGATGGAAAATGGAAAACTGATGCGCATAGCCGTCCTTGGAGGCACCTTCAACCCCATACACTTCGGCCACCTGAGGATAGCGGAGGAGGCCAGGGAGGCTTGTCTTTTCGACAAGGTCGTCTTTATCCCGGCCTGCGTAACCCCTCATAAGCCCGAAGAGGCCCTCACGCCGCCGGAGCTGCGTTTCGAGATGGTCAAGGCCGCAATCGAAGGCAACCCCGCCTTCGAGCTGTCGGATATCGAGATCAGGCGGGGTGGAAGGTCGTTTACCATCGATACCGTCAGGGAGCTTACGAGACAAAGGCCTTCCGCAAAGGTTAGCCTCATAATCGGCAACGATTCGTTTAACGAGATAACTACCTGGTGCGAATACGAGGAGCTGCTTAAACTTGCGAGTTTCGTCGTGGTACAGAGGCCGCACTACCCGGCCAAAAAACCGGGAGAGGCCCTGCCGGTTGAAGTGGCCCGCAAGTTCTGGTATGATTCTCAAACCGGCTCTTACGTCAATTCCGACGGGAATTCTATCACTTATCTGAATACGACCATGCTGGACATCTCTTCGTCGGATATAAGGTGCAAGGTGCAAAAGGGGCTTTCGATAAGGTATCTGCTGCCGGATGTTGCGGCTCGGCTCATAGAGTCTCACGGGCTTTATAAATAAGGCACCAAAGGAGTGGCGAAACTGGAACCGAAAAAGAAGGCGCTCGAGATAGCGAAGTACGCGCTCGACAAAAAGGCCGAGAAGATCGTAATACTGAATATAAAGAAGCTCTCCAGCGTCTCCGACTACCTCGTCGTATGCAGCGCCGAGTCTGAAAGACAGGTGCAGGCGATAGCCTCTTCGATAGAGGATGGGCTTAAAAAGCAGGGCGAGAGGCCCATCGGGACGGAAGGCGTCACAGGCGGCAAGTGGGCGCTCATCGATTATATCGACGTAGTCGTCCATATCTTCCTTGAGCACGCCAGGACGTTCTACGACCTTGAGGGGTTGTGGGCGGAGGCCCCGGCAACAGAGGTCGCCGATAAGCCGAAGAAGGCTGCTGCCGCAAAACCCGCAAAGGCGGCCAAGCCGGCCAAGCCGGCCCCGAAGAAAAAGGGCTCATAGGCCTTAGATGAAGATATGCTTCATCTGCGTGGGGCAGGTCAAAAAGGCGGGGGTGGGGGAAGCGGCCTCAGAGTACCTCAAGAGGATAAAAAGGTACGCCCCTGTAGAAGTGGCCGAGGTGAAAGACGAGCCGGCCACACCCAAGACGCCCAGGGAGGAGGTCCTTCGGAGCGAAGGCCGGAGGGTCCTCACGAAGCTCTCTCCAGGCGACTTTGTCGTGGTACTCTCCGACACAGGCAGGCAGATGACCTCGTCTCAGCTCGCGAAGTTCATGCAGGGGCTCCTGAATTCAGGGAGAAAGCGGCTCGTGTTCATAGTAGGCGGGGCGTATGGCCTTCACAATGATGTCTACGATGCTTCCGACGAGCTGCTCTCCCTTTCGCCGATGACCCTGCCGCACGACCTCGCGAGACTGGTCCTGTATGAGCAGGTCTACAGGGCCTTTACCATATTGGGCAACGAGCCGTATTCGCACTGACAAAATTCAAAAGCGCGGGTTTTCGATGTATACCAAGGTCCTTCTCGTCTTTATTATCTTCATCCTCGGGGTCTTCTTCTATCTCCATACCCAGAACCCAGGCACGATGACATTCGTGGTCACGCGGGATCGCACTTACGTGCTCCCGTCCACGCTCCTCCTTTTCTTCGGTTTTATTTCCGGCGTGGCGCTGGCGGTCCTCAACTCCATTCTCGCGGACGCGCGAAGGGCCTGGAAAGAGATGAAGGAGAGGAAGGAGAAAAAGCTCCTTGTCCAGGCGGACGAGAACTACAGGAAGGGCGCGGAACTACAGGTAAAGGGCGATACCTCTTCCGCGAGGGAGCTTATGGAGAAGGCCCACAGGGCAAAGCCGAACGATACCGGCGTTATCATAAGCATCGCTGAGACCTATATGAGGGAGGACAGGCCCAAAGAGGCGGTAAGCGTACTGGAGAACGGCTTTGCAGCCAACCCTTCCTCCATCGGCATATTGATCTCCCTTGCGAGGTGCGCCTCTGAGTCCGGTGACCTTCAGAAGGCGGCCAAGGCGCTCGAAGACGTCATAAGGCTCGACCCCAGGAACCTCCACGCCCTCAGGAGGCTCAGGGACCGGAAGATCGAGGACGGGTCATGGGCTGAGGCGTCGGCGCTCCAGAGAAGCGTCATAGATTCGGAGAGAAACGAGGAGTCGAGGAAGAAGGAGAAAAAGCTTCTTGCCGGGCTTCAATATGAATCTGCGTGCCAGTCATCGGCCGAAGGCAGGCTCGCTGAGGCCCTTATAAAGCTCAAAGAGGTATTGAAGAACGAGGAGAGCTTCCTCCCAGGCCATATCCTTCTGGGAGATGTGCTCGACAAGCAGGGGAACACCGCGAACGCGGCCAAGGTCTGGGAGAAGGCCATACAAAAGTTCCCGAACCCGGAGGCGCTCATGCTCCGGCTCGAGGACCTCTGTATCAGGGAATCGGCCCCCGAAAGGATACTTGAGAGGTATAACAGGGAGATACTCACGCACCAGAACGGACTGAACCTGAGGCTCCTGCTCGCGAGGCTATACCTGAGGCTTGAGATGGTCGACAACGCCATAGAAGAGCTTGAGAGGCTGCAGACCGAAGGCGAGGATGGCTTCTATCACTCGGTGCTCCTTGGTGAGGCGTACCTCAGGCGCAAGCAGGGCGGGAGGGCCGCCCACCTCTTCCACAAGGCCCTCGGCCTCGACAGGGAGTACGGCCCCCGCTTCAAGTGTTCTGCGTGCGGCATGGATACCGTCTCATGGTCGGCGAGGTGCCATTCATGCGGGCAGTGGGATACGCTCGCGATGAGGGGCATTCAAGGTCAGCTCAAGGCCCCTGCCTTAAGAAAGCTCTTCTGAAAAAAATACCCGGAGAACCGATGCGTGAAGAAGGTCTGCCTTATAGTGCTCGATGGGTGGGGCATAAACCCTGACAAGGACGGGAACGCCACCCTTATCGCCTCAACCCCCAACTATAACCGTCTATCGAAAGAGTATCCCGCTGCCGCCATCGACACCTCTGGCCTCTCTGTGGGGCTGCCTGAAGGGCAGATGGGGAACTCCGAGGTCGGCCACCTTACCATGGGCGCCGGAAGGATCGTCTACCAGGAGCTTGTCAGGATAACGAAGTCGATAAAGGACGGCGAGCTTGAAAGGCATCCGCTTATAGGCGAATTGGCAAGAACGCTTAAGGAACGGGGCGCGGCCCTGCACCTGCCCGGCCTTGTCTCCGACGGCGGGGTCCATAGCCACATCGAACACCTCTTCGGCCTCCTCGATATATTCAAAAGAACGGGGCTTGAGAGGATATTCATCCACGCCTTCCTCGACGGCAGGGACACGCCGCCGTCGAGCGGGGCGGGGTATATGGAAAAGCTGGTAAAGTATCTGAAGGATACCGGCTCGCCTGCGAGGGTAGCGACTGTTTCAGGCAGGTACTATGCCATGGACCGGGACAACAGGTGGGAGCGGGTCAGGAAGGCCTACGACGCTATGACCGGCGCGGCGGGCTTATCTGCCATAGACCCTGTGCAGGCGGTAAAGGACGCCTACTCAAGGGGCGAGACGGACGAGTTTGTAATGCCGACGGTCTTGCAAGACAGCGGGACGCCTTCAGGCGCGATATCGGACGGGGACGGGATCCTCTTTTTCAACTTCAGGGCCGACAGGGCGCGTGAGATAACAAGGGCCTTTGTCCTTGACGGGTTTGACGGCTTTGAAAGGCAGAGGAGGCCGGCCCTCTCAAGGTTCGTCTGCATGACGGAGTACGAATCCAGGCTCAAATTGCCTGTGCTGTTCAAGCCGCAGGGGCTTGAGAATATATTCGCAGAGGTCTTGAGCAGGAACGGCTTGAGGCAGTTCAGGACATCAGAGACCGAGAAGTACGCCCACGTAACCTTCTTTTTCAACGCGGGCAGGGAAGAGCCCTTTACGGGAGAGGACAGGCTCCTGATACCCTCCGTAAAGGACGTGCCCACCTATGACTTGAAGCCTGAGATGAGGGCCGTAGAGATAGCCGAGGCAGCCGTTGAGAAGATAGGGCGGGGGGGCTATTCCTTCATGCTCATGAACTTCGCGAATGGGGACATGGTAGGCCACACCGGCGTGCTCGAGGCCGCCGTAAAGGGTTGCGAGGCGGTCGATAAGGCCATAGGCATGGTAACGGAGGCAGCCCTTGCCGGTGGATGGGCCGTTATCATCACCGCTGACCACGGCAATGCCGAGCAGATGATAGACCCGGCTTCGCGCGAGCCGCAGACAGCCCATACCACGAACCTGGTCCCGTTCATCCTGATAGACGACTCCATGAAAGGCGTGAAACTCAATGGCGGCGGGCTTCAGGACGTGGCGCCGACGGTATTGAAGTTGATGGGACTGACTCAGCCTGCGGAGATGACCGGGAAGCCGCTCCTCTGACAGGCTGAATTGTGATTTTTAGTTTTTCCGCAACCTTCTAAACAGGAATAAATAAGGGGGGGAGGGGCTCCCGCCCTTATTTATTGTCAAAAAACAATCTCAGCCCAACCTTCTTACGCCAGCGTGATAACAGCACATGAGGCTTTCGAGGTTGTTGTCGAAGGCCCTCCTGCCCGCGTACCTGAACTCGATCCTTATAATCGATATCCCGCCAGGAATGATAGAGTTCATCTCCTCGACCACCCGGCCCTGCCCCCATTCAGGGTGCCTCAGGTGGACGACGACTTCACCTACGGAAAGATATAATTTTCTTATCTCCTCGCGCATGGCGCACCTTTATTTAATTATAATTTTCCGTCTTTTATCAGTGTGCGTCAAGGGGAAAGGAGAGTTGGCTTATTGATGCGCTAAAGCACGGACTTGAACCTTTCGACAAGGTATGAGAAGATAATTTTGGTTTAAGCTTTGGGAGGTGCGTATGTCCACTAAAGGCTCATACAGCTATCTTACATGCCCGATGTGCGACGTCGAAGTCCCGATGGCAGGGGATGAGAGGGTGGGCGAGCAGGTATTCTGCCCCTATTGCCAGACACCGTTGGCGCTTCGCAAGAAGAAGACGGACGAGCTATTTCTCGAAGAGGATTTTTAAAGAAGAGCCTTTCAGATATCGAGTATCGCTATCGCCTTCCATCCGGCGCTATCCTCCTCCAGGCTGAACATGTGGAGCGTCACCGCCTTTACGTCAGCTCCGAGAGGGTGCTTGGCCGGATCGATCTCCTCGCCTGAAAGCTCTGCGGATAGGCTGTAGCTCCCGTCAGACTCACGTATCTTCATGGTGTCCACACGTAAAAGGAGTTTTTTGGCGTCCTTGTAATAGACGAGTTCGTTCAGGAAGTCGAAAAGCAGCATCTCAAGGCCGGTGTCCTCGAGCTCTACCGTAACCCATTCCTTGCGTTCTATCCTCTCCGGCTCATCGACCATGACGTTTACGGTGGCCTCTGCCGCGGCGGTGAAGACCTCAGCCGGGTCCTTGCCACGGGCCTCAAATGCCACGTCAGCGGTGGCGATCTCTTCCAGATAACGGTATTCCATCCCTAACCCTTTATGTTGCCGATGGGCGTAAGCCTCACGACCCGTTTGCTCAATCCAGCAAGCTCTGTTGCCTCGACGACCTCGTCTATCTTCTTGTATGCCGCTCCGGCCTCTTCGGCAAGGCCGCCCCACGTGACGGTCTTGACGTATATGCCCCGCTCCTCCATGTCGTGCTGGAGCTTCGTCCCCCTGTACATGCGCTTTGCCTGGTGCCTGCTCATAGTCCTGCCGCTGCCGTGCGCGGTCGAGTAGAAAGCGTCCTCTCCGCTTCTGAGGCCGGCGAGCAGGTACGAGCCCGTCTCCATGCTCCCGCCTATTATGACCGGCTGCCCGGTGTCCCTGTATTTTTCCGGCAGCCCCTCCATCCCGGGGGCGAAGGCGCGCGTTGCGCCCTTCCTGTGCACAAGGAGCTCTCTTTGCTTCCCGTCGACAAGGTGAGTCTCCAGCTTGGCGGTATTATGCGTGACGTCATAGACCATGTCGAGGCCAAGGTCCTCAGGGGACCTCTTGAATACGTCGGAGAAGACCTGGCGTATCCTGTGGAGGATCACCTGCCTGTTGACGAAGGCCATGTTGGCGCCGCATTTCATCGCGGCGAAGTAGGCCTGCCCCTCATGTGAGCTAAAGGGTGCGCACGCGAGCTCACGGTCCTGGACCCTGATCCCGTACTTCGTTTCCATGACCTTGAGAAAGAGCTTGAGGTAGTCTGTTGCGACCTGGTGGCCGAAGCCGCGGCTGCCGCAATGGAACATTATCGCCACCTGGTTCGGTATACGAAAGCCGAAGGCCTTCGCGATATTCTCATCGAAGACGTTCCCGGGGCTGGCGACCTGTATCTCGCAGTAGTGGTTCCCGCTGCCGAGGGTGCCGATCTGGTCAAAGCCGCGCTCTATCGCCTTCTCGCTCACCTTCGTGGGGTCCGCGCCTTCGAAGCAGCCGCGTTCCTCGGTAAGCTCGATGTCCTCTGGCCAGGCCAAGCCTCTCTTTAGGCACCAGCGGGAGCCATCTTTCAGGGCCTCCCTGAACTCGTCGCGCTTGAGCCTGAGCATGCCTGTTGAGCCAACGCCGGAGGGTATGCTGTAGAAGAGGGCGTCCACAAGCTCTTTGAGCTTTGGCTTCACCTCTTCAAAGGTCAGGCTCGTGAGGACGAGCCTCATGCCGCAGTTGATGTCGAAGCCTATGCCGCCAGGGGAGATGACGCCCTTTACAGGGTCCATGGCCGCAACCCCGCCTATCGGGAAGCCGTAGCCCCAGTGGCCGTCAGGCATGCAGTAGGCGTACTTCACTATGCCGGGCAGGCAGGCGACGTTCGTGACCTGATTGAATACGCCATCGTCCATCTCCTTTATGAGCTTCTCCGTGGCGAAGACGCGCGCCGGGACGAGCATGCCCTCCTTGTAGCTTGTGGGCAGCTCCCAGACGGTCTCTGAGACCCTTTTCAGGGCTGAAGGCAAAGGCATATAAGCCTCTCATTGTTAAAGATGGACTGGATTAATAATTAATACTCTATCAGAAAAAAGCGATCTTGTTTTGCTCCGGATTCCACCGCCGCCGCGTGAGCTTGACAAGCCCCCTTGCGGGTTTACAATCTAAATATGAGGCATTATGCGGACATAGGGTCTTCCGCATCGGTACTCAGGGGTTTTGAACTCAAAGGAGGTGTGAAATGAAAAAGAGCTTGCTTGCGGCCGCATTGACTATTGTCGTGGCCGCTTTTACATCAACCGGGTACGCCGCGTATACTACGATACCGCTCGAGGGCCTCTTGAGCTTCCCGGACGCGAAGGGAAACGTAGAGATATCCTACTCCGATATCGGGCTCAACGTGAACGAGGTCACGGTCGATGTGAGCGGACTTAAGCCTAACGCCGTATATACGGTATGGCTCACCAGGGAAGCTCCGTCCAGACTTAAGGGGCTCGGGGTAGGGGATTACGCGTTTAGGACAGACGCGGCAGGGAACGGCCGGTTCGTGGCGTCGGTGCCGGATGGCGAGATGTTAAGGTGGGATGTAATCGAGATCGCTCATCATCCGAACGGCGACCCAGCCGACCTGGACAACGCGCAGGTAGCACTCAGGGGTGACCTGGGCTGATGAAAAAGCCAGCAGGATAAAAGGCCTCCGCCCAAGGCCGGAGGCCTTTTTCTTTTTTTTGAGGCCATTGGGGAAAGAGGTATGAGATGAGATACATCAAGCTAATATCCGCTCTTGCGGCGCTCTTTCTTTCGGCCGCGGGGGCGTACGCTTCGCCAAGCGTGATCGAGCTCAGGGGCGAGGTATGGGACGACGCCAGGGGCGAGGCCGTTATAGACGACATAGCTGGAGGGCAGAAGCAGATAAAGATAGCCGCTACAGGGCTTGAGCCGAATTCGGTCTTCTCTATCTGGCTCATCGACGTGACGCCTATGCTCGGCGAAGTGGGCGTGGGTTCTGGCGACCTTACGTTTGTAAGCGACGGCGATGGCAGAGGCTCTTACATAGCGAGGGTGCCTGGGGCCCAGTTCAAGGACTGGGACAAGATAGAGGTCCTGCACCATCCTAACAAGGACACCGAGGACGTTGAAGGGGCGGAGCTTGCCTTGAGGGGCAATATCGGGAATCTCGTGAATCCATGAGGTGAGGCGGCCTTTGAAAGGGCGCGTCTGCCGCCCTTTCAAGCCCCTTTCTCTTGACCCTTCGAGTTCAACTATGATAGCTTTACCGCATGAAAATAATAGTGACCGGGGGGGCCGGTTTCATAGGCTCTCACCTTGTGGCCGCGCTTCTTGACCGCGGCGAGAACGTTACTGTAATAGACGATTTCAACGGCTTCTACGACCCAAAGCTCAAGAGGGAGAACGTGGAGGCCTATAAGGAACGGGCCTCCTTCAGCCTCTTCGAGGCCGATATCAGGGACAAAAAGAAGATGGAGGCCATCTTCGCCTCCGTAAAGCCGGACGCGGTCTGCCATCTGGCGGCAAGGGCCGGGGTGAGGCCGTCGATAGAGGACCCGATCCTTTACGAAGAGGTAAACTGTGTCGGCACTCTTAACCTCCTCGAGGCGGCGCGCTCAACAGGTACCGTGAACTTCGTCTTCGCCTCATCTTCCTCGGTCTACGGCATCAACAGCAAGGTGCCGTTCTCGGAAGAGGACCCGATAACGACTCCGATATCCCCTTACGCCACTACAAAGAGGGCCGGAGAATTAATGTGCTTCACCTATTCGCATCTGTACTCCCTCCCGGCCACCTGCCTCCGCTTCTTCACGGTCTACGGCGAGAGGGGAAGGCCTGACATGGCGGTAGCCAAGTTCACCCGCCTCATCTGGGAAGGGAAGGAACTTCAGGTCTACGGTGACGGGACCGCAAGGAGGGACTTTACCTACGTAGGTGATATAATCTCCGGCCTTCTGAAGGCGATATACACCCGTTCAAGGTACGAGATAGTGAACCTTGGAGGAGCGAATACGGTCGAGGTCAAGACCCTGATAGAGCTTATCGAGGCGGCGCTCGGCAGGAAGGCGAAGATAAAATATACGGACACGGTCCCAGGGGACGTGCCCATAACATATGCCGACGTTACAAAGGCCAAAAGGCTCCTGGGCTTCAGCCCGACGGTAAGGATAGATGAAGGGGTCGAAAGGTACGTAAGGTGGTTCACTGAAAGGGAGAAGGCTTAAAAGCCCCCGGAGAGAGCGATTGAAAAAGACCTATATAAAGGACATAAGGGAGAAGGACAGCGTACAGGACGTCTTCCTCGTCTCGAAAAAGGAGACCGGGATAAGCAAGTCCGGAAAGGCGTACTTAAGCCTGAGGCTCATGGACTCATCCGGCGAGATGGAGGCCCGGGTATGGGACGACGCCGAGGAGATAGCGAAGGCCTTCAATAAAAACGACGTCGTCTCGGTCAAGGCCTATGCGGTGGCCTACCAGGGCGGCGTACAGATGAACGTCTCGGCGGTGAAGGCGCTTGCGGAAAACGCCTATTCCCTGAGGGACTTCCTCCCCGCCTCCGCCAAAGATCCGGCGACCCTCGCCTCTGAGATAGATTCCATAATCGCGAGCCTCAAGGACAGGCATGTGAAGGCCCTCCTTGAGGCCATATTCACCGACCCTGAGGTGAGGGGAAAGTTCCTCATGGCCCCTGCCGCGAAGAGCATGCACCACCCGTGGCTCGGGGGGCTCGCGGAGCACGTCGTCTCGATGTGCGGCCTTGCCGATAAGCTCGTCGAGCACTACGGGGAGGCGATAAACAGGGACCTCCTCATAGCCGGCTCCATGCTCCACGACATAGGGAAGATCTGGGAGCTCTCGTACCAGAGGTCGTTCGACTACACCGACGAGGGGCGCCTTCTGGGCCATATCACCATAGGGGTAGAGCTTATCGACAGGAAGGCCTCCGCCATACCGGATTTTCCGAGGGAGCTTTCCGTACTTATCAAGCACATGGTCCTGTCGCATCACGGCCATCTCGAGTTCGGCTCACCCAAGAGGCCAAAGACCATCGAGGCGATAATACTCTCCTACATCGACGACCTTGACGCCAAGGTCACGATGGTAAGGTCCCTTGTAACCGATAAGGGGGACGGCTCGAACTGGACCTCGTACCAGAAGCTCTTCGAAAGGTATATCTACAGGGGCGGGGCCCCTGTAGCCGAGGACGAGCCTGCAGCCGCAAAGGCTGAAGAGAAAAAGGAAGACGCTAACGGCGAAAGAGGCACGCTCAACCTTTTTCGCCAACCCTGAAGTCCTGAATGGCTCCCGCAAAAAAGCCGGGAAAACAGCCATCAAAACAGATCGAAGCCCTGAGAAGGAGGCTCTCCGAGACGTGCTCAAGGCGTTTCAGAGGCTCCATGTCTGTCTTCGGGGAGGGGCCGGCGCCGTGCCGCGTCATGGTCATAGGCAAGGCCCCAGGGCGTGACGAGACGAGGCTCGGAAGGCCTTTCGTTGGCAAGGCCGGCTCTTTTTTCGTGAAGGTACTTGAGGACGCCCTGAGGTTAAAAAGAGAGAATATCTATATCACCAACGTCCTCAAGATATGGCCTAACGTAGAGACGAAGAGGCTCAGGACCAGGAAGCCGGAAAAGGACGAAAGAGAGTTCTTCATCCCTTACCTTATGGAAGAGATCGATATAATCGCCCCTGATGTCATAATCGCCGTAGGCAAGACCGCCTTTTTTGCCCTTTTGCCCGATAGCGATTTTATGGCCGGGGAATGGCTGGAATTTGAAGGAAGGCCGGTCATGCCGGTCTATCACCCGTCTTACATCTTGAGAAGGCAGAAGCGCCTTGACGAGAGCGTCGGTGAGCTTAGGAAGGCACTTCTAAAAGTCAGAAAGAAGCTCGATTAACTTTCAGCGGCTTTCCCTCTTCCGGGGCTGCAGACCGGACAGTACGGGAGCCCGGCCTCAAGCGGGCAGACATGGCCGCATTCGGCGCAGCAGACGCACTCATCGAGAGAGTATCCGCAGACCGGACATATATCTTCCGCTCGGCCTTCCTTTTTTTCTTCGACAATATCCATATATTGATTATATCCCCGAAAGGGCCCTGGGCAGCCTGTCAGAACTGGAACCTGAACTCCGCGAAATAGAGCCCCTGCCGCTCAAAGCGGCTCTCATCCTCGTTTATAAGGAGTTGCATGCCGGTAGTCAGGTCTATGTACTCCTGTACGTTAAATCTCAAGGCAGGGCCTGCAAAGGCGCTGTTGTCGTCCATGTCAAATACGCCGAAGCCCTGGACCCTGAGCCCTGCTCCTATGTCGTAGCCGACCCCGGTGCCTACGACCCGGCTCTCATCTGAAAGGATCTCGGATAGCCCGGCACCAGCACCGGCCGGTGACCTGGTCACGCTGCCCCTTGTGTAGATGTTCTCGACCAGCTCGCAGAGCGTGGAAGGGAAGCCTGACCCGAACTCCATTATGGACCTGAAAAGCCTCGTCATCCTGCCCGAGACTACCGCTTGACGGCCCGTCTCTCCGGTAACGGGCGGGTCATCGCTAAAGCGCTCCTTTTGGTCGACGAGACCGCCGTTATCCTGTGGGCCGGGATTAAAGTTCAGCATCGGAGGCAGTGGAGCTGCTCCGGGGCCGTAAGGTATAGAAGGAACAGGCGAGGCGGCCGCCCCGTTATAGATAAGGAGGAGGGGTAAAGTGACTGCCCAAAGCCTGTAGAGTAAAAATTTTAGCATTTACTTGCCAAGAGGCCTTCCATGTATAATAATTATACGGTTTACCGAAAACCATAGCACGCGGACGCCCTCTATGCTGAGCATCGTAAATATGCTTAAGAACTGGCGGACCCTGTCCATAACAACGGGTCTTTCCTGGTTCATGAAGCTTCTGATGGTACTGCTTCTTCCGGTGGCGGTCTCAAGAGGTGATTACCTCTTCTCGGTCCTTATCGTTTTCTCCGTCGCCCTCTCAATGATACCGAGCCTCCTTGAGAGGAGCTACAGGGTGACCCTGCCATTTGAGCTTGACCTCCTCATAACGCTCTCCATATTCCTGAATACATTCATGGGAGAATGGCTCAACTTTTACCAGCGGGTCTGGCTCTACGACAAGGCCTTGCACGTCTACGGCAGCGCAGTAGTGGGCCTGCTGGCCTTTGTGGTCGTCTACTCCTTAAATTATACACGCAAAGTGCGGCTTTCGTTGCCGTTCATCGGGCTTTTTACCGTTACGTTCGCCATGGCCATGGGCGGTATCTGGGAAATTGGTGAGTTCACTGTGGATACCCTCTTCGGCAAGATGACCCAGAACGGCCTTGGCGACACCATGTGGGACCTCATCAACGACCTTATAGGCGGCATTGTAACCGCCGTGGTCGGCATGGTCTATGTGAGGTACTCTAACCCGGATACGAGGAAGCGCCTCGCGAAGCCTCTTGGCGAGGTCTTCGGCCTCGGCAAAAGGATAGACATGATAAAGGAGCGCATGGAGAGGTCCCGCGGAACGAACAGGCCGGCAAAGAGACGGGGCAGGCAAAAGGCAGGACCAAATGCTGAATCAAATACTGAACCAAATAATACTGAAATCGACGAGCGCGACGGACAATAGGCAGGCAGGGAGCGATACCTCGAAGATGAAGACCCGACAATAAAAAAAGGCGGCAGGTTTTATCCTGCCGCCTTTTTTTGCCTCCGCGGGGCGTTTTCTTCCGGTCGGTAAGAGAAGAGCTCAAGTTATCATCCGAAGATGACACTTTATTAGCTCTTCTCTTACCGATCGGGTTTTACCGCCCCGCGAAGCCTTTTTTGAGGCAGGAGGTTTCCCTCCTGCCTCAATTTACTTTCCCGGCCCGGGTATCTCCGGCCAATGAGAGGAGCTTTTCGGGTTCCATCCCAAGGACGGTCCCTTATTCTCTCCTCTTGTCAGCCGGGTATCCCGTTCCGGGAAAGCAGCCTCTTAAGCCTATATCTGGTAAGCCTCTTCGACGTGGAAGAAGTTGTCTACCTCTTCCTCGATCACTGACGCGAGGTCAGATATTGAGACCAGCCCGATAAGCTTGCCGCCGTCGACTACCGGGAGCCTTCTTATCTTTTTCCGCGCCATAAGCTTGGAGGCTTCGAAGACGTCCGTTTCCGGTGTGGCGCTTACTACGTTCGTCTGCATTATCGAGCTTATCCTGGTCGTGTCAGGTTCCTTGCCGCCCGCAAGCCAGATCACCAGGTCCCTGTCGGTGAGACATCCTTTTACGGACTCTCCGTTGGTGACAAGGAGATAGCCGATCCTGTAGTCCTTCATCTTCTTGGCCGCTTCCCGTATCGAAGTGTCAGGGCTGACCGTGACTACTTTTTTCTGCATGATTTGTTTTAGCTGCATTTCTTTTCACCCCTTTCATGAAAGCCATGGGGAGGAGAACTCTCTATTACAGCAGACACAATCTAATCGTAGACCATAATCTGCCGTTGTCAAGAAGCCTGAGTTCTGCCCCGCTATCATCAGCTATCGTTAACGCGAAGCTGCGCCGCAGCTCCACTGAAAGATATCCCTTTACCAGATGAGGACCCATCCGATGATCATGGCAAGGGTCAGCAAGAGGGTAACGGCGATGTAGACCTCATCCACGTGCCTTATCTCAGGGTCGGTCCAGTCATACCAGAACATAAACCTCACCTCCTATATATAAATTATAGCACTTTCGCGCGGGGTAGTTTCTGCTTGATGGCAAAAGGCATGAGAAGGGGCAGGTTTGACTCGTTCTGTTCCGCGTTTATACTTAGATTCTGGACCGCTAGCTTGAATGGAGAGTCGATGAGGAAGAGGTCTCCCGTTTTTTTATCGTTTTTGTTGGTATTTTTCCTGCTCTCAGGCTGCTCGGTCATTGTAATAGAGCCAAAAGAGGGCAGGCGCGCATCTATTGCTCACGCTGCCGCCCCTGTCTACGTTCAGGCGAAAAGCTCTTATGAAGGCGCGATGGACAGGTGCAAGGACGTTTTCGAAGACGGCACCGGGGTATCATGCAGCGACCTCGTTAAGGCCAACTCCGCCAGATATGATGATGGCGAGGTCCTCAAGCCGGTCAGGAAAAAACAGGAAAAAAAAGCTGCTGAACCCGATGAAGAGCAGTCGGCATTCGCAAAGCTTATAAAAAGAAGCCTTATGACCGGCATGCGCCTTTATACCTGGAGTGTTGCGGAATGAACCAGCAGCCGGGCTTTATATCTTGAGCCTGAGCACCCCGCCTTTCTGCCCTGAAAGACTCTCCCGATTATATGGAAAATTACTGCCCTGTTTTCAATTGACGTAGCGATATCGTGGCTAAAAGCACCGTCAATGTGCGGTTCCAGTACTTGCTTACCGGGTTTCAGCAGGCACAAGCTCATTCCATATCTCCCCAGGTTCCTTCGCGAATATCACCTCCGCGTCGGCGTCGACCAGGTGCCATCCGCCGTTTGCCAGTTCCCTTTCGAGCTGGTTCGCCGCCCATCCTGAATATCCCGCGTAGACCCGGAACTTCTGAGGCCCGGCCCCGGCGTTCATATTGTTCATCAGCAGTCCCTGGCTTGTGCTCACGCACACGCCTGCCAGGACCTGGTTGCATCCCTCGGACGGCCCTTCTGAACGGACGAGGATCCAGAGGTTGCTGACCTCGACCGGGCCGCCGAAAAAGAGCGGATCGTCCCCTCCCGGACCTTTTACATTGTAGTCCTTGAGCTTCATTATGGGGCGGTTAACGATCAGTCCCGTGTAGCCCAGATTGTTCCTGTCCACCAGAAGTATTACGGCGGATTTGAAGATCGGGTCTTTCATCTTCCTGCTTGCCACGAGGAACTTGCCCTTTGCTGGCGAAAAATCGAGCGCGTCTATCTCCTGTTGCGGCCTTGCAGGCGAGTACGATGGCGGATGGGCATAGATGGACGTGGCGTTGGCGGCAAAGAGGGCCAGCCCGAGGAAAAGAGCCGGGAGAAGTGCGGGTATGGATCTCATGCGGTTATTCTACATAGATGGCCGTAAAGAATCCATGATTTAAATAGCCGCACCCGAAAGGATCGCGTGAGGGAAGGGATCGATAGAAGCCTCTTCCTGCTTTCCTGCTATATAATCATAATATGATAAGGACTGTAGCGAAAGTTCTTGTAGTCCTCAATTCCGGGACGGCGCCCGGCCAGATAAGTCTTGCTCTGTGCCTGTCGATGATAGCCGGCCTTACGCCTCTATTAAGCCTCCACAATATCCTCGTATTTTTTCTTGTCCTCGGCCTTAAGGTCAATATTTCCTCCTTCATGCTCGGCCTTGCCTTCTTCAGCGCCTTCGCGTACGCGCTAGACCCGATTTTCCATCTTATAGGTTTCAAGGCGCTCTCCATCGGAGGGCTCTCCGGCCTTTGGACCTCGCTTTACAATATTACTCTCTTCAAGCTCTCCAACTTCTATAACTCCATTGTCATGGGGAGCCTGCTTTTCTCAATCGTCGTTTTCATCCCGCTGCTTTTATCTTTGAATTACGCCATCAGGAAGTATCGCGAGCACGTGCTGACATGGCTTAAAAAGACCCCTCTGGCTAAGACCATAACCGCGAGCAAGTTCTACGAGTACTACATGTCATTCAGTAAGTTACGGGGCAGGCTATGAAGTGGATACGCTGGCAAGGGCTCCTGGCCTTCTTCGTCCTATCGGCGGTACTGCTCGCGTTCTGGTTTCTTTTTATCGATGTCATCATCAAGCGCCAGATAGAAAAGACAGGGACGGCCATTGTCGGAGCGAAGGTCGAGCTTCGCGAGGCCGACTTGACGCTATTCCCCCTTGGGCTTACGCTTTACGGCCTGCGTGTGACAAACCCAGGCCAGCCGATGAAGAACGCCTTCGAGGCCGGCCGCATCGCATTCACCATCGACGGAGCGAACCTCATCCGCAAGAAGTATATTATAGAAGAGATGGCCGTTGAGGGCGTGAGGCTCAATACGCAACGCAAGAGCTCAGGCGCTATCGGCAGGGCAAAAAAAGGCAAAGGCCCGGAAGAGGAGGCCTTGAAGCTCCTGACCTTTGAGCTGCCTGAAGTGGATGAGGTCATTAAAAAGGAAAAGATCGAGTCGATAAAAGAGATAGAAGGGCTAAATAAAGAAGTAAAGGCGGACAGGGAGAACTTCGAAAAGGAGCTGAAGGCCCTGCCTGACGAGAAGAAGATAAGGGAGTATGAAAGGCGTATAGCGGCCCTGAAGGGCTCTCGGGGCTTCGGCGGCATAGTAGGCGGGGCGGGCGAGGCGCTAGCCCTTAAAAACGAGATACAGGCTGACCTCAAGCGCGTAGCCGTCTTCAAGGATACCGTTGCCGTGAAGACCGCCGATTACCGGAAAAGGGTTGAGGCGGCCGCTTTAGCGCCGGGCAGAGATGTTCAGAAGATAGTAAGCAAGTATTCCATCTCACCCGAGGGGCTTAAGAACCTTGGCAGTCTTTTTGTCGGCGGCAGGGTACGCGAGTGGGTGGAAAACGGCCTTGAATGGCGTGAGAAGCTCGACAGGATAGTCTCACGCGAAGGCAAGGAGGGCGGGGCCGAGGTGCAAAAGAGCTTGAGGGGCAGGGGGGTCGACGTCCAGTTCCACGAGTACAGGCCGTTGCCGGATTTTCTCATCAGAAAGGCCTCTGTATCATTCAATATCCCCTCAGGAGATATCGCAGGGGCTGTAACGAACATAACAGGGGACCAGGATATACTCGGAAGCCCCATGAGGATAAGGTTCTACGGCGAGAGGCTAAAGGGGCTAACATCAGCGCTCCTCGAAGGCGAGATAAACAGGGTGGCGCCTGAAAGCCCCAGGGATATAATAAACTTCTCTGTCAAGGGGTACAGGCTTCACGATCTTTTGCTTACAGACAATGAATACATGACGGTAGCCTTAAAAGAGGCGCTCGCGGACTTTGACCTTAATGCCGAGGTGAAGGGGGGTATGATAAATGGGCATATCGGCTCTGCCGTAAGGTCGGCGTTGACAGAAGCAACGGTCAAGGCAGAGAAGAACCCCATGCTCGATACTATCGCCGCCGCGTTCTCTGACGTTAAGGCATTTAATATCGACGCGAAAGTCGACGGTAAGCTCGACGCGTATGGCTTGAGCGTCTCTTCAGACCTGGACAGGGTCTTAAGCGGCGCGGTCGGGGGCGCCTTGAGGGATAAAGTGGCAGCCTTCGAAAGCGGTATGAGGGGTGAGCTCCTGGAAAAGACTGCGGAGCCGCTCAAGGAGCTCAATGGCAGCTTCAAGGGGCTTATAGACGTCAACGGAATAGCAGGGGAGCGTTTAAAGAAGTTCGACGAGCTTCTCGCTGAGGCTGCAAGGGGAGTTATACCGTTGCCGAAGCTGGGTTCGTTGCGTTGAGCTTCAAACGGGCTGGGCCCGCCAGGTCAACCCTGGCGGGCCCAGCTTTACGATCCGGGAGCAGAGATCTTATTTTGAAAAGGTAGCATCCTCGATGATGACTGCATAGAAGTACCCAAACCCGAAGTCCTTATCAGTATCGACCGTACCCTGGGCGGTAACAGCCGAACCGACGGCAGGCGGCGTATCCGTGGTCCTGAAAACAAGGTTGTTTGTGCCTTGTTCACCGGTGCCGTCCTGGATATGCACCCATGTCCTGGCCATTATGTTCTCGGATACCTTTACGACCTTCCCGCTGACCTTGACGACGCGCCCTTTAAGGCCAGAGGCGTTGGCGTAGATCTGCTCGATAGTGTATGCCTTGGCTGCCTTTGCCGCCTTGGATTTTTTGGAGGGCTTCTTGGCAGGCGCGCCCTTGGATGAACCGACCTTGATCTCGCTTACGAACAATACTTTGTCAAATGTGCGATTGAGCGCGTTGCTCCTGAAGTTCGGCATCCACACCTGTTCCGAGAAGCTTACAGTAGCCCCTTTGCCTACCTTGGTCTGCGGGCCCGCTATCCAGAAGGCCTCTCCTTTTTCCTTGACCTTGACGTATGTGTACCCGCCGCCTTCCGCGGTCTCGAGGACGGTCCCTGTGTGCTGTCCCCCGGCGATAGCGTACGAGGCTGTAATTATCAAAAAAGCAAGAGCTGAGATGAGTATTTTGGCGCGTATCATTTTTCTCTCCTTTAAGTCCGTCTGAGATTTTATTCGACGGTCTTACGCATTATAGGTAATCGTCAGGCTGAAATCCAGCACTATAGGAACCATATTTGTTTTTTAACGGCAGCCGGGCCGATTTTCAGTTGACATCAAGTCCAGGTTGATATATTGTTTGTACAATCCCCAAAGACGTTTCTCTCGAATGGAAGGGGGTGGTTGTCTCTTTACCTGCGAATTTCCCAAGTCCGCGTGAAAGGAGGTGCCGCTGAAATAACCTGATATTCGCTGACCTGAGCCGGCCCTCGTACGGGCTTGTTTTGACTTCCTTCACAAATCGGAGGGGCAAGAGAATCCATGGCCAGACCCGGCAATAATAGACATAATCCTTCTTAAGTCATATAGCTTCACACTCGCCGGAAAGTATTCAAGGGTCGCCATGCCTTCTCCTGGCATCCATTGCCAGGGTCGTCTCGTCAACACGTCACAAACCTCCGCGCCAGGGTACCAGTTACCCTATTAGAGTACGCGAGTATCAAGCCGTAGAGCCTTTGGCAAAAGAAATGAGAGATCCTTCCTGAGACATCATTCGCCTGAAAACGATATCTCTTATGGAAGGATTATTTGCCGTTTTCACTCTGACCCCAACCTTTTAACCCGCAAAAAAAGAGGAGAACCTGTCTATGGTCAATAAGCTCAGTCTCCTGTCCATATTACTCGCCGTAGTCCTGCTTTCTGCGGCTGGCGCGGCCTATTCCCAGGAGGCCGCCCTTTCAGAAGAGAATTTCGCCAAGGCCAAGCAGATATACTTCGACCGGTGCGCCGGTTGCCACGGGACCCTGAGGAAAGGCGCCACAGGGCCGAACCTCGAGCCAGCCAAGACCCGCGCCATACCTACAGCGTCATTGTCGCTTATAATCGCGGAAGGCACGAAAGGGGGCATGCCGCCCCATAAGGACATACTGACCAAAGAAGAGATCGACATGGTCGCGGCCTATATGCACAGCGACCCTCCTCAGCCGCCAGAGTGGGGCATGGAGCAGATAAAGGACTCATGGAAGCTCATCGTCCCTGTCGATAAAAGGCCCACGCAGCCTCCCAAGAGGAACTGGTTGAACTACTTCGGGGTCATCCAGAGGGATATCGGCAAGGTCAGCATAATCGACGGCGATACCAAAGAGATACTCGCCAGTATAAATACCGGCTTCGCCGTCCATATCTTGAGGACTTCGGCGTCCGGCAGGTACATGTTCTCGATAGGGCGCGACGGCAAGGCGACGATGATAGACCTCTGGTCGCCGACCCCCAACATCGTGGCCGAGATAAAGACCGGCTTTGACGCGAGGTCGGTAGACACGAGCAAGTACAAGGGCAAGCTCGGCGACTTCACCGACAAATACGCGGTCGTCGGCAACTATTGGCCGCCCCATTATGTCATCCTCAAGGGTGATACGCTCGAGCCATTGAAGGTCGTGAGCACCCGGAGCTACACGTACGACACAAACGAGTTTCACCCGGAGCCGAGGGTCGCCTCCATAGTATCTTCCCACCACGCCCCGGAGTGGGTCCTAAACATAAAAGAGACCGGGATAGTGCTGCTTGTTGACTACAGCAAGGTGGACAGCGGCACGGTGATCGAGACCAAGATAAACGCCGAAAGGTTTCTGCATGACGGCGGCTGGGACGCATCCAAGAGGTACTTCCTCGTCGCGGCCAATATGAGGAACAAGGTCGCAGTCATCGACACCGTCGAGAGAAAGCTCGCGGCCCTCGTAGAGACCGGCAACAAGCCCCACCCCGGCAGGGGCGCGAACTGGGTGGACTCGAAGTACGGCCCTGTCTGGGCGACCCCGCACCTTGGCGAGCCAATGGTGGCGGTCATCGGCACAGACCCGGCGAAGCACAAGGAGCATGCCTGGAAGGTCGTAAGGAAACTCCCGGTATCCGGAAACGGCCTCTTCATCAAGACCCATCCGAAGAGCGATAATATCTGGGTGGATAACACCCTCAGCAAGGACCTCACCATTGCTCAGACGGTCACCGTTTACAGCAAGAAGAACCTCGACGCAAAGCCGGTCGACATGAAGCTCACCGACCACGGCAAGATAGTTCACATGGAGTACAACAAGGCCGGGGACGAGGTATGGCTGTCTGTCTGGGACAGGGAAGGGGAGATAATCGTCATAGACGACAAGACCAGGAAGGTAAAGAACAGGATAAAGGTCGATACACCTACTGGCAAGTTTAACGTATACAATACCATGTGGGACATCTATTGACGTCTGGTGACGTATGGCAAAAACAGATATCAAAGGAGAGAGCAGATGCGGTTAAATTCCAAAGGCTTCATAGCCTTGCTCGTGGTTTCCTTGTATGTAATGGTCTCGGCTGTTGAGGCGGCAGGGACTTTCGGGGACCTCAAGGCAAAGATGATAGATGCCAGGAACTCTCTTACTCTTATGATCCAGCACCCGGATATGCGCGGAGCGGAGCAGCAGAAAAAGATAAAAGAGACGGCTGACGCGGTAAGCGCGACACTTGCCCAGATCAGGGTGCCTGATGCGAAGGCGAGCAGGTACAAGCTGCTGGTAGATACCTGGGATGCGTTCAAAAAGACCCGCGAAGAGGTGCTTGTGCCCCTTATCCTCTCCGGAAAAGAGGAAGAGGCCATTAGCATCGCAAGCGGGGTGCAGGGCGACAGGTTCCTTAAGATGATAGCCCTGATAGATGAGATCAGCTATTAGGGTTCAAACCGCAACTGGCCATCCTGGCGGTGTTTAGGCATGTAGCCAAAAATGAAAGCCGGCCGTGAAATCACGGCCGGCTTTCATGTCTGCCTCTCTTTTGTCCTTAGTTTCTCTCTGAGAATAACCAGGTTGCAAAGGCCTGCTCGGCATGCTTCTCGTTGAGGAGACCGGTAAACCTGGCGGGGTCCATGATCGCCTGATACCTTTCCGGGGTATACTGGTCGCCGAGGGCGGCGATGAAGCTATCCAGCTTGTGGACGTTCTTGTAGGTGTAGCCGTTGTAGTTGTCCTCCATCGCGGATATTATCCTGTCCGCGTCCAGAAGCTCTTCAGCCTTCACGGTAGTGCTTAATACGAAGATAGATAATAGAGCTGCGATCGTCAGGTAAAACCCTTTCATTCTTTCCTCCTTTAAAAAGATTTCATAAAAGCAAAAGAGCGCATGCCTTCTCCACTCCTGATTCGGGATGGATCGGTCCGGATTGTGTTGATTGCAAAAGACGTGCCGGTAATATGTGGCTTAAAAAACAATGTAATATGAGGGATTACTGGCGGGGAAGCTGGCCTTGTTTGTTATGATGCGGCAATATGGAATGCATTACATTTGATGTATTGGTTTTTTCTTTTTAAAAACAGTCGTTTTACTTCCGCTTGCAAAAATGCCGCATGCGACAGGAAGGCGCTTGAACCGGTAAGCGGCTTCCTGGTTAAGGAGGCGGCCTTTGGCGCTGGAATAGCTTGTCTGGCAGGCATTTAACGTGCCTGGATCAGCTCAGAACCTCTTGTTCGTAGCGTTGTATTTGCCGACCGGCTTTTTGAAAGGCAGGCTCTTTACAGGCTTTAGCGTGCGGGTATCATAGACCACGACGGCGCCGTCGTCCTCCCACACGCTCACCAGCGCGAAGGAGCCTTCCTTGGTGAACTCGATGTGCATCGCTTTTTTGCCGGGCTGAGGGATGACCTCGCCAGCGAGCTTTAGTGTCTTCTTGTCTATGAGCTCAACCGTATCGGTGCCTGTGTCCACCCAGATATGCGGGATATACTCGTGAGTACGGGCGAAAAAGCCGGGGCCTTTCATCTTTATCTCGGCCACAAGCTCCCAGTCATAGAGCCTTAGAACGCTAACAAGGGGCTCGCCTATGTGCGGGAAGGCGGCGTAAACGGAGCCGCCCTGGCTCCAGACCGCGGCAGAGGCGAGGTGCGGCATCCTCACCCCGGATTTTATTGACCTTACGACCTTTTCTTCCTTGAGGTCCAGTACAGTTATATCGGAGGCGCCCCTCGACGTGCCGATAATATACCTCTCCTCCGGTTCTATGAAGAAGTCTGTAAGGGGCTGTCCTGTCGCGATAGTCCTGGTCTCCAGGGTCGACTCATCAATGAGGATGACCTCCGGCCTGTCCTTGAGGGCAGCCACGAATCTGGAGCTGCCCTTCAAGGCGTATACGGAGCTGACCGCTCCTATCCCGCTAAAGGTCTTGACCGGCTTCATGGTAAGCGAATCGAGTATTACAAGCCCTTCCGGGAGAAGGGTGGCGACCGCCAGCCTCGTCCCGTCCGAAGAGATGGCCAGGTTACGCGCGCTTATGCCTGTCCTCAGCCGTCCGGTCTCCTTCAGGTTGACGATGTCGTATTTTGTGACCCATCCGTCCCTTGAGACCACGTAGGCCTCCTTGAGGGATGGGGAGAACTTCGGGCCGCCATGGACAGCCCCGGCCTTGACATTGCCGAGCACCTCGAAGCTGCCGCCGTCCATGAAATGGACCTTGCCTGTGCCGCCCTCCACGACCATGAAGAAGTTCTCTAAATCATAGGGGGCCTCTCTCCCATTGTCTTCCGTAACGGCCAGATCCCAGGTGGAGAGCATCTCAGCTTGTTCCCACCTCGGCGTCCTGGCGGGGGTCTTTAAGAACGCCACCACCTCTTTTATCTCATCGTCCGTGAGGAGGCCTTTGAAGGCAGGCATGTTCGTAGCCTCAAGCCCGTTAGCCACGATAGAGATAAGCTCCTTCTCCTTTTTCATGCCGAAGTACTCTGGTATCAGGGGCGGTCCGCTCAGTCCGTATCTTTCAGGGTGATGGCAGTTTGAGCAGTGCTTCGAATAAATTGCCTCTCCGGTTGCAAAGGCATGGCCGCAGAGTAGTAATGTGGCGAGTATCGCGGGCAGCAGCTTCTTCATCATCTGGGTTTTCCGTCCAATAGGTTTGACGTGCTTTTTGGCCCTCAGGCCCCGGCTGGCTCGGTCGGCCGTGGAAAATAGACGGGAGAGCTTTTTTTGAACTCCTTGAGCGAATCGAGCGTCCTGTAAGAGGCAGCGGAGGCTATCCCGGCAAGCTCAAGGACAATCCTTTCGAGGTCTTCCGGGTCGTTCCCGTGTGCCATGGTGTAGACGTTGTAAGGGAATCCATCAAAACACGGCCTTATATAGCAGTGGCTTACCCTCGGGTGCCCCGCAAGGCGGTTTCCAGCCTCCATCGCCTTCTCCTCGGCTATCTCCCAGACCACCATCGAATTGGCCTTGAACCCGGCGTTCCTTGGGGTGAGCGCGGCGCCGAACCTCCTTATGACCCCTGAACCTTTAAGCGCCGCGGCGCGCTCAAGCACCTCTTGAAGCCCCCAGCCAAGCCTCCTTGCCGCCTCTTCGAAGGGCCTCTGCATAAGGAATATCTCTTCGTCCTGCAGCGCCCTTATAAGCTCTATGTCCCTCGGTTCCATCATTCCCCCACCTTGAGGTCGACCTTCACCTTGAACATCTTCGTCGCGTTGAGGTTGCGTATGGGACACACAGATGTCTTGACCGATATCTCGGATATTATCTCTTCTATCCTCTCTTTCGACCCGGCTATAACGGTGAACCACATGTTGGGGTGGCCGGCCCGCAGGTAATTATGCGTGATCTCCGGGTACGAGTTTACGGCCGAGGCCGCCTCCTGAAGCCTCTCCTGAGGCACGTCCATGGCGCAAAGGGTAGAGGTGTAGCCCATCTTGCGCGCGTCGAAGAACGCCCCGACCTTGCGGACGACCCCGGCCTCTACGAGGGCGCGCATCCTTGAAAGCGCCTCCTCAGCGCTTATCCCAAGCTCGCGCCCTATCTCCGAGTAGGGGTCGGCAGACAACGGAAAATCACCCTGGATCCTGTTCAGAAGGCTCTTATCAATGCCATCCAGCGTATCTGTCATCCCACACTCCTTTTAAAGCCTTTTTAGCCGAAGGATTTAAGCGGCCCGTCGATCGGGACCTGAGATTCGTCCAACGCCTGCTCGGACCAGTTAAGGACGCGGCTTAGCTCAACGACCTCTCCGATGATGAGTAGCGCCGGGGGCTTTACCCCCTCTTCCCTGCACCGTACGTCTATGTCGGATAGCGTGCCGAGTACCGTCCTTTGCCCCGGCATTGTGCCGCGGCTGACCATAGCCGCCGGAGTCGAAGGAGCCCGACCGTTCGCCATGAGCTTGCCGGTTATCTCGGAAATATTGGCCACTCCCATGTAGAAGACCAGGGTGTGGCCAAGCCCGGCAAGGGCGGCCCAGTTGAGGTCTTCGAGCCCTTCGCCCTTCATGCGGTGGCCGGTAACGAGGGTCACGGCCTGGGAGTACCGGCGGTCTGTAAGCGGGATACCGGCGTAGGCCCCTATGCCGGAGGCTGCGGTGACGCCAGGCACCACTTCGAAAGGGATGCCTTCATCATGCAGGTGGGAGGCCTCCTCACCGCCCCTCCCGAAGATATAAGGGTCGCCGCCCTTGAGCCTTACTACCCGTTTTCCTCTCCTGGCGTGCGCCGCGATGAGGCGGTTGATATCTTCCTGGGCAGTGGAGTGGAAGGAGGTCTCCTTGCCTACGAATATAAGCTCGGCGTCATCTCCAGCGAGGTCGAGTATCCGCTCTGAGACGAGACGGTCGTAGATGACGACTTGAGCCTCTTCGAGGACACGTCTGCCTTTGATGGTTATTAGCTCCGGATCACCGGGCCCTGCCCCGACAAGATAGACCTTTGGAGTCAAATCAGACCTTGAGTAGTGCCGTTAGAGTTAGTAAAAATATAAAATTGTAACAAAATATTTAGAAATACGCCAAGGATAACGAGCGTAAGGAGAGGCTGGCGGCATATGGTGATGATTGTTACAAAAAACGCAGTTTACCTGAACATTTTGCGCCTTTTACTATTAACCAACTTAGCACCGACTTCTTCTTCTGTCAACCTGATTTCCTTTTTCATGTTAACATTTTCTTCATTTTCTGATAGAATCGGATCTGTGAAATTCTTCTCTGCTTCCCTCCTTGTCATCATCTCCATCGGGCTCTTCCCTTCGTACGCTTTTTCGGAGGGGAAAGGCAGGACTCTGTACATTGAAAACTGCTCCTCATGCCACGGCAAGGGGGGCGAGGGGCTAAAGGCCCCTGCCCTGAGGAAAGAGGGGCTCCTTCGCACGGTCACCCTCGATTATTTTACCGGGACGATGCTCTATGGCAGGCCTCTGCTCGGTTGTCCGTCCTTTAACGGAAGGCTCGCAAGCCTGGAGATTGAAGATATAGCGTCGTACATAAAATCATGGCAGGAAGGCGAGCAGGTAGTTGCCCCGTCCCATGCAGTTTCGCCCTTATATACTCAAAGGGGCGAAAGGCATTTCATCCTCTGCGGCGGCTGTCACGGCCCGGAAGGCGAGGGCGCGATGGCCCCGCCGCTGTTAGACGCGGGCCTTCTGTCGTCGATATCCGATGGCGAGCTCAGGGGCACGATCATGTGGGGAAGGCCCGGCACGCCCATGAAGGGCTATCTTAAGGGCATGGGCGGTCTTGCCGTTTTGAGCCCGGACGAGATAGACGAGCTGATCTCATACATGAGGTTCAGGCAGAATAAGTCAAAGTAGCTATCCTACCTCTCATCCAGGACTAAAGCTATGCTGAGCGTATCAAAGCTTCTCGGGAAGTCTTTGCCGGGCCAGGGTAGCTCCACGGATAGCGCTCGCTATTTGCGTGAGGACCGCCCGGTCGTGGTCTGGAACATCACCAGGAGCTGCACCCTCAGCTGCGTACACTGCTACAACGACTCCGGAAAAAAAGAATACCCTGGAGAGCTCTCCACAACTGAAGCGCTCGCCATCATAGACGGGCTTGCCGACTTCAAGGTGCCTGCCCTCATATTCTCAGGCGGGGACCCGCTGCAAAGGCCCGATATTTTCAAGCTCATCGAGTACGCCGCCTCCAGGGGCGTAAGGAGCATCCTTTCCACAAACGGAGTCTCGATAGAGGAAGAGACCGCGCAAAGGATCAAGGACGCTGGTGTCGTCTACGTGGGGGTAAGCCTTGACGGTGGCGAAGAGGTAAACGACAGGCTCAGGGGCAGCAAAGGCGGGTACAGGCTGGCGATAGAAGGCATGAGGCATTGCCGTGACGCCGGCCTCATCGTCGGAGTGCGCTTCACGATGAGCAGGAAGACGATAGGGGAGCTGCCCTTCATATTCGAGTTGATAGAGAGGGAAGGGATAGACAGGGGCTACTTCGCCCATCTCGTCTATGCGGGCAGGGGGGAGAGGTTTGCGCGGGAAGACCTTGACCACAGGGAGACGAGAGAGGCCGTAGGCTATATATTTGACCGCGCGAGGGCTTTTGGCGGGAGGAAGGACATAGTCACCGGCAGCAACGACGTGGACGGGGTCTATCTTTACCGGTTGCTCGTCAAGTCCGACCCGGAGAGGGCGGCGATGGTAAGGAAGCTCCTTGCCGGAAGGGGCGGCAACTCTTCAGGCGTAAGTCTCGGCAACATAGACAGCGTCGGCAACGTGCACGCCGACCAGTTCTGGACAGCGCATTCTTTTGGTAATGTCAAAGAGAGGCCCTTTGGCGAGATATGGACCTCGACTGACCCGCTCCTCATGGCGCTCAAGGACAGACGCGGCTATGTGAAGGGAAGGTGCGCGAAGTGCGCCTTTTTCGACATATGCGGGGGGAGCTACAGGGTGCGCGCCGAGTTTGCCACGGGGGATATCTGGGCCGAGGACCCGGCCTGTTATTTGACGGACGAAGAGCTTGGAATCAGCTGACTTGCCATATTCATACTATAGTATTTTACAAGGAGGCGTCATGAGAAAGTTGCTTGTAGCGGCGTTTACGTTCTTGCTCCTTTCTACCCAGGCACTGGCAGAACCCCCTAAGAAGGTATACGGCACGGCAGCGCTCATGGTAGTGGTGGAGAGGGAAAAAGGGCGCGTAGCGGTATTCGATACGATAAACCATGAGCTTCTGGGCAGGGTAGAGGGGCTGGGGAACTTAAGGCACGGCACCATAGTCTTTTCCAGGGACGCGCGCTTCGCTTACGTCATAGCCAGGGACGGCACGCTCAGCAAGGTCGACCTTATCGAGATGAGGCTCGACAGGCAGGCGAAGTCAGGGGAGAATTCCATTGGCATAGCGATATCAAGGGACAATAAATATGTCATGGTCTGCAACTACGACCCGGGCGGCGTTGTCATAATGGATTCCGAGACCTTGAAGCTCGTAAAGGAGATACCCGCCGTCATAAAGGAGACGGCCGACGGCACACAGATAAGGTCGCGGACGGTCGGGCCGCTCGACACCCCGGACAACCTCATGATATTCGGCCTCATGGAAGGCAACGCCGTATGGGTAGTCGATATGAAGCAGGAGGGTTTCCCCGTAATAAGGAAGTTCAACGACGTGGGCGACACGCCCTACGACCAGCTTATAACGCCTGACGGCAGGTACTATCTCGTGGGCCTGCTCAACTCGGACTGGATGGGGCTCCTCGATACCTGGAAGCTCGACGGGATGAAAAGGCTCGACGTGCGCGAAAGAAAGGCCGGGCTCTCTCCCGATGGCGAGAAGGTGCCGCTCTACCATATACCGCACCTTGAGTCATGGGCCATAGCCGGAGACATAGCCTTCGTGCCTGCCTTCGCCGAAAAAAGGGTCATAGTATACGACATCAAAAACTGGAAGGTGATGAGATCGATTCCTGTTTCCGGCACCCCGCTATTTGTGGTGGCAAGGCCTGGAGGCAGGGAGGTCTGGGTCGATAACGTCGGAGCGCCAGGAAGCCCGGAGGAGAGGCTTGTAGATGTGATAGACGTAGAGAAGATGGAGGTCAAAAAGATTATAGACGTCGGCAAGGGCGCGCTTGACCCGCAGTTCACGCCCAAGGGCGAGGCGGTCTATATATCGGTCCGCGAGGAGGACAAGATCGCCGTCTATGACGCTGACACGTACAAGCTCATAAAGGAGTTCCCGTCGCACAAGCCGTCAGGGGTCTTCTCTACGGACAGGGCATCGAAGTTCGGCCTATGACAGGCGCAGTCTTTTGTCCCCCTCCCCGGAGGGGAGAGGGACAGCGGCCTTTTAGAAAGCCACTATCAATACGCCTGCTGTAACGGCTATCTGGTAAAGTATCTGGGTCAGGTCCTTTGTCTCTTTGAGCCATGCGATCCTGTCCGTTTTTTCCGGCACGACTATCGTATCTCCAGGGTCGAGGGAGCTGGACATGAAACCCGTCACCCACCGGCCCGTTACCTTGTCCCAGCCGACAGACCAGTTTCCAGCCTGGCGGCTGTTTATGGCGGTGCCGTTCATCTTGAGGATGTAGATCTCGTCCTCGGCGGCATACTTGGTGACGCCTCCCGCGGTATTGATGTATTCAGAGACCGAAAGCTCAGGGGAATAGACGAGCGCCGTCTGGTTATATACCGAGCCTACGACCTGTACCTGGGCTGGCACCTCCGGGATACGGACCTCGTCGCCGTCCAGAAGCTCGATATCGTAAACAGAGCCTTTGAACTTGTCGATGGGCTCAAGGTTGATGACGATCCTGCCGAGGGCTTGCGCGCTCTTCAGCTTGGCTATCAGCGCTTTTTTCTGGACCATGGAAAGCCTTAGCTGTTCCGCGCTCTGAGGGTCGGAAGCCGTCTCAATAGCCTCGGCGGAAGAAGAAAAGAGCTCGTACTCCAGCCTTGATATAGACTCGTCCAGCTGTTTTTGCTGGACCTCTCTCACGGAGACCCTTGTGAAGACCGCGCCTTTGAAGAAGGCCTTATCCGTAAGCCCGCCGGCGCGCGAAAGGAGCGAGCTTATCGTCTCACCCTTTTCGACGATATATGTCCCTGGGAATTTTACCTCGCCGCTTACCTTGACCTTCCTGTACAGCCGCCATTCGGGGATCGTCTTTACATAGAGGTAGTCATCCCCCTTAAGCTCGATGTCGTGCAGAGCGTTGCCGGCCATCGCCTTGTCGAGGTCGATAAAAAACTTTGTCGTCTTGGGGCCCGCTGGCGTTGGGTCGACCCTGGTAAGCTCAGCTTCCCTGGTATACGAATAAGGCTCAACCCCTCCGGCGAGGTTTATAAGCCCGCTTACCGTGAGCTTCCCGTTTACCCCGTATTCGCCTTCCCGTTTGACCGCGCCCTCAAGCCTTACGTGCTTCTTGTCTGCTACCGCGTGAAAGATAGTTATGATGTCGCCCGGCCTGACCCCGGTTTTAATGAGCTCGTCATCGTACTTCCATTCGAAGGCCGCGGTCCTGCCGCCTTCAGCTATCCTGTCTATCTTAAGCCTTCCGGAGTAGGCCAGCGCGTCGATCCCTCCGGCCATCTCTATCGCTTCCTTTATGCTCGACTCGCCTTTAAGTTCATATATGCCAGGGGATTTGACATAGCCTGCCACAGCAACCTGAGGCCCGACCGGCGGGATAAATATGACATCGTCCGGCTGTAGCCTTATATCCCCCGACTTATCCCCTTTAAGCAAGAGGTCATAGAGGTCGAGGCCGGAGACTACCTTGCCGTTACGATGCAATGTGATCGAGCGCATAGACCCGGACTTGCTCGGGCCTCCAGCCGCCATAAGCGCGTTTAAGATAGACGACATCGATGAAACCGTGAAGCTGCCAGGGTTTGAAGCACTTCCGGCCACGAAGACCCTCATAGATGAGAGCGCTCCCATGCTCAGGTTCATCTTCACTTCAGAGGGCTTGTAGTAGCGGGCAACGACCTCCTGAAGATACGCCTTCGCCTCAGCGAAGGTGAGGCCTGCCGGATGCAGGACGCCGAACTCGCCGAGGCTTACGCTGCCGTCACGGCCTATCCTGACGGAGAGGTCGGAGCTTATTTTGCCCCAGAAGCTTATCTTGAGCTCGTCCCCAGGCCGCAGCAGGTAATCCGGGCCAACGGGCATAAGGTCAGACGGGTCAAAGGCCGCAGGGCGCCCGAAGATATCGTATCCGAACTGGCGGACGACCTGGTTTTCATTGAAATACGGGGCTATGGTCTGGTTTACATAATTTTCGAGGACGGAAAGGCGCGGTGGGGGCTGCTCCTCGGAATAGCTTTTAGAGACGGAGAAAAAAAGAAGGACAAACATACAAAGATAAATCAGGATACCGGTCTGCTTTCTCATGATGCCCCTGCGCTATCGCTTTTGGATTTTGTAAAAACAGGTTTCAGTATTTTTAACGCCACATATCAACGGCCTTCTTTTTCATGAAAAAAGGCTCTAAATCAGCTCAGAATAATACGTTTCGAAAAAATATGTCAACATGAATCGATTGATGTTTTTGGCTGAGCTTAACTCGTGACCTCTTTTCTGGCAGAATAGAGGTGGAAGATGCTGTCTATATCAATCGAGGCTTTCTGTATATGGGTGCGAAGCGATGAACGCAAAGATGAAAAAAGCCCTTTTTATCCTCGCCGGAGCAGCGTTAGCCTTTGTCCTTGCGGCGGTCATCTTCGTCCTCACCTTCGACATAGAGAGCTACAAGCCCCGCATCGAGGCGGCCGCTTCCGAGGCTACGGGGATGAAGGTCCGCGTTAACGGCAAAATGAAGATCGTGCTCTTTCCACACGCTGGTGTATCGCTTGATGACGTCCTGATACAAAACCGGGGTATCGATGTCGCCTTGGCAGAAAAGGCTGAGGTAAGGATAAAACTGCCGCCTCTTTTAAGGCGTAAAATACTTGTACGCCAGGTGGCGCTTATCTCACCCAGGTTCTTTATCACTAAAGACAGGAGAGGGCATTTCAACTTCGAAACGCCTGAAATGAAACCTAAAGAGCTTCCCGCCTTTGAGGTGGAAAAGATCTTCATCAAAAAGGGGCTATTCGTTTTCAGGGATGAAAAAAAAAGGAGAAAAGTCGAGGCGGACGGGTGCGACGTTGAGATAAAAGATATCGCTGTGGCCGGAGGGGGGTCTCTTTACGACATATCATTCGGTGGGGGATTGTCATGCGGTGAGGTCAAGTCTAAAGGATTGAAGATAAGAGATCTGCGCGTCGCAATGGAGGCCCGTGAGGGAAAGTTTGAGGCAGATCCCGTCACGATGAAGGTCTTTGGCGGGGAAGGCATGGGGAGCATAAAAGGCGTGATGTCCGGCGAAAGCCCGGAGTACACGGTGGATTTCGCGATAACGAAATTCCGTTTTGAAGAGGTGCTTGGGGCGTTTAAACAGGAAAAATCTATACGGGGCGAGCTTGATCTTAAGTCGCATCTTGTGATGAAAGGCAAAAATCTCGATGAGATGGAGAGGAGCACACAGGGGGAGATAACTCTTCGGGGGCAGAATCTTGTTCACGAAAGCATCGACCTCGACCGCGTATTGGAGAAGTTCGAAAAGACCCAGACCGTGAGCCTTATCGATATGGGCGCGTTTTTCATCGCGGGCCCCCTTGGCGCGGTGTTGACAAAGGGCTATGACTTCGGGAGCGTCTACGCGGCTTCCCTTGGAGGAAAGAGCACGATACAAATACTCGTCTCTGACTGGAGGGTGAAAAACGGCGTCGCGGAGGCTCAGGACGTAGCCTTTTCAACAAAAGAGAACAGGGTCGCCATGAAGGGGAGGCTGGATTTTGTGAAAGAGCGGTTCGACGATGTGACGGTGGCGGTGGTGGATGAAAAAGGGTGCGTAAGGTTCACGCAGAAGGTCCACGGCAGCTTCGAGCATCCACAAGTAGAAAAGGTGAGCACGCTCAAGTCGCTTGCCGGACCAGTGCTAAACCTCTTTGAAAAGACAAGCGAGCTCTTGAAGGGCGGAGAGTGCGAGGTATTTTATGCGGGGTCGGTGAAACACCCGAAGTAAGAAAAGTTTTGTAGGTTGGGTTAGCGGAGCGTAACCCAACAAAATGCAGGAGAGTCCGTTATCGTTGGGTTGAAAAACGCAACCCAACCTGCGAGACTGGAGAGTAATATTTAAATTTGAAGGGCATGATGCCCATGTGGTCGATTATCTGGACTACCATTGAAGGGAGATAAAACAATGATGCACAATCCTCCTCATCCTGGGGAAGTCATAAAGAAGCTCTGCATCGAGCCTTTGGGCCTTTCGATAACCGAGACGGCAAAGGCCCTGGGCGTAAGCCGCAAGACCCTTTCCGAGCTTGTCAATGGAAGGGCTGGCATAAGCCCTGAAATGGCTGTGCGGCTTTCCATAGCCTTCAACACTACCCCGGAGAGCTGGCTTAATCAGCAGATGCAGTATGACCTTTGGGAGTTGAGAAAGAAAAAGATAAAAGTGAGACAGTTGAAGGCGGCTTAATGGGAATTTCATGCCTATAAATGAAGATGGTTTTTTAGTAAAAAGATACAAGGGTGCGCCGTGCGCACCCTTTAGGAATCAAGAGTTAGTGTAGGTTGGGTTAGCGGAGCGTAACCCAACCTAAATGCAAGAGAGTCCATTATTGTTGGGTTGAAAGACGCAACCCAACCTACGAGACTTCGGAATGTGTGATTGTAGGAAATATATTGGTGGGCATAGCCCACCCTACGAGACTGATTCTCAGACCGGTAAGCTCTTTTGTTTTCATGCCCGTATTTATTGAACATTCCAGGCAAAATTGAAACAATCTGACACAAGAACATTGTTGACAAAAAGGAACTGTCAATGGTAGTTTTACGCTTATTGGATAGAATAATATATGTCAATTAGAACCTTGAGGCGAACTTTGTATGTTTGTAAAGATAACTGTACTGATAAGGGAAGCATAAAAGAAGTTTGACCTGAGACAGATAAGGTTTAAGGGGCTTTTTATGGATAATGTTGTTCTTGTTATTTGGGGTGCTTTGTTTGGTAATTTTGCAATTCAGGTGCTCTTGGGCGTTGTTGCTTTTTTAATATGCGCACACGGCCTTATGGCAGGAAAAGTTCCCTTGCCAACCGTATTTGGTTTTGTGTTTGCCGCGCTCCGTCTCGCTATTTTCTATGCAATTTTGTCCGGCATGGGTTTTTATGTAGCGAGTTCATGGTTTCACATAAGGCACATTGATGAAAAATCGCTTTTTTTAATTTTTACAGTTTTGGGCGCAATAGTTTCTTTAATTCCAGTCCCTGGCAAAATTGTAAAATTCTGGAACTGTACGCATTACCCTTTCGCTGCCAGTTTATACAAGATAAAACAGGAGGCTCCATGAGAATTCTTCTGTTAGTGCTCGCGCTCATCATCGTAGGCTGTAGTCCATTGTCCAGGCACAATATGCGGATGGATCAGCTTACCGTAACAGCTCAACAAATACGCGATGATTCAATGAGTTCTACGGAAAAGAATAAGGCATTAATTGCTGCATTCAGGACGGCTTTCCCCGAATATGAAATGGAAGTGGATTATATAGAAGGGCTCCATCAAAAAATAACGCAGAAAAAAACAGACGGCCTTGATGCTACCGACGATATAAAAGAAGCCAATGAAGCTATCAATCAATTCCTCGCCTTTACAAGAGAGCGCGCTCTTTCAGAGGAACAAGCTTACATCCAAGGCTTAGGTGCCTTGAGCGATTCCATGTCTCGCACAGGCCAGCAGATTCAAAATAATTCTCAGACAATATACGGCAACTCGAACGGCTACCAGCCACGTCGTCCTATAAACTGCACCACCTCTATGGGCTATTTGGGCACAACCGCTTTCACAAGCTGCTATTAAAGCCCTTTAGACCGCTCTTTCGAGGGCGGTTTTTTTATTTTCAGGGAGAGTTTAGGGAGAGAATCGTCTTTCAAGGAAAAATGGGTTTCATGTTGAAGTCTTAGAAACTCTGTAAGTCTTTGATTTTATTATGGTGCCGGAGGCGGGGGTCGAACCCGCACGACCTTGCGGTCACGGGATTTTGAGTCCCTTTTGAACTACTTACCATAACTTCACTAAACCGCACAAACCCCTTGACATTCCTCTGTTTTCCTTGATATTCTGACTTCCTGAGACTTACCGTAAAAACACACTGTTTCAGCTATATAGGTTGGACAGGGGTTGGACAAAAACACTCCACGGGATTTTAAGGAGGTCTGCCGATGGCGAAATGGATAAAGAGTAAAAGGACTGGCGTCCGTTGGCGCGAACACCCGACAAGGACGCATGGCGCTAAACCGGATAGGTACTTCACCATATTTTATAAATTGAACGGGAAGATGGTACAGGAGGCCCTGGGTTGGGCCTCTGAAAAAGACTGGACAGAAAAAACGGCCTCAGATAAAAGAGGCGATCTACTCAAAAAACATCAAACCTATCGAGAGGAAAAATCCTTAGAGGAACAAAAGAGGGCCCTACAGCTTGCAGAGGGCCTTACCCTTTCAGAGTTTTGGGACAAGGATTATGTCCATAACCTCAAGGCCAGGATAAAGGAAACCTCCTGGGAAAAAGAGCTTGCGCATTACACGAAGCGGATTTTTCCGGTTATGGGCCACAAGCCTATTAAAACAATCACGCCGGAAGATGTTGATCGGATGCTTGACCGTATGAGGGAGGATAAGCTGACCCCGCGTACACAACAGTATGCCGTTGGGACCCTTTACAGGATATGGAAACACGCGGCAAAGAGGAAGCTGGTAAAGGCAGGGGATAACCCGGCAATCGGCGTCACGCTTCCCAAAATGGATAATACCCGGCTCAGGGTACTTACTCCGACAGAGTTAAAAAGCATACTCGATTATCTGAGCGTGACCGAAACGGCAACTCACGACATAGCCATGTTTTGTGCCTTCACCGGATGCCGTTTCTCCGAGGCGGCGCGGCTTACTTGGGAGCACGTGAACTTGGCCAGAAGCACGGCCTTATTCCCTGACACCAAGAACAAAGAACCGCGCACGGTTTACCTTGTGCCAGCCGTCATTGAGATGATGGAGCGGCGCGGCATAGGCGGCCCCGGCGAGTATGTATTCACCATGAAGGACGGAACCCCGTTTGAAAAGACCCCGCAAGCCTTCAGGACTGCCGTCAAGAACCTTGAACTTAACAAGGGCAGGGGAGCGCGGGACAAAGTTGTTTTCCATAGCTTGAGGCATACGGCGGCGACACTGGCGGCCCGGAGAGGAACGCCTGTTAAAGACCTTCAAATACTTTTCGGCTGGAAAACTCCCTCAATGGTTTTCAGGTATGCAAAGGGAGACGAGGACACGCAGAGGCGCGCTATGAGCGGACTTGCACAGGCCCTTGTGCCTGAACAGGGCAAAGTGATTGAGCTGGTAAAGAAGGGATAACGCCGATGGATAACACACAATTGGATTTATCTCTTATAGATTTATCTCTAAGAAAACAAGCTCTGCAGTGTTGGGAAGAACGCGATATATTCGGCGTTCTTATCAAGATGGACAATATGGCAAACTTAGCCTTTGTTTGTGACAATCATATTTCACTAAAGAAAGCGGGATTATTCGAAGATGCCCTTCTCCATGCCTTCATAATTTGTCGATTAAACAATATGCATATTTCTAAGGTTGTCCTTGATTACCTTTTTTTTGATATAGCAGACCGCACGCGGCTGTTATCGGCTGGAGATCCCTTGCCCGGTAACGGTCCCTTTACTCTTTATCGTGGAGTTGCCGGAAAAGGTGCGGCGCGAAGGGTAAGAGGTCTGTCCTGGACGGCAGACCTTGAGCTGGCAAAGTGGTTTTCATCAAGATATGCGTATTTGTCGGACCCTGTAGTGTTCAAGGCTATTATTCCGGTTGAAAATATATATGCCTATATCAATGAGCGAAAGGAACAAGAATTTATTTGCTACATACCTAAAGATATGAAATTGACAAAGATACCTGTAAAGAAGGGATAGACAGCTTGCCCCGATAGGCCGACGGGCCGAAAACCGGAACTCTCTCTCGCTTCCGGCTTCGGGGCAATAATAAAAAGCGAGGCACGGAGAGGTGCAAAAAATGAAGCGATTTAAAGGGCCCCAAAACGGTTCACATAAATGGGCTGACGATTTCATTGATGAGGGAATCAACGGCTATTTTGACCCCGGCCTCAACAGAATAATACAGACGACGACAGCCGAGCAAAAAAACATACTCAAGCGACTTAAAGAAAACTCGGATGTTATGAACCCGGTATATGCCGAGATTGAACATAAGATAACAGACCGCTCCACGCCGAGAGGAAACGGCGGATTAGGCAGACGAGCGGTTTTGGCCGCAATCGTTGATGCAGCGATAGTCTATGAGGAAAAGCGTAACATAAAGAGGGATCGTAAAGATTTAGAGGAAGCACAGGAGGACATAATTAAAACAACCGAGGAACTGATAAAATTCCTCGATAAGCGTAACAGAATTAAAGAGGAGAGTTACTTGACAAGCGCGGCCAATACTTGCCCCTTACACCTGGTTGAAAGGGCAGGGCTGGAATCTGGAACAGTGGAAAGGCAATTCCTTTTTGAAGGCCATGTAGTGCCCATATTGGCAAAGGTTGATGGTGGCTTGCGCATGGGGAAGTATATGCCGCGAATACAGGATGTTCTCGCGGCTCTAAAGCGTGAGATGGAAAGCCCCATATCGGGCTGCCGTTCTGAGGTTGACGCGGTAAGCGATTCGCGCAAAACAAGTTATGCCGATTTCGTAAGAGGCTTTGAAGACTGTATTATGCAGGACCGGGACATTTGTTGCAACCTTCCGGAGAGATTTAAGCTGACGGATGAGAGCTTGGCGGGAATTGTAAAAGCTCTTTTTGATGAGGATATTGAGGCGGACAATATCACTAAGGCGCGAAAACCGAAACGGTAAGAATCGGAACATTCGAGGATAAAAAATCTTCCGAATGTACCGGGAACAAATATTCATAAAGCGTAAGATGAACCCATGCTGAAAAATCAGCGTGGGTTTTTTTTATTTTAAAAGGAGGGGACATTATGACTTTTGACTTTCAGGAACTCGCTAAAAGGTGGCCGTCCGGCATAGTGGCGAGGCACGAAGTCCCGAAGTTTACAGGCGGACTTTTGAACGCGAGGACGCTGGCGAACCTCGACAGCCTGGGCGAAGGCCCGGCGAGAGGAAGAATGGGCCGAAAGATTTTCTATCGCGTCGAAGACCTTTGCGCGTGGCTGCAGGCCAGGACGAAGGACGGCATTTAATGACGGGCGCGGATGACCTTATAACACACGCGCTTGCCTATGCCGAAAAAGGCTGGCCCGTCTTTCCGCTGCACACGCCTTTAAATGGTGGTTGCTCTTGCCGTAAAAAAGATTGCACATCCATTGGCAAGCACCCGCGCACCATGAACGGGCGCGACGATGCCACAACCGACACGGCCATAATCCGCAGGTGGTGGGCGCAATGGCCGGAAGCAAATATCGGGGTTGTGACGGGCGAGGAAAGCGGCATTACATCATGCGATATCGACGGCGAGCAAGGCGAGGCGGCGCTCGAAGGTTACGCGATGCCTGACACCGCTGAGCAGCACACGGGGCGCGGGCGGCAGTTGATTTTCAAGAGGCCGGTTGGCGGGCTTGCGAGCAAAACTGGCGTACTCGCGGAAGTTGATATTAAGGCCGATGGCGGTTATATCGTGGTGCCGCCGTCGCTTCATAGGAACGGCAAAATTTACACCTGGGAGCTTTCATCTGACCCGCTCGCCGGACAGGAGATAGCAGAGGCCCCGGCTTGGCTTTTGGAACTGGCAAAACCAGCGGCAAAAAAGACCACAGCTCCGGCGATAGGGGAAGTCATGCCAGAGGGGGCGCGTAACGCGTCTCTTACCAGCCAGGGCGGTTCCATGCGGCGGCGCGGTTTCTCCGAGGCCGCAATCCTGGCCGCGCTCCGAGTAGAGAATCAAGAAAAATGTAGTCCTCCCCTCCCTGATGCCGAGGTCGAGGGCATTGCCCAGAGCGTAGCACGATACGAACCGGCGGGAACTCCAGAGGCCGGAACAAAAACAGACCGTCATTTTAAATTAGTCCATGCAAGCGCAATCGAAGCGCGCCCTCCGAGGTGGGTTGTGCGTGACATTCTGGAAGCGGAAGCCCTGGCCCTCGTATTCGGGGACCCTGGGACTTGCAAGAGCTTCTGGGCGATGGATATCGGCCTGAGCGTTGCTACGGGTACGGATTTTCACGGCCATGTTATCGCTGATCACGGCCCCGTTGTCTACGTATGCGGCGAAGGCCAGAACGGAATAAAGCGCAGGTTGATGGCTTGGAGCGCGTTGCGCGGCGTAAGCCACGATAGCGCGCCTTTCTTTGTCTCTATGTCTCCCACGGCCCTTGTAGACCCGGACGCGCTCGACGAGGTTCTAAAGGCGATCGATGATATCGCAGCTTCCGCAGGACCTCCGCGCGTCGTCATATTCGACACCCTGGCCCGGAACTTTGGCCCAGCGGACGAAAACAGCACTTCAGATATGTCTAAAGCAATTTCGGCGGCTGACGCAATCCGGGCGCGCTATCGTTCGACCGTCCTGTTGGTTCACCACAGCGGCCATGCTGATAAGACAAGGGCGCGCGGGGCGATGTCCCTCAAGGCGGCCCTCGATTCCGAGTACCGGCTGGACAAAGACGAAACCGGGACCATTCGCTTTGAGGCCACAAAAATGAAAGACGCCGAGCACCCTGAACCTATGGCGTTCCGGCTGCGGCCAGTTGACCTCGACCTGATAGACCCCGACACCGGCGAGATTATCACCGGCGCGGCCCTTGAGCTTACGTCCTACGAACCACGGGCGGCGAAGGGAAAGCAAGGACGGGGGAAGTGGCAGACACGCGCAAATGAAGTCTTGATGAATATCTGGAGCACCCGGCAGGACCGCGAAGGCGAAGCCGCCAGGATTTCTTTAGCTGATTGGAAAGATGCACTCAAGGACGAGGACTTTCCACGCCAGAGGATTGCTGAGGTTACAAGGGCGTTAATCGAAGCTCAAGCGGTACATGAAGCACACGGCTTTGTCTCACCCGTCTTTTGATGGTCCTGTCCGGTTGTACTGTCCTGTCCGGTTATGTATTACATACATAAACCGGACAAACCGGACACAGGCAAAACAGGTAAACCGGACAAAACGGACGCAAACCGGACGCAAAACGGACATAAAACCGGACAAGGGATTAAATGGAAAACTGGCTTAAAAAATTAATAGAGGGCTATCAGGCGGGGAAGCTGGCCCAAACACCGAAGGGCGGCATAGGCCACATATTAATTAAGCATGACCACGACTGCCCGCGCCTGAAAGGGAAAGGCCCGTGCACTTGTAAGCCGGATGTTTCCGTGATGGATAAAAAGGAATTTAATTAATGATATCAAACACTTACCCCCTCTTGGGGTTCAGAGATTGTTACATAACGTGCGGATTCCAAGGCGCAGGTTTCAACTATTTTCCCATGAAAATTCGAGGGTTACATTTCCGTACAAATTAGACCTTTTTAGTCAAATAAAGCGCAATCCCGCGCCCACATACAGGAGAGAGAAATGGACTACACGAAAGCACTGGACACACTCAAGGTAAGATTTCAGGAAAAGCACGACAAGCAGAACCGGGACCACAAAGCCTTGCAGACGACGCTCAATGACCTTGCCGACGCTTTAAAGGCCGTGGAATTTATCCGGGCAAACCCTCAGGGCGGGGACCACGCCTTGAATGTAGGGAGGGCAGCGGCCAGGCTTCAGGTTCTTGCAGAGGCGGCTGAGGCCGCTATAACCACGAAGGCTACATCCGCCGGGGCCTCTTTTGAGTCCAGCCTGAGAGAGCACAGCGGCCTTGTCAACGGTCCTTATGCCGTCGAGATAAGGCAGAGGCTACAGGGCATGGCACCCGGAGAAAAGGTAAAGGTCGTACAGGCCATGATTGAGTCCCGTGATGGTTCATCACTTGCGGCAATCATTGACGCGCCCTCGATGCTCACCGGCCTTTCCTCTGAGGATATTGGAAAGTTTCGTGAACAGTATTTTCAGACGGCGGCCCCTGATATCGTCAAGGCCCGTGATACCTATCGGGACTTGAATGAGCACGTCCAGGCGGCAGTCAAGACCTCTTTAACGGCGGCCTCAGAGTACAGCGATCCCGTGAAGCTCCGCGCCCTTGAACTCCACGAGGCTGAGGCGGCAAAAGCAAAGGCGGCCCTGGGGGGGGAATAATGGAGCGGGTTTCCTTCACGCCTACACAACAGATACACGTTGACAGATTAATCAACGAAGCATACGGCAAAGGACGGCGCAAAGCACAAGCCGAGATAGACGCACTCAAGGCAGAGATTGAGGAATTAAAAAACAAAAAACTATTTGGATTTTTAAGGCGCCGGTTCAATAGCGAAGTGCAACACTTGGGAGAGCAGGAAGGAAGATGCTATCCTAAGTGGCTATGCCGAAAAGAGAATATGTTCACCTGTCTTTGTCTGAAAGAGACTTAATAACCACCATGCT